>Ga0184626_10000261_pt1 | contig 15014 bp, 8 predicted proteins | sample PLM3_60_b1_FD_133142 | JGI IMG/M metagenome (GOLD analysis project Ga0184626, IMG submission 133142) | Groundwater sediment microbial communities from an aquifer in East River, Colorado, USA - PLM3_60_b1 | ecosystem: Environmental > Terrestrial > Soil > Riparian zone | place: USA: East River... | reverse complement strand
GATGACGGCAGTAGATGCGTCGAATGCGTGCGTCATAGGCACTGACCTTGACTGTTTTCCTATCATCAGTCTATACTAAGGATCCCGCGGGAACCATTCCGCGGCTCGATGTTGGACATTGTGAATCGGAAGCACCCCGCGGACTCCGGCGGTCCGTGACCAGGATCGTATTCCTGTATGCGGGAATGCAATCGGCGCTGTTAATCTCTTGCGTATGGTTGAACGTCATAAATAAAGATCTTTTGCGCAAAAAAAGCCGCCACGGCGCGCAACAACTTGATCTCGCGTGTGAAAGCGTGTCGGACAGCTCGATTCTTCGGAAAATTTTCCGCGATGGATCAAATGTTTGCGCCGGCGCAGATCGCGCCAGATAGCACGAAAGCAGACCTACCGCGGCAGCAGGACCGCGGCGTCCTTCTGCCAGGTGAGCCAGACCTGGCGCCCGCGGGACTCCGCATTGTCGAGCGACCGGACGTGATTTTGATACGCCACCGCTACCGGGCGGTCCATGCCGGGCACCTCGACATAGTAATGGCTGCGGTCGCCGAAGTAGGCTTCCGGCCCGACCGTGCCCTCCAGGATGTTGTCGGCCTGATGCGGCCGCGTCCACTGGATCTGCACCTTCTCCGGCCGCACGGCGACTGTCACCGGCATATTGGCCGAGAAGCCGCTCTGTCCGGGAATGGCTGTGAGTTCCCCCAAACGACCGGCATCCACCAGCGCATGGCCGTTCTGCAGCTGCTTCAGGCTGCCATCGAAGAAGTTCATCGAGCCGATGAATTCCGCCACTTCGCGGCAGTTCGGGCTTTCATAGAGCCGCGTCGCATTGTCGATCTGCAACGGCTGGCCGCGGAACATCACGGCGATGCGATCGGAGAGCGTCAGCGCCTCCTCCTGGTCGTGGGTGACGAAGATGAAGGTGATGCCGACCGACCGCTGCAGCGCCCGCAGTTCGATCTGCATCTCCTCGCGCAGCTTCTTGTCGAGGGCGCCCAGCGGCTCGTCCAGCAGCAGCACCTTCGGCCGGCAGACCAGCGCCCGGGCCAGCGCCACGCGCTGCCGCTGGCCGCCGGAGAGCTGATGGGGCATGCGGTCGCCATAGCCGGGCAGCTTGATCATGCCCAGGGCTTCCTCGACCACTTTGCGCAGCTGATCTTTCGACAGGCCGGCCTTGCGCAGGCCGTAGGCGATGTTCTCGCGCACCGTGAGATGGGGGAAGATGGCGTAGTTCTGAAACACCATATTCGTCGGCCGCTCGTTCGGCGGCACGTTCGCCATCGGCTGGCCATCGATGAAGATCTCGCCCGTGGTCGGCACCTCGAAGCCGGCGAGCATCCGCAGTAGCGTCGTCTTGCCGCAACCGGAAGGCCCGAGCATGGAGAAGAACTCGCCGCGCATGATGTCGAAGCTGACATCGTCGACCGCCTTCACCGGCCCAAAATGCTTCGAGACGTTCTTGAGAGAGATGATGGCGTCGGAAGCTGCTGTCATGATGGGTTGTGGTTTCCGATGTTGCTAGAGGGCTGACGCCTTGCCGCCCTGGACTCCGCGCCGCAGGAACATTTGAGCGGTCAGAACGAAGGCGAACGAAAAGATCAGGATCGCCGAGCCCAGGGCCAGGGTCGCCGGCAGGCGCTGGGGGAATCGTAGCTGGCTGTAGATATAGACCGGCAAGGTGGTGTCGTTGCCGCTGAGGAACGCGGAGATCAAGTATTCGTCGAACGACGTGATGAACGCCAACATGAGGCTGGCGACGATGCCGGGCCAGGCCAACGGCAGCGTCACCCGCCAGAAGGTGTGCCAGCCGTTCTCACCGAGATCGCGCGAAGCCTCCTCCAGGTTTTTGTCGAAGCCCTCGAGCCGCGACATCAGCACAAGCATCGAGAACGGCGTGGCGATCAACACATGGCCCGCGCCGATGGAGAACAGCGATAGCTTCCAGTCGAGAACCTGCCGGACGAGGATCAGCAATCCGAGGCCCAAGGTGATGTAGGGCACCACCAGGGGAATCAGACTGGTCACGGTGATCGGGCCCTTGCCGGAAAAGCGATAGCGGGTCAGCGCCATCGCCGCCACCAAGGCGATGACCGTACTCAAGATGGCGACGACGACGCCGACCTTGAGACTATGCCCAAGCGATTCTAGCAGCTGCCCCTGGTTGACCATCTGCCAGTACCAGTTGAGCGTGAAGCCCTTCAGGGGGAATGTCGTATAGATATTGTCGTTGAACGAGAAGATCACCATCAGGAGCGATGGCGCATAAATCACGAACACGAAGACGCAGGCGTATATGAGCAACAAACTTACAGGAGACCGCGGCTTCATGTGGTCACGCCATTCGTTGTCCAATGCGGCGATACACGATCGCCCAAAGGAAAAATGCGAACAGCAGGGCGACGGTGAACATCATGACGTTCGACAGCGCCGCGCCGAGCGGCCAATCGTTGGATTTTCCGAACAAGGACTGGATGAGATTGCCCACCATGATGCCGGACGTGCCGCCGACGACGTTCGGCGTCACATATTCGCCCACGGTCGGAATGAACACCAGCAGCGCCGCAGCGACCGTTCCGGGCGCCGAGAGTGGCAAGGTAACGCGGAAGAATCGCTCGATGGCGGTGTCGCCCAAATCGGTGGCAGCCTCCAGCAGCGACTTGTCCATCTTCTCCAGCGATACATAGATCGGCAGGACCGCAAAGGTAACCCACGCATGGGTCAGCGTAATGACCACCGACGTCGAATTGTACAGGATGAAGGAGAGCGGTTCGTCGATAAGGCCCAGATACATCAGCGCCGAATTGACCACGCCGTTGTAGCCGAGGATGACTTTCCAGGAGAATATCCGCAACAGATAGCTGGTCCAGAAGGGAATCGATATCAGGATGAGCCAGATGATCTTATGGCGTTGAACGCGGAAGGCCAGAAAATACGCCATCGGATAGGCGAACAGGATCACCGTGGCCGTCACACAGAGCGACATCAGCACCGACTTGGCCAGCAACAGCGTGTAGATCGCGTTCGTGAACGGCCAGTCGATCCTGAAGGCGAAGAGCTCGACGTCCTCCTTCCAGCCAAGGGCGAAGATTTTGGCGTAGTTGTTGAATGTAGCCGCGGAATCGAAGTCGAAGTTGTGTTGCGTCCAGAAACTGAGGACGGCCAGACCGGCGAACGGGGTGACCAGGAGGGCCGCGAGCATCAGCAGGTTCGGCGACAGCAGTGCGTAGGCCCGCGCAGATTCGGACCGATGGAGGAAGCGCGATATACGCCGGCCAAGGGTGTCCGCCGGCAATCCGGTTGCTGTCGCTTGCGCTGTTGCGCTAACCACGGCGCGCCTGTCCCAACGCGTCTTGCTGCATCGCTGGCCTCTCCCCCGAGGTCTTAGCGCCCCGGTTTGTTCGATTATTCAATGGCCAAACTTAATCGCTTAGCGGCTGGATGCAATCGTTTTTTTGCCCTCAGGCCCTTGCCGGGCGGCGCCATCCGGGATTACAATTTGAATGACTGTTCAACGAATGAAGCGGGCTCGCCGGCGGGATACAGGTAGGTCACAGGGCGCTGCGGGCGATCCGACATTCCGCAATCAGATAGGGAGGTTAGCGTAATGACCAGGAAACTCTTGGAGCAGCTTGCGAGCAAGCCGATGTCGCGCCGTCAGCACAACCGCCTGCTGGCTGGCACGGGCTTGAGCCTCGCCGTCATGCCGGTGATGCCCCGAAAGGCCAGCGCCGCCGACCAGGCGATATATTTCACTTGGTCGGGTTATGACGACCCGGCTTTCTTTCCCGGCTATGTGACCAAACACGGCGCGATGCCGGACGCGCCGATCTTCGCCGACGAGGAAGAGGCATTCCTCAAAATGCGCGGCGGCACGATCGTCGACGTGGCGCATCCCTGCAACAACAGCATTCCGCGCTGGCGCGAAGCCGGGCTTCTGCAGCCGATCGACACCTCGCGCTTGAGCAATTGGCCGGATGTCTTCGACGAGTTGAAGACCTTCGAGGGCACGCAGGACGGCGACAAGCAGTATTTCGTGCCGGTGGACTGGGGCAACACCTCCATCATCTACCGCACCGACCTCGTCGATATCTCCGAGGAATCCTGGACGCTGATGTGGGATGAGCGGTACGCCGGCAAGCTTTCCGTTGCGCAATCGGCGGAGGAGACCGTCCCGATTGCGGCCGTCCTCATCGGCGCTGCGGACCCGTTCAATCCCACTGCTGAAGAGATGGTCAAGATCAAGGAACTGCTGGTCAAGCAGAAGCCGTTGATCCGCTTCTACTGGGACACCAATACCACGATCGAACAGGGTCTCGCGTCGGGCGAACTCGTGGCGACCACCGGCTGGAACAGTTCGGCGGTGACATTGCGGGCGCAGGGCGTTCCCGTGAAGTTCATGAACCCGAAAGAAGGCCTTTTCACCTACTGTTGCGGCCTTGTGCTCTCAAAGGACGCACCCAATCCGGATGCTGCCTATGACCTGATCGATGCCATGATCGCGACCGATGCCGGCAAATGGCTGATCGAGGTCCAGGGATACGGCCATTCCAACCGCAAGACCTTTGAGCTGGTCGACGAAGCGCTGCTTGCCGAGCGCGGCTTGCCGAAGGATCCGACGGAGTTTCTCAATGCGGGCCACCTCTACAAGCCGGTGAAGGATCTCGAGGGAATGAGCAACATGTACGAGGCAGTCAAGGCCGGCACATGACCTAAGCTGCGGGGGCGGCGCGAGCCGCCTCCGCCTCTGCGACCCGCGCCGGGCCGCTGTCCTGCCCGGCGGGCCTATTTCACAATCATCGGAATGCATGCGCCAGCGCATGCCCTCTCAGCGAGCGCAGGATCATGTTGCGGAATCTTCGATACGACACCGAGTCGCTGTGGGAGCTGGACCGGGAACACATCATTCATCCCTGGATCGAACTGGGTTCCGCAAAGACCCGGCGGCCCCTGGTCGTTGCCGAGTCCGAAGGCGTCTATGTTTACGACACCAACGGCCAGAAGATGATCGACGGCATGGGGGGCATGTGGTGCGTGAACATCGGCTACGCCCGCGAAGAAATGGCCCAGGCGATCGCCGACCAGGCGCGGCGGCTCTGCTACTACTCGCCGTTCGGCATGATCTCGACCCCGCCCTCGATCGAATTCGGCGCGAAGCTGGCGGAGTATACGCCCGGCGACCTGAAGCATGTCTTCTTTACCACCGGCGGATCGACCGCCGTCGACTCGGCGCTGCGCTTCGTCCAGTACTACTTTAATTTCACCGGCAAGCCGCAGAAGAAGCACATCATCACCCGTGATTATGCCTATCACGGCAGCACCTATCTGAGCGCTTCCGTCTCCGGCAAGCCGAGCGACCGCGGGTTTCTGGATTTCGTGTCGGAGACCATCCACCACCTGCCGGTACCCAACACCTATCGCCGCCCCGATGGCATGTCCGAGGCGGGATTCTGCGATCAGTGCGTCGGCGACCTGGAGAAGAAGATTCTCGAGCTGGGGCCGGACAAGGTTGCCTGCTTCATCGCCGAGCCGCTGCTGGCCTCCGGCGGCGTCATCATGCCGCCGAAAGACTACCAGAAGCGCACCTTCGACATCTGCCGGAAGTATGACGTGCTCTACATCTCCGACGAAGTGGTGACCGGCTTCGGCCGTCTCGGTCACATCTTTGCATCAGAACCGGTCTTCGGAATCGTTCCCGATATCATCACCTCGGCCAAGGGTCTGACCTCGGGCTACGTGCCCTTGGGCGCGTTCTTCGTTTCCGACCGGCTCTACGAACAGCTCACCGGCCCGGAGTCGAAAGGCAAGATGTTCACCAACGGGTTCACCTACTCGGCCCACCCGGTGGCCTGCGCCGCCGGGCTCAAGAATCTGGAGATCATCGAGCGGGAGAATCTGTGCGGCCACGTGCAGGAGCTTGGGCCGTACTTCCAGGAGCAGATGGGGACATTGCGGGATCTGCCGATGGTGGGCGATGTCCGCGGCAGCCATCTCATGGTCTGCGTCGAATGCGTGACGGACAAGAAGGCGAAGACGCCGCCGCCGGCCGAGTGGGAAGTGGGCATGCGCATCTGGCGCCATGCCATGCCCCATGGGCTGCTGATCCGGCCCCTCTCTCACCTGGTGATCCTGTCGCCGCCTCTGATCATCAACAAGATCCAGGTGGATCAGGCAGTGGCGGCGCTGCGCAAGGCGATCGAGGCGACGATGGATGATCTGGTTCGCGAAGGTTTGTGGAGCGCTTAGATCGGCGGCCCGCGGGCCGTGCGTTCATGGGCCCGGGCATCATCGCTCCAGCCTCGACCTGTGCGGATTCGCACAGACTTGGAATCCTTGGCAAATAATTCTCCGCCCGCCAGTCCGTTGACAGCCCCGTGGGACCTGGCCGATGAATGGTGCAAGAACGGGGATGGCCGGGGGAATTCGTGTCGGAAACCGCACAGAGATCGTTGGCGAGCCTGCCGTTGTTCGCCGGTTTAGATGCGCAGGAATTGCGTTCGCTCGAACAGCATGCCCGCTGGCGACATTTCAAGCCCGGCGAGCGCATTCTGGAAAGCGGCAGCGACAGCCGGGATGTGTTCTTCATGCTGCAGGGTTCGGCCAGCGCGGTGAATTACTCGTTCTCCGGGCGCGAGGTCGCCTTCGCCACGTTCAATGCCGGCGAGTTCTTCGGCGAACTTTCGGCGCTCGATGCCCAGCCCCGTTCGGCCAGCGTGGTCGCCACGGAGGAATGCCAGCTCGCGACGCTGCCGGGAGAAGTGTTCCTCGATCTGTTGCGCCGGCGGGTGGAAGTGACATTCAAGGTGTTCCAGCACCTGGCCGCTATGGTGCGCGCCAGCACCGTGCGCATCATGGAGCTCAGCACGCTGGCCGCCGCGGCCCGCGTCTATTCCGAGTTGCTGCGCATGTCCAAACCCGATGCCGCCGTGGCCGGGCTTTGGATCGTGCGACCGCTGCCGCCGCTGCGGGAGATCGCCTCCCACGCCAGCACCACGCGCGAAACCGTCACACGGGCGCTGAGCCAGCTCTATCCGACCGGCCTCATGCGGCGGAAGGGCCGCAACCTCTTTATCACGGACCGTGCGCGGCTGGAGGTCCTGATCCAGCAGCTGCAGATGACCGGCGGCCAGAAGACCTGAGCATTCGGCTGGTCGTTGGGCTTTGCTTCGCCGCCATTACCGCGTATAGCCTAGGCGCATTCCCACTCTCAGGCGGCTTTCCAGCCTATTTTTCGCAGCCGGTGTGACAATTGTCACCGAGCGTCGGTACTACTCGCGACTAGGGTGCCTTCAAAGCAAAGGCATTTCAGCTGCGGAGGCTGTCATGCGGGAAATGGGGAGATCGATCGACGTGCCACCGGACAAGACGGAAATCTGGGCACTGATTAGCGGCGACAGAAAGCCGGCAACGCTCCCGGGAATGGATCAGGACGGCGACAGTATCTCCTCTTGGATCAAGAAGAACATCAAGACCGATGCCGTTGTCGTCGTTCGTCATGTGCAACGCAACCTGGTTGAGTTCAACCTCGATCGCGTCGTCAGCATCAACTTTCACCTCGAGCGCTTGTCGCTTGAAAACCATGGGACTTTCCGTCTTGACGGATCTTCGATCGTCGGCCCAAAGGGCGCCCTGACGATGTTGGCGCCGCTGGCCGATGTGACGGAAGCGGCACTCGGCGGGCAGGCCTGGATCAACGGCCGCCTGGCCTATCGCCGCCCGCTCCCGCCGGTCGAGCTGGCCCTGGCGAAGCATCTGGCCGATTCCGAGCCTGAGATTCCGGCCGTCGCCTAGCGGCCCTACTGAATCCAGATTTCCGCGCTGGCGGCACGTCCGGCGGCGTCGATCACGGTGATTCGCGCGGCGCCGCCGCCGTCAGGCGCCCATTCGGCTTTCCGGCGGAAGGGCAGCGAATCGATGGCCTGCCCATTTACAAGCCAAAGCAACGGCATCCTCCCCCCTTCGGCCTCCAGCGGCAGGGATTTGTAATCCGGCCCGGCGGAGAGCTGCAGCGTCGCGCCATCGACGGGGAAAGCGATTCGAGGCATATCGACTGCCGCCGAGACCGCCAGCCCGCCCCGCCCCTCGAACCGGCGCAAGGCTGCCGGCAGGTCGGCGTTGGTCGCCAGCAGCGCTTCGTCGGGCCGAATCGGATTGGCGACCCCGGGAGCGCCGGCCACTGCCGGCACGAGGTCGAAGACGTCATACAAGACCGGCGCCGCCGCTTCGCGCCCGATGCGACCCGGCGAGAAGGTGCCGTCGGGGCGGCCGATCCAGACGCCGATCGTGTAGGCTGCGTCATAGCCGATCGCCCAGGCATCCCGGAACCCGTAGGAGGTTCCGGTCTTGAAAGCCACCGCATGCCCGCGCTTGCGGTGCTGCGGCGGGACCGTGTTGGGCGGCGGCGGCGCCTCCTCCAGGATGCGGGTCACATACCAGGCGGCGGTCGGACTCATGATGCGCATGGCGATGTCGTCCGCCGAACCAGCTTCAGGGTTTAGATAGCGCAGCGGCTTCACCAGGCCGCCATCGGCGATCCCGGCATAGAGTTTGACCATATCCTCAAGCGTCGTCCCGACGCCGCCGAGGGCGATCGGCAGGCCGGGCATGGCTACTTCGTCGGGCAGGCGCAGCGGCGTGCCTGCCCGTTTCAGTGCCGCCGTCATACGCAGCGGACCGATCCGGTCCAGCAAGGCAACCGCCGGCAGATTGAGCGAGAGCTGCAGCGCTTCCCGCGCCGACAGTTCACCGCGATAGAAATGATCGAAATTCTCCGGCGAATAGTCGCCAAAGCGCATCGGCCGGTCGACGACGATGGTTTCCGGATGGACGATCAATTCATCGAACGCCATGCCGTAGATGAAGGGCTTCAGCGCCGATCCCGGCGACCGTACGGATCGCACCATGTCGTTCTGGCCGTAGCGGGTCGTATCCCAGAAATCGCCCGAGCCGACATAGGCTCGAATTGCGCGCGTTCCGTTTTCGACCACCAGCATGGCGACCGTGGCCCCGGGCTCCAGCTTGTCCTGAACGCGGCCGGCCAGTGCCTCGAGTTGCGCCTGAAGCGCGCCGTCGATCGTGGTGGCGATCAACAGCCCGTCGCCGGCATCCGCATGCAGGCGCTCGGCGAGATGGGGGGCGCGGCGGATTGCCGGAAAGCGCGTTGCCGGTACCGGCTCGCCGGCCGCTTCCTCTGCGGCCTGCGCGGTTAGGATTCCTCGCGCCGACATTTGGGCGAGCACTCTGTCTCTGTTGATTTTGGCCGCTGCCGCCTGGCGATCGGGCCGTAGCCTTTCAGGCGATTGCGGCAGCGCCACGAGCAGCGCTGCCTGGGCATCGGTGAGGTGCGCCGGCTCCTTCCCAAAATAGAATAGGGATGCTGCGCGCACGCCCTCAAGGTTTCCGCCATAGGGCGCAAGCGTCAGATACATGTCGAGAATCTCGCGCTTCCCGTAGCGCCATTCGAGCTGCAAGGCGCGCGCCATCTCGATCAGTTTGGCGCCCAGCGTGCGCTCGCGCGGCTTCAGCAACCGCACGGTCTGCATCGTCAAGGTCGATGCACCGGAGACCACCCGGCCTTCCGTCACGAATTGTTCCATCGCGCGGCCGAGAGCCAGCGGATCGACGCCCCAATGGCCGTAGAAGCGCTTATCCTCAGAGGCGATGAGCATCCGGACATAGCGCGCATCCACGGCGTCGAGCGCGACCGGCAGCCGCCAGGCGCCATCGGCCGCCGTGAATGCCTGCAGCAGCCGGCCATCCCGGTCCAGGACCAGTGTCGATTGATGGGATAGACGCGTGAGATCGGGCGGGTACAGCCGGTCAAGCGCGGCAAGCGTGATGACGGCAACAGCCAAGGCCGCCGCCGCACCGCCAAGCCAACGCTTGAATCGCCTGCTCATGAGAGCACCGCACGCTGTTTATTGCGCCGCCGTAACCGTCACCTTTCCCATCGCCGTCCGCGCCCGGTATTGCGGCTGGTACATGTCCTCCACTTCCGCAGCGGGCAGACTGTAGACGCCGGGCGTTACCGCGCGGACCAGATAGCCGACACGGAAGTTCCGCCTTCCATAGCCGAGATCGATGGCCGCGATGAAGCGATCATCGAGGAACTCCGTGTAGACCGTCGGCGTCAACTCCGCGAGCCAGGTCAACTGCGACACCGATTGCGCATCGGCCAGGCGCGCATTCTCCACTTCGAATCCGGCGGGGAGCAGATCGACGACCAGCGCCTGATGCTCGACATAGGTGTCGGTGGTGCCTTCCAGCACAACCACCAGCATGTCCGTCTGCTTCACCTTGTCGATCTTCACTTCCTCGCCGGTCAGCGTGTAGAAGCGCCGTGAGAGCGTAAAGCCCTCCGCCATCGCCGGTTGCGGTTTTTCCGGCGATCCCATGATGGTTGTCACTGCCCATAGCGAGCCGTCTCCCGCATTGGCGACCTTCAGGCCGGCCGTCAGTTCGTTTTCGGCGGGTTTCAGATTCAGCGGCGTATCCCGCGGCGCCTGCGGCACGCCGTTGAGCGACACGGTGATGGAGGTTGAGCGGCTTTCGGCAACGCTCTTGGCCGCCATGATCAGCCACGCCTGTTCCTGGGTGCTCAGATACTGGCTGCCGAATTGCAGCCCCGCCAGCCGTTCGACCAGCGGCATCGGGTCTTCGCCGCCAACGCCGCTTTCCAGCATGAGCGTGATGACGGCCGCCAGATCGCGCAGCGAACTACCGTAGTCGCGCACGCTCCGCCGTTCGCGGTCCAACCGCACCAGCGCATATTTGAACGCCTCCGACGCCCGCGCCTGATCGCCGAGCGACGCCAAGGCCGCGCCCAGCTGCGCCGCCGCCAACGCGGATGGCATGCTGTTGCCGTAGTTATCGAACAGATAGCGGGCGCCCGACAGGTCGCCGCGGCCGGCCCGGGCCAGCACATAGTGTGCATAGGCTCGGCCGCTCACCGCATAGGCGTCCTCCTGGCGATAGCTGCGGGCATAGTCATCCAGCCATTTCAGGCCCTGCTCGACGGCGAACTCCGGAACGTAGTGCCCCTTCTCCTTCGCTCGCAGCAGGAACTCCATGGCAAACCCCGACAACCATGGCTCTGCCTCGGCGCCCGACCACCAGAGGCCGAACCCGCCATCATAGCGCTGGCGCTCGATGACGCTGTAGACCGCGTCTTCGATGCGCCGGTTCAGGATCTGCCCGGCGTCCGCCTGGTCGTCCTTCACCTGCCAAAGACCGGCGACGTCGCCGACATAGAGCAGCGGCAAGGCGCGGCTCGTCGTCTGCTCGAGGCAACCATAGGGATAGCGGTCCAGGCTGCGCAGCAATCCCGGGACATCCAGATTGGGCGTCGCTGCGAAGCTGGCATAGATCTCGCCGCTGCTCGGGACGAAGCGGGCCAACGCCTCTCCGCTCAAGGTGATGGATTTACCGGCTTCGAGGCGCTGTGTCGTGCGCTCCAGGATCGGCAATTGCGGTGCACGCACGCCCAGCTGAACCGTGCGATCGATGCGGAACCCCTCGGGACCGGTGATCGCCATGGCGATCTGTCCAACCCCAGTTCCCAGCGCTTTCAGATTGACGCGGAAGTTGGCGGACGAACCGACCTTCAGATCCTGGGACAGGTTGCCGCTTCCGGTGAGCTGCAGCGGCCCATCGGCCGACAGCGCCACCTCATAGAGTCCGGGCGATCCGCTGACATTCTGCATGGAGATGCCGATCTCGCTCTGGTCGCCTGACGCCAGGAATCGCGGAGTCGAGGTCAACACGACAACGGGATCGCGCACGATCAGCGGCCCCTCGTCCATGCCCACCTTGTCGGCATCATAGGCGATCGCCATGACACGCAGGCGGCCGTTGAAATCCGGCAGATTCAGGGGAACGCGGCCGGTGCCGTCACCATTGAGCTTGACGATGCCGGAGAACAGCGACACCAGTTGGATCGTCGGCGGCGGCGCACCTCGCTTCGACAGGGCCATGGCGTCGCCGCCAGATCGGATCGTGCCCCGCTTGCCGGCGCGGCCATCGATCAGGCTGCCATAGATATCGCGCACTTCCAGCCCGAGCTGGCGCTTGCCGAACAGAAAGCTCACGGGATCCGGTGTCACGAAATCCGTCAGTTGCAGGATGCCTTCATCCACCGCGGCGACAGTGATGTAGGCTTCCGCAGCGCTGGCGCCCGTCACTGTCACCGGGACTTCGATCCTCTGCCGCGGCGCGACATTGTCCGGCAGTTGCAAGGCCACTTGCAGCGTGCGATCGCTGGAATCGATTCCAAGCCAGGCGACGCCGATCGCCCGCCCCGGTCCCTGTTGTCCCTGGCCGCCATCCGGTCGATAGGCCGTGGCCAGCACATAAGCGCCGGCGCCCCAGGCAGCATCGATCGGAATCTCGACCTCGGCCCCTTCAGCTGGCAGGTCGATTTGCCGCGTCTCCAAGATGCGATCGCTGGCGACCAGCAAAGTCATCTTGCCGGCGAAGGGCGGCTTCACGGCAACGCGCGCGATATCGCCCGCGCGATACTTTTCCTTGTCCGCCGCGATCTGCAGCTTGTCGGGCGTGGAACTTGTCCCCGGCGCCGCATACCAGCCGGCATAGAATCTGTAGCTGCTGGCGGCGCCGGTAACCGGATCGTAAACCTCGAACCGGTAGCTGCCCCAATCCACATGCCCGCTCAGCTTCACCGGCTTGTCCGCCAGCGTGGCGAAATCGCCGGTCTGGGTCCGGCCGTCCCGGATTCTATAGTTGTAGTCCCAATAGCCGTTGCTGAAATACCACTGATAGTCCCAGTCTTCTTGGATCAGCCGGTATTTGAGGTTGGGCAGCGCCTGCAGGTCGCCATTGCCATTCACGGCGATGACCTCGAACTCCGACGTCGAATCCTGCGCCACCTCGCCGCTGAAGAGCGGCTTGATGCCCAGCCAGTAGTCGCGATTGCGGATCGGCAATTCGATCGACTCGAGCACGGGCCGGCCGCCGAACTCGTAGACCTCCACATTCAACGTGCCCTTCAACGGCTGCGGCGTGTCCGGTAATTGCGCCGCCGTCACCGCCAGATCGACGCGGCCGGTGGCGTCAGTAATGCTGTCCTCCAGCGGTTGCTGCGATGCCGGGACCGTTTCGTCCACCAGAGTGAAGGTGAAGTCGCGGTGGTTCGGAAACGCCGCATAATCAACGCCGATTGAGAACGTTCCCTTGACCGGCAGATCGGCAGCCGGTGCGCCGTAAAGATACTGCGCATCCACCGTCACCAGGGCCGTTGCGTCCGGCGCCAGCATCGGCTGATCCGACCGCAGCTTCAGTTCGATCCGCGCAGGAACTACTTCCTCGATCTGGAAGCTGGCAGAACCAACCGCCGGACTCTTCGGATCGACATAGAGATACGCGGCCCAGGTACCGGTCCGCGCCGCCGCGGAGATAGGCAGATCGATCTGATAGCCACCCAACTTGCCGCCGGTGAGCTGGCGCTTTTCCGCAACGGCGCCATCGGGTCGGATCAGTTCCATGGTGATCGGCAGGTTGGTGATGGCGTGGCCCGCATTGTCGCGAACCAGCGCGACCATATGAACCGTCTCGCCGGGGCGGTAGACGCCGCGATCGGTGTACATGAAGGCGTCGGTCGCGCCGGGTGGCAAGCGGCCGCCGACACCGCGGTCGGATAGATCGAAGGCTGAGCGCGTCAGATCGATGAAGACGAAATCTCCGGCGCCGGTCTGCGCCATTAACGCGGTAGCGGTTTTGCCGCCCTCGCCGCGCAAAAGGCCCGGGGCAAATGTCGCGGCACCTGAGATGTCGGACGTCCTTTCACCCAATGCCTCGTTGTTGCGTGCGAAAAGACGCAGGTTGACATACGAAACCGGGTCGCCCGTGGTCAGCGACCGGACGAAGACATGCAGCCCGTCGGTGCCGGATACGGTCGTCAGCCCGAGGTCGCTGATGATGAACCATTGCGTCGCCCGGTAATTCCAGGTGTTGGCTTCGTCATCGGGCGTTTCGGCGGTAAGGGCATAGATCCCAGGCTTCGTATTCGGCAGCACTTCCATGATCGGAATCGAGGTGGTGCTGCGCTGATTTCTTTCGCCATCGATGGTCAATTGGCCGGTCCAGAGTTCCTCGCCCAGTTCATCGCGCAGCAGCGAAGTCTCGTAGCCGTCGATGCCGCGGAACAGCCGGCCCTGATAGATCTGTTGCACGAGATTGCGGTCGGTGATGCGCAGCAGGCGCAGTTTCACTTCATTAACATTGACGCTGACCAGCGGAATGCCGTTCTGATCGATTTTCGGCAGGATGTAGTTGTAGCCCGAGAAACCCACAGAAGGCGCACGGTCGCCGATGGACACCGGAAACTCTTCTGTCGCCTCGAGCTTCTCGTCATAAATGCTCGGCAGGCCTTTCAGCACGGTAATCTTGTAGGTAGCGCCGTAGCCCAATCCGCTGGCGCAGAGCGTATCGTCGCTGACCGCAAATGCCGACGCGACTTCCGGCTCGATCTTGACATAGTCCTCGTAATGCACGGCATCCGTCTGCTTCAGCGGGCTGCGGAAGCGCAGACAGACTTCGGCCGTGTCTCCTTCGGCGCGGGTCTGCTTGGAGATCACCCGGAAGGCCATCGCCTCCTGCAGCGCCTGCATCCGCTGCCAGGATGCATCGTCATAGACGTAGTTCAATCCCACCTGATAGGCCTCGATTGCCTCGCGCGCCCGGTTGGCGCTATCCAGCAATCCGGCAATGGCAAACAGCGAGGCCCCTTTGTCCGCGGCTTGATCCGCCGCGAGGCGGGCGTTATACGCTGCGGCCAGCGCGTCGCCGGTACGCTGCGCCTGCTGAAGTGCACTGCTCAATGACATCCAGAGTTGGAAATTGTCGCCACCCAGGGCGATGGCACGCTCATAGGCATTGATGGCCTGCTGCGTATTTCCCTTGTCCAGCGCACGGTCGCCCTCCTGCTGGCTGGAACGGCTGGCCAGAAGATCGGAATCCAGCGCAAAATGCGCCGTTACTTCGTCCACATAGCGCTTTGCATCGGG
>Ga0184626_10000259_pt1 | contig 15040 bp, 15 predicted proteins | sample PLM3_60_b1_FD_133142 | JGI IMG/M metagenome (GOLD analysis project Ga0184626, IMG submission 133142) | Groundwater sediment microbial communities from an aquifer in East River, Colorado, USA - PLM3_60_b1 | ecosystem: Environmental > Terrestrial > Soil > Riparian zone | place: USA: East River... | reverse complement strand
GAAGGATCGAACCATGAACGGGGTTTTCACACCGCCGGATAACACACGGCTAGCCCATGTCTTTCACGAACCGCATCATGCGCTGCGCCGGAGTTGGATCGTTGTACTGGTTGTAAAGGCGTTGTCGCATTCTATCTACTTCGCCGCTTTGCAAGCGCTCGTACAACTGGCTGCGCTTGCCAAAGGGAGTCATGACCATATCGGCCGCGACCGCCATCAGCCGCAGGTGCTCCCGGGTAGTGGTCGCGCCGCCGCGAAAATAACGGTCGATGAAAGGGCCGATCTCAGAGTTATTCAGGTCCGACGCGCCCCCGCTCAACATGAGAGTACTCGTCAGTAAACCTTCCATCGTTCGCTCCGCTCGATCGGACGCTTCGATGCTATGCACACGGTAGGCGGGGCTTAACAGCGGCGCCCAGGTGCCGCCGCCGGCGCGGCAACCCTTGGCTCCGGCGACCTGCATGCAGGCCCGCAAGATTTCTATGTCCTGCATCAAACTCGACAAGAGTATTTGCGACGAAGCGCTCGTATTGCGCTTCGCCAAGCGGGTCAACAGTTGGGCGACGCCCAAAAAACTTTCCAATTTTGTAATTAGACGCAACATAGTCGAGTACTGCGCCCAGGTGTGGATGTACATGATGCCGGCGAGGAGCTTCGGGTCTTTATAGACGAAGATGCGTTCCCAGGGCACCACGACATCGTCGAAAATCAGCGCCGCGTCGACTTCGTCGAAGCGGGTCGTCAAGGGATGCCGCTCCGGGTCGGCATGCTCGGCGTAAAGATCGCGGCAAACGATCTTGAGCCCTGGCGCGTTCATGGGTAGCGCGAACGCGATAGCGTAATCCGCCTCGTCCGCATCTCGTGCTCGATTAGGGTAAACCAAAACTTCGTCCGATAGCGGCGCCAAAGTGGCGAGCGTTCGCAGCCCGCGCACCACGGCTCCTTCTGATGTCTCTCCGACGATGTGAAGGATCAGGTCGGGATCTTCCTGCTCGCTGACACGCTTGGTGCGATCGTAATACTGATCGGTGAGCGCGTGGGTCAAACAGAAATCGTTGCGGCTCGCGTGACGATGATAGGCTCTGGCGTTTTCGGCCCATTTCGCGTTCGTCTTCTCGATGATGTGCGCCCAATCGAACAAGCCCACGACCAGCTGCGCGCAAAAGTCAGGATAGCGGCCCATTTGGCCGAAGGTCTGTTGCGACCAGAGCTCGATGTTGCGGCGCTTGAGCGCAAGCTCTTCAGGACTCCGGGGCGGAAGGTAGCTGTACGAGATTCGCTCGCCGTCATACTCCACGGTCATGATATCTTTGTATTCGGGGTCGTGCTGCTTATCATAGAGGTCCGCCAGCGTTTTGATGGTACCGGTAAAACCGGAATGCGTGGTTACGTCTTTGATACGGCGCCCTCCGTACCAAACCTCGCGGCCATCGCGGAGTGCCTTGATGTAATCCGCCCCTGTTCTGTTCGCCATAGTGATTGACCTCGTTGCCGAGCGACCCTTGCCGGCGCGAAAAAGCTCAGTTGGTTATAGCTTTCATCAAACCCGTCAGGCAACAGCCGAAAAGAATCGAAGGGAAACGCAGAGTGATGGGACCAGGGGAGAATCATTCTGGTCCAAGTCAATGCAGGAAAGACGTCGTAGCTCTGGTTTACTCAGAAAGTCTTGCTGCCATCCGGGGTACGCACATCAAAGGCGTTAGCCACCGAGCCGATCGTGCTGTAGTGGCCGATGAGCGCGACCAGCTCGACAAATTTTTGCGGCCCCAACTCGGCAACTGCGAGGGTGAAAATTTCGTTGGAAAGGCGATGTTGACGCAGCAGGCTGCGCACGATTTCCACGAGCAAGCGCTCGCGGGGCATGAGCTTCTCCAACGAGCCATGGGCGCGGACGGTCTCGATCGCTTCCTCGCGCAAGCCCACCTGGCGTCCTCTGATTTCGTGCCTGGTCCAGGGGTAGTGGGTTTCAAATTCGCGGGCGGTGGCCAGGATGACTAGCTCGCGGTCGGCTTCGGCAAGGGCCGCATCTTTCCGGTAGTAGTTCTCCGCCACCGCTAAATGATCGGCGAGAAGCGGCGCATGGATCAACGCGCTATACGGGCCGCCGCCTCCGCTGGTGCGCCCGGCCATAATGCGGTCCCATCGTTGTTGATTCTCCGGCGAAAGGTCGTCGCGCTTTACGGCTGGCAGTCTCATGGTTTCTCCTTAGACGTTTGATTTGTGTCGGTTGTATCCGTCCTAAAACGGCAATACAAGGGCTGTGTTCTTCGCTAAGTGTGCATTGCGGGGATGGTGAACATCCAGTGGGGAAATGGAACGTTGGAACAATGGAATAATGGATTGGTCAAGATTCCAATATTCCAGCATTCCAGTACGCTATTTCATTGCTATTCACCCGAAACCTGAGCGCCTAAATCAGACGATCCCCTCACCGTTTTGCCAGCGGCAGGAAGGCCAGGAAGATTGCTGCGCTCGCCATGGTTATTACGCTCAGCGCCAATACCGCGCCCCTTATTTTTCGTGTTTGGAAGGCAGCGGTAATGCCACCTAGAAAGAGCGCCACGCTAAAGAGCACGGTGAGGAGAAGGTAGGTGTCTGAAATCTCGTTGACCTTCATCGCCTCCGTAAACTTTGTGGCCTCTTCTTGACGCGCCTGCTGCATTTCCTTTTCGACCGCCAGGGAGTACTCCTTCATGATGAACGGCGACGACGGAGCCGAAGGATTTTTCAGTGGTCGAGTTTTGAGCCAAGCCTCCGTCGCTACCTTAAACTCGGGGCGGAAGCGCTGAAAGAGAAACTCCGCCAACCGCGAGTTGTTCTCGGTTAGAGCCCTGATATAGGCCTGGAACAGGATCAGATCAACTCCGCGAAGCTGGTTCGCGTAGACGGCTTTTTCCCCAGCTCGCCTTCCGGCAGCCGTTGACTCGGCAAGGCGGAAAGTTTGGATACCATTCCAGAGCCCGGATTGATAAGCGCTCCAGGCCGAGCCTAATGTTGCCAAGCCCAGGACAATGGCTACAATGAGCTCGAGCCAGCTATCTAAGAAATCTTTCTCTGCGCCGGAAATCTCTTTTTTTTGGTCAGCTTCGCGATTCACAGTGATCTCGCACCAGGGATCAAAGACGAGGATCGAGTGTCAGGTGTCGAGTGACAAAAACCTCTCCCTGGTCCTTTGCCACTTCTTTACAGGAGGCAACAGAGAAAACAGAGTTCTTAAAAAATTCTCCGTTGATCCGTTTAATCCTGTTCAAATTAACTCCTCGTCCCTCGACCATCCTCCCCTTGCTTCACTGTCGCGCCATCGCCACCTTAAAGCGTTCGTCGGGAGAGATTAGGTGATCGTGATCGTCCTTTTCCAAATCGATCTGCACCCAGTTCACCTCTCCGCTGAACTCGTTGTGCTGCGGACCGTAATCGGGAGAAACCGGCGATCCCGCGTCCTTGCCGACATTGCAAGTCTCGTCGGCCGAAAACGCCATCGGCTGCGTCATGTCTACGCGGCCTTCCCCGACTTTGTTGCCGTCTACGTAGAGCGAGACCGCGCCGCCTTTTGCCAGACCGCCACCATCATACTTGAACTCCATACGCGCCTGATGCTTGCCCGCCGGGATCGGTGTGGTGGCTTCAGCAGAGAAGAACTTGATCCCGAAGAAGTTATAGCAGTACTTGAGCTTCCCGTCCTTGGCGTAGAGCGTCCAACCACCGACACTGCCCCCCTGGGCAATGATCACGCCGCTCGCCCCTGAATCCGGAACGACGATCTCAGCGGTCACCGAGTGCGACTTGTTCTTGATGTTGACGACTGAGTTCTCGCTCAAGCGACCCATGCCAGCAAAAAGGAGCTGAGAGTTGCCCCGAATGAGTTGCGGCCTCCCGGCCAGGTCCGGGTTGAAGCGCTCGACCCGCCGGTCGTCCAGGGGGACGACGTTGTACTTCACCGCTTCGATCAGGAACAACCGCTGCAGTTCCTGGAGCTTCTTCGGGTTCTCTTTCGCCAGGTTCCTGGATTGAGTCCAATCGTCCGGACCATACAACTCCCAGGTGTCGTCCTCGAACGGCGGCAGCTTGGCCATGACCCAGGGAACGCTGTGACGTGTGACGGCGGTCCAGCCCTTGTGATAGATGCCGCGATTGCAAAACATCTCGAAGTATTGGAGATCGTGTCTGTCGGCGGCCTTAGCGCCGTCGAAGGAGTAAACCATGCTCACACCCTCCATCGGCGCCTGCTGCACGCTGTTGACGATGGTCGGCTCAGGAAGGCCTGCGGCTTCCAGGATCGTCGGCGCGATATCGATCACGTGATGGAACTGCGAACGGATCTCGCCCTTGGCCTTAATGCCATTTGGCCAATGCACAACTGTGCCGTTGCGGGTCCCGCCCCAGTGCGACGCCACCTGCTTGGTCCACTGGTACGGGGTGCACAGGGCGTGCGCCCAACCTACGGCGTAGTGGTTGTAGGCCTCCGGGCCGCCGAACTTGTCGATCTTGCTCATGAGAAACTCGGGTGTCTCAATAGCAGTCATGCCATTGAGCGTCGTCATCTCGTTGAAACAGCCGTTCGGTGTTCCTTCCGCTGACGATCCGTTGTCCCCAATGATGTAATAAATCAATGTGTCACTCAGGATACCCAAGTCTTCGAGCGCGCCCACCAGCCGGCCTACGTGATAGTCGGTATGCTCGAGAAAACCCGCGAAGACTTCCATCTCGCGAACTAGTAGGGGCTTGAGAACGTCAGGCATGCTTTCCCACGCGGGAATTTCGTCATGGCGCTTGGTGAGCTCGGCATCGGCCGGTATCACACCCAGTTCTTTCTGCCGCGCGAAAATTTCCTCACGCAGCTTGTCCCAGCCCTGATCGAACTTACCTTTGTACTTGTCGATCCACTCCTTGGGTACTTGGTGCGGAGCATGCGCGGCGCCGGGCGCGAAGTACATGAAAAACGGCTTGTCGGACATCAACGCTTTTTGCTGGCGCGCCCACTTGATGGCTTTGTCGGTCATGTCCTCGGTGAAGTGGTAGCCCTCTTCCGGCGTCTTGGTGACCTCGATGGGCGTTGTGCCTTCGTAGACAGCCGGGTAGTATTGGTTGGTTTCGCCGCCGATGAAGCCGTAGAAGTATTCGAATCCGCCGCCGCCCGTTGGCCATTGGTCGAATGGTCCCATGGGGCTGGTCTCCCAGACAGGAACTTCGTGACATTTGCCGAACTGAGATGTGGAGTAACCGTTGAGCTTCAGTATCTCGGCGAGCGGTGCTTTGTTTTTCGGCAGAACCGAGTTGTAACCGGGGGCGGAGGTGGCGATCTCACAAATGCCGCCCATGTTCACCGAATGATGATTACGCCCGGTGAGCATCGCCTGACGTGTCGGCGAACACAATGCCGTGGTGTGGAAGCGGTTATATTTCAATCCGCCTGCGGCCAACCGCTCTGCCGTTGGCGTGCTGATGGGACCGCCAAAGGCGCTGGAGGCAGCAAAACCAACGTCGTCGAGCAAAATGATCAGGACATTGGGCGCTCCTTGGGGCGGCCGCAGCGGCTCGATGGGCGGAAATTTTGTGTCCGGATCTTTGGCATCGTAGGTTGTCAGACCGACGTACTGCCGATCGGGTATCGGTAGAATGCTACGATTGATTGGTTTGTTTGACATTTTGTTTTCCTCCTTGCGTCATGCGTTTGTTAACAGGAGGTAACAGAGGAAACGAAGTTTTCCTTAAAACTTATCTCTGTTATCTCCGTTGCCTCCTGTTCATTTTCCAAATCCCTCGACACCAGACACTCGACCCTCGTCACTCGACACTTTGTCCTACTGCACCAGCGGTACACCCTGGGCGAGATCGTACTTCACCACGGCGCGGATCTTGTTTTCGATCTGCAGGTAACGGGCGACTTTTCTTACCGGCAGTGCTTTGCTTAGCTTCGGCGCGTAGGTACTCTTGAGATTGGCTTCCGCCTGTTCGATGGCGAGTGCCTCGTCTATGAGCTTTTTCGCCTTGTCGTCGGTAAGCGTCTTGCTGCGGAAATCAGCCGCATAGCTCTCCAGCAGATTAGCGATACGTCGATTAATTTTTTGCAAGTCCTTTTGATACTCATCGTAGATGGCCCAGAAACCTTTGGCCTCCGTTTCCGTCAATTCCATGTTTGTCGCGACCACCAATTTCTTGTCGGCCTTAATCTTATCGCGCAATATCTGCATGTTGTCGGCTGGCTTGTCCTGCGCCAAACTAAGAGGTGCGAAACCAAACATCATTATCGCCATCGCAACGCTTATCGTTTCTTTCACGAAATCTATTCTCATCGTTTTCTCCTTCTGGTTTATTCAAAGTATTCCAGGCTGGTCAAAACGATCTCAGAGGCAAGGCGTGCGAAGGTCCGCAAGCGGAGGCTTACTTGTTCAGTACGTTGACGCGAAGCGGGCCGAGCACAACGAAGCATATGAGTCGTTTTGGGCAGCCTGCTACGGATTGATTTTGGTAATCTTCGATCCCTGGATACCGACCCCGCCCATCAGTCCTTTCTGGTTGAAAATAATAGCGTACACACCCTTCTGGAGCGTTGTTGTCGACAAGCTCTTGGCGAATCCCGCATCCAGCACGACCAGGCTTGGTCCGGTTCCAAGCTCCCAACCGCCGCTCTGGTCAAGATACTGCAGCGAAGCATCGTCCATAAAAAACAACACGTAACCAAACGCCTGAGCGCCTGCCTGAAATCCGTAGGACATCGCCAAGGACCGATAATATGCGACTGTCTTTCCACCTTCGCGCAAAGCGCCATCGCCGAATTGTCCCGCAATAATGAAACCTCCTTTGACGATGCTAGGGAAAATCAACACGCCCACGGCTTTGTCGCCCAATGTTTTAGCGCGCGGGTTGTTTTTGTAGAGAGAGTTCAATGCCTGCGTAGCACCACGGTCGATCTCGCTCGCCCTCGAACTCTGCGCCAGCGACAAGTTTGGGATTATGACGTTGAACCCGACCATGATTACCGCGATCGCAACACTAATGCTTGTTTTTACAAAATGAAATTTCATCGTCTTTCTCCTTCACGTTTCAGGTGTCAGATTTCAGGTACCAGGAAAGCACCTCCGAGCTTGAAACCTGAACACTGAAACCTTCTTTTCACCGTTCACTGATAACTGGTCACTGGTGACTATCTTCCCCTCGTCACTCCTATTGAACCAACGGCACTGTGGCCGCGAGGTCGTACCTGATCAGCATGCGGTACTCGTTTTCGATCTGCAGATAGCGAGCTGCTTTCTTTGCCGGCAGAGCTTTCAACACCTTCGAAGCATAAGCGCTTCGCTGTTTGACCTCGTCCTGCTCGAGGGCGATCCACTCGTCCAGCAGCTGCTTCGCTTTTTCGTCGGTGAGCGACTTGTTTCGGTAGTCTGCGGCGTAGCTTTGCAGCATATTCAGAAGCCGTTCATTAATTTTTTGCAGATCCTTTTGGTAGTCCTCGTAAACCGGCCAGAACCTCTTAGCTTCTGATTCGGTCAATTCCATGTACTTCGCGACGATCAATTTCTTGTCCGCCTTGAGCTTTTCGTGGACAATTTCCATATTGTTGGCCGGCTTGTCCTGTGACCACCCAGGAACAGCGAAGCCTGCCAGCAAAGCTAATATGATCGCGCCCGTTGCGGCTTTGAGCACAGTAATTTTCATCGTCTTGCCTCCTTAATCACACATCGGAAACGTCAAATAAGACCGAAATTGAAATCCGAAATTCGAGCTTTGAATATCGTCCCCGGTCTCACACGGATGCGTCCAGGTCGCAAAGAGAATGCATGGAACAGAGAACGGAAACATGAAAACAAAGAGGGTCGCGCTAATCTGTTCACTGATAAAAACATCAGGATGGGTGTGGCAAACATGTGTGGCAGAAGACCACTTTGCCTCAACCTTAGCGATAAATAACTCTATGACTTCCGTGATCCCAAAGGTGCAAGCAAAACTCTTTCCGATTGCGCAAGCGGAGTCTATCAGAGAGCGAGAGGCCTGTATATTGGACTTTGGTCCAATAGGAAAGCATGCAGACTGGAATACTGGATTAATGGAATAATAGAATGCTGGGACAGGGACAGCCTCTTCATGTTCCGTTATACTAGCATTCCGGCATTTCCACTCTGCCATTGCTCATTAGCTCAAAGGCCATTTGTGTGTTCAGCAATCGCCTGTCGAGTTATTCAGCGTCGACGTGCAACGTATTTCATGCTACGGGATATAAATTTGATTCATGCAAGATGTAGCAGTTGATAACCCTGAGCGCGGGCGCTCGAGCGTGGCGCGCAATGCCGGCATCGTAAGCTTGGCCGTGATGGCGAGCCGCATCCTTGGACTCGTACGCGATCAGGTCTTTGCGATCTTTTTCGGCGCCGGCCTTTATTACGACGCATTCCTGACGGCTTTTCGTATCCCCAATCTGCTGCGGGATCTATTTGCCGAAGGCGCGCTGTCCGCTGCATTCGTTACCACTTTCAGTCAGGTTCTAGCGACCAAAGGAGAAGAGGAAGCGATCCGGCTTTCGAATCGAGTCGCAACCTTGATGATTCTCGTGATCACGGCCATTTCGTTGGTCGCATGGTGGCACGCGCCGGCCATTGTCCATATGCTCGCGCCTGGTTTTTACGATGTGCCGGGCAAGGCGGAGCTGACGATTAAGTTGACGCGGATCATGATTCCATTCTTGCTGCTCGTCGCGCTGGCGGCGCAAGCCATGGGTATCTTGAACGCGCGCGGCCGTTTTGGCATCCCCGCGCTGGCGTCGGCTTTCTTCAACGTCGGCTCCATCCTGGGCGGATTATTGCTGGGCTTCGTAGTCGGGCCCGCTATTGGGCTGAGTGCTATCGAAGGCATGGCTTACGGAACGCTCATCGGCGGTTTTTTACAATTCGCCGTCCAGTGGCCGAGCCTGATCCGCACCGGGTTCAGCTATCGGCCCATGATCAGCATCAGCGATCCGGGCGTCCGCCAAATCTTCAGTCTGATGGGACCGGCGATTATCGGCACCGCTGCCGTGCAGGTCAACGTTTTTGTCAACACTAATTTCGCCTCGTCCATTATCGATCCCGCCACCGGCGCCGTAGCCAACGGTCCGGTGTCATGGTTGAGTTACGCTTTTCGTTTCATGCAATTTCCCATCGGCGTCTTCGGCGTGGCCATCGCCACGGCGGCGTTGCCGCCGCTCTCTCGCAGCAGCGCGCAAACGGATTACATCGAATTCCGCCACACTTTGGCCCATTCGTTGGCGCTGGTTTTTCTTCTCTGCGTTCCATCGGCTGTGGGTCTCGCGGTTCTGGGCCGGCCCATCGTAGCGCTCATCTTCGAGCATGGGAGGTTCACCGCTTTCGACACGGTGCAGACGGGGGATGCGTTGGCGGCTTATGCCATCGGTCTCGCCGGCTATGCCGCCGTCAAGGTGCTGTCGCCGGCCTTTTACGCTCTGGGAGATGCTCGGACTCCGATGCTGATCAGTCTCGGTTCCATCGCCGTTAACTATGTAATGAATTCTTTGCTGGTGGGATCCTTCGGTCACGTCGGCCTGGCGTTTTCCACTTCGACTGTGGCGCTGGTCAATTTCATTTTGCTTACGCTTTTCATGCGCCGCCGGGTCGGCCGGCTCGAAGGAAGTCGCCTCGGAATTACACTGGCGCGGATTTGCGTTGCCTCGATTCCTATGGCCGCCGTCGCATGGTTGGTGAGTGAATTCTGCGGGAGCCTGCCGTTGGCCGGGATTGCGCTCAAGCTCGTGCGCGTCTCAGCGGCTATAACCCTGGCGGCAATCGTTTTTTATGTAGCCTGCCGGCTGCTTCGTATCGAAGAACTGGACGAGGCCATAGAAGCAATCGCCGGGAGATTTCTGCGCGTCCTAAGACGAAAGTAGCGGGAGCTGCTGGTGGTGTATCGGGTCCGAAAAGCAACCGAATCGTCATTCCGGCCAAGCTTGCGATAGCGGGCGCGAGCCGGAATCCAGGGATCTAGGGAATTCTGGATTCCCGCTTTCGCGGGAAAGACGGATGGGGACATTTTGGACAAACGAAACTTTACGTTCTCAGAAAAGCCACGGGGGTAAGCCTGTGGAAATTTGCTCCAGGGTTGCTTTTTGGTTCCAAGAGTTTGACTCAAAGGGTCTGTTAGACGTATTTCTCGCACCAATGAAAAGCCGAAGCTTTTGGTTATTTGGGGCTATCGCTTTTCTCGCGCTCCTTATTCTTGCTTCCAGCTTGTCGGCGGCGGTGCCCGCGAAGAAAATTAGATTAGCGTACAGCGCTTTTGCCTATGCCAATCCGCCTTTTTGGATTGCCCAGGACCTGAAGCTTTTCGAAAAATATGGTCTCGACTCGGAGCTGGTTTATGTCTCGGGCGCCCGGCCGATTCAAGCTATGCTCGGCGGGTCCATTGATGTTTCTCAGGTCGGCGGAGCCGCCACCGTCTCGGCAGCCGCCCAGGGAGCCGATGTGGTTATCCTCGGCACCATATTTACGCGGCTTAATTTTGCCGTGCATGCCAGCCCGCAGATCAAACAGATCAGCGATCTGAAAGGAAAGACCCTGGTTACGGGGACGGTAGGCGGCAACACTTACTTCGCTGCGCTGCTCTTCCTATCGAGATTCAATTGGGTTCCCAACCGGGACGTGAATCTGATCGGTCTGGGCGGGTCGCCAGAAGTTCTTGGCGCACTGACCCAGGGCAGGTTCCCGGCGGGCGTGCTGACGGCACCGACCACGCACATGGCGACGAGAATGGGTTTTCGAGAGATTTTCGATCTCGCCAGTTTAGACTTTCCCTTTCCCACTCTGTCGGTGGTCAGCACGCGGAAGTATAGCGATTCAAATCCCGACGTCATTCTCAACGTACTGCGAGCGACTTCAGAGGCGATCCATTTGTACAAAACACGGCCTGAAGTCGCGCTGCCGGTCATCGCCAAGTATATGCGTGTGCCCAAAGACGATCCCGCTTTGCTCCAGGCTCAGGAAACTTTCGCCAAACATTTGAACTTGAGCTTGACGCCATCGCTCGACGGCATCAAGTTCATCCTGGATTTTCTCGCCGAGCAGCGCCCGGCGCTTAAGGGAAAAAATCCCGCGGATTTCGTTAACGTCAGCTTTCTGAGAAAGCTGGAAGACGAAGGGTTTTTTAGAAAACTTTCCGGGAGTCAGTAACACCCCGTCCTGTCGCCACAATTCCCTCGCCGCTAACCATCAGGACTGCTCATCGGAAATAGGCTTTGGGCAAATAGTTTGCTGTCGAAGCGGCGGCAGTTGCCAGTGCAAGTCACTTGACAAAATTTCTGTAAATGGAGGATATTCTGTGGGCAAATTTCGGTTAAACTAATGGAAGCTGTCTGGGATAGGCCGCCAGCAGTGGCGCCGCCTAAACGGCTCACTTACTAGTTAGCCGTCAGATCGGAATCCTCGTGCCTCGTCGGAGCAACAAATTTCAGCGCCTCATCTATCTGATTCAGCATCAGCTTGCTGATGGTGCAACCGTAACTGAATCGAAGCTGCTCCCAGACGTGCGCTCGGGACGGGCCGTTGAGGTTGACATCGTAGTCGAAGGAACAGTCGGGGAAGTGCAAGTTGTCATCGGCATCGAGTGCACGTCGGGGCGTCGTCCGGCGACGGTCGAGTGGATCAATGAGATGACCGGAAAACACGCCGACCTCCCGGTGAATAAGACGGTATTGGTCTCCCGATCGGGGTTCACAGCGGAGGCTGTCGCTAAAGCTTCCATGCTCGGAATTGAAGCTCTTCCCATTCTGGACGCCGAGGCTCGAGATTGGGCTGACTGGCTTTACAAACTTGATGCGCTCCGCTTTGCGGGTTTCACGCTGAGCCCGCAGCAAGTGTCGGCCACTATTTCAACCGCGGGCCAACTGCCCGCGGACAAGCCGGTGGTGCCAGATGCGCAGGTCCAGGAACCTGGTTCCGAAGGCCGGCGCTCCCTCAAGGAGTACGTTAACGCAATACTTCGGAACGACCGCGTATTTCTGCATGTAACCCGTTGGTGGTTAAAGCTCAATTCGTCAGAGCGCCCGATGTCCTTCACGTTTCAGATCACTTGGGACTGCCCGCCGAATACAACGATTCAGGCGCCCTCGGGAAACGCCCTAGGACTTACGAAGCTAATTGTGCTCGTGCGCGCAGAAGTGCGAGATGCGCCGTTCGCCGCGCGGGTCTCGAAGTTTCGTGAACGAAACATCGTCCACGGCGAAGTGCCTGACGTCCTGACCGACGATGGAAAGTCAGATGTCCTCTTCACATTGATTGAGCGGGATGGCACCTTTGAAAAGGGGGCCACCCTTGTTGTGAACCCTGATTCAAGTGAGAGCCGCGTGGTCACGATGAAGTTTCCACGGACTGATGATGCAGACAGCTAACCGCGTTGAAGACGGGACCCTTTGCAAGCGGTCTTCGTCCGCTTGCTTCGGGCCACTTAGCGCGATCGTTAGACCACAAATGAGGTAGCAATGATACGCGCCCGAGAAGTGCTTGCCGATTGCGAGCAGGCCCTGGCCGATTTCGAGGCGGCGGGGCCGACCCCTTGTTGGAGGACGCGCTGGACGGGACTGGTTGCTCTACTCCGGGCAGTTGGATATGTCCTTAGAGATATCGACGCCAAGCAGGATACCGACCTCAAGAAAGCGAATGACGACGCCTGGAAGAACCTGAATGCGTCAAAGCCGGAGCCTCTCATCTTCCATAAGTTCATCAACGAAGAACGACACAACGTCGTCCACCTCTACAGAATTGGTGCCCGACTGAACACCAAGATCGTCCCAGGCACCGGGCGCTTGGGTTTCTCTGGAGAGAGTCAGCGGGGTCTCTGCGGTTCGACCACTTACGACTCCTCCATGCTCTCTGGAGTATTCTGTGGGCGCGATGCAATTGAGGTCTGCCGAGAAGCGATCGCCTTTTGGAATGACTACCTCGACAAGGTCGAAGCGGCAGCATTAGGCTAAGAGTGGATCTGTGGTCTGACGTGCGCATCCAGCCGTCGGTGCCGGTGAAGGCAAGCAGGCCGTGGTGCGCCACAGTTAGAGGAGATCAGGTAACTTTGCTAGTGCAACACGTCGCTTGATCAGGCGAGAAATGTCAGAAACAGGTGGAAGCAATGACTGGGCGGCCTTTAGTGGGCAAGGCGCGGGGACGACTAAGAAGACGGCTGGGACTACGATCGAAAAAGTTCTCTGACCCCGTTTGCTTCTGAGAAAAAAGGCTCTGGACAACCGGCAATGAACCGCAGTGAACGGAGACCGACTTTTTCGGGACTTCGCAAATGTTAGAAAAAATGAGCGGGTTTATTGCCGAATTTGACCAAAGTTTTGGGGGAAGCCTGAAAGAAGAGAGGATTATTTACTTACTTTCACGGCACGGTAATTGCCACGCGAACCGTATTTGCTTCTTGTTCTCTAGGCGCTTGATTGTGCGGTAAGAGCAGGGGGAGAGAGAAAGCATCAGCAACAGGAGGAAAGTCGTATGAAAAGATTCTTAGGTTTGGCCATAGGACTATTTTCGGTAATCGGTTTTACCTCGTGGGCCGAGGCGATCAATATCGATGTCGCCGAGGTCCAAAACGGCGTAGCTTTCGTGCAAGGTGGCAAGGCTGCTGCGAACGCTACGATCACTTGGGAGGGTGGAAATGTCACCACAGCGAATAAAAACGGTGGCTTTAAATTCTCCGGGATTGTGCCTGCGGACTGCGTGGGGACACTGAGCGACGGAAAGTCAACCATCGAGGTGGTCGTGCTCGACTGCACGCCGGTATCTGTAGCCCCCGCACCGGTGCCGCGGACGGGGCAGGTGACTTGCTATGACATGGCCGGGGCCACCGAAAACTGCGCGGGCACCGGGCAAGACGGGGAGCTACAGGAAGGCGTTGCGTGGCCGAACCCTCGTTTCACAGACAACGGTAATGGCACGATCACGGACAATCTGACGGGGTTGATCTGGCTACAGAATGCGAACTGTTTTGGGTTGCGTTCGTGGGCTCAAGCCTTATCGGACGCAAACGGTTTAGCCTCCTCCAGCTGCGGCCTCAAAGACGGCAGCGTTGCGGGAGACTGGCGCTTGCCTAATCGTAACGAGCTTACGAGCCTGTTAGATCTAGGAACGTTCGAACCGGCATTGCCATCCGGCAATCCTTTCGCGAATGTCCAGTTCCAGACTACCTCCTACTGGTCGTCTACAACCTACGCTAACCGGAGTTACGCGTGGACCGTGAGTTTCAACGACGGTTTCGTGAACTTCGGCGCTAAGACGGCAGGCGGCTTCAACGGCGAATGCTATGTCATTGCAGTGCGTGGCGGCTCTTAGGCTTGATTTTTTGAGTATTTGATTCCGCTAATCGGGGCCTGATGAGGGCGGTTAAACTTGAAGCCGCCCTCTGCGAACCTGGAGGCCGAATAATGGAGACATTTCCAGCGTATTGATAAGCTGGTTTGCTTATGAGCTGAAAGAACGAGGGAAGAGAGATGAAACGAGCCCTCCAAGTAGCGGCAACCGTGTTCATCGTGATCGGCGTCTATTTTGCGCTCTCTCCGTACCTCGCCCTTCGTGGCCTAAGGTCTGCGCTTTACTCGGGAGACTCAGTCGTCCTTGAGGATCGAGTTGACTTTCCGCGCTTACGCGAGAACCTGAAGGCGCAGCTGAACGTCGCGATGCTGAAAAACCTGAACTCTGAACTGAGCGCGAACCCCTTTAGCGCCCTCGCACTCGGACTAGCGTCGAAGCTTGTTGAGGGCATGGTCGATTCCTTTGTCACTCCCGCAGGAATCGCGAGCCTGGCGCGAGGTGAAAGGCCCGATACAGGCTCCATTGCCCCCACGTCATCGTCCTCCACCAAGGAGCCGTTCGCGAACGCACGCGTGACGAGAGAAGCACTCGATCGTTTCTCTGTATGGGTCCCCAATGACAAAGGTGAAGAAGCTATAGTGACGGCATTAAGTAACTGTACATAGAGATTTTATCTTTTTGGTTTTCCAGTGCCTTTGCCGTTTGCGGATCGCCTGTTCGATCAGATCGACGGTAGCGTGGTAGTGATTGGTGGT
>Ga0184626_10000257_pt1 | contig 15070 bp, 12 predicted proteins | sample PLM3_60_b1_FD_133142 | JGI IMG/M metagenome (GOLD analysis project Ga0184626, IMG submission 133142) | Groundwater sediment microbial communities from an aquifer in East River, Colorado, USA - PLM3_60_b1 | ecosystem: Environmental > Terrestrial > Soil > Riparian zone | place: USA: East River... | reverse complement strand
GGTGGGATTCGTCTTGCGGACGGCCTCCACCTCGGACGGGCTCTGCACCGGCAGGAAGTCGCTCTGGCCGGTGCGGAACGCCGCCATGCGGGTGGCGGCGTCCGGTGTCGACAGGATGACGTACTCGTCGACGTAGGGGCGACCCGTGTCGAAGTAGTCGGGGTTGCGCTGGAGCACAACGCGCACCTTGCGAGTGTGCTCCTTGAGGATGTAGGGCCCGGTGCCGATCAGACGCTTCTTGAGGTCGCCGTCCTCCTCGAGGACCTCGCGCGAGAAGATCACGGCGACCGGTTCGGCGACGTTCTGCGGGAACAGCGTGTTGGGCGTTTTGAGGTGGATGCGCAGGGTGTGCGTGTCGGGCGTCTCCATGCCCTCGATTTCCTGGAACGTGAACGTCTGGACGCCCTCCTTCGCGTAGGCCTCGAAGCAGTACTTGACGTCGGCTGCGGTGAGCTCGCGCCCTTTGAGCGGCGGCACGTTCTGCCACTTGACGCCCCGGCGCAGCTTGAACGTCCACACGCGATGGTCGGGGCTCCCCTGCCAGGACTCGGCGAGGTCTCCCTTGAGGCTCAGGTCGGTGTAGCCGGTCGCCTCGTCGACAAACGCATAGCGCAGGAGGCGATTGCTGGTGAGCCCGGCGAACTGGAACAGCCCGACTGACTGGGTCAGCCGCGGGTCGATCACCGGGGGATCCCAGGCCGAGGCCCGGGTGAGGACCCCGCCCCGCTTCGGCGGCTTGGGGCTCGCCGGGATCCAGTCCGGATACGGCGAGGCGGCAGAGGCTCTCTTACGACCCGAGCCAACGGCCAGCGTGGTCATCCCGGCGGTAGTCCAGCCTGCGCGCTTGAGGAAATCGCGTCGCGTCACGCCGCGGCGCGTGGTCTGGCGAGGGGCGGTAGCGGGCATCGAGGTTCTCCTCCCTGTCCGGACATTAGACGAAGGGAAAACACCGGCCTCGAGTGCGGCGAACCTCCCATACGCACCGAGTGAAGTCGAGGGAATGATGCTATCCTCGGCGCATCGCGAGCAGTCGAAAACAATCATCCCTTCCGGGGAGGTAGATCGAATATGGCGCCCCCGCATGCACGTATCGCCCTGTTGCTCACATCGGCCATCCTCATGCTGGGAACGATCCAGGAAGCCGCCGGTCAGGCGGCTCCGGCGGGAGAAGTGATCATCGCCTGGCACGTCACGATCGCTCCCACCTGGTTCGACCCGTCCTCCGCTCCGCCCCAGATCACGCCCTTCGGCACGCTCTACGCCATCCACGACGCGCTCGCTCGGCCGATGCCGAACCAGAAGATGGGCGCGAGCCTGGCGGAGTCGTGGACGGAGAGCCCGGACGGGCTCGTATACGAGTTCAAGCTGCGCCGCGGGCTCAAGTTCCACAACGGCGACCCCGTCACCACCGAGGACGTGAAGTTCAGCTTCGAGCGATACAAGGGGGCGGGCGCCAAGGAGTTCCAGGCGCGCGTCAAACAGGTGGAGATCGTCGATCCGCTCACCGTGCGCTTTCGGCTGAACGCGGCCTGGCCGGACTTCATGACCTTCTACGGGACGACGGCCACCGGCGCCGGGATCGTCGTCCCCAAGAAGTACATGACGCAGGTCGGGGACGATGGGTTCAGGAAGCATCCGATCGGCGCCGGGCCCTACAAGTTCGTGAGCCACACGCCGGGCGTGGAGGTGGTGCTGGAAGCTTACACGGGATACTGGCGGCGTGTGCCCAACGTGAAGCGGCTGGTCTTGAAATCCGTGCCAGAAGTCGGCACGCGCCTGGCCATGTTGAAGACCGGCGAGGCGGACATCGCGGTCGCCCTGGACGGGCCCGAGGGCCTGGAAGTGAAGCGCGACCCGCGCCTGCAGCTCGTGTCGTCACGGCACGCGTCGATCTTCTGGATCGAGTTCGCCGAGCAGTGGGACCCGAAGTCTCCGTGGCATGACAAACGCATGCGGCAGGCGGTCAACTTCGCGCTCGATCGCAAGACCACGAACGAGGCCGCCTGTCTGGGCTTCTGCCCGCCGGCCGGGGTCATCGTGCCCCGCGTCATGGATTTCGCGTTGCAGGTCGAGCCCCCGCCCTACGACCCGCAGAAGGCGAAGCAGCTGCTCACCGAGGCCGGCTATCCCAACGGGCTCGACGCCGGGGACTTCGTGGCGATTCCCGGGTTCCCCACGGTGGCGGAGGCCACGTTGAACTACCTCAACGCGGTGGGGATCCGGATGAAGATGCGGCCGATGGAGCGCGCGACGTTCTACGCCGCGTGGCGGGAGAAGAAGCTCCGCGGGCTGTTCATGACCGCGGTCGGGAACTCCGGCAACGCGGCCAGCCGCGTGGCGGAGTTCATCAGCTCCAAGGGAGCCTACGCCTACGGCGGGTATCCCGACATCGACGATCTGGCTCAGCAGCAGTCCGGTGAGCGCGACGTGAAGAAGCGCGAGGCGCTGCTCCACCGGATCCAGCAGTTGACCATCGACCGGGCGATGTTCGCGCCGATCATGGACCTGCGGGCGCTGATGGGCGTCGGGCCGCGCATGGCCGACCACACGATCAACCTCGTGCCGATGACCGTCTGGCCGTCCTACGAGGACATGCGCGTCAAGAACCAGTAGGAGTCGAGTAACATCCCTTTACACGGAGGACACCCATGACCATCGATCGTTACGTCAAGGCCGTACTGACCGTCATCGCCGTGGCGCTCGTCGTGATCGCCGCGCGCCCATGGCTCCCCGAGTACGGCTGGCCCAACGCGCTCCGGATGGCGCCGGCGCAGGCTCAGTCCATGCAGGTCAGGGAGGCCACCATCCCCAAGGCGTGGGGGAAGTTCATGACCTATAACAGCGGCAATCTGCTCCTCGAGGGGCCCGATCGCTCGCTGCGCATCGTCGACCTGGACGGAAAGCCGCCCGAGTTCCCCAAGATGAAGTGGATCATCAAGTTCGAGTAGACTCGATCCCTTCGAGGCACTCCAGGTAGCTAGTCGGGACGGGTCGCGCCGACAGCGCCGACGTTGAAGTCCGGGAACCGAGCGCGCATCGCGGCGATGTCGGGCAAGACCGCGATCTCGACGAAGCCCGCCGCGTCCATGGCTCCCCGCCACTGCTCGGGAGTGAGAAACCCACCGTTGGGGCGGTAGGTCGGGTGCAGCACCGGGGACCGGAATGTCTCCATCAGGTTGAAGATGAACTCGACGTAGATCGCCTGGGCGGGCGTCGTGCGAATGCACTCGGAGACGACGAGACGGCCGCCCGGCGCCAGCACTTCGAAGATCTCGCGAAGCGTGAAGTGGAGGTCGCGCGCCACGTGCAGCGTGTTCACGGCGTAGACCAGTGACGCGCTCCGGGGCGCGACCCCCTGCTTTTCGAACGGCAGGTTCATGTCCAGCGCCCCGAACTTCAGGAATGACGCGTCCGGGAACCGCGCCTGTAATGCGTGCTGGCCCCGCCGCAGGAAGGCGGGAACGAGCTCGGTGAAGCGGTACTCGTCGATCTCCGGCCACCGTCCCTCGCGCCGCAGTCCTTCGAGGAGAGCGGCGGCACCGCTGCCGAGCCCGCCTCCGAGCTCGACGATGACGAGCCGAGTCGGCGGCATCCATTCCTCCGCCGCGCCGGCGCCGACGAGATTGTTCACGGCGTAAAGGGGGTTGGCGTTCGAGAAAAAGTCCACCCACAGCCGCAGGCGGCTCGGTGAGAAGAGGATCTCTTCGCCGGTGCGCTCGCCGCGCAGGAACGCCGGATAGTCCTGGGCGACCGTCTCGGCCAGGACATAGGACGGCAGCCAGGCGGCATCCTCGCGTCGCTGCTCTTCACGTACCGCCCCGGGATCCAGCTCCGGGACCCCCGCGTGAAGTCGAAAGCGCGGCTGGCCTGCGCCGTCGGTCCGCTCGAGGATCCCGCGGTGGCTGAGTCGTCGCAGGATCCAATCGACCGGCGCGCGCGCGCGCCCGGGCTCGAGGCCGGCGCGGGCCATGATCTCGTCAGACGTGCCCGGCGCTCCGCCGACCGCCGCAGCGAGCCCGCTCGCGCGGAACACCGAGAACACGAGACGATGGACGAACTCGTCGTACAGGCGAGCGGAGCGAACGAACGAGGCGGTGAACGGCGCCCTGACCCGAGCGGGCAGAACCTCGGCCAGCGCCCCGGCCATCTCGTGGGCATCCCCGACGTCGATGATTTCCCTAACCGCCATGACGGCGCGCGGGCCCTCTCGACGTGCTCACGCCCCGAACGGGTTCCAGATGTCGAAAAAGTTGAACCACTGCGTCGGCTTCTGCGCGACGAGTCGCTCGAGCATGGCCACCCAGACCCGCAGGGCGTCCTCTTCGCCTCCGCGCACGATCGTCAGGGGCTCCAGCACTCTGAGGGCATAGCGACCGTCGCCGTCGAGCGTGCAGAACGCGGGCACGAGGGGAACGGCCGCGGCCCGCGCGAGCTGGAAGGGGCCGATCGGGAACGGCGCCTGATGCCCGAAGAACGGTACCGAGACGTCGCCCCGGTTGCCGAGCGCGCGGTCTCCCTGCAGGGCGACCGACTCGCCGCGTCGCAGCGCCGCCATCAGGGCCAGCGAGATCGTCGGGTGCGAACGGGGCACGAAGCGAACGCCGCCGCCGCCGCGACGTAACCAGCGCTCCAGAACGCGCGCCTCCTCTACCGCCACCACCACGTGGGTCGTGCTCGCGGAACGCTGAGCCAGGATGCGACCCGCCAGCTCCCAGTTGCCGATGTGGGCCGTGAGCGAGACCACCGCTCCGTCCAACCCGTGCAGGCGCTCGACGCCCCTCATGGCTCCCACGTACGCGCCGAGTCGAGCCGGCCGGCGGCTCGCCGAGATCAGGTCGCTGAAGCACATGGCGAACTCGCCGAAGACCTCGACGGTGAGCTCATCGAGCCGCCGGCCGGTCGCTCCGGTCATGACACCCAGGGTCCGCTGGACCACGGCGCGCTCGCCCGGCAAGAACGAGAGCGCGAGATGGCCGACACGGCGGGCCAGCCCGAGGCGCACCCGACGCGGCAGCCAGCCCAACGCGGCCGTCAGGCGGTAGAGCTCCACGCGGTTGTACGGATGGGCGTACCATCGCGGCGGCAATCCCAGACTCACCCGATCTTCGCGTTGCGGCGATGGTGGGAGCGGGTTGTCCATAGTCCACAGGAAACCGAGTGCAGTCTAACCAGCCCCGGCGCGCGAGACAAGGTACGATGAGGCAGGTCGATGACGCGCGTCCTGATCCTCACGGCCAGCTACGGTTCGGGCCACAACGCCGCCGCCCGCAGTCTCGCCGCCGCCTTCGAGCGCGAGCGGACCGCCGTTACCGTCGTGGACCATTTTCGCGAGCTGGTCCATCCCCTCTTCGATCGCGCGAGCCGGACGCTCTATCACGGGCTCTTGAGGCGGGCGCCCTTCCTGTGGGGTGTGGGCTACTCGCTCGGCGACTGGATGGCGAGCGACTCCTTCCTGACGCTCGGGGTGACGCGTCTCGGCACCAAGCGGCTCGCCGCTCTGCTCGATCGGCTGGCGCCCGACGTCGTCGTCACGGTCCACGCGACCCCCGCGGCGGCGATGTCGTCGCTGGCCCGGCTGGGGAACCGCGTGCCGCCCCATACGACGGTCGTCACGGACTTCGTCGCGCACAGCCAGTGGATCGCGCCCCACGTCGACCGCTACTGCGTCGCCGCCGACGAGGTGCGTCACGAGTACATCGCACGCGGCATTCCGGAAGAGCGCATCGTCGTGACCGGCGTACCCGTGCGCTCCGAGTTTGCCGAGCCCGCCGACCCGGCCGCGGCGCGCGAGGCCCTGGGACTCTCACCTGCGATGCCGGTCGTCCTCGCGATGGCCGGCTCGCAGGGCGGAGTCGGCCGTCTTCCCGACGTCGCCCACGTCCTTCGCGCGATGCGCCGGCCGCTCCAGGGGCTCGTCCTCACTGGCCACGACGCGGGCCTCCGGACAGCGCTCGCGCACCTGACGGACGGCACGGCGATCCGCACACTCGGCTATGTCGAGGACGTCCGACGCCTCATGGCCGCGGCGGACCTGCTCGTGACCAAGGCCGGAGGGATGACACTCGCGGAGGCGATGGCGGCCGAGACCCCGCTCCTCCTGTACGGCTCGCTCCCCGGGCAGGAGCGACGGAACGAACGATTCGCCGCGCGAGCGGGGATCGCGCTCGTGGCGCGCATGCGCTCGGAGCTGACGCCGCTCCTCGAACACGCGCTCAGCGAGCCGGACCTGCTCGAGCACCAGCGCACGAGAATGCGTCGGCTCCGGCGTCCGGACGCGACCCGACGGATCGTCAGCGCCGTGCTCGAGCGTCGCGTCCCGGCGCGATGATTCTCGGGCGGCTCGCGGTCGGGGCGGCCGCAGCCTGGGCCGCGTACACGTGGGGCGCACACCTGGTCACGCCCGGCTGCGTCTGGCGCGGCCCGGCGACGCGCCGCCGCATCGCGCTCACCGTCGACGACGGCCCGGATCCGATCTGGAGCGAGCGGATCCGCGAGCTCCTGGCCCGGCGCGAGGTTCGCGCCTCCTTCTTCCTGGTCGGCGAGCGCGCGGCGCAGGCGCCCGAGACCGTGCGCCGGATCGCGGCGGCCGATCACGAGATTGGCAGTCACGGCTGGTCCCACGGGAGCCTCTGGCTCTGCGGGCCCCAACGCACCGAGGTCGAGATCGGCCGCGCCCATCGCCTTCTCTCCGATGCCTCGGGCCGATCCCTCCGTCACTTCCGCCCGCCCTGGGGCATGGTCAACGCGGCGATGTTCGGCGCGCTCCGACGCCACGGGGAGCGGTGCGTGTTCTGGTCGATCCAGCCCGAGCGCCTGCGTCCGGCGCCGGCCGCGCAGCAGGCGCGCGACGTCCTGCGCCGCGCCCATCCCGGCGCCATCGTGGACCTGCACGACGCGGAAGGAGTCCGGGGCGCGCCCGGGCGGCTCCTCACCGCGCTTCCGCTCATGATCGACGGGTTGCGAGAGGCGGGCTACGACTTCGCTACGGTCGGCGAGCTTCTCGACGGCGACTGAGGCGCGCTGGACGGCCGGAGCCGAAACGGCGGCGACACCGTACTAGGAGTCGCAGGCGACAAACCGACGCGCTCGGGGGATCGGGGCGGCGGGCCGACGGACGTGTGCGGTAGGGGTCAAAGGGACCCGTTCCCGCCGCGCGGCGACGGAATCAGAGCGCCCGGATGGAGCCCAGCCGCCAAGGAGCAGCGCACGCGTGCCGCGTGGTCCCGCGACCCCTACCGCACACGTCCGTCGGCCCGCCGCCCCGCCGCCCGCGTGACGTCGAGGACGGAACTGTAGTCGGACGTTACGTCGACGAGTGGCGGCGCGCGAGGAAACGCAGGAACTCGCGTCCCTCGGCCAGCCGCCGCCTGCACAGCGCAGCGTCCTGCACCATCTCCTTGACGAAGCCGAAGATCTTCCGGGGACGGAAGTAAAAGCGCCGGTAGAAGCTTTCGACCGAGGCGAAGATCTCCGTCCGCGACAGGTGCGGGTAGCCAAGCACGCTGGCCTGCACGCCTCCGGCGTCCACGAGGTCGGTCTCCTGGAGCCAGCCGTGGTCGAGCGCCTCCTGGTAGAGGGCCGTCCCGGGGTACGGCGCCGCTAGTGAGACCTGGAGCGAGTCGGGATCGATCTCGCGGGCGAAGCGGATCGTCTCCTCGATCGTCTCGCGCGTCTCGCCCGGCAGTCCCATGATGAAGGTGCCGTGGATCTTGATCCCGAGCGCCTTGGCGTTCCGGGTGAACTCACGGGCGACATCGAGGCGGATCCCCTTCTTCACCTGGTTGAGGATCGCCTGGCTGCCGGACTCGTAGCCGACCAGCAGCAGCCTGAGCCCGTTGTCCCGGAGAACCTCGAGGGTGGAACGCGGCACGTTCGCCTTGGCGTTGCACGACCACGTGACACCGAGCCGGCCGAGCCCCCGGGCGATCGCCTCGGCGCGCGGCAGGTCGTCGGTGAACGTGTCGTCGTCGAAGAAGTACTCCTTCACGGTCGGGAAGTGGTGCCTGGCCCGCGCGATCTCGGCAACGACGTGCTCGACGGACCGTGTGCGGTACCGATGGCCGCCCACGGTCTGGGGCCAGAGACAGAAGGTGCACCTGGAGCGACAACCCCGTCCGGTGTAGAGCGACACGTACGGATGCAGCAGGTAGCCGATGAAGTACTGCTCGATTATCAGATCGCGATGGTAGACGTCCACGACGAACGGCAGGGCGTCCATGTTCTCGAGCGGCGAACGCTCCGGTGACCGCTCGTAGTGCCCGTTCACCCGGTAGCTGAGCCCGGCCACCGCCGGGAGGGGCCGGCCCTGGGCGATCTCCTGGATGGTGAAGTCGAACTCGTTGCCCGCGACGAACTCGATCGCCGGCGACGCGGCGAGTGCGCGCTCGCGCTGGACGGCGACGTGCGCGCCGACGAACCCGATCCGCAGCCGCGGGCTCTCCCGCTTGAGCGCTTCAGCGACGCGAACGTCGTGGGCGAACGACGCCGCGCTCGTGTGGAGCACGGCCAGATCGTACTCTCGCGCGAGCGGCACCACGTCGTCGAGCGTGAGCCCAGCCGGGGGCGCGTCGACGAGGCGGCTCCCGGGCACAAGCGCCGCGGGCTGCGCCAGCCACGTCGGGTACCAGAACGAGCGGATCTCTCGACGCGCCTGGTAGCGGGCGCCGGCGCCGCCGTCGAAGCCCTGGAACGACGGCGGGTGAAGAAACAGCGTCCGCAAGTAGTCGGCCATTCGACGCCTATCTTATCTCATTCACCCACAGGGAGCGCCCGCCGCTCACCCCGAGCAGTCGCGCGCCCGGGAGATCGGCGACGACGCTCCGCGCCGGGCTCCGCACGCTCACCACCCACACGCGCCGGCCGCTCGCCCAGGCGTCCCGGAGCCTGGTCGTATCCCAGAAAAGGTCACGCACCTCCGGGCGCTCGGAGCCGAAGCCGAGGACGCTTCGCCGGCCATCGATGATCACGGGCCTTCGCCCCGCGTACCATTCCAGGGCGCCGGAATTCTCGATCGGTCCCTCGTGAGCCACGATGTCCTCGGGACCAGCGAGCCGCGCCACGCTCCGGGCGAGATCTCTCACGGCGCGGTGGCTCGCAACGAGCCCGAGCCCGACGGCGACCGACGGCAGCGACGCGATCATCGTGACGGTGACGATGGAGACCGCCAGGCTCCGCCGGCGCTCCGGCGATCTCGGGGTCAGACCGATCGCGACGCCCGTCGCGAGGGCGGCCGCCGCGAACACGATGGCGTTGATCCTGAAGACCGGCCGGAAGTCGTCGAAGGGTGGAACCGGCGCGGGCAGCCCGGCGGCAGCGCTCTTCTGCGCGGTGGCGTCGGTCGCGTCGATCATGGCCGCATAGAGCCGCGAGCCGTCGCTCGTCCAGGCCAGCGCCAGGCTCAGAGCGATCGCCGCGAAGAGGCCGGCGTGGGCGAGCGCCAGACGCCTACCGGTATCGAGCGCCCAGCCCCGCGCGGCGAGGAGCGCGATCCCGAAAGAGGCCGGCAAGCCGTAGTGCGACAACCGGAAGGGCGACAGCGTCGTCATCCCGAGGACGCCCAAGACCCAGATCGCCAGCGCCGTCCACGCCACCTCGTCGGCGTCGCGCCACGCCCGTCGGCGCAGGAGGGACCACAACGCGACGCCAGCGGCGATGACCCACGGACCGGCGCCGAGGAGCGCGACCGCGAGGAACTGGAGCGCCGTCAACGGAACGTCTTCGTCGGCGAAGTGGCGGGCCCGCGCGACATTCAACACGTGGTTGTCGATCGCCGTGTACCAGCCGAAGCCGGGAGTACCCAGCTCGGTCACGATCCACCAGCCGAATCCGATGACCAGGCACGCGACGACGCCCTGCCACGGCAGCCACGCGGCGACGGGCCGCGCGCGCCCGGCCAGGGCGAGGGCCACGCCGATCGCCAGCGGCGGCAGGAGGGCACCGAGCGGGTCCTTCGCGAGCGCGGCGAATCCGAAGACCGCGAGGCCGGCGGCGCAGAGCCCGCGCCGTCGCTCGCGGATGCCGACGAGGCAGAGCGCGAACCCTCCGGCGAGCGCCGCGACGAACAGGGTCTCGGGGCGCACGTAACGGCCGTACGCGAAGAATCCCGTGCCGGTCAAGAGGGCGAGGCCCGCCACCAAGCCGCCACGCCAGCCGAGCAGGCTCGCACCGAGCCAGGCGGTGGCGCCGACGGCGACGAGGGCGGCGACGGCGGACACGGCGCGCGCCGCCGCCTCGCTCGGGCCCGAGACCGCGGACGCGAGGACGATCAGCACGTAGAGGAGCGGGGGCTTGTCCACATAGCGGACACCGTTCAGCGTGAGGGCGAACGGGTCTCGGGATAGCGCCAGCTCCCGCGCGATCTCCGCGTGCATTCCCTCGCCCGGATCGTCGAACGGTACCCCGCCGAGGCCCGCAAAGAGCAGCGGCGCGGCCACGAGCACCGCCAGGGCGGCTGGACGGAGCGCCGTCAGCCCGGGCTCCTCAAGTGCGTGAGACCAGAAACACGCCCGCGACAATCAGCGCGATGCCCGCCCAGCGGGGAGGCGACACCGCTTCGGCGAGCACGAGCCGGGCGAGAAGCGCGACGACGACGTAGTCGAGCGCGGTCATCGGCAGCACCTGGCTCACCTGAGCGCGCGAGAGCAGTGTGAGGTACATGACGAAGAACGCGGCCTGGAGCGCCACGCCGAGCAGCAGCCATGGATTCGAGATCGCGCCAACGATCATGGCTCCGACGCGCGCTGCCGGCGCCTCGGTCAGGTCCCCGACCGTCCTCATCCCCTTCGACAGCATGACGTGGCCGGTACCGCCGATCAGCACCGCGATCACGACCAGGACCAGAGTCTTCAGCATTGGAGCTCCTCCTGCGCTGCCCCTACGACGATTCGAGCACGCCGCCGCGCAGCCGATACAAAGCACTCGCGCCGGCCGCGGCCTCCGGCCGGTGACTCACGACGACGACCGCGGCGCCGGCGCGCGCCCGCCCGCGGAGCGCGCCGAGGATGACGGCGCCGTTTTCGTCGTCCAGGTTGCCGGTCGGCTCGTCGGCGAGCAAGAGCGGGGGGTCGTTCAGGACCGCGCGGCAGAAGGCGACGCGCTGCTGCTCGCCCCCGGAGAGCTGCGCCGGGAAATGGTCCATCCGGTCCGCCACGCCGACTTCCTCCATGAGCTCCCGCGCTCGGCGACGCGACGCCACGCCCGAGCGCCCGACGTACCGCGCCGCCAGTAGCACGTTCTCGAGCGCCGTGAGCGACGGGAGCAACAGGAACGACTGGAACAGAAAGCCGACATACCGGCCGCGGGCCTGGCTTCTGGCGGCGCGCCCGAGCGCGCTGACTCGCGTGTCTTCGAACCACAGCTCGCCGCCGTCGCCGTCCTCCAGGAGACCGAGGACGTTCAGCAGCGTGCTCTTTCCCGAGCCCGATGGGCCGGTGACAACGACGAGCTCGCCCCCCTTCACCGTGAGGTCGACGCCCGCCAGCACGCGGATCGGCATCCCCGATGGGGCCCGATACGACTTCACAAGGCCCGCCGCCCGCAGCATCAGGTACCCCGGCGGATCGCCTCGGCGGGCGAGACCGACACGACCCGTCCGGTGGCGTACGCCGCCGCCGCCGCGCCGAGCAGGATCGAGAACGCGAGGGCCCCCACCAGGAGCCGCGGCGAGAAGTGGAACAACTGCTGCGCCCGCGCGACAGAACCGTCGATGGCCCAGCCGAGCACGAGCGCGAACCCGACACCGGCGAGGCCACCCACCAGCGTCACCGCGAGCGACTCGGCGAGCACCTCGCGCCCGAGCTGCAGATCGGTGGCGCCGAGCGCACGCTTGACGCCGAAGTCACGGATTCGCTCGAAGACCGCGGCGGCCATCGTGTTCGCCAGCGAGAGGCCGCCGATGACGAAGGCGAGGACGCCGATGCCGGCGAGCAGCGCGGAGAAGAAGGCCGTGGACGAGCGCAGGAGCCGGCTCAACTCGCTCGGAAGCTGGACGTTGACGCCGGGCACTCGGTCCCTGATCCGCAGCGCCACCGCATCCGGGTCGTCGCCCTCTTGCCATCCGACCGCGGCGCCCGTGTTGAGATCGGAGGCGGTGAGCGGCACGGCGCCCGACGCGAGCACCGTCCGCAGGAGACGATCCTTCGCGACCCACTGCGCGCGCGCGTCGGCGATCGGCACCAGGACGAAGCGATCGGGCGCCGTGAGCATCCGGTCCAGGACACCGACCACTTCGAATGACTCGTCCTCGAGCGTGATGTGGCCGCCCACGCCGAGGCCGCGCGAAGCCGCGAATGAGGCCCCGACCACGGCGACGCGCCGGTCGCCCTCCCGGAGGGCCCGCCCGGCGCGCACGGGCAGCGTGCGGTAATGGCGGTTCGGCATCGGGACCGAGAGGTCCACGCCAAGGATCAGCTCCTGCGTGAGCGTCATGAACTGCGAGGCCGACGGGTCCAACGGCAGCATGACCTGCGCCTGCACGCCCGATACTCCCGGCACCTCCGCAATGGCGCGGATCGCCGCCGCCGGCAGCAGACCTCCGGCGGTGAACCCGGTCCCCATGCCCATCCCCCGCCCGGCGACGGAGATCTGACCGAGCACGAAGCGGTCGCCACCCTCGATGAAGCGGACGATGCGCTCACTCATCGCGCCGAGCGCGACCAGCCCCGCAACGCCGATCGCGATGCCGAGGATAGTGAACAGATACCCGCGAAGCACCCGCAGGGGCTTTACCACTCGAGCCGAGACTCCACCGGGCGGCCGGCACGCCGCCGCACCCAGAGGTTCATGCGCGCGGCGGCGAAGAGCACCGCGAGCGCGAGTCGCGTCCCCCACCCCATCTTCATGAAGGCACCGCCCGAGAGCACACTGAGGACGGCCTCCAGGACCCAGCGCGTCTTCGGCCGCAGGAACACCTCGAAAAACGCGGGCTCGTAGTACTTGTGGATGAAGCGGAAGAAAGGCTGAAGACCGCGCTCGACGGTCCGCTGATAGGGCGCGAACCGCGCGGCCGTGAACCGTCCGTCCTCGAGCGCCCGGTCCACCGCCTGGGCGGCCAGCTCGCCCGTCTGCATGGCGATGTGGACGCCGCTCGAGAAGATCGGGTCCACGAAGGCGATCGCGTCGCCCACGGCGAGGAACCGGTCCCCGACGAGCGGGCCGTTCATGTACGAGAAGTTCGCAACCCGGTGGATCTCCGTCACGCGCTCGCCGCCGACCAACCGGTGGGCGACGCGCGGACACCGGCGGATCATTTCGGCGAAGAGCTCGTCGAGCTGCCCGGGCCATCCCCGCACGGTCCGCGCGTGCATGACGCAACCGAGGCTGGTCAGGTCGTTCGCGAGAGGGATCCACCAGAACCAGCCATCCTCGAAAACGTAGATGAAGATATTGCCCTCGTCACGGCCGGAGGCGCGCCCGGCGCCGCGGAAGTGCGCGAAGAGCGCGACCTTCCCGAGGTTGGGAATCCGCTCGCGGTGTCCGAGCTTCGTCGCGATGAGACCGTCGCGCCCACTGGCGTCCACCAGAAATCTAGCCCGAGCGGTGATCGGCAGGCCTTCGAGCCGCGCGGCCACCGACACGCCGTCGGCGTCGAACGCGACCGACTCGACGGTGGCGCGCTGGCGCACGTCCACGCCGTGCTTCGCGGCGTGCTCGAGCAGCAGCGCGTCGAAGTCCGCGCGGCGGACCTGGTAGGAGTAGCTCGGCCAGGGCTTGTTCGTCAGGAAATAAAACGTGCGCTGGAAGTCGGACTCCTGGTCGTGGAACGTGGCGCCGTACTTCACCTGGAAGCCCCGCTCGGCGACCGTGGCGAGCGCGCCCATGCGTTCGAGGATCGGCAGGGTCGCGGGTAGCAGGGACTCGCCGACGTGGAAACGGGGAAAGGGCTCCCGCTCGAACAGGAGCACGCGGCGCCCCGCACGGGCGAGAAACGCGCCCGTCGTGGAGCCGGCAGGCCCGCCCCCGACCACGATGACATCGTGCACATCGGGCACGGTGCCTGCGTGCCCACCGGGCACGGCGGCTGCGTGCCCCGCGGGGGCGCTCACCGGGGCCGCCCGACCGGGTTCGCGACGGGCGCGAGCCCAGCCGGCTCGGCGTCGAGCCGGTCCTGGGAGCACAACCACCGCACGAGAGGCGAGACGAAGTCGGGCATCGGTTGCGGCGCGAGCGCCTGCAGCGCGAGAAGCCCGAGCAACACGGGCGAGGCGACCGTCGCCTGGGCCGCGACGAGAGCGCGGCGCGGCCGCGGATCGCGCCGCCAGAGCATCACCCGGTTCACCGCGTGCTGGATCGCCGCGCTCCCGACCGCCATGGCCCAGAGCGGGAACGACCCGGCGTACCCCGCCGTCTGCTCGAGCGTCGCTGCGTGCCGCGCGCGCCGACGCTCGCCGAGGTGGGGATGCACCAGGGCGCCGATGAGGGCTCCCGCTTCGAGCGCCCAGCGCACGAAGACCCGCCCGGCGATATAGCCACCAATCGCGACCCCGTCGCTGATTGGGCGGAACCGACTCCGCTGGCGCTCCCGGGGAAGGGCGGCTACGGGAACTTCGTGAACGCGCCACCCACGCGCGACGGCGCCGACCAGGACCTCGGTCTCGAACACGAAGCCGCCCCGATGAACTCGGATCTCGTCGAAGAGCTCGATCGGATACGCCCTGAAGCCCGATTGCGTGTCGCGGATTCTGAGCCCACACGCCCAGTTCACGAAAAACCCCGCGACGCGAATCGCGTTCAGCCGGTCGGGCGGGAGAGCGCCCGGCTCGGCGAGGCGCCCTCCGATCACGATCGTCCGCGGCATCTTCCGTACCGCGTCCAGCACCCGGCCGAGATCCGACGGCCGATGCTGCCCGTCGCCGTCGAGCGTCACGACGACCGAGGCGCCGCGGGCGCGCGCCGCGGCGATGCCGGTGCGGATCGCCTCGCCCTTGCCGAAGCGGCGCGGGTGGCGGCTCACGTCGGCGCCGGCGCGCCGAGCGAACTCCGCGCTCCCGTCGCGGGAGCCATCGTCGACGACCAGCACCGGCGCGTACGCGCGCGCGGCGGCCACGACCTCGCCGACGGTGTCCGCTTCGTT
>Ga0184626_10000256_pt1 | contig 15079 bp, 14 predicted proteins | sample PLM3_60_b1_FD_133142 | JGI IMG/M metagenome (GOLD analysis project Ga0184626, IMG submission 133142) | Groundwater sediment microbial communities from an aquifer in East River, Colorado, USA - PLM3_60_b1 | ecosystem: Environmental > Terrestrial > Soil > Riparian zone | place: USA: East River... | reverse complement strand
CGGGTATAGGTGTAGTAGAAATTCTCGCGGTCGCTGCGAAAGTACAGTTCAGCTTCCCAGGTGAGGATCCTATCTTTCAACTCAACCGTGATGTTGTGCTTGCCGAGCATTGAGGTCTCTTCAGGACGATCATCGTGCGTTTCGTGCGTGATCGTCTCGGAGTAGCGTTCCTTCCCCCACGGATATTGATCCCCGCCGGTGTTTGTAGCCACAATTTTTGTGCTTCGACCTGATGTGTTCCGTTCAATCATACCGATTTCACCGTAACCGGAAACATTCCCGGAATCGAGAGTCGCGAAGCCAGGCATTTGCGGGTCGGCATCGGGAACGAGGAATTCGGGTTTGGGTCGCTTTTCGTATGGCAAGACTGGAAGTGTGATCCGGGAGTGTCTTCCCAGAGAAAGCGTTGTGGTAACCGGATAACGGCTGGGCCAGAACATCGGCCATTGTGCATTGTTTATGGAGACACGAATGCGATGTCCTTTTGGAAAGACCCATGAAGTAAAATGCATCTCGATTTCTACCGGAAACGACGCCTGAGGAGTCAGCGGCTGCGGAGCTTTTGCAGACGTAAGATGGGTGCCATTAAGACCCGCTCCCGCGACTTGTGTCACTGTACCGTCCGGTGCAACATCCGAGAGTCGCACAAACCAGTTCGCATGCGGAGCGTCTGCCGAAACCATCAGAATCGCCTTCGGCAATCCGAGAATCTCCATGTCTTCTTTCAATGTGCCCGTATCGTAGACCAGACTGAATGCATCGGTAAGACGCTGGTCCGGCGCTACATCTCCCCACCACATCACCGGGCCGCTCGCTTCGATTCCTGTGCTGGGAATGTTGCGCAACTGATGCGTTTCACTTTTTGGAACGCTCTCCGAGAGCGTATGATCCGGTTGCGGGTAGAGAGTCTGTTCACGTATGCGTTGAATCGGCCATCCATCTTCCCAACGCCACTCTCCCGGTGCCAGGTCCAATGTAGGGCCAGGTGGATGCCAGCGTCGAATGAAAACTGCAAAACGGGGTTCGTCTAGAATTCCCGTTTCCTTTCCTTTCAGCCAGTAATCAAACCAGCGTACTGCTTCGTGTCGCCATTCGATTTGAGGTTTCGGGTACGCATCGTGCGGAAAAGCATGCGACCACGGCCCCACGATCGCTTTAATCGGCGCTTTCAGATTTGTCAGCATGCGCGGTACGCTGTCGCGATAGCCATCGTACCAACCACCAATGACAAACGTAGGAACGCGAATGGAATCGTATCGATTTTTCAGGGCGGTACGATCCCAGAATGGGCCATCGCGCTGCTGACGCTTGTAGGTCATCATCCAGGGCTGTGTGTCGAACCGGTTCCGAAAATATTCGTCATCCACTTTGTATTCGGGGGCACCCGGTCGCGAGTTGTCCAGATCCTGGCTCATCTCCCAGGAATCCAGATGCATGATTCCATCAATATAGTGCACATCATCCTGGTAGAGATCATCCGTGGCATCGATTGCAATGATCGCCTTCAAAGCAGGCGGATTACGCATTGCCATGTGGATCGAGTTGAAACCACCCCAGGAGACGCCGAACATGCCGACCTTTCCGGTAGACCATGACTGGTTTGATAGCCAGTCGATTACAATTTCGCCGTCCTCCTGGTCCTGATCCGTGTACTCATATGCAATCAAACGACCTTCGCTATTCCCGGTGCCCCGAATGTCAACGCGCGCCACTATGTATCCACGCATGACAAAATAGGAGTAGAGCGAATAGTTGCGTGCGCGCGCTTCCATTTTGCGGTAGGGCAAGTATTCAAGAAGAACCGGAAACCGCTCGGATGCGTCTCCATCTCCCGGCATGAACAGATCCGCTGCCAATCGAACACCGTCCGGCATCGAAATCCACGCCTCCTGCATTCTGATTTCATACTTTGCGGGCGATGGCGGCTGAACCGCACCAAGCTCTGATGCCCGTAGAGTGTGCAATGCGATGAGAATTACAAGCCAGAAGCAGTATTTCATACGATCAATATTCTGATCCACTACTATAGCGCCATTCCTTCATCAACCACCAGAGTCAGAATATCGCGTGAATCAATCCAAAATCATTAGACTGAACGTATATAATGACGTCACTTAAGATGCTTGCCGCTCCCGCACCATAGTGACCGGAAATAGTACTATTACAATAGTACTATACACCTGTCCCCGGTCTGGTTCAGGAGGCGAGCCCCAACCGATCAATCGGGGCCCCATTCTGCCGGGTTTTCAAAAATAACTAAACAAGGAGAAGTTCAAAATGAGTTCTATGAAATGTGTGCTCACCAAAGTAAGTTTCACTCTCACAACAATCCTTGCAGTTCTGATTGCTCTTCCCTTATGGGGCGCAAGCCACAGCGATGCTCCTTTGATCAAGCAGGACCCGCAAGCAAATATTACCGACGTCTATGCCTTTATCGGCACCAAGTATGATGCACCAAGTCAAAAGGTGTTGAATGTCATCGTGCATACGCGTCCATTTTCAGAACCTGGTGATGGTGTCATTTATGACCGGTTTTCCGACAGCGCATTGTACAGTATTCACATTGCAATCCGGTAACAGGCGCCACTGCCCTCCGTTACGATTTTCAGTTTTCAGATGTGAACCCGTTATCAACTCCCGGGTTGAAGAATCCGAATACGATTCTCTCTTACGGCAGAGGGACTCAAATCGGACCGATCGTAAACATTGGAGATGCGAGGCAAAACTATACACAGAAGTATCGTGTGACCCGAACCGGTTCCGCGTCTACCGTAATTGGAAGCAATTTGCTTACACCTCCTCCGAATGTCGGACTGAGAACCACACCGGCATACAATGATCCGGGCACAGGACTGGCTATCTCGGGCGCAACGACATTTGCCAATCTGGATGATTATACGAAGCAGGCAGTTTATAGCCTGAATTCCGGCGAAGCCGTTTTTGCGGGAGCGCGCGAAGATGGTTTCTTTGCAGATACACCGGGAATATTCGATCTGCTCGATTCACGAATCGTTTCGCCAAGCCCGCCGGGAACTTTCGGACAAAATGGAGGCGGTGTTGACGGCTTCAAAAGTTTTAATGTTCTGGCGATTGCCATCCAGATTCCTGTAAGCTCACTCCCATCGTTCCCGTTCAGTGATGCTTTTTTCGGAGCAACGACAGGCGTTGGAGTGTTTGCCTCTGTAAGCCGTCCAAAAACGACAGTGCTTCGATCCGATGGTGAACCGGTTCTCACTCCGCCCTTTATTCAGGTAAATCGAATGGGGAATCCGCTGTTTAACGAAGTGCTCATAGCATTAAAAGACAAGGATGTTTACAATCGGACAAAACCAACTGTCGATGCGGTGCAGTTTGCGACCTATGCCCTGAATCCGGAAGTTGCCGTGCTGATCAATACTGTGTTTGGCTTAAGTCTGGTCACAACAGGTCGAACTGACCTTTCTGCAGTATTCATTCCTGACGTGATTCGAGTGGATACAACAACTGCGCCGGTACGACTTGCGGGTGAAGCCGGCTTCAACCGTCTCGGATTTATCGGAGGAGATACGACCATCGGAAAATCCAGCGGCTGGCCTAACGGCCGACGCTTTGGCGAAGATGTAATTGATATCGCGCTGACGGCTGTCGCCAGCGGTCCATCCTACTCTGCGATCACACTGGTCGGAGACAACGTCAATTCCAACGACCAGCTTTACAATCGCGTTTTTCCTTACTCCGGAACTCCTCACGCCGGACCGAGACACAGCAAAGATTCAGGTATAAACGATTAGTATTTCACCTTTATTCGCTCAGGGGGTGTACCGATCAGGTTCGGTCGCCCCCTGGGATGTTTGACAAACTTCCTATTGATCGCGCGGAATCGTGTCCTCCTACGTTTCTCGCGCACGATCTCTGCGTTTTGCAGCAGCAAGCTCGTATGGTGTAGCAGACAGCGCCGTCTAAGCTATTCGTATTTCAGCGCTTTGACGGGATCTATTCTTGCCGCGCGAATTGCGGGAAGGACGCACGCCAGTAGGGCGATAGCCGCAAGAAAGATGGAAACTGACCCGTACGTAACAGGATCGGTAGGGGGCGTTTCAAACAGAAATCTGGAAAGAACAGGGCAGACGGCTGCAGCAAGGATCAGTCCAGCAACAACACCGATCAGTGTGAGCGCCATTCCTTCTTCAACGATCAACTTGAGGATATCTTTTGGAAGCGCGCCCAGAGCAGTCCGGAGTCTTTTCCTTCTTCGCGTCCACCAGAGCCAGTTTGGAAGACTGCCAGGCCGGCACTAAACCAAAAAGCACTCCGGTCACCATCGAAACGACCAATGTAAAGCACAAAACCTGGAAATTGATTCCCGCTTCCTGCAAGCGCGGCATTCCACCTGGATAGAATGAAACAAAAATATCGACGCCCAATCGAACAAGCCCGCGGGCTAAGATTCGTTGGCGGTGACTTTGAGCCGGTGCTATACTTATTTGCAGGGAGGTGTTTTATGAAAACGTTGTTGAAAGTTTCTTTGATTGCTGCAGCGTTTTTGCTGCTTCCTGTAAGCTCATCGTTCGCGCACGGTGATTACGGGTACTATTCTTCGGGTTATTGCCCTTCCTTCAATTTCGGTTTCTCATACGGCTACGGCTATCCACCCTACTACTCGTACAATCCGTACTACTCCTATCCGTATTCGTATAACGCCCCGTACTACGGTTACAACAACTACTACCAGCCGTATTATGGGTACAACTATTACCGGCCATATTATGGTCAACGGTATTATGGTTACCGAAACCACTACCGCAATGACTATTACGGCGGATACTATGGCGGGCGCCACAGATCGTATCGGTCTTACCCACGTGTTCAGAAGCCGCGCTACTCGACGCCACGCCAGGGATCGCCGGTAGTCAGACGCCGTTAGCAACTGGAGCGCAGGTCTTTTAAAATCAAAGCTGGTGGAATCATACCCAGTAGAATTCCGGAAATCAATTTATTCATATTGTTCCTCCTGATATTCCATTAAACATCCGCAAAAATCTCTTTAGGGCGGCGCCTGTCAGCCTGCTTACGAAAGTGGATATATCAAACAATCACAAATGGCACTTTTCTACTACCACTTATTTACCTATTCTGATGGCTGGAACGAAATACATCGCCTGATGGGAAGCAATACATTCAAGATCGGAAGTGAACTGGATCTCGATGCGGTCATCGAGTTGTATCGTGATTCGACATTTGGAGAACGCAGACCGGTGGACGATCGCGCGCCAATTCAGGATATGTTGCGAAATGCAAACCTGTTTCCCGCAAGCGTGGCTACCCCACCCGGGGGAAAAGATTGTTGCAACAACATGAAATGAAAAAAAGAAGGGGCGGACAATTCTGCCCGCCTCTTCCATTTTGAGCTAAAAGTTTTATGCCAGTACCTGGATCACTACTCTACGGTTCTTACTGCGTCCGGTTCTTGAGGTATTCTCCGCAACCGGTCGCTCTTCACCGTAGCTGATCGTAGAAATGCGATGAAGCGGAATTCCATTTTCGGCGAGATAACGCCGGACTGTTTCTGCACGCTCCAAACCCAGTTTGTAGTTGTATTCGTCTGGGCCTACAGAATCCGTGAACCCTTGGATCTCAATATACACATTTTCATTTTGTGTTTTTAGCTGGGCGATGAGATTATCCAGAATTTCACGCATTTCCGGGCTGATCTCCGCCTTATTAAATGGAAATTTTACACTGTCGTCCGCCAGTTTAATTTCGTAAACTAGTTTTCCCTGTGCCAATTTTTCAGCACTTTGAGCCCTCTCCAAAGCCTCTCTAGATTCCGTGGACAGGCTTGCAAGTTGTGAATCGTGTTCCTTCAGTCGTGTTTGATTTTCCTCAACCGATGTTCCAAGTGTGTTCATCTCTTCATCAATTCGGTTGACTTCTTTCTTCAAGCTCTTCTTTGTTGCGCACGCAGGCGCAAGCAAAGCAACGCTCAAACAAACAAGAAAAATTAGAATCCGTTGTGACATGGCAACCTCCTAAAAATTGTGTATGAAACGTTTGCCACATCATGTAGAAAGATCGCGTCTCATTCCATAGCAGATTGACGCTTCTCGTGTAGTAAAACAGGACGCAACTCTGTAGCGCGCTATGCCACAAAAAAACGGCGGACCGCAGGCGTCCCGCCTGCCACCTTTCCTTACTGCTTTGCCAGCTCCACGCGGCGATTCTGTGCGCGTCCCTGTTCGGTATCGTTTTTGGCAATCGGTTTTGTGTCGCCGAATCCTTCCGTGGTAAGCCTTGTAGCGTCAACTTTGAAATTCTGAACCAGATACGCCTTGACGCTCTCTGCGCGCTTCTTCGAAAGATCCAGATTGTATGCCGGTTTTCCAACATTGTCTGTGTGCCCAAGAATTCGAAGCTTTAAATCCGATTGCTGTTGGAATAAAGAGCCCACCTCTTTCAAAACAGGTTCGGATTCCGCTTTGATGGTGGCCTGATTGAAATCAAATTGAATTCCGTAGAGCGTCACCTTACCCGTTTCTTCGATCGCCTTTGCCATGGCTTCCGAATTGAGTGAACCTGAAACGCGGAATGTAACAGAAGTGATTTCAACACCATCCGAATCTGAGCTATTCATTCTAAAATCGTAAGAACCTGCTTCGGGAGGAGCTACAAAATGGAGAGTGCCGGAGCTTTTCTTCTCCAGATAACTCCACCCAATGTCATGCTGGTCATTTGTTTCTTCTTTACCGTGCAGAACATTCGAAGGAATCATTCCGACCCAGGCGCGTCGCGGAAGCTCTGCCGGGGCAGTGAAATCTACATCGATCTGTTCACCCGGTGCGAACACCTCCTTCTGTAGTTTCAGTGTGCCTTCCAGTTTGACATCCCCTACTCGAAAACTGACAGAAGCGATCTCTTTTCCGCCGGAATTGTTCAATCGAAAATCGTAACTTCCCGGTTTATCCGGAGCCTGAAAGCGAAACGTGCCGGCAGGCTTATCCCCAAGATACTGGTAAGAGACATCGTGTTGATCGTTGACAGTTTCGTTCCCGTGTGGAACTTCCGACGGAATTACACCGATCCATGCTTCTCTCGGCAGAGGCACCGCAATGGAAAACTCCAGATCAATATCATCTCCAGGATTGAAAACATTCTTCTTCAACTTGAGAGAAGCCTTGTAATCGACAGCTGATACCTCAATCGTCACCGATGTAAACTCCACCCCATCGCCGCTCCATCTGAGGTCATAGGAGCCGGGATTCATCGGAGCTTTCAGCGTCACCGTGCCGCTCGCATTGGGTGTATATTGATACGCAACATCATGCGCATCATTCTCACTCTCTTTACCGTGAGGAATGTTTGATGGAATGATTCCGATCCATGCGGTTGGTTTGGCCGGACCGCCAAGGGAGTATTGAACTTCGAAACTCTCGCCCGGGATAAATTTCGTTTTGCTTACGGTAACTTTGGGCTGAGAAAATGCAAGCGCAGGAATCAGAATCAATATGAAAAAGAGAATACGTTTCATCAATACCTCCACTTAGTTGTCACGGTTGCCGATTTACAGCACAGTTGCGGAGAAGCTGGACATAAAATTCAACCATTTTTCCATAGTCCTCTACGGAGATGCGTTCGTTGATACCATGGAAACGGACCAGATCCTCTTTTGCGATCCGAAAGGGAGCGAAGCGATACGTGTCTTTGCTGATGTTGGAATAGTGACGCGAATCAGTTCCCCCGGTAACAAGTCCCGGGGCAACAAGCGTTTCCGGAAAGATCTGTCGCACCGTCTTGTGGAGCATCCGGAATGCCTCGGATTCGGTGCTGGAAACAGGAGTAGGATTGGTAGCGAGTCCGTGAGGGTTTGTGATTTTCACTTCCGGATTGTCGATTGTGCGCCGCACATGCTCGGTTACACTTTCAACTGTTTCCCCGGGTTTAATGCGGAAGTTTGCAGTCGCTTTCGCACTTGCCGGTAACACGTTTTCCTTCACACCGCCTTGAATCATCGTAACAGCGGTAGTGGTGCGCACAAGGGAATTCCCGGGTGGCGTCTTCTGAAGTTGTGATAGGAGAACAGGACGAAAGAGCCATAGATTTGCCATCACCATCTTGTTTGTCCATGACATTTCAGGTCCTAGAGCTTCCAGCATTTCTCCCGCAGCACCGCTGATACTGGACGGCAACTGATGGCTTTCCAGTTTTGTGATTGCCTGACTCAGGATGCCGATTGTCGTATGCGGAGGCGGCGCAGACGAATGCCCGCCTACGCTTTCCACCGATAATTCGAGGGTCAAAAATCCTTTTTCCGCAATTCCAATTAGAGCAACAGGTTTGGGGGCGCCCGGCACAATGCCCTCCGTAATCGCGAGCCCTTCATCCAGAACGAATTCGAGTTGAATTCCTTGAGTTTTCAATAAAGTCGCAACCTGCACTGCGCCTTTATCACCCGCAATCTCTTCATCATGACCAAAAGCAAAATACACTGTGCGCTGCGGTCGGAATCCTTGTTTTGTAAGAATTTCAACCGCCTCCAGAAGTCCAGTCACGGTTGATTTGTCATCAAGTGCTCCTCTTCCCCAGATGTATCCGTCTGCGATTGCTCCGGAAAAAGGAGGATGTGTCCAGTTTTTTGCATCCGCCGGAACAACGTCTATGTGCCCCATTAATAGCACAGGTTTTAACTCTGTTTTCTGTCCACGCCATGTAAAAAGCAAACTGTAATCTCCCACAGTTTGATATTCCAGGGTGCTGTAGACTGATGGAAATGTTTGTTTCAGATATTGATGGAGCGCATCAAATTCCGAATATTCCGTTTTAGAGGGATCGGGATAGGAAACAGTCCGGAACCGCAATGTATCTGCGAGATGGTCCGCAACTATTGTTGTATCGATTTGAATATTAGTAACGGGTTCTACTTGCATTTGCCGCGAAGTGAGCCGCATGGTGCGAACCGTGGCGATAGTCAGAATCAATACGAGAACCAGAACGACCGCGAGTATTGCTTTCTTCATTCACTACATCCCCAGCAAATGCTATTGTAATCCGAAGTTCGCCTTTTGCATGGTAGGGCGACCACAAGGGTCGCCCCTACGAGTTTTTCAGATCTCGTTATTCTTTCAGGATATGCCACTTCGGGCGTTTCCAACTTTCCCGGAAGGCTTCCAGCGAAGAGCTTACGGCTTTACCCGCGCGTTCGACTCCATCCAGAAACAAGATAAAGTCGATCTGCTGCTGCGGTGTTCCAAACTGAGCATCAAATTGTTTCACGATCTCATTTGCAGGCGTCGTCTTCCGGCCCAGGATATCCACAAGAGGAAACCTCAACCCGCGAATTTGTTTGGACGGCTCGTAAGCCTTGTAAATCAGTTCAGTGCAAACCAGCCGGGAATCGGTCAGAAAATCGAAGTTGAAGTCATAAGGACGTCCCATGTAATGAAACGCCATCAAAAGTGCGACCGCCTTATCTTTTTTGAGCAACCTCGGACGCAATACGGCAACGGAATCCGCTTCAGCCGAATGTTCCAGCGAAGTAAACACAACTCCTTCGCTCATCGCTTCAAGCACGCGGGGAGAGTGTCCTTCAAACGTTTTCAGGCTGAGAGCGTAAATCTCGGGACTTCGACTGCGTAGCAGATCATCGATCTCACCGCTCGCGACTCCCTGCTCTAATACCCAAGATTTTACTTCAGCATCCTGAAAGTAAGACTTGCGCTGTTCCGGAGTGCCAATGTACAACGCTGCGTGCGGCCAGAATCCGGGAAGCCCGATATTAGAAAGATACCATTCGCGCCGTTCGAGCAGGATATCCCCCGGTTCCAAACGCGCGGCCATTTCTTTGATTTGCTGCTGGGTTACAAGCGACCTGTTCTGCCGCAGAATCTTCGTGTCTCCCATCCACTCGGAGACTCCGGCCTGGACCGGAAAGTAGGCGGTGAAACCTGACCGTTTTATCAGTCGCAACGCATTCTTGGCAGTAAGTTCTTCCCCCTTCCAGACTCCGGCTTTCCAGACGTACTTTGCATCTTCGCGCGCCGAAGCGCTGGCAGCAGACGCTTCTTCGTCAGCGATCGTTTTACGAGTTGCTTCCAGGGCCGCAAACTCTCCGGCACGCGCCACATTTAGAAAACGTAATTTCACTTTTTCATAACTGTTTTTTGGCAAACCGATCTCTGGAACTGGCTCATTCAAAAGCGTCCGAAACCCGGGGTCTCGATCCGCCACCTGGATGAATTCCAGCGCAAAACGATACTGCGCGACAAATGCCCCGTAGGCAATCAGAAAAGAGTTGTCCCTTTCCTCTCCTCTCTTCAAATAGAAGTGTTCGTAATTTTTTCCGATCGCATCCAGAGCCAGCGTGTAATCCAGAAAGCCTTTCCATGCATTCCATACGGCTTCCTTTTGATCACGCGATAACATTCTGGCCGAATTCAGTTTTTTGGGCGGGAACAAATCGGGCCGACTTTTCGCAAAATCGATGATCGAGTTCAGACCGTTACGGTAAATCTCCAACGCTTTCAGATCACCCTGGATTCGTTCCGGAGGGATCGGTGCTGCTGATGCCAAAACCGTAATCGACAGGACAACAACTAGCAAGACGCCCGGGCGCCACATAGATTATCTGGAGAGAAGCAGTTCCATTTTCTGTGCGAGAATCAAATCAAATGTGCTAATCCCGCCTAGATCGTGGGTGACCAGGTCTACTCTTACCTTTCCATAAACATTGAACCACTCGGGATGGTGGTTCATCGTCTGGGCTTCAATCGCGACACTTGCCATGAATCCAAAGGCGCGGACGAAAGAGCGGAAGTTATATTCTTTGTGCAGTTTGCCTTTTACAACTTTCCAGCCGGGAAGCTTCTTCAGTGCTTGCTGCAGCTCATCTTTTGTCAGCAGTACGCGTTTTGCCATAAAATCCACTCAAATCAAAACTCAAATATTTCTCGCAAAGACGCAAAGATTACTATCAAATATCCAAATGGTAATCGTCATCCGGGACTTCGAGCACTTCGAGAACCGAACGTCCGACACGGTCTTGAAACTGTTCACTGAATGACTTGAAAGGTCCAACTGATTCGTCCAGCGTGACTTTTTCCACCCGTATCATCGGGATAAACATAGTACTCAGACCGATGGTCTCGGTCTGATTCGCCACCGAGCGGCTCCAGTCCTGAAAAGAATTGATATCAACTCCGCGCACTGTAATTCCGTACGAATTAATGGAAAGTAGCACACCCCAGATTTTTTCGCGCGGGCTGTGCAAGTTTACAATCACAATCGAGCGCAGGGTGATCAGCTTACTCACGTTCCACCACCGCTGCGATTCCCTGTCCGCCGCCAATGCAGAGTCCTGCAAGACCGAAGCGGGAACCATGATCCTCCATTGCATGAAGCAAGGTGACAAGGACACGCGCGCCGCTGGCTCCGATCGGATGACCAAGGGCGATCGCTCCACCACGAATATTGACCCTCTCCGGATCCAATTTGAGCTGCGACAGTACTGCCAGCGACTGGGCGGCAAACGCCTCGTTCAGTTCGAACAGATCGATATCGGAGAGATTCAAGTCCGCCTTCCGGATGGCTTTACGCACCGCTCCTACTGGCCCCATTCCCATGATCGCCGGATCCACTCCCACCGACGCATAGGAACGAATATATCCAAGCGGCCTCAGATTGCGGGCACGCGCAGTGTCTTCACTCATCAACACGACTGCGGCGGCGCCGTCATTGATGCCGGATGCATTTCCTGCAGTTACGGTTCCATTATCTTGAAATGCCGGTTTCAATTTGGAAAGTGATTCAGCCGTTGTATCTCCACGCGGATATTCATCCGTATCAAATAATTTCGGATCTCCTTTCTTTTGTGGAATCGGAACAGAAACAATCTCACGTTTGAACTTACCGGCAGCAATTGCTGCGATTGCCCGCTGCTGGCTCATGGCCGAAAATTCATCCTGCGCCGAACGCATGATCCCGTAACGCGAAGCGATATTTTCTGCAGTCACTCCCATGTGGCAATCACCCATTGCACAGGTAAGACCTTCTTGAATCATTGAATCGATCAGCTCACCATGTCCCAGCCGGTAACCGAGCCTCGCGTCTTGCAGGAGATAAGGCGCGCGGCTCATGTTCTCAGTACCGCCGGCGACAACGATCTGCGCATCACCGCAAGAGATCGCCTGAGCACCCATCGTGATCGCTTTCAATCCGGACCCGCAAACTTTGTTAATTGTAGTTGCAGGAACCGTTACAGGAATTCCCGCCTTGATCAAAGCTTGTCTTGCCGGATTCATCCCCTGTCCCGCCTGAAGCACATTTCCAATCAGAACTTCTTCCAACTCCTCCGGCTGAACCCTTGAACGCTGAAGCGCTTCACGAATCGTGATCGCAGACAGCTCCGCGGCCGGAGTATTCAAAAGCGTTCCGCCAAACTTGCCGATGGCGGTCCGGACACCAGACGTAATTGCAATACGCATCATAAATCTCCCTGAATTTCGAACTCTTTTAAGTCTTCAGCGACCCGTAACTGTGCCTCCGTAGCCGCCTGCACCTGATCTGCTGTGACCCCGGGTGCTACTTCCTTTAATAATAAGCCATTGTCAGTCACTTCGATTACTGCCATATCTGTCACAATCAGGTCTACCACCTTCACGCCGGTTAGCGGCAAAGTGCACCGCTTCAAAATCTTCTTCTCACCATCTTTTGCAGCATGTTCCATTGCAATCACAACTTTCCGCGCACCGGAAACAAGATCCATCGCGCCGCCCATGCCCTTCACCATCTTTCCGGGAATCATCCAGTTGGCAAGATTCCCCTCTGCATCCACCTGCATGGCGCCAAGAATGGACATATCGACGTGTCCACCGCGAATCATTCCGAAGGAATCCGCGCTGGAAAAATAACTGCTGCCGGGTATTTCCGTCACAGTCTCCTTTCCTGCATTGATCAAATCAGGATCCTCGGCTCCTTCCTCGGGATACGGACCGATCCCCAGCATGCCGTTTTCGGATTGCAGAATGATCGTCATCCCTTCCGGAATGTAATTGCTCACCAGAGTCGGCATCCCGATTCCAAGATTTACGTAGTAGCCGTCGCGCAGCTCCTTAGCGACTCTTCGGACGATTAGTTCTCTTTTCGATACGCTTTTCATAGCGCGCTCCTTGTAGGATTCGTTTCACAAAGATCCCGGGTGTGTGGACATGATCCGGATCGATCGAGCCGACCGGCACGATCTCTTCGACTTCAGCAATTGTGATGTGGGCTGCCGTGGCCATCATTGGATTAAAATTCCGCGTGGTTTTCCGGTACACAAGATTTCCCATGGAATCCCCCTTGTATGCTTTGACCAACGCAAAATCAGCCTTGAGCGCTTTTTCCATGATGTATTCGCGGCCATCAAAAACACGTTTTTCTTTTCCCTCTTCCACAGGAGTTCCAACACCTGTCGGCGTAAAAAACGCAGCGATTCCGGCGCCACCTGCACGGATCCGTTCAGCAAACGTCCCCTGCGGTACCAGCTCCACTTCGATTTCACCGCTGAGACATTGCTGCTCAAACGTCTTATTCTCCCCTACATAGGTGGAAATCATTTTCTTGATCTGATGCGTCTGCAACAACAACCCGAGACCGTAATCATCTACACCCGCATTGTTACTCATCACGGTCAGATCTTTGACTCCCTTTTCCCGCAGCGCAACGATCAGATTTTCCGGAATCCCGCAAAGCCCAAAGCCACCGACCATCAATGTGGCGCCGTCCTCAATGTCCCGGATGGCTTCGGCCGCATCTTTCACAATCTTGTTCATTGCACCCTCTTGAAGTGGAATATCAAATATTAAAAATCAAAAATCAAATAAACATAAGTAAAGAAGTAAATAAACACGATTCGTCTCAAGAACAGCTTCTTTGCTTGAATTATGTTTATTTGATTTTTGATATTTGATTTTTGATATTCTACTTTTCTCTCTGTTTCAGTTCAATCAACAATCCATGACAGGATTCAGGATGAATAAATGCAACGAGAGATCCACCTTCCCCTTCTCTCGGCGATTCATCAATCAAACGGACACCATATGCCTTAAGACGGTCCAGCTCGCCTTGCAGATTTTCGACCGTAAAGCAAAGATGATGAATCGATTCCCCTTTCTTCTCCAGAAATCGGGCAACTCCTGTGTCGGGGATCAGCGGCTCAATCAGCTCCACATGTGTCGTCCCGTTAGAACTCTCCAGCATAGCTACACGAACATGCATGTGCGGGACATCCTCAACGTTCTTTACGCGAAAGCCGAGAGTTTCAGTATAGAGTGGAAGCGTCTCTTCGATCTTCCTAACCACAATCGCAACGTGGTCCACATCGTAAATCATATGATTATTCCATTTTAAAGTGTCGCAGCAATTCCTGCACTACCGTGTGCGGATCCGTCTTCCTTTCCGCGATCTCTTCGACCTTTCCGGAGATACCGAATCTCTCAAAACCCTCTTCCACAATCTGACGGATGATCCGGGACTCCAGCGCGTCGATCATCCGCTGGCGGCTCTGCACCAGCGCTTTTGTATGAAGCCGGCCGCTCGTTTTGAGATAGTCATTGTGCTCCTGGATGGCCGCGCAAACAAGATCCACCCCCGTATTGTTGGTTGCCACAGTCTTCAGGATCCTGGGGTGCCATTCCCCATCGGATTGAAAGAAAGACAGCGACGCTTGCAATTCCATCTCCATTTTGTCGACATCGGAGCGATCCGCTTTGTTGATAATCAGTAAATCTGCAATTTCCATCAAGCCCGCCTTCATCGCCTGCACCTCGTCCCCCACGCCGGGCATTAATACTACGACTGTAGTATTAGCGATCTTCACAATGTCCACTTCGTCCTGTCCAACCCCAACGGTCTCGATCAGAATGACATCCTTGCCGCTCGCATTGATCAGGTCTACCACATCGAATGTGGCCGCAGAGATGCCGCCAAGCTTGCCACGACTGGCCATGCTCCGGATAAATACGTTTCGATCCGTGCCATGGCGCTGCATGCGAATCCTGTCCCCCAGGATCGCCCCCCCGGTAAAGGGGCTGCTGGGATCTACAGCAATGACTCCAACTGTCTTTCCCTG
>Ga0184626_10000255_pt1 | contig 15089 bp, 11 predicted proteins | sample PLM3_60_b1_FD_133142 | JGI IMG/M metagenome (GOLD analysis project Ga0184626, IMG submission 133142) | Groundwater sediment microbial communities from an aquifer in East River, Colorado, USA - PLM3_60_b1 | ecosystem: Environmental > Terrestrial > Soil > Riparian zone | place: USA: East River... | reverse complement strand
CGCGCGACGCGCGTGACCTCCGATGCAAACGACCGCAGCTGATCCACCATTGTGTTGATGGCTTCCTTGAGCTGGAGGATCTCGCCGCGAACGTCGACGGTGATTTTCTTCGAGAGATCGCCGTTCGCCACCGCAATGGTGACATCCGCGATGTTTCGCACCTGAGCCGTCAGGTTGTTCGCCATATAATTGACGCTCTCGGTCAGGTCCTTCCAAACGCCCGTGACCTCGCGCACTTGAGCCTGGCCGCCGAGCTTGCCGTCCGTACCGACCTCGCGCGCGACGCGCGTCACCTCTGACGTGAAGATGCTCAGTTGCTTGATCATGGTATTGACGATGGTGGCCGAGCGGAGGAACTCCCCCTGGAGCGGCCGGCCGTCGACATCAAGTTGGACCGTTTGCAGCAGGTTTCCCTGGGCGACCGCCGCGATCGCGCGCGTGACTTCCGTCGTGGGCCGCAGCAGATCGTCTATCAGCGTGTTGACCGAGCTCTCCATTTCTCCCCAAGCGCCGCCCAGCAGGCCGAACTTCACGCGCTGTTTGGTCTTGCCTTCGCGACCGACGACCTGTCCGACGCGTTCGAGCTGCTGCGCGATCCGCTGGTTGGCTTCCACTATGTCATTGAGGGTGTCTGCGACCTTACCCAGCATCCCGAATTGATTGCGGGGAAGTCGTATCGAAAAATCGCCCTCTCGGACGCTTTGCAGAACCTCGAGCAGCGCCGTCAGATCGACATTTGACTCATCCTGGGAGCCGGCATCCGCGGACAAGGAGCCCTTGGGTTTTTCGCTGACGATCGCAGCGCTGTTTTCAGTGTTGGACTGCATGGGGTGCTCCCAGAGGATGCCCCGCAAAGCTGTCTGCTCTGCGTGAGTCATCATCGATTTTCAATGTGCGGAGAAATAAGACCTGGATTGCAGGCGAGGGAGCCTGATCCGGAGCCCCTGGCGCAAAGAGACCCGCGGAACGACAATACGCCGCTCGCGCAGGCCGACCTATTGCCCCCCGCCCCGTCATTGAGACCCTCAGACCCAAAACTCCTGTAACCAAAATCATAGAGCAGGCGGAAAGTTCCGTCAGCCCTGCTGAAAATTCGCAGAATCAAACTCTAGGTTGTAGGCATTGCCAAAAGATCAAGTTATTCAAAGAGATGCCCTGTAAATTGGCCTGAACCCCAACTCCGCAAGATTTGTCAATCCGGGCTATGCTAGCCCTCTGCCGACACCCGAATGAAGCGGGCGGGAATGAAGGATCATAGCGGCTGGACCGATTATGAGGAGCGGCTGGGGCGGGTGATCGCCTATATCCATGATCACCTGGACGAGCGGCTCGATCTCAACAAGCTGGCGGAGGTGGCGTGCCTGTCGCCGCACCACTGGCACCGGGTCTATCACGCCATCCATGGCGAGACGATCGCGGCGACGGTGAAACGCCTGCGGTTGCACCGGGCGGCCGGCTATCTGGCGAACACCGCGATGACGATAGAGGAGATCGCCGAGCGCAGCGGCTATAAGAACCTTCAATCCTTCACCCGCATCTTCGGCTCTGTCTATGGCATGCCGCCGGCGCAGTATCGCAAGAACGGCAGCCATACCCGATTTCAACAGCAAGAACGGGAGCAGGGCTCTGCCATGTACGATGTCGTTATCAAGAAGCTGCCGGCGGCGAAGGCCGTGGGCGTCGATCACACCGGCTCCTATATGGAGATCGGCCAGGCGTTCGAAGCGCTCTATCGCTGGCTCGGGGCGCGGAGCTTGATCGCGCCGGGGACGCGATCCGTCGGCCTTTACTACGACGATCCTTCTTCCGTGCCGGAAGAGGAATTGCGGTCGCGGGCCTGTATCCTGGTCGACAAGGCCCTGCCGATCGAAGCGCCGGTGAAGGCCACAGATATTGCCGGCGGCAGTTATGCGGTGCTGCGGCACAAGGGGCCCTATGGCGACATGCGCGTGGCCTATCAGTGGCTCTATGGCACCTGGCTGCTGCAATCGGGGAAGGAGATTGCCGATGCGCCGATCGTCGAAGAGTATCTCAACAGTCCGCGGGACACGCCGCCGACGGAGCTGCTGACGGAAATCTGCCTGCCGCTGCTTTAGTTTTGCCCGCCGATAGGTGACGTATGAAGAAGAAAAAATCCTGGACCGAGAAGCTGCGGACTTCGCGGCCGCACGAGGTCAAGCCGGCGCCGATGGACATCGCGGGCATGAAGAAGGGCGAGATCATGCTCATCCCTTCTCCGGCCATCGTCGCCAAGTTCATTGCCGGGATTCCCCCTGGCAAGAGCATGGATGTGAAGACGCTACGCAAGCGGCTGGCGCGCAAGTACCGGGCGGAGGTGACCTGCCCGATCACCATGGGCTTTCATCTGCGGACGGTGGCGGAGGCGGCACTCGAAGCCCACAAGCGGGGCGCGGCATTGGACGCGATCACGCCCTTCTGGCGCGTGCTGGATGAAGAGGCGCCCACCACCGCGAGGTTGTCCTGCGGCGCAGCCTTCGTGACGAAGCGCCGGCGGCAGGAGGGGCTTTAGGCACCGCCTTAGAACCGCAGCAGGGCGCCGATGACCGGGCCGGTCTGCACCACGTCATAGAGGAAGCCGCCATCATCGTAGTCGATCTCGAGATGGCGGTAGCCGACGATCGATGACAGCCAGTCGTTCCATTCGTAGCCGACGCCGCCGAAGATATCCCAATCAAGATCAGACACGACGCCGAAACCGCCGACATTACCCCAGGCGGCCAGAAAGAAACCGGAGCCGACGTCGATGCGCCCGCGGACGCCGACAATCGGATCGACCCAGGATTCCGTGTTTTCCGCCGCCCGCGCCGCTAGAACGCCCGGGCTGAAGGACAACTCCGTACGCACCGACCAGACTCGGATGCCGCCGAGGAGATCGAGATCGACGCCATCCGTCTCGACCACGCGATAAGCGGCCTCGAACGTGCCGATGAAGTTCTTCACGTCGGCTTCGACGCCGGAAAAGAGCGGGCCGGGTGTCGGCCCATCGGCTTCGAGATGGACATAGACGATGTCGGTCAGAAAACCCAAACGCCCAAAGCGGATTTCGCCGGCCATCATCAGCGAGGGATCGAGATTTTCGAAGATTTCCCGGAAGCTGGCGTCAACCTCGACCGGCGGCAGCGCCGGGAAGGCGGCAATGTCGCCTTGGAGGCTGGCGAACCAGACATAGGGCGCGACGGCGAAGGACAGTTTGTCGGAGGCCAAGCGATCTTCCGGCTCCGCGCTGGCAGGCGCCGGGACTACGGCCTCAAGCATCGCGGCAATCGCGATTGCGGCAATGATGTGTTTCATCGGCAGCCCCCTAAACAGCCACGCGGCCAGATTTCCCGGGTCCGCGTCCGTCACTGCATGTAGGTTGTCATCACCTCGATGAGCTAGACCTTCCCTTGACAGACTTATTTCCTACTATTGGGCCGAATTTCACCGGCTTTCCAAGCCTATTCTGGCCGATTGACCTGATCTTGCAACGGCGGCAGTCGCCGCGGACCAAATAGTTAGGTATTAAGCTCGACCCAGACGGGCTGGTGGTCGGAGCCGTCTGCCTTGTCGTCGATCCAGGCCCGTTTGACCCGCCCGGCCAGATCCGGCGTGACGAAACCATGATCGATGCGCTTCGGCTGCTTGCCACGGGAACCCGGAAAAGTGATACCTTCGTTCTCCGCCAGCCCCGCCAGGGTCAGCACATCGGCAAAGCGGTCGGCCTCCACCAGCCGGCCATAGACGGGATCGAGTGCTCCCACCAGGGACTCGTACTCCGGCGAGCGCGGCGTCATGTTGAAATCGCCCAGCAGGATGGCGGACGCCGGCATGGGCGGAATATCCTCTGCGTCGAGGTCGACCCAGTCGGCACGAAAGGCGTCTGCATCGACGCCGTCGCCGACAATGACGCCGCCGCGCAACGGGGCGGATTGGATGAACTGCGTGATCTGCGCCAGCTGCCGCTGCCGCTGCCGCTGAGACAGGTAGGAGAGATGGGTGTTGTAGACGCGCAGCGCCCCTTTGCCGGCCGGCAGAATCGCCTCCAGCAGCACCGAATCTTCAGCGATCCAGCCGCGCACGGGAAACTTGTCGAGCGTCAGCCGGCGGGTGGAGAGGATCGGCGCACGGGAGAGGATCATCAGCCCTACTTGGCGCCGCCTGTTATCGACGGTTCCATCCACGGCGACGCTGGTGCCATCGAGGTCCACCGAGGGCGCATGCACCCAGCGAAAGCCCGGCAGCAGGCGCGCCAGCTGTTCCGCCTGATCGCCATGGGCAGGACGCCAATGGCGCTCCACTTCCTGGAGAACGATCACATCGGCGGCCGCCACCGTGCGGGCGATGCGGGCGAGATCGACCGCGCCGTCGCGACCGCAGCCGAATTGAATGTTATAGGTGACGATCAGCATGCGGCTTCCGTCAGCGGCGACGCTTGCGTGTGCGGTGCTTGTTGAGAAACTTCGCCACCCGCGCCAGATAGGCATCGGCCTCTTCATACATCGGCATATGGGCGCTGTTGGGAAACACGGTGATCTCCGCATCGGGCAACGCACGCTGCATGCGCATGGCGCAGACCGGCGTCATCTCATCATGCTGTCCGCACATCACCAGCGCCGGCACGGTAATGCGATCCATATCGGGAATGCGGTTCCAATCCTTGAGATTGCCGACATAGAGGAACTCGTTCGGTCCCTGCATTTCCATGTAGGGATCCATGTTCCAATCCTTCAGCGACGCCATCGCCGATTTCGGCCAATCGTCAAGCCGCAGTACATGGCGGTAGTTCAGCACAGTGATGGCGGCCTGATAGGCGGGATGATCGAATCTTCTAATAGCCTCGAAGCGCTGCAGCATCGCCACGGTCTCCGGCCCAAGGGCGCCACGCAGCCGGTTGAGTTCATTCGTCAGATGGGGCATGTCGCCGCAAGTATTTGAGAGGATGAGAGAGCGGATCGAACCGAGATAGGTCAGGGCGAATTCGATGCTGAGCCAGCCGCCCCAGGAATGGCCGAGCAGATGCACCGGCGGCAGGTCGAGGGCGCGCAGCACCGTCTCCACCTCCTCCACATAGCGGGAGATGTTCCACAGGCTCTTGTCCTTCGGCTTGTCGGAGCGGCCGCAGCCCAGCTGATCGTAGGTGACAACGCGGAAGCCCTGATCGGCGAGGGCGATCAGCGGATCCCGCAGATAGTCGCAGGGCAGCCCGGGACCGCCGTTAAGCAAGAACAGCACCTCGTCGCCCTTGCCATAGCTATAGGTGACGAGGCTGTAGCCATCGGCTTTGACCCGGCGAATCACGGGTTTAGCTCGCTTCTTCATGGCCCTCAGACATTCCCTGATCCGTCGTTCCTGCGGCGATAGGTCGCTTTCCAGACACCAAGCTTTCTAACTGAATCCCCTAAACCAATAGCAATACACTTCCATTTTCGCCACGGTTAATGCGCCTTAACGCATTGTAATACCGGATAAATTTGCAACGACAAGGACTCGGATTTAACCCCCGGGTAATGGCCGTCGGCGACAATGTCATAGGATCTTATGGCGTACCCCCTATGGAACGCCGCTGCAGTTCCCAAGCACAAAGTCAGGCTCGCAACGATGCCACAGATGCTAGGCGAAAAACCAAAGACGACAATGCCCGTCGCTGACGGCGGGGCGGTGACGTTGCTTGCGCAGAACCAGCCGGAGAACGGTGTGACCGGGATGCCGCCAGCGCAGGATCCTGGCGATTCGCTCGAACAGAACATCCTTTCGCCTGCGGGACAGGATGAGGCACTGGCGCCGCTGTCGGAACTGCCGGCGCCCGCCGACGACAGTGACGCACCGCAGTCGCAAAGCAACAATGCCGCGGTCTTTGTGCCGAACCAGGGCGCCGCTTTCACACCGTTCGTCGACGGCGAAACGCTGAGCGGCCTCGAGATTTCCGGCGGCGCGCTGGACGCCACGGAGGCGACAGTCGAATCGACAGACGATCCCATCCATGACGAATTCCTGCCGGCGGATCTTGCCGCGGCTCCCAATCGCGCGCCGATCGCCGATCCGCAGACCGCGACGACGGATGAAGAGAGTGCGGCATCCGGCGCGGTGACCGCGACCGATCCCGATGGCGATCCCCTGACCTTCTCGCTGGCGAGCGGGCCCGCTTCCGGCATCGCCGTGGTGAACGCCGACGGTACTTTCACCTATACGCCGGGCGCGGCCTTTCAGTCGCTGCCCGTGGGCGCCAGCGCCACCGACAGCTTCACGGTGCTGGTCGATGACGGCCGTGGCGGCACGGCGACGGCGACCGTGACCGTGACGATCAATGGCGTGAACGATGCACCGGTCACCGCCGATGTCGCGGTCGCCGGCGATGAGGACAGCAAGATCAGCGGAAGCGTGGTTTCGTCCGATATCGACGGTGACCCGCTGATCCACAGCCTGGACAGCGGCCCCTCCTTGGGCAGCGCAACTGTCAACGCCGACGGCACCTTCACCTATACGCCGGGCGCCGCGCTGCAGTCGTTGCCCGCTGGCGGCAGCGCCACCGACAGCTTCACCGTGCTAGTGGATGACGGCAATGGCGGCACCACAACCTCGATCGTAACCGTGACGATCAATGGTGTGAACGACGCGCCGGTCACGGCCGATGTCGCGGTCGCCGGCGACGAAGATAACAAGATCGGCGGTGCGGTTGTTTCGTCCGATATCGACGGCGATACGCTGATCCACAGCCTGGGCAGCGGGCCGTCGCTGGGCAGCGCGATCGTCAACACCGATGGCACCTTCACCTATACACCGGGTGCAGCGCTGCAATCGCTGCCCGCCGGCGGCAGCGCCACCGACAGTTTCACCGTGCTGGTGGATGACGGCAATGGCGGTACGGCGACGGCGACCGTTACGGTGACGATCAACGGCATCAACGATGCGCCGGTCACGGGCGATGTCACAGTTGCCGGTGATGAAGACAGCAAGATCCTCGGAACGGTCATTTCGTCCGATATCGACGGCGACAAGCTGACCCACAGCCTGGACAGCGGCCCATCCCTGGGCAGCGCCACCGTGAATGCCGACGGCAGCTTTGAGTACACGCCGGATGCGTCGCTGCAATCGCTGCCCGTGGGCGCCAGCGCCACCGACAGCTTCACCGTGCTGGTGGATGACGGCAAGGGCGGCACGGCCACAGCGACCGTCACTGTCACGATCAATGGCGTGAATGATGCGCCGGTCGTCGCGGGCGAGAGCTTCATCGTTTCCGACGGCACTCCCTTCACAGCGCCAACATCGAAACTTCTGGCCAATGATTCGGATATCGAGGGCGAGGCCCTGTCGATCACCGCAGTCGGCAATATGGTGAATGCGAGCGCATCGCTCGGCGCCGGCAGCGTGACCTTCAGCGGCACCAGCGCCGGCGCGGCCTCGTTCGACTACACCGTCAGTGATGTCAGCGGCGGCAACAGTGTGGCGACCGTATCGCTGACCGTGCTGCATACGGACGATGGCGACAACAATCTGGCCATTCCCTCGGCGGCGGGAATCGATGCTCTGATCGACGGCCGTGGCGGAAACGATCAGCTCACAGCCGGCGGCGGCGATGACACGCTGCTGGGCGGCTCGGGCAATGACACACTGTCGGGCGGCGCGGGCACGGACAGCCTGGCTGGCGGCATGGGCGACGACAGCTATGTCGTCGACGGCGTGACGGATATCATCACCGAGACTGCCGGCCAGGGCACGGACACGGTGCTGTCTTCCGTGACCTTCACCATCGTGCCGCTGCCCGAGATCGAGAATCTGACGCTGACCGGCGCCGCCAATACCAATGGCACCGGCAATGACGCGAATAACGTCATCACGGGCAACAGCGGCAAGAACAGCCTCGTCGGCGGCATCGGCAATGACACATTGGAGGGTGGCGCGGGAATCGATAGCCTGGTGGGCGGCACGGGCAACGACAGCTTCGTCGTCGACTCCACCACCGATGTCATCACGGAGTTGGCCGGGGGCGGCACCGATACGGTGCGATCCTCCGTCACCTTCTCCATTGCCGCGCTGGCGCAGATCGAGAACCTGACTTTGACCGGCACGGCCAATATCAATGGCACCGGCAATAATCTGAACAACGTCATCACCGGCAACAGCGGCAACAATGCCCTCAATGGCGGTAATGGCATCGACACGCTGATTGGCGGCGCTGGCAACGACACTTTCACCGTCAACACACTGACGGACAAACTGGTAGAGAATGCCGGCGAAGGCACCGATGCCGTGAGCTCTTCGGTTACCTTCGACCTCAACACTGTCGCCAACATCGAGAACCTGACGCTGACCGGCGCGGCGGCGCTGAACGGCACCGGTGACAACAACGCCAACAGCATCACAGGCAATACCGGCGCCAATCTACTGATCGGCAATGGCGGCAACGACACGCTGACCGGCGGCACCGGCGTCGACACCATGCGCGGCGGCCTGGGCAATGATATCTATGTCATCGGTACGACCTTCGTCGATGTGATCGAGGAGAATGCCGGCGAAGGTGTCGATACCATCAATGCGCAGATGACATTCGACCTGACATCGGTGGCCAACATCGAGAATCTGACCCTGGTCAATGGCGGCAGTTTCAACGGTTTCGGCGATGGCGGCGATAACCGGGTCAACGGCAACAGCGGCAACAACAGCCTGGATGGGCGCGACGGCGACGACACGCTGACCGGCGCAGCCGGCACGGACACGCTGATCGGCGGCAATGGCAATGATGTTTATGTCGTCGACAGCACGGGCGACAAGATAACCGAACTGGCCGGCGGCGGCACCGACCGCGTTGAATCCACGGTGAGCTTCACAATCGCCGCGCAGCCCGATGTAGAAAATCTGACTCTGACGGGGACCGGCAACATCAACGGCACCGGCAATACCGGCGACAACGTCATCACCGGCAATGACGGTAAAAACAACCTATCCGGCGGCGACGGCGCGGACACGCTCTCGGGCGGCCTGGGCAATGACACTCTCACCGGCGGCAATGGCAATGATCGGTTCGATGGCGGCACCGGCGTCGACCGCCTGGTTTTCGGCGCGGGCAACGATACAGCCATTTTCACCAGCCTGTTGCAGGCCGGCGATATCGTCACCGGCTTCAACAAATCCGGCGCCGACCAGGACTTCGTCGATCTCGACGGCCTGTTCGACACGCTGGGAGTCGCAGCAGGCGCCCGAGCCGGCCGCGTCATCCTGATCGGCGCCGGCGCCAATACCCAGCTTTGGATCGACAGCGACGGTAACGCCACGGCCGATGTTCAATTGCTGACGTTTACGGGCGTGGTAGGCGGTCTGACCGCCGGGACCGCGGCAACAGACGACATCCAGGTCGGCGCATAGGCAGGCCGCTGCTTCACCATTGAATGTGGCAGAGGAATCGGCTTTCCTCGCCCTCCGCATGGTGCCCCTGGAACAATTTCCCCTCGCCGCCCGCCGCGTAATTGCCGGTGTGCTGACGGATATCGACGACACGCTGACCACGGAAGGCCGCTTGCCCGCCGAAGCCTATGGCGCGCTGGAACGATTGCAGGCGGCGGGCCTCCTGGTCATTCCCATCACCGGCCGGCCGGCGGGCTGGTGCGATCACATCGCCCGCATGTGGCCCGTCGATGCGGTGGTGGGCGAGAACGGCGCCTTTTATTTCCGCTACGATCAGGCGAAGCGGAAACTGGACAAGCGGTTCCTGATGGATGAAGCGACGCGGTCGGCGAACCGGGCGCGGCTGGTTGCGGTCCGCGAGCGAATCCTGAAGGAGGTGCCGGGCGCCGGCATCGCTTCCGATCAACTCTATCGCGAGGCGGATCTCGCCATCGATTTCTGCGAGGATGTGCCGCCGCTGCCGGACAAGGCGATCGACCGGATCGTGCGGATCTTCGAGGAGAGTGGTGCCACGGCGAAGGTCAGCTCTATCCATGTGAATGGCTGGTTCGGCAGCTATGACAAACTGGGCATGACCAAGACGATGATGCGAGAGGCCTTCGAAATCGATCTCGACGCGCAACGGGAACGTTTCGTCTTTGCCGGCGACTCGCCGAACGATCAGCCGATGTTCGCCTATTTTCCGCACGCTGTCGGCGTCGCCAATATCGCCGCCTTCCTGGATCGCATCGCATCCCCGCCCGCCTATGTGACCCGCGCGCGCGGCGGCGCCGGATTCGCCGAGCTTGCCGCCCTGCTGATCGCGGCGCGGAATTCGAGTTGACTCCGCTGCAATGGGCGGCGGAAACGCAGCAACGCAGCATCAAACCGGCTACCTGGCGGCTGAAGGATTTGAAGCGCAGCTGGAGCAGGAGCTCGGACGCGACAGCATTCGCGGGCGTCACGGGCGCTTGCTTCTGACCTCAGCGCCACCAAGGCCGGCCGCCTGGGCGGCGAATATCTGGTACGATCCGGTCGAAATCGAGTTCGAGTCCATATCCCAGGCAGCGTCGGCATTGCGGGCAAAGCAGCGCAATTGGGCGCTCTATCCCCAGCGGCTGCATCGCCGCGCCAGCCTGATCCGGGACAAGCTGCCCCATGTCAGCGCCAAGCCGCTGCCGTTTCCGGTGCCCTTGCCCAAAGCGCCGCTGGGGTCCTGGACTTTGCTGGATGCTAATCGGCTGCTGGCCGCAGCGCGCTGTTCCAGTGCCTTTGCCAACGGCGCCATTGCGTTTGTCGAAAACAAATCCGCGCCGCCCAATCGCGCCTATCTAAAACTGTGGGAGGCGCTGACCCTGGTCGACCGGCGGCCGCAGCCCGGCGAACTGTGCCTGGATCTGGGCGCCAGCCCCGGCGGCTGGACCTGGGTGCTGCAGTCCCTGGGCGCGCGCGTCATCGCCGTCGACCGCGCACCGCTCGATCCTGATATCGCTGCTCTGCCGCGCGTCGAGCATCGCGCCATGAGCGCCTTCGCGCTAGAGCCGCGGGACATCGGACCGGTGGAATGGCTGTGCAGCGATATCGCCTGCTATCCCGCCAAACTGCTGGAGCTGGTGGAACGCTGGCTGAAGTCGGGCCTGGTGCGCAACTTGGTCTGCACGATCAAGTTCCAGGGCGATACCGATCACGAGGCGGCCGCGCGGTTCGCGGCGATCACCGGCAGCCGCCTAATGCATCTGCATCACAACAAGCATGAGCTGACCTGGATCCGCCTCGGCGCCTAGCCGGTGCGGCGGTTGCGCAGCACCCAGATGATGAAGTAGCCGCCGAACAGCAGCAGGCCGGCGCCCACTGTCGACACCGTTCCCAGCACCGGCACGCCCGGCGTATATCCCGCCACCATCTTGGCATAGAGATATTCCGGCACCGTCGTGTCGGCACCGGTGGTGAACAGCGACAGTGGAAAATTGCCCCAGGAGAGCAGGAAGGCGAACAGGCAGCCGGAGAAGATGCCCGGCCAGAGCACCGGCAAGGTCACTTCCCGAAGCACCTGCCAGCGACTGGCGCCGAGATCGTAGGCTGCCTCCTCCAGCGCCGGATCGAAACTGTAGACCTGGATCGAGATCACCAGCGTCACCACCGGCACGATCCACACCAGATGAGCGAACACCGCCGTCATCCACGACATCTGCAGGCCGAGAGAATTGAACCAAAGCAGTAGCGCCAGGCCGAGCACCGATTGAGGAAAGAAGATCGGCAGCAGCACCAGCCTTTGATAGATCGAGCGGCCGCGCCAGTCATAGCGCGCGAATGCCAAGGCGCCGAAAAAGGCGATCACCACCGAGATGATCGTCACCATGAACGCGATCGACAGCGAAGTCTTGAGGAGCTGGTGAATCTCGATCGAGTTGAACGTCTTCTCGTACCAGCTGAGTCCCCACTTGGGCACCGGGAAAAAGAAATAGCGGCTGGCGCCGAACGAGGCGATCGCACCACAGATCGTGGGCAGGTACAGGAAAACGGCGATGGCCAGGGCCCAGGCCCAGAGCAGCGCCTTCATGCCTCGCGAGGTTTGTCCGGTCATCGCGCCTAGCCCCGCTTCAGGATGCGATCGAGATCGAATCTGCGCAATACCAGCAGAACCAGGATACCGATCACCAGCATGAGCAGAACCGCCAATGCCGATCCCAAGGGCCAGTTCTGCGCATAGGTGAAGGCGATCTCGATATCATGCACGATCGGAATGACCGATTGTCCGCCGAGGACCTTTGCCTCCGCAATGGCGCCCATGGCGAGCACGAATGTCAGAAGACAGCCGATGATGATGCCCGGCATCGCCAGGGGCAGCTCGACCTCGTAGAACACCTGCCAGCGGTTGGCGCCGAGATCAGCGGCCGCCTCCACCGTTTCCCGCGGCACCATCGACACGCCCAATGTCATCGGGAACAGCATGAACGGCAGATAGACATAGACCATGCCGAACACCGTCATGGCGGGCGTGAAAAGCCCGCTCTCCGGCTCGATGCCGAAGAAGTACTTGAGCGTGCCCAACAGCACGCCGTTTTTGATGAAGAACAGGATCCAGCCATAGAGGCGGAGGTTTTCGGATACGAACAGCGGCAGCACCAGCACCAGCGTGACGGCGTTGGCCCATCGGCCGAACACCTTCGCCAGGCCGTAGGCGAGCGGATAGCAAAGCAGGGCGAGGATGACGACGGTGATCAGCGCCAGGGCGAGAGACCAAGCGAAGGACTGATAGTAGGTCTCGGCGAAGATAGTTTCATAATTCGCCAAACCGGGCGCTTGCCACGGCCAGAATGTTCGCGGCGGCGCGAAGCTGAAGGCGATGACGGTGAACAACGGCGCGGCGAAGCCGACCGTCAGCAAAACCAGCAGCGGCAATGCGTGACGCCGTCCGGCAACGAACCATCGCAGCAAAGCGTCGGGATTCATCGCCGGTCAATCCGCGACGAGGATGCTGTCGGCTGGGTTCCAGCCGATCAGCACGTCGTCGTCGCGGCGGCCGCCGATCATCTGCTGCCGCAGGGTTTCGACGATGAAGACCTGATTGCCCGCCCGCACCTGGAACTGGATGCGGCTGCCGAGGGCGTACTCGTTATAGACCCGGCCGCGCACGTGATTTTCGGTCTGCTCCTCCTTGATCAGAAAGCGCACCGATTCCGGCCGCACCACCAGATAGCCCGATGTGAAGTTCGGCGGCAGCCGCGGTGGTACAAAGCTGCCGGGGACGGCATTCGATACCAGGCGGCCATCACCATTGAGCCGCACATCGAACACGTTCACCTCGCCCATGAATTCGGAGACGAACTTGTCCTGGGGATGGGAATAGATCTGCTCCGGCGAGCCGATCTGCACCAGCCGCCCCGCCCGCATGACGCCGATCCGGTCGCTCATCACCATCGCCTCTTCCAGGCTGTGGGTGATGTACATGAAAGTCTTGCCGGTTTCCCGGTGGATGTCCTTCAGTTCCTTCTCCAAGGTCTTGCGCAGCTTGTAGTCGATGGCGGAGAGCGGTTCGTCGAAGAACAAAATCTGCGGATCGTAGGCCAGGCCGCGGGCCAGGGCGACGCGCTGCCGTTCGCCGCCGGAGCAGCGGGTGACCGACTTGTCATAGTAGTTTTCGGGCAACCGCAACTGCCGCATCAATTGCAGCGCGCGGGTCTTGCGCGCGGCGGGTTCGACGCCGCGGATCTTCAAAGGGAACTCGATGTTCTGCCCGACGGTCCGGTGCGGGAAGAGCGCCAGCGATTGAAAGACCATGCAGGTCGGCCGCTGGTTCGCCGGCATGTCGTTGATGCGTTTGCCGCGCAGCAGGATGTCGCCGCCGCTCGGCGACTCCATGCCGGCAAGCATGCGCAAGAGCGTCGTCTTGCCGCAACCGGAGGGACCGACGATGGTGAAGAATTCGCCCTCGGCGACATCGAGATCGACACGATCGACAGCGGTCAGCTGGCCAAAGGTTTTCGTTAGCCCGCGAAGCTGCAGGATTGATTGTTGACTCATGACCCGATCAGTTTGTGCTGCCGTGGTATGGCACGCTGCGGTTTCAGCGTAAGGAATAGGCGGGCCCTCATGGCCGGAGCAATCAATACCGATGAGGGCCCTGCGTTGAAATCCCGCGCCGCGCCTTAGCCGCCCGATGCGGCGCGCTTTGCCGCCGTCATGACGTCCAGCAGCTTGTCGTAATCCGGAACGATGTCGTACTCGTAGGAGCGCGCCATCTCTTCCTCCAAGCTGTCCCACTGAATGGCATCCAGCTCGTCCGCCGTGAACAGGCTGAAGCATTCCGGATTGGCCATCTGGGTCACCGGATTGAAGGTGCCCTCGGCGAAGGCGACGATGTGAGCGGTATCCGGCTGCTGCACATATTCGAGGAAGTCAGCCGCCAGCGGCGATAGTTGCGGGTTGTTGACCAGCGACGTCACCTCGATCCAGGAGACGCCGCCCTTGCCGTCGATCGGGCCGGTCTTCGGCGTGATGCCGCGGATGTTCTTGTTGCCGTCGGCGCGGGCCGGCGAGGCGCTGTAGGTGCCGCCGGTCATATGGAAGTCGATTTCGCCGGACACCAGAGCCTGGTTCATGGTGGCGATATCGCCCACCAGCTTGGCGCCCTTGAACACCTGGTTCGCCGTCGCGGTAAAGGCGGCGACCTGGTCTTCGCTGTGCTCGACGAAGGGATTGAAGCCGGCGACCAGGCAGATGTTGAACACGTTCCAGTCGTCGGATTCGAGGATGCCGTATTTGCCCGCATTGGCGGGATCGCTGAACAGACTCCAGCCCTGATCCTCGGCCGCCTCGCGGCTGATCTTGTCGAGATTGACGACATAGCTGTAGGGGCCGAAGCGCTGGCACATGCCCAGCAACTCCTTACCGTCGTCGCTCATCGCCCATTTATAGGGCGGCTTGAAGGCCGGCAGCATCTTGTCGAAATAGGGCTCGAAACGGGCGCGGTCGAGCGGCTGGATCAGCTTCTCGGGATACATGACCTTGCGCGCCCAGGGATTGTTCACATTGATCAGGTCCCACACATTGGTTTCGCCGGCGCGCAGCTTGTTGATCATGGTGGGATCGTTGGTGAGGGATTCGGCCTTCACCGTCGCGCCCTTCGCGCTGCGGAACGGGTCCAAGACCTGGGCGCTGTTGTAACCTTCCCAGCAGAGAACGTTCATTTCGGTTTCGCGGGCCGCCTG
>Ga0184626_10000254_pt1 | contig 15118 bp, 14 predicted proteins | sample PLM3_60_b1_FD_133142 | JGI IMG/M metagenome (GOLD analysis project Ga0184626, IMG submission 133142) | Groundwater sediment microbial communities from an aquifer in East River, Colorado, USA - PLM3_60_b1 | ecosystem: Environmental > Terrestrial > Soil > Riparian zone | place: USA: East River... | reverse complement strand
GATTTGCCCTTGGAGACGGCTTCAGGCATTCGCGCGCTCGATCACGTTAATTTGACGATTCCCAACGGGCGAACATTTGTCATCGTTGGCCCATCCGGTTGTGGAAAGAGCACTTTGTTGCGTGTGGTTTCCGGGCTCGTCAACGATCACTCAGGGCAGGTATTGTACGATGGGGAGGATGTACGTAACATCCCGCCCAAAGATCGCCATATCGGGATGGTTTTTCAAAATTATGCTTTGTACCCAAATTTCAACAACGAAGGAAATCTTTCGTTTTTCTTCCAAATGCATAAGATCAGCGATGAGGAAACGCGTGAGCGCATCCGCTATACATCCGAGTTAATGGGCATCGGTTTCAAGGAACTGCTGCCGCGAAAGCCTGGTACACTTTCTGGTGGAGAAAAACAACGTGTCGCGATCGCGCGTGCCATTGTCCGTGCGCCGCGTCTGCTTCTATTTGATGAGCCGCTTTCCAGCCTGGATGCAAAACTGCGCGTCCAGACCCGCACCGAGATCAAACGTCTGCTGCGGCGCTTTAGCATCACGACTCTTTATGTCACCCACGATCAGGTGGAGGCTATTGCCCTGGCGGACCAGATCGTTGTGATGCACGCCGGCAGGATCGAACAGGCAGGCACCTATCAGCAATTGATGGATGATCCGGTCAATGTCTTTGTGGCAGGATTTTTAGGATTGCCTCCCATGAATTTATTTTCTGGCGGATTTATTTCCGGGAACAAGCTGGTGCTGGGTGAGGACCTGATTCCGCTTCCAAGCCGCGTTTTTCCACTTGTGCAGAACGATCAACGCGTGACTTTGGGGATGCGCCCTGAAGCGGTGAATGTATCAGCTGAGGCGCTTTCGACAAACGGAATCCAACTGGCGGGTGAGGTAGAGGCGTTTGAATCCGATTTTGTCCACCGCATTCAAACTGTCTATCTCCGCACTGGACGTTGGACTTATGCGGGTCAATGTTCTATTGATATGAAACTGCAGATCGGGCAAAGGGTGCAGGTAAGCATCGACCCTGAACGTCTGTATTTTTTCGATACGAATTCCGGTTTGCGTATTTGAGTTTTATCTACGGGCATGTACGCGGCACAAGAGTAAGTGGCTGCAGAGGGGACTGATCAAAATCGAAACAATCCAGCACGTTATCGGCTTTGGTATCGCGCTCGGTGAGAGGCTCCAGATCGAAGACCGTTTCGGCAAAGCGCAACAGGCTGACGTGTGAGTAGAGATCGTGGGATACATATCCTGAACGAGCATAGGGACTGATTACAATACACGGCACGCGGTGTCCGTAACGAGATGGCGTTCCATCCTTCCATTTTTCCACCACTGGTGGCTCCACGTGATCATAAAAACCGCCCCATTCGTCCCAGACCAAAAAGAGCGCAGTCGTCGGCCATTGTGGGCTGTTCATGACTGCATTCAATACGCTCACTGCATAGTTTTCGCCAACACATAAACTGGACGGGGGATGCCCGCTCTTAGCGTATGAATCATATAGAAATCCTGAAATTAACCAGGCGACGTTTGGCAGAGTCCCCTGCGCGGCATCCTCAAAGAATTTCTCATCGCGATAGTCCAGCACTTCTGGCCGTCCGACCAAACTCTTGGTGCTGGTAAAGATGCCGCCATAATCCTGCCAGGTCAATCCTTTGGCATCGAGTCGATTTGGCAATACTTCGATATCAAGGCAAAAGTCGGGGCATACATCAGATGGAGTAGGCGGGTCAATGATGGGAGATTGTGCCGCGATCATCATGATAAAGTTTGGATGTGAGGGTCCGCGCACATCGGCAAAATAGTTGTCGCATAATGTAAAGGCGCGTGCAGCCTTCCAATAGTTGGGCGCATCGGATTCTTGATAGGAGCAGAGCGCCTCTTCGGTTGTTGCTCCGTCTGGCTGAAATGCATCGGCATGTTTGTGTGGAGGATCCTTGGCTAGAGAATCGGTGCAGCGCTGCCCTGCATATTTACCATTTGCACCAGGGAAGCCCGCGAAGAGACTGTCAAACGAATGATTCTCTTGAATGAAGAAGATAATATTCTTGATGGGAGTGGAAATTGGCACTGAGAATTTGAGCGCGTGCAACACGCCCGTCGCGAGCACACCAGCCCCTGTTGCGAATAGGATTTGCAGAAAATTTCGGCGTGTGATTCCTTGATGATTAGATCCGGTCATGATATTTGATAATCAGGCATTTTCGCTTCGCGGTTAAATTTATTCCAGGCGAGGTTATACAGCCATGCTCTTTTCGGATGGGCGGGGATACTTTCCACACGCTGGAGCCACTCAGCTTCCGCAGCCGCGGCTCTGGTAAAACATTCGGCTGAATACTTTCCACGTTCTTGGGCAGATTTGTTCCGCAGTTTCAACGCGCCTTCGATGAACTCTGCTTCCAACGCGTCGCGGTCAGATTCATACGCCGCGAGACGCGTTTCGTAATTCAGCAAGGTCGCGCGGTGAAGGCGTTCATGGGACCAAAACAAAGATTGGGAATCGTATGTTCCAACGGGATCAGGCCCTAAGTCAGGAAAGGAGGCGTCCATCCATAACGGTTTGAAGATGCTTGTACAGGGAGCTGAGGTTCCTGTTACGAAAATGGTCGGTCTTTTGGGATCCAAATGAACCACCTTTGAGCCTGTGCTTTGATCGCTGCGGATGGGGCCAAAACCTGAGTGCATGCAAACGTCAATGGTAGTAAGGCCGTTTTGAGGTTCGAAGGATTCGCCATTACTGGATCCGTGAATTCGCAGGTGGCTCACCATGTTCGTGATTGCAATTTTGCCTTGTTCTTCTTCCATTTCGCCGAATGTGGTGGCGCGGCGGATGTGTCCACGGCTGAAGGTGGTGTATATGAAGTCCGAATAATCTTTTGCGTAATCGAATTTTTGCGGGGATGAGGTCCAGCCTTTTTGGACCGCCTGCGAAACGAGGTCTTTGGATGCCATGTCCCATTGATGACCAATCGTCAGGCAATTTGAAATGGAATATACCGCTTTGATCTGGCGGGCAGCCCATTGTTTTGATACTGTTTCCAGCACCCAGGTGTCATCCGGGTCAGCGATGATGAACGAATTGTGATAATACATTTCGTGCGCGAAACCGCAGTTGCCACCCTGTCCGAACTCCTCGAGCAATGCAATGATAGTTTCCATAGCTTCTTTTGCAGTGGAGCCGCGCTCGAGGCCGAGACGGAGCAAATCCATGCCGATGAGTTTTCCCTCCTTTTCTGCGGGAACCTTAGAAAAGATCGCCTCATTGCCGATCACCACTCCATGCTCATTCACGCCCATCTCTGCGCCCCAGATCCAAAATGGTTTGGAGAGCAGGACTTTATGCGTGTGTTGTGCTTGTGGGATTTCAATATATGTGCACTTGACCTTGCTGCCTTTAGGATGATCTGCGGCAGGGAGAAGAGTTAGATATTGGGCCTCATTTGGTTGTCTGTCAGAATTCTTGGCAAAGATGGCGATGCCATCCGCAGTGGCTTGCCTGGTCGCAATTAAGGTGTCACACATGATCGTCTGATCCTTTTCTGGTTAACCTATTTTACTTCCAACATGATCGTCGTTGTCAGACTTTCCTCCAGCGCGTAATCAGCATCTTCACCCTTAAGCGCACTTGCGTATCCGCATCTCCCACCGCCCATGCAGAGCGCGTGGCCCGTTTTGTCTCCTCATCTAACTCGATGAAACCATGCCATTCTTCTTCGATCCACTCTTCCATCTCTTTCGGAGTATCCCATGAATAGTAATACGAAAAGAATTCCTCCTGATCGCGCCTGAGCCATCCTCGTTCTTCTGACTGCGCCATGGATCGATTCGCGGCTTCATCGTCTGCTAGTCCAAGTGGGAAATCCTGCATTCTGCCTGTTTCGCGAACTTCCCGCGCAGATGCAACTTCAACCTGCCAATGATCTAACACAGGGCGCAGGTCAATCAATATTCCGTTTGGAATCAACACGCGTCTGATTTCGCTCAGGGCATGAACCATGCCCTCGTGTTGAATACATCAGAGAGACCATGCCAGTATGGCCATATCAAATGTCTCTTTTGAAAATGGCAGGTGTTCTGATTCTGCGCGCGAAAAATGAACTTTGCTTGTGAGCTCATAAGGTCTGTCAATGCTTGCGACGCGCACTGCATCTGCATCGACATCAATGCCAACCGTTAATTGCGTTGTCTTTGCATATTGCCACGTCAGTCTCCCTTCACCGCATCCGATTTCCAGAACGCGTTTGCGCGAAGCGGCGAAGTCTGCAAACTTGTGTAAAAATCTTATTTCATTGCGTTCGGTATCACTCTGGATGGTCATATCTTTGTGTATTCGCTGGCGATACTCAACGTTTGATACTCTAACCAGCCTGGCTCTTCTTTATTCCTTAGAGGGTGCAATACCCCGCCGCTTAGCGGCGTGATAAGATGAATGCGTGAGTCGTCTTATCGCTTTCAGGGAGTCGGTGATCAACTCCTTCAACACGTCCACATCTATATCGCTCAGTCTCTTGATATATAAACAGGATTTTCCTGTGGAATATTTTCCCAGTCTATTCAACTGTCCCTGATAATCTTCAAAGCCAGGCGTGATGATATAGAGTGTGAGGTTTTGTTTGCGTGGAGAGAACCCCATCATCGGAGAGTCGCCTTCGCGCCCGCTCTCGTATTTGTAATGATACGACCCAAACCCGACGATGCTGGGTCCCCACATCTTCGGCTCCTCTTTCGTGATCTGCTTCATGATTTTCAGGATCTCAAAAGAGTCTTTTCGTTTTTGCTCGTTGTCAATGCTATTGAGAAAATCTGTCACGCTTGCATTGCTTACTTTGGTTTTGAGTTCAGCCGTTTTTGCCATTTTTACCTTGAATCAATGGATACGTAAAACTTTCGCTCCCCGAATTTTACCCTGCTTCATTTCGACCAGCGCCTGATTTGCATCTTCCAATTCATATTCCTGATATTCAGGCTTGATGTTTGCCTCCGCCGTCAACTGCAGGAACTCACGCACATCCCGCCGGGTCACATTTGCAACCGATTTGATCTCCTTTTCCATCCATAACTGTGACGAATAATCCAATTTCAACAGGACTTCCTTATCAACTTCCTCTTTGCGGATGGCATTGATGACCAATCTTCCATCTGGACTCAAAACCTTTAACGCTTCACTTACTGGACTCCAAACTGGCGTGGTATCGATGACCGCCTCCAGCATCTGCGGCGGAGTCTCATTAATCGCGCCAGCCCAAGCTGCTCCCAGTGACAAGGCGAATTCGCGTTCTTCTGAATTTCTGCTGAATACAAAAATTTTCGAATTGGGATATTTGTGTTTGGCGGTTTTCAAAACCAGATGATTCGACCCGCCAAAGCCCATCAACCCCAATGATTGACCATCCTGCAAATTACACAATTTCAACGCTCGATAACCAACCGCTCCCGCGCACAACAACGGCGCGGCTTCAGAATCAGAAATTGAATCAGGCATGGGATGTACAAAATCCGCGCGGACTTTCATGTATTCGGCATATCCACCGTTGACGTCGCGTCCCGTCGCTTTGAATTCAGCACATAGATTTTCATCGCCAGCCAAACAATGCTGGCACTTCCCGCATGCTAATGCGATCCATGCCACGCCAACGCGTTGACCCTTCTGGAGTCCAGTGGCTTGCCACTGGACTTCCGACAGGGAGCTGTCTGACTCCAGAGTCCCTATTACCTGATGACCCAACACCACTGGCAAATGGGGAGGGGGAGTCCGCCCTTCGATTTCGTCCAGTTCCGTGTGACAGACTCCGCATTTTGTCACGCGTAGTAGAACTTCGCCTTCGTTGAGAGTCGGTTTGGGTAACGAGAGCAGGCGCAGGGGAGCTTGATTCGCTCTTACATCCGTAAGCGACTCTAAAACCATTGCTTTCATTTTGTTGGAAGTGTCAACGCAAACTCAACGCCTTCCTTGACCCACGCGCTGAGTTGCTTGTCAGCTTTGACTCCATCCGCTTCGATAACGAGCCAGCCTTTCATCGGTCTGCCTGTCATATCGAAAGGTTTGGCGTGTGGTTTCTTGAGAAGTGCGCTATGTTTTTCAGGGCCAACGCGCACGATCAGATCGTTCTTGTTGACGCCACAAGCCATATTACCGTTCAATAGAAATCCAACCCCGCCGAACATTTTCTTTTCAACGAATGGCACCCCACTTAGTTCTGATCGGATGCGGTCAGCAAGTTTGAGGTTGTATGCCATGTCCGCCCTTTATTTCTCGATCAAACGCTTGAAGTAAAAATAAGCGTACGGGGGATGCTGGGCCACGCCAGACATCTCCCAGCCTTCTTCGCCTAATGCATTTAGTTCTGCTTCATCAAGCGGCTTTTCTTTTTTGAGGTTGCGGGCAATCTGTTTGTATTCCCATTTCAATTTCTTTTCAATATAAATCATGGGCGGACGAACTGGTTCATGCTGTTTTGGTTCATACGGTGGAATGATCATGTGGTTCATATCGTTACTCCTTTTACTAACTACAGCTTACTAGGCACCGAACTAACCCGTTCCAAACTGTCGATCTCCCGCGTCGCCCAATCCAGGCACAATATATGCACGCTCGTTGAGGTGATCATCAATGGCCGCGAGATAAATGTCAATGTCGGGGTGTTTCTCCTGCATCACTTTGATACCCTCGGGCGCGCCGATTAGCCCAACAAACTTGATCTTCTTCACGCCCCAGCGCTTGAGCACATCAGCAGTTGCAGTAGCTGAGCCGCCCGTTGCCAGCATCGGGTCGAGAATGAGGCAAACTGAAACGGTGGGCTCCAAAGGCAGTTTATTGTAATATTCCACAGGGCGCAGAGTCTGCTCATCGCGATACAAGCCGATGTGCCACACTTCCGCGCTGGGCATCAGTCCCCAGACGCCTTCCACCATACCCAGTCCCGCGCGCAGAATGGGGACGAGGCCGATTTTCTCTTTGAGTTCTGCGCCGGTCATCTTCTCAAGAGGCGTTTCCAATTCACGCGGCGTGGTGGCTAGATCGGCAGTGGCTTCATAAGCCAACAGAGCGGCGATCTCGCGCACGAACTCGCGGAATTTCTTTGGCTCGGTATTTTTATCCCGCAGACGGGAAAGTTTATGGGCGACAAGCGGATGTTTGGATTCGTGAACCTTTGACATGATACTCTCCTCTTGGATGAATATTTTTATTATAGTCCGTGAAGATGATTTTTGATTTGTGACTTCCGCATGAATTATTTAGTTGTTGAGTTAAAGCTATCCTAGCACAAACGCGAAATTAGGAAATTTGTCACAAACAAAGGATGGGAGTACAATGGTCGTGTACGGCACGTTCAGCAAACGGTTGCCCCGGCGACCGTTTTTGTATGTTTGGTCATATAGTAGGGGCGACCCTTCAATGCATTTTTTTTCGGATGTTTTGCCAGACTCTTTTACAATCCAGAATTTCCAGATGCCCAGGGCGGGTCGCCCTTACATAACCCTTTTTCAATGTCAACCAGCTCATCAACCCTACCTCTCATCCAAATGCGCGACGTGGTGAAAGTCTATTCCACCGCCGCGGGTGAATTCGACGCGCTCAAAGGAGTGAACCTGCAAGTGAGCGCGGGCGAGTTCGTTGGCATTGTTGGTAAATCAGGCGCGGGCAAATCCACACTGCTCAATATGATCACAGGAGTGGATCATCTCACGTCTGGCGAAGTCATCGTCAATTCGAACGGTTCCCCGCTTTCGATCCATACGATGAGCGAAGATAATATCGCTTTGTGGCGCGGAAAAACATTGGGGGTTGTCTTTCAATCCTTTCAACTTTTACCAATGCTCACGCTCGTTGAAAATATCACCCTGCCCATGGATCTATGCGGTATATATAACGCCAGGCAATCACGTCAACGTGCGCTTGAATTATTGCGCCTGGTCGAGATCGAAGAACATGCAGATAAACTCCCTGCGTTCATTTCAGGTGGACAGCAACAACGCGTCGCCATTGCCCGTGCGCTTGCGAATGCTCCTCCCGTTTTGGTTGCAGATGAACCCACGGGCAGCCTTGATTCTGTCACAGCAGATCATATCTTTGACGTCTTCGAGCATCTTGTTAGCCATCAAGGTAAAACGATTGTGATGGTGACTCACGACCAATCCCTTGCGCCGCGCTTTACTCGTATGCTGCAAATCGTCGATGGGGAAATTGCCTGGCCCGAGTTGATCGAAGCGCAGACAAACGATGATCCTGCCAAGTCGTTTCGATTTTGGCGCAAAGGTCCTCGCGAAAAGAAGCGGATGAAATGAACACGCCTCGCGCCAAGCCTAAATCTGTCTCTGACCAACATGAGATGTCCACGCCTGAGGCGATGATAGACATGCATGGCATCGTCAAGGTCTTCAAAAATGCGGCGGGCGAATTCACTGTTCTCAAAGATATTGACCTGACCATTAACCGTGGCGAGTTTGTTTCGATCGTTGGTAAATCGGGGAGTGGCAAATCCACACTGTTAAACATGGTCACAGGCATTGACCATCCCACACGTGGCCAGGTCGTGATTGGTGGAACTGATATTTATACAAATGTCACGGAGAGCCAGCGGTCAAAGTGGCGCGGACGTAATTTGGGCATTGTGTTTCAGTTCTTTCAGTTGCTGCCGATGCTCACCTTGCTTGAGAACGTGATGCTTTCGATGGATTATGCCGACATGTATGATTTTGACGAGCGGCCTAGGCGTGCCATGGAAATGCTCAAGCTGGTTGGCCTGGAGCAGTTCGCGAATAAATTGCCTGTGTTGGTTTCAACAGGACAACAACAACTTGCGGCAATTGCGCGCGCTTTGGCTTGTGACCCTCCGTTGCTGGTTGCAGATGAACCGACAGGCAATCTGGATACAAAATCTGCCAGCACAATTATTGACCTGTTCGAAGAGTTATCGCGACACGGCAAGACGGTTTTGATGGTGACACATGACCCGTCGCTGACGTCGCGCACAACGCGCAATATCATCATCGCGGATGGTGAGTTGATCGATGAAACGGTCGCGCGGTCGCTGCCGTGGCTCAGGCATCGTCACATGATGGAATTTTCAAAGTTGGCTGAAGAGCGCATCTATCCCGCGCATACGACCATCATTTCACGTAATGAACATGTTGAAAATTTCTTCATGATCCGTAAGGGCGAAGTGGAAGTGGTACTGCAGGATCGCAAAAACAAAGAGCTTGTCATTTCCCGTTTGAAACCTGGTGAGTTCTTCGGAGAGATTGAATTACTGCGTGGCGGTAAATCCATTGCGAATGTGCGCGCAGGCCCGAACGGTCCTGTTGAAGTGTTGACCGTGAAGCGTGATGATTTTAAGCGCGTCATGGATGAGTCTCCGATCACGGCTGAGGCGCTGGGCAAAATTGTGCAACAGCGCTTGGAAGCACACCGCGCCGCGGATAGTAGAAAATTAATTCGTTGGCTGTCACTGAGAAGGTGATACTCACAAGGCAATCTTCAGCACGATTAGGAGATTGCTTCTCGAAGACTCGCAATGACATGAGAGAACTGTGAAACCACGCTGGCAAAAAGTATTTCACGATCTGATTGATAACAAAGGCCGCACACTGCTGGTTGTTTTTTCCATTGCAGTGGGCGTGTTTTCAATTGGTGTCATAGCGGGCGCCTACCAGATCATCTCGAACGATATGAGTATTTCATATTCGGCGAATCACCCGGCGAACATTGAGATGCGCATGTCCAACTTTGACGACGATGTGCTGGCGTCCATTCGGAATCAAAATGAAGTGCAGGATGCTGAGGCGCGGCGCGTATTTAACATCCGTGTGCGCGTGCCTGGCTCTGAAACGTGGACAACGCTCGATATGACCGCGCTCGATGATTTCGAGAAGAACACCATAAATTTACTTACACATATTGAGGGAGGGATGGTTCCTGGCAAGCGTGAAGTCCTGCTGGAACAGGATGCGCTTCAACGTGTGGACGTTGGGCTGGGAGGCCTGCTCGAGTTTCAGCTCCCTGACGGTTCGATCAAAACTCTGCCTGTCGTTGGCATTGTGCAGGATACTGCCTCAGGTGCAGGGGATTTTCTTGCCTCCCCATCTGCCTACATTAACACAGATACACTACAATATCTTGGGCATCCAAAACTTTACAACCGCGCATTTGTAACTGTCTCAGGCGATGGTGACGATATCTTTTACATTCGCGACCTGGGTGCGGAATTAAAAAACAAGATCGAGAAGGGCGAAGTGACGGTTATTAGGTCCCGTTTCTCGAAGACGCATGAGCATCCGCTGGCAGATACGGTCAATGCGGTTCTCGGGATACTCATGGCGTTGGGAATCCTGATTGTCTTGTTATCCAGTTCATTGATCGCGAACACCCTGAGCGCGTTGCTCAATCAGCATCTGAGGCATATCGGTATCATCAAACTGGTGGGAGGACAGAGACGCCAGGTCTTCCGCATGTATCTCACGCTCATTATGGCTTTCGGTGTATTGGCTTTGATAATTGCCATTCCGCTGGGCGGACAGGGTGCCTACGGACTCGCTTTGTTTCTCGCGAGTGAGTTGAATTTCAATCTGCTGGGTTATCGCATCGTACCGATGGCATTGCTCGTGCAGATCGCGGTGGGGCTGTTGGTGCCGTTGATCGCTGGGCTTGTGCCTGTCATCAACGGTTCTCGCATCACAGTGCTGCGCGCTCTCAGTGGAGGACTAGCTGAGGACGAGAATCAGACGTCGGCTGGGGGAGAGGCGAGGCTTTCCTGGTTTGACTGGATGCAGGTCAGGATGACGCGCATGCTTGCGGCGCGGGGAGTCCATATCCCGCGTCCATTTGTCATTTCCCTAAGAAACACATTCCGAAGAAAGAGTCGTCTGGCTCTGACGTTGTTCACACTCACGATGGGTGGCGCCATCTTTATTGCAGTCTTCAATGTGCGTGTGACCTTGCATGATTACATCGGGCAGATCGGGAAATATTTTGTGGCAGATGTGTCACTTGATTTTGATCAGCCCTATCGCCTGCGGGAGGTTGAACAGATCGCAATGCAGGTGGATGGGATTCAACGTGTGGAAGGCTGGCAATTTGTAAGCGGAGACCTGCTGGATGAGAACGGCGAAGTGCTTGAGAATATCAATGTGTTTGGCCCGCCTGCAGATAGTGAACTGGTTGACCCGATCCTTGTTGCGGGGCGCTGGATCCGCACGGAGGATGTGCGTAAGCTGGCGGTGAGCGAAGGCGCGATTGAGTATTTCCCGGACCTTGCACCTGGCGATATGCTGAAATTAAAAATTGAGGGCCGAGAGGAAGTTTGGGAAGTGATCGGCATTTTCCAGTTTGTGGATCGTGAAGGCGTGCTGGCTTATGCTCCGTATGAATATGTTTCGCAGATGAACGACCTTGCCAACCGCTCGTTTTCATTCAGGCTGGTGACCGCGCAACATGACCGTTCGTACCAGAATGCGAAAGCTGAAGAGCTGGATAAATATTTCCGCGATCAGGGATTTAAAGTACGCGTCGCACAGGCAGGACGCGCGTCGCTTGATTCTGCGGTTGAGAGCCTGGATACACTGGTAGTATTTCTGCTCATTATGGCGATCCTGACTGCAATCGTCGGTTCGATGGGTCTGACTGGCACCATGGGCATGAATGTACTTGAGCGGACGCGCGAAATCGGCATCATGCGTGCCATTGGTGCAGATGACCGCGCCGTGATGCGGACAGTGATCGCAGAAGGAATGGTGATCGGCATTATTTCATTTGTGCTGGCTGTGGTCCTTTCGATACCGTTCACATATTTGCTTTCGACAATTGTCAGCCTGGCAGTATTTCAATCCCCGATTGATGTGGTGTTCACTTACACAGGATACGCGATCTGGCTTGGGCTTGTTTTGGCTCTATCTGTAGTTGCAAGTATCTTGCCAGCGCGCAATGCGGCGCGCTTGACGATCCGCGAAGTGCTGGCGTATGAGTAAAGGTCGATAGGTATATAGGTAAACAGGTTGATCTAGTAGTTGAGTAGCTCTGCGTGTTCGTCGGAGGGCTCATCGAGACCACCAATTTCAAGTGTTATTGATATTACTGGTCTTGATACGGGTTCGGGTCTCGATACGCCCGACGAGCACGGGCTACTCGACCACCGGGCTACCTTAGGAAGAAGGAAACGATGAAGAAAATCATAAACACTGTAATCATATTGATTGTCCTCTTTGCAGTGATTCTCAGTGCCTGTGCGAATCAGCAAACAGCCACTCAGGCCGTCGCGCCGACCGTTCTCGCATCCAATGTGGTCATCGCGGAGGGACATCTCAGACCTGTGCAGGGCGCAGACCTTTCGTTCCAGACGCGCGGCGTTGTGGAAGAAATCAATGTGAAGATCGGCGATCAGGTCCGCAAGGGGGATGTGCTTGCCCGCCTCGCGAATGCCCCCCAGGCAGAAGGACAACTCTCCGCTGCTAATCTCGAACTGATGGATGCACAGCAGGCTTTCGATTCGCTTAATCGGACAGGCTCGGTGAATCTCGCCATGGCATGGACTGCCTACATGGACGCGCAGGAAGTCCGCGCCGAAGCCGAGCGGGACTGGGAGAGCCTGAATGTGGATGATATCGATGAGCGCATCGAAGATGCAAAGGCTGAAGTGCAGGATCGTGAAGCAGATTTGAAAGACGCGCAGGATGAATTCGATAAATACCAAAACCTTGATAAAGATAATTCCAAGAGAAAGACTGCAGAGGCTGATCTCGAGATCGCTCAGGAGTATTACAACGAAGCTGTGCGCAAACTCGAAGAAACCATACGTGAACGCGATGTTATGCGTGCCGCGCTCGATTCTGCTCTTGCCACGGAAGCCGAGGCAAAATATCAATATGAACTTTCAACCGATGGCGTGAATACGGATCAACTTGCGCTCGTACAGGCGCGTCTTGAAAATGCTAAAGCGCAGGTGGCAGCGGTTGAGTCAACTCTTTCAAATTACCTGATCATTGCGCCGTTTGATGGCGCGGTGGCAGATGTGGCTGTCGAAATCGGTGAGCAGGTTGCGGCGGAGTCTAGAGCCGTCAGCGTCGCTGATAATTCTGCATGGATCATCGAGACGACTGACGTCACCGAACTTGAAGTCGTGAAGATCACAGAAGGTCAGGCGGTAACATTCATTGCTGACGCGCTGAGCGATGTGACTATGAACGGTGTTGTGACCGATATCAGTCAGTCGTCATTCCTGCAGGGCGGCGATGTGATCTACACGGTCCGCATCCAGGCGGAGGATGTTGACCCGCGCCTAAAATGGGGCATGACCGTTGAAGTAACTTTCGAACCTTTGGAAACAAATTAGGAAATCATTAGAAAAGTCAAGGTAGGGGAATCCCGTATTGATTTTTGAATTTCTCTGCGCGATAATAGCTCCACTCGGAAAAAAAAGCAAACCCGGGAAAACCCGGCAGCGCAAAGTCATGGGTCTAAAATCATAGTTTTATAGTGATCAAGATCGCCAGACCGCCGAAAATAGCAAAACCGTGCGAAAGACGGTGACGCAAAGCCAGGCATCTAAACCTAGTAGCCCTAGTTAAGACCGACCGGCTAACCGAAAAGCAAAACCAGGGAAACCTGGCGACGCAAAGTCATGGATCTAAAGTCGGTAGACAAAGATCGCCAGACTACCAAAGAGTAAACAAGCAGGGATGATGGAAACATCATCCCTGCTAAATTTAAAGGGATATATCGTCTGCTCTGGGCGGGAAGTCGTCTTTTAAAACGTCATTGCAGCAGGTTTTGCGGAGCAATTCTGATTTAAAGTTCTAAAGACCATCGATAAGAATGACCTGTTTAACAGGAGATTGCTTCGTCGCAACAAACGCTCCTCGCAATGACATATGAGACGGTATAATCTCACTTATGAACAAACCCCGTCCCCTTGACCCCGAATCGAAACCTGACGACCGCGTGGATAACGCGCTGCGTCCACAAAAGCTAAGCGACTTGATCGGGCAGGATCAAGTTAAGGAAAACCTTGCGATCCTTATCACAGCGGCGCGTCAGCGTGGCGAAGCATTGGACCATGTTTTGTTTTACGGACCTCCAGGCCTGGGCAAGACGACTCTTGCGCATGTGGTTGCCAACGAAATGGGAGTCAATATTAAGATCACTGCGGGACCTGTCATCGAGCGCGCGGGAGATCTGGCCGCCATCCTCACCAATCTGCGGGCTGGCGATGTGCTGTTCATTGACGAAGTCCATCGCCTGGGACGCGCGGTGGAGGAAGTGTTGTATCCAGCCATGGAAGATTACGCGCTGGATATTGTGATCGGCAAGGGCCCTTCGGCTCGCTCGATACGCTTGAAACTACCGCGCTTTACAGTTGTCGGCGCGACGACGCGACTGGCTCTGGTCACGGCTCCGTTGCGTGCGCGTTTTGGCGCGGTCTATCGGCTGGATTATTATGAGCTAAGCGCCATGCAAGCCATTGTCTCGCGTGCGGCGGGGATGTTGAAAGTGGAAGTCGCAAAGGATGGTATTGAAGAGATCGCCAGGCGCGCCCGTGGAACGCCGCGCGTTGCATTGCGTCTCTTGCGGAGAGTCCGTGATTACGCCCAGGTGCGCGCGGATGGGATCGTCACCTCCAAGGTCGCGCAGGAAGCATTGGACTTGTTGCAGGTGGACCCACTCGGACTCGATGATGTGGATCGCCGTGTATTGAAGACGATCATTGAAAAATATGGAGGCGGGCCGGTGGGTTTGAATACCATTGCCGCATCCATCAGCGAAGAACAGGATACGATCATGGACGTGGTCGAGCCGTATCTTTTGCAGCTCGGATTTTTGGATCGCACGCCGCAGGGGCGCGTCGCAACCAAACCTGCGTATGAGCACCTGAAATTAGAATACAGGGAAGAGGGACAGCCGAGGTTGTTATAGGGAGATTCGAATGAATTGTTTCCCTTTGGCACCAGGGTTATTTCTCCTTCTGGCGTTCGTGTTGGCCTCATGTAATCCGCTAGCCTCTCAAACTGGGCCCCCGCCTGCGCCTCACGCAAGTACCGCTGCACTTACGCAAACCTCGGTAAATCCATCAACAACATCTACTCCACAACCGCAGGTGGAACATCACATTGGTGTGCG
>Ga0184626_10000253_pt1 | contig 15119 bp, 19 predicted proteins | sample PLM3_60_b1_FD_133142 | JGI IMG/M metagenome (GOLD analysis project Ga0184626, IMG submission 133142) | Groundwater sediment microbial communities from an aquifer in East River, Colorado, USA - PLM3_60_b1 | ecosystem: Environmental > Terrestrial > Soil > Riparian zone | place: USA: East River... | reverse complement strand
CGAAAGGGTGCGTCTTATCATTTCATTCATCTGCTCCGCCACTACGGCAGCGTAGATGAAAACTGGAGAAAATACTTATTTTATTCGTAATTCCTGGCAGCACATGATCAGGAGATTGAAATGGCTTCCACTGGTGTGAAAGTTGTGCTTGTAGGCTGTGCGGTAATCGGTATCGGATTTGTTATTGCGATCGGCGTAGGTGGCTATTTCGTGAAAAAGAAAGTCGGGGAAAAAATCAACGAAGTTAAAAACATGTCCGGGGCCCAGGACAGCGACTATGGAAAAAAGACTGAAGAGCTGAAAAAGCAATATCCATTTACACCTCCCGCAAGCGGAATCATCACGGAACCACAACTCATGCGTTTCCTTGCGATCCGGAAATCAGTACACGAAACCTACAAAAACTACGAAGCCGACTTCAAAAAGATGGCAGAGACCGACAAGCCTGGATTTGATGCGCCTCTCAAAGGATTAAAGATGTGGAACGATATTCACATGGTTCAGGTGCGGGCCTTGGAGCAACAGAAAATGTCACCCGATGAGTATTCGTACGTCGCCACAAGCGTATACAAGACCTGGCTTGCAAAGGGAGCAAGGGAGACAATGAAACAGGAGAGTTTTAGCGACGCTTCCGCAGATGCATTAAAAAAATCGATTGCAGAGCTTGACAAACAGATACAGGCGCCGGGTACCAATGAGGAAGTAAAGAAGCAGTTACAAAAAGTAAAGGAAGGTTTTGAAACGCAGTTAAAATCGATCCCGGAAAACGAGCAAATCAAACAGATGGACGCTCAGCTGGATTCGGTTCCAAAAGAGAACATCGAGCTATTTACAAAACATCAAAAAGAGATTGAGCAGTACTCGATGTCTGGTCTGGAACTTATTGGATTGTAGAAAGCGTATCGCGAGCTAGAATGGCGCCGCGATAAAATAGATACATTGCTCCCATCTGGATGATATGGTAAATGTCGTTGTGATTCCAGTTCTTCAGATGACGGAACCCGCTTAATTGAATTCCCGCAGCAGCAAAAGAAACAAGAATTCCACAAATGATCCAGCCGGCTCCCGGAAGATCCCTGCGGTATGCAAAGATCTGAATGGCCAGAACAACAAGCATCAGCGGCGCATAATTGTACACGACATAACGAAAGTTATCATGGCGTGCCAGCCATGCAATACACAGGACGAACTGGATCGCAATCGCCGCAAGAAACCATGGCCGTATAGAAACTGGAAGAGCGGAATACACGGTTGCCGCCAGCATGAAAGCGGTGGAAACCGCGATGCAGTACACCGTCACTTTCCAGAGCGCCGCAGAGAATGATTTGCTTAGAAAGTCGATGAATCCATGGAAGGTCCCACCGGTCAGCGCTGCAACTCCGATCACAAAGAATGCGCCCGCCCACAAACGCATCGAAATCTGGTGCTGCTGGTAACCGGTCCGAAAAAGGATCCAGCCAAGAATCAGCACTTCGCAGGCTAGAATGTAATCTGTGATTGTGGTGACCGGTTCTTTCATGCCCCAGTTACATTTCAGGAGTGGGCGGGCCTCCGTGCCCGCGGAATTAGGGTGTTACCGGGAAAGCGGGCAGGGACGCCCGCCGCTCCAAAACTAAATTTTTACGCGCTGCGGAACTCGGAACCTCCGCACTCGGCGCATACGGAAAGCTTACGACGCCGTTTTACTTCCTGGATCTTTCTGCAGTCAACACAAAGGTAGACTCCTTTGTCCACAACCTGTCCAGCGTGGTAGGTCAACTTATCGGACAGACTCGCTTCGAGATTCTCAGCAGCCCGCTTGATCGCGGATGCAAGATCCTCCAAAAGCCGGACACCAACCTCTTTTCCCTTCCGGATTGATTCTTCACCCTCAAGCCTTGTACGAGCATTCTGAAACCGGTCTACCATCTCTTGCCAGTTTTTCTTGACGCGATCGGAGAATTCATCCACTTTTTCTTTTCCGTACTTGTTTTCCAATTTTTCGCGCGCAGTGTCGGCTACGCGATCAAACTCACGTTTCGTGATCCGGCCGGCGGTTCGCAACCCTTCTTCCAGAACAATCAGGAAATCTTCCTGAAAATCACGAAATGATTTTTTCTTGTCTTGCCTGCTCTTGTTCATTTTCCTCCATCCAGTGGATCCTGGACGGCTGTTTTCTCAATCGCAAAAATGTCATCAAATAGCTTCCTGCAGAAATCAGCGAAACAGCCATCGTGACCCATAACAAGAAACGACCGAACACCAGCCAATGTTCCTTGTATGTGTCCGCGATGATCAACACAACGATCGTCAATACCTGAACAACCGTCTTTGTTTTTCCGTACCAATTGGCCGGCATCAGATAGCCCCGTGAAGCGGCAATGCTCCGGATTCCACTGACGACGAACTCGCGACCGACAATGATGACAACCATCCACGCCTTTGCCAGACCGAGTTCCACGAGTGAGATAAACGCCGATGTCACCAGGAGCTTATCGGCGATCGGATCGAGTAACTTTCCGATTGTTGTAACCTGGTTTCTTTTGCGCGCAAAATAGCCATCAAAATAGTCGGTTAAAGCAGCTACTCCAAAGATCAAGGCGCCATACAGCTCTTTTCCATCCATTTTTGTGAGCAGAACTGTAACCAGCAGCGGTGTAAGAAAAATTCTGCTCAGACTTAAAGCGTTGGGAAGGTTCAATGCCTCACCATCTTGGATCGATTCATCAACTGTATCTCACTGTATCACCACTGTAATAATAAATGCAAAATGAAAAGTGCAAAATTCAAAATGAGGACTCAACCACCAGCATTTGAATCTTGACTCCTGGGAGCATTTTGACTTTCCTTTTTCCTGTACTTATTCTTTTACCTTTGATGCTATACTTCCTCTGTACGCTTCCGCAACGGTTCCTGTGAAGAGGAGGTCGTCGATGTATCAGGAAACGATTGACTTATCCCACCTACCGCCGGAAGGGTTAAAACTCGAACGACGCGTAAATCCCAACGCATGGAAAATCCGGGAAGACGATTGGGAAAGCCGGGGGGATCTCATTTTTGACTTGTTTCTCCAGGGAAATGCGGGAAAAACACGGGTGGAAGGAAGTTTTCAGGCGGGGCTTACAGCCAACTGTCACCGCTGCTTAAAAAGCACCCCACTTGATTTGAGAAGGACCTTTCATCTAACATATGTTGCCCGCGATCCGGTACGATTTGCGAAGGAAGAAGTGGAGCTGGCGGTCGATGAGCTGGAATTAGCTTATCTGGATGGGCCATTTCTTTCGCTGCACGAAATGTTGCGCGAACAAATTTATCTTGCCCTTCCGATGAAATTTCTTTGCCATGTGGATTGTAGAGGACTTTGTGATCGTTGCGGGGCTGATTTGAATGAAGTAGAATGTGCCTGCCCGGCGGAGCAAATCGATCCTCGGTGGGTATCTCTAAAAAAGATTATTCAGGAAAAGAACTGAATTCCTGGAATGTTTCCGCGCACCCCCTGCGGTGCGCATTTTCCTTATTTGAGGTGAATCAATATGCCAAATCCAAAACGGCGGCATTCGAAATCGAGAACCGGCAAACGAAGAGCGCATGATGCGTTGAGCCGAATACGTCTTTCTGAATGTCCAAATTGTCATGAACTGAGAGTAGTTCATCGTATCTGTCCGCATTGCGGACATTTTGACGGTCGCGAATATGTTGCAGCAAAGGAAGGTAAATAAGCGGAATGCCTGATCCGGTTCGAATATCGGTAGATGGAATGGGAGGCGATTTTGCCCCTCAGAACATCGTTTCCGGTTGCGTCCAGGCTGCTTCGGAATATGAGGTCCAGTTGATTCTCGTTGGAATCGAATCGCAGATTCGAGCCGAGCTATCAAAACATTCTGCTATTCCGGGACGCATCGAAGTGGTTGACGCCTCGGAAATCGTGGCGATGAATGAGCAAGCCACCGTAGCCGTGCGGAAAAAGAGAAATTCGTCCATGCGTGTTACGGTCGATATCGCTTCACGTGGAGACGCGGACGGAATCATCAGCGCCGGCAACACAGGCGCGATGTACGCTACCGTCAAGATGACCGTTGGGGCCATTCCCGGTGTGGATCGTCTTCCGCTTGCCACCTTTGTGCCGCACCCCAAAGGGAGATCCATTGTTCTGGACGTGGGCGCAAACGTGGACTGCAAACCGGATCATCTTCTTGAGTTTGCGTTGATGGGTTCTGTCTATGCGGAAGAAGTGCTGAGCATTCCGACTCCCAAAATAGGACTTCTCAATATCGGCGAAGAAGAAAAGAAAGGAAATGATCTCACAAAAGAAACATTCCCGCTGCTCAAGAACAGCGGACTCAATTTCGTGGGAAATATTGACGGCTATGGCTTGTTTGCCGGAATGGCAGATGTAGTGGTCTGTGACGGCTTCATCGGCAACATCGCCTTGAAATCCAGCGAGAGTTTAGTGGAAACCATCCTCCATGTGCTGGAAAAAGAAATTGAAGAGCAGCCTCGCATCGCAAGCCTGCTTACAAAATATTTCGATTACTCTGAATATGGCGGCGCTCCGCTGCTCGGAGCCAGAATTCCCAGCATCATCTGTCACGGAAGATCGAGCCCCAAAGCGATCAAGAATGCGGTCCGTGTGGCCGTGGAGTTTTGCCGCAACAACGTCAATGAGCGCATTCATAAGAGACTGGAACGGATGCATTCTGACAATTCTCAGCAACTAGCACAATAATAGTATGACAAAAATAGCAGTTTTATTTCCCGGTCAGGGCTCTCAGGTCGTGGGCATGGGCCGTGACTTCTATGACCGGTATCCGCGGGCCCGTGGTGTGTTTGAAGAAGCAGACCGCGCCCTCAATCAGCCGCTGAGCAAACTTTGTTTTGAAGGACCTACCGAAGAGCTACAGCTCACGGCAAATACACAGCCGGCCCTGTTGACGGTAAGTTTTGCAATCTGGTCGTTGCTTCATGAAGTGATCCAACCTGCTTATGTTGCCGGACACAGTCTGGGGGAATACACGGCATTGACAGTTGCGGGCGCATTTCGTTTTTCTGATGCAGTCCGTCTTGTGAGGAAACGCGGCGAGTTCATGCAGGATGCGGTGCCTGTCGGCCAGGGCGCCATGCTGGCCGTCCTGGGTGCAGAGCCGGAAAAAGTTGAGGCACTCTGCGCGGAAGCAGCTCAGGGACAGGTCCTATCTCCCGCAAATTTCAACTCTCCCGGCCAGATTGTGATTGCAGGCAATGCTGAGGCGGTCAAACGCGCAGCGGAAATTGCAGCCAAATTTGGAATCCGGCGGACGATCCCGCTTGCTGTAAGCGCGCCATTTCACTGCTCGCTCATGAATCCGGCCCAACAAAACATGCTTCCGCTTCTAAAACAACAGACCTTCTTTGCGTTGAGAGCTCCGCTGGTCACAAATGTGGATGCTGCCGTAATTCAGACTGGAGAACAGGCGCGGGACGCTTTGATCCGGCAGATTCCGAATGCGGTGCTCTGGTGGCAAAGTATCGAACTGCTGCTCAAAGAAGGAATCACTACGTTTGTCGAAGTAGGTCCCGGCAAAGTGCTGACCGGTCTTGTGAAGAAGATCTCCAAGGACGCGCAACTCTACAATGTAGAGACGGTAGATGACTATGAGCAGTTGCGCGCCAAATACCAAACATGACTTTGAAAGACAGAGTCACCATTGTCACGGGTGCCACCCGCGGTATCGGTGAAGCGATCGCACTGGATGCAGCAGCCAATGGTTCCGCTGTGGCCCTCTGGGGGCGCAACGAAGAGTTGCTGCAAAGTGTGCGGTCAAAAGTAGAGGCGTTTGGACGCAAAGCGATAGCCATGAAAGTGGATGTGGCAAACTCCGGCGCAGTCGAAGAAGCAGCCAAGAAAGTTCAACAGGAATTCTCCAGAATTGATTTTCTGGTGAATAACGCGGGGATCACCCGCGACAATCTGCTGCTGACGATGAAGCCGGACGAATGGAATGATGTGTTGCAGACGAATCTGTACGGCGTCTTTCACGCCAGCAAAGCGGTTCTTCGAACCATGATGAAACAGCGGTACGGAAAGATTGTAAATATTACTTCGATTGCCGGAATTACAGGAAATCCGGGCCAGACAAATTACTCCTCTTCTAAGGCAGGCGTCATCGGATTCACAAAATCGCTTGCAAAGGAGATGGGGAAGCGCAACATTTGCGTCAACGCTGTGGCGCCAGGAATGATCGAAACGGATATGACTGTCTCCCTTCCTGAAGAACTGAAGAAGCAATATCTGGAATCGATTCCGCTGGGTCGCTTCGGAAAAACGGAAGAAGTTGCTGCTCTGGTGTCCTTCCTGCTCTCGGCTTCAGCGGACTACATCACTGGACAGGTCTTCGCTATTGACGGCGGCCTGCAAATGTAATATGTAAATGATTTATTCCGTTCCTCAAAACACACGGAGGTAAGAAAGAGATGGAAATTCCTGGCAAAGTGAAAAGCATTGTTACTGAGCAACTCGGCGTGGACGCGGAAGAAGTGACGGAAGAAGCATCTTTTATCGAAGATCTCGGGGCAGATTCCCTAGATACTGTCGAACTGGTCATGGCGTTTGAAGAAGAATTCGGTATTGTAATTCCAGACGAAGATGCCGATAAGATCCGCACGGTGGGGGAAGCGATCAAATATATAGAAGCTCACGTCTAGGAGCTTGATTTGCACCGCAGGGTGGTGATTACCGGGATTGGAATGGTTTCCCCCCTCGGGATTGGAAATGCTGAGAATTGGAATGCGCTTCTGGAAGGACGCAGCGGTATTGCGAGAATTACACGGTTTGATCCTGCCGAATATCCTGTCCAGTTTGCAGGCGAAGTAAAGAACTTTCATCCTTCCGATTTTGTTCCTCCAAAAGAAGTCAGAAAAATGGATTTGTTTATTCATTATGCGATTGCTGCGTCCGAATTCGCGATGCAGGACTCAGGTCTGAAAATCAATTCTTCCAATGCGGAGAATATAGGAGTTTATATCGGTTCGGGGATTGGAGGGTTTGGTTTTATTGAACGCGCCGCAATGCTTTTGTTGGAAGGTGGACCTCGCAAAATCTCGCCGGTATTTATTCCGGGACTGATCATCAATCTGGCATCGGGACAGGTCTCGATCCGCTTTGGGGCAAAAGGACCGAATTCGGCGACCAGTACAGCATGCAGCACCGGGACGCATGCGATCGGGGATTCCTTCCGGATCATTGCGCACGGCGATGCGGACGCAATGATCGCGGGTGGAACAGAAGGATCGATTACGCGTTTGGCAGTCGCAGCGTTTTCAGCTATGCGTGCATTATCGACGCGAAACGCCGAGCCGGAACGCGCGAGCCGTCCTTTTGATCGCGAGCGAGATGGCTTTGTGATGAGCGAAGGATCCGGGATTGTAATCTTGGAATCACTGGAGCACGCGACAAAACGCAATGCCAGAATCTACGCAGAAGTTACAGGCTATGGAATGTCATCGGATGCTCATCACATCACGGCGCCTCCGGAAAATGCCGACGGAGCTGTTCGTGTTATGGAACGCGCTTTGAAAGACGCAAAGATAGAACGGTCCGAAGTGGATTACATCAATGCGCACGGCACATCTACTCCGTTTAATGACAGACTGGAAACTCTGGCTATCAAGAGAGTATTCGGAGAACATGCGAAGAAGCTTGCCGTCAGTTCCACAAAATCGATGACAGGGCATCTGTTAGGAGCCGCCGGCGGGCTGGAAACCGCGATCACTGCTCTATCGATTTTTCATCAAAGGGTGGCGCCGACGATCAATCTGGATTATCCGGATCCGGATTGCGATCTGGATTATGTTCCGCACAAAAGTCGCTCGTTGACGATCCGGCACGCACTTTCAAATTCGTTCGCATTTGGCGGAAGCAATGCAGCGTTAGTGTTCAGACGCTATGAGGAGTAGAGCGGAAAATCAAATATAAAATATCAAAAATCAAATAAACATAATAAAATAAGTAAAGAAACCCCTTTGGCATTTTGACGACACAAAGGTAATTGCAACTGAGAAAGCGTTCCTTTACTGATTGGTTCATGTTTATACGATTTTTGATATTTGATTTTTGATATTTGATTTTCAGGAGGCTCCTTTGACACGCAGAGTCGTTATCACCGGTATCGGAATGGTTTCGCCCCTCGGCATCGGGAATACGGAGAACTGGAACGGGTTGTTGGAAGGCCGCAGCGGCATCGGGACCATCACACGATTCGACACTACGGAATACACCACCAGAATCGCGGGCGAAGTTAAGAATTTTGATCCTGCAAACTGGATCCCGAAAAAAGAAATCAAGAAAATGGATCGGTTTATCCATTATGCAATTGCCGCTTCCGAGTTTGCGGTTCAGGATTCGGGATTGAAGATCGATCCGTCTAACGCGACGCGAGTAGGTGTCTACATCGGATCGGGAATCGGCGGATTTGGTGTTATCGAAGCAACACACACAGCTTTGATGGAAGGCGGACCTCGCAAGATTTCCCCTTTCTTCATTCCTGCTTCCATCGTAAATCTGGCATCCGGTTGGGTTTCGATCCGGCACGGCGCAAAGGGACCAAACTCCGCGACTTGCACAGCCTGCACAACAGGGGCGCACGCTGTGGGAGACTCATTCAAGATCATCGCTCGCGGTGACGCGGATGCGATGATTTGCGGAGGGTCCGAAGGATGCATCACCCCGCTGGGAATCGGTGGATTCTGCGCGATGCGCGCTTTATCGACACGCAATGATGAACCACAACGCGCCAGTCGTCCGTTTGATCGGGATCGCGATGGGTTCGTGATGGGTGAAGGCTCAGGAGTTCTGATCCTCGAATCACTGGAAAGCGCGCTGAAACGAAATGCGAGAATCTATGCGGAAATAGTGGGGTATGGAATGACCTCCGACGCTTTCCACATTACAACGCCATCCGAAGACGGCGACGGCGCCATCCGGGTTATGCAAGCGGCAATCAATGATGCGGGCGCAAAACCGGAGGATGTTGACTACATCAACGCGCATGGAACCTCCACACCGTTCAATGACAAAGCCGAATCCAAGGCGATCAAAACAGTATTTGGCGAACGCGCAAGCAAACTGGCTGTCAGCTCTACAAAATCGATGACGGGACATCTGCTGGGCGCCGCAGGGGGTCTGGAAGCAGGCATCATGGCACTTGCTATTCATCATCAAATGGTTCCACCGACAATCAATCTGGACAATCCGGATGCGGAATGCGATCTGGATTATGTGCCCCATCGTAGCCGCTCCATGAACATCCGATACGCTCTTTCTAATTCCTTTGGCTTTGGCGGAACAAACGGCGCGCTGCTCTTTAAACGCTTTTCGGAATAATCCTCCGGCGTGTCCGGATTGGAGAGATCATGAATATCATTGTGTTTCTAAAACAGGTCCCGGATACGGCAAGCAGAATCCGGATCGGCGCGGGCGGAAAGAACATTGATGAAAGCGATATCACCTGGGTCATATCCCCTTACGACGAATATGCATTGGAAGAGGCACTAAAGATCAAAGAAAGTAAAGGCACGGGAAAAGTGACTGTGATCAGCATGGGACCGGAACGCGTGACCGCCGCACTGCGAAATGCTCTTGCAACCGGAGCGGACGAAGCGGTCCACCTGATCGATCCCACATTTGAAGGGAGTGATGCATTTGCAACCGCAAAGATCCTGGCTGCTTCTTTAAAGAACCGGAGTTACGATATCTTGTTTTTTGGAAAAACAGGAGTCGGCATGGATCAATCTCAGGTACCCTCCATGGTGGCAGAACTTTTGAATCTTCCGCAAGTAACCCAGATCGCCAAACTGGAAGTCGGAGACGGCAAAGTGATCGCACACCGCGAGATTGAGGGCGCCACCGAAACTGTGGAAGCTTCGCTTCCCGTGGTTCTTGCTGCGGAAAAGGGACTCAATGAGCCCCGCTACCCGAGCCTCAAAGGTATTATGGCGGCTAAGAAAAAACCGCTGGAGGTTGTAAATCTAGCTGCGCTTGGTTTGAATGCTTCAGAAGTAGGCGCTCAAGGTTCGCAGGTTGTGCTCACCAGTCTCTCACTACCTCCCGAGCGCGCGGCGGGAAAGATTCTTCAGGGAGACCCGCGCGAAACGGCAAAGCAGCTTGCCGCTCTGCTGCGCAATGAAGCGAAGGTAATCTAGGAGTAGTATTATGATCATAGTAACATTGATTGAGGTGCGGGATGGCGCGGCAAAAAAATCCTCGCTGGAAGCACTTTCGGAGGCCAGGCGGCAAGCAGACAAACGCGGCAGTACAGTAACAGCAGTAGTGATCGGCTCCCCCTCTGCGGAAGCGATCACCAGAACTTCGACTTTCCGTCCTGACAGGATCCTCGTTGCAGATGACGCCGTATTTGCCAATTACTCCGCGCAGGCGTATGCAAAAGCACTCGATCAGGCCGTCAAACAGGAAAATGCGGAGGCCGTGTTTGTCTCAGCCTCGGCGATGGGAAAAGAGGTTGTGGCACGTACCGCGGCAAAATCTCAGACGAGCGTGCTGGCCGATGTCGTCAGCATCGATTGGCAGACTTCCTTCAAGGCGCAACGACCCGTTTACTCCGGAAAGGCCTACGCGCAGGTTGAGGCGAAACCAGGAACCCCTGCATTTGTCTCTCTAAGACCAAATGTCTTTCCACTTGGAGAGGCAGCACCCGATCATAAACCGGACGTGCAGAAACTGGCTGTATCGATTGGCGCGGACGATCTGAAAGGTAAAGTTACCGAGACTCACAAAACTGTTACCGAAACCGTGGAGCTTGCCGAAGCGGAAATCATTGTGTCCGGAGGCCGCGGGCTAAAAGGACCAGAACACTTTCATCTGGTGAAAGAACTCGCCCAGGTGCTTGGCGCAGCTATGGGCGCTTCACGGGCTGTTGTGGATGCAGGATGGATCGATCACCAGTTTCAAGTTGGACAGACAGGAAAGGTTGTTTCCCCCACACTTTATATCGCTTGCGGTATCTCCGGCGCCATTCAACATCTGGCTGGAATGTCTTCCTCCAAATACATCGTAGCTATCAATAAGGATCCCGACGCTCCGATTTTCAAAATAGCCAATTACGGAATCGTAGGAGATGTCTTTCAGATCCTCCCTGCGCTAACCGAAGAAATCCGTAAACTCAAAAGTGAATAAATTAACCACAAAGACACAAAGGCACGAAGTGGGAAAAGTATTCCTATCTTTCGTGTCTTTGTGCCTTTGTGGTTTATTCCTCGCGTGCAGTAGCAGCGTAAAGATGAAACCGGATGTTGCGCGAAAGGTTATAGCGCAAGAACTTCGCGTTCCCGAAGATCGCATTGAAATAAAAGACGTCTCTGCCTTTGGTGGAACCATCGTTGCGGAAGGGACGCTTAAGTTTACATCTGTGTTGCAGAAGAACGCGCAGGGGAAATGGACTTTAGTCAGCATGAAGTACTCGGGTGACTGGCAGACTCCCGAAGAATTTTTGAAGTCCATGCCGGAAAAGTCAGCTCTTAGCCGCGCACTCGAATCCGCCCTCCTAGCCGAGTTGGAAGAAAGGTGAAACCACAGATGAACACCGATGAACACAGATAAGCGCTGACCTAGATTGAAAATCTGTGTTTATCTGTGTTCATCTGTGGTTCCATATTCTGTCATTTTTCCGTGTGGGACTGGTATGCAACGTGGTTGAGGACGCGCATATGGATCTTGTGGATGATGAAGTCGGCCCAGAGTTTCCAGTAGGTTTCAGGCCACATGTGGTGTTGATACCATGTAGTTCCTTCGAGATACGTTCGATTGTGGCGCAAGCGATTGAGCTTGAATTGTCCGCCGTTCGAAACCAGAAACCCATCCAGATGCGGGGGCCGAATGCTCGAATAGGGAGTCCATTCCTGCATCGGCTGCGGGTTTGAAGTCACAGAAAATCTGAGCAGCTCATTCGGCCGCCACACTTCGATCGGTTCGGTAAATTCACCCGTGGAAAACTCGCAATGCCGAACTGCCCCGGGGCCGGCACCGTCAATTCTGGCACGTACAGGATACGCAATCCCGATTCGAAAGATCCATTCATCAGGTTCAGGCAGTTCGCTAAACGCGATCACATGTTTCCACACTTCCTCTGGTGGAGCATCGATTTCCATAGCCGTCTTCACTTCGAATTGTGAGGAATGCGGATCTGCCGATTCCAGTCCGGTAACGAGAGGAACGGCGGCAACCAACGCAAACAACATGGGAGCAATTCCCTGTTTGGATGCGGGACGCGATTGAAGCAAATATGCGATCCATGCTCCAAGCATTGCTAGAACTGCTGCGAGCGGTGCGGCCATCAAAACGCAAACAAGACCCTCGAACGCAACTGCGATCAAGGCTGCGCCAACAAGTCCAACAGAACATAGCGAAACAGTCAGACAACTCCCCAGACTTCTGCGCCGGTGGTAGCTATAAATCAAAACAGAAGTGAACCCGAGACAAAAGGGCATCCCAACAAAGAGACCCCATCCGTAATTTCGCATTACATCTACACTAAAGAGGGTAAAAAGAAGAGCAGAGATGACGTTCAAAGCTAAAGCGAGTGCGGCGCTTCCAAATTTATCATCTGGAATCAAGCGGTCCAGCAACCGCAGCCTGCCCGGTTTTGAAACAACCGCCACATCCCCGCACGGAGGAATCAAACATAGCAATAAGAAAAAAAGAAGGTTCAAAACCGGCACAAAAAAGAGCAATACCAGCCAGGAAGACAGCCCGATCGATCGCAATCTCTTGATGGTTAGAACAGTACCGATCCAGATAAACGGAAGAGCCAGAACAACCAGCGTTGCATACAACGGAATGTCCTGAGGCTGGATGGAGAGAACTGTTCCGCTGCGGGAGGGAATCAGATAGTTGTTCAAAAACCACGAACGATGGAAAAAGACGGAAGCGATAAAACGATCCAGGTTATGTTTGATTGCAAACAGGATACAGCCCCAGAAGGCGTAACTCCCGCGATCGATTGTCCCTTCCCATTCCCACAGGGAGAATTTCATAAACTCCGAATCAAATACACGAGTACCATGGGAAAAACATTGATCGTCAGATAAAGAAGGTCATGACGCGCGGCGCCCCGAATGCTCCGGTGCAGAATCAGGCTGTTCTGAATCAAATCCCAGGCGTAGTACAGGGAGGCCAGCAGGCAATAGGAAATAGCGGGGATCAGCAGGAAGCTGAACAGGGCTGCAATCGCACTATGAAGTGCGCAAAGGCTCCACAGGATTGCAGGCACGAATAGTAACCTGTTGCCGCGTCTTTCCGTTGACTTTCCCGGACAACCGAAAATAGTGCAATGACCGTATTCCTTCCAGCATGCGGAATGGTGGGGCGTTCCACAGTCGCTGCAACTTCTGGTCTCCGCCGGAACATCCAGTAAGGACCGGCAATACGGACAAACCAACGAGGTGTCTTTCATGATAGGTCACCTCCTACTTTGTCTCAAGAATTTTCCGGAGTCTGTCCCCCATTTTTATCAGCTTGATTAAGGAGCCTGTAGGGATCCGGCTCACCTGTTCATAAAATCCGGTCAACGTTTCAAAGAAATTGAGCATCCCCTGCAAACGCGCTTTTGTTACCGAATCTCCACCGCCTGATTTTTCCGTTTCTGAAACACATTGCCGTAATACAGCCAGGGTAGGATCAATCTCACGGCGCTTTCTCTCCTCTACGACAATACGGAACATCTCCCAAACATCCTTGAGGGATTCAAAATGATCGCGACGGTCTCCCAGCAGATGGACGACGCGCACAATTCTCCACGCCTGCAGTTCACGCAGGCTGTTACTCACGTTCGAGCGGGCCACGGCAAGGGTTTCGGCGATTTCTTCAGCAGATAAAGGATCGGGTGAGATGTATAACAGGGCATGAATCTGGGCCACTGTGCGGTTGATTCCCCAGCGCGTCCCCATTTCGCCCCAGTGAAGAATGAATCTTTGCACGACCGGAGTCAGCTTCATTGCGTTCTCCTTCTTTTATTTCTGTCTATACTGAAATTACTGCAACTTATGTTATTTGTCAACATTTACCGCTTTCCGGGCGGGCAGGGACCCCCGCCCCTCCCAACTTAGGGGATCTTCTCTTACAATAGCAGCATGGCGAAACATATTGGCATCGTGGCTTGCAGTGCGGAAGGCGCCGCCCTTTGCTACCGGACCATCTGCGTGGAAGGGGCCGCGTTGATGGGACGGCATGCGCATCCGGAAATCAGCATGCACACACATTCGTTAGGCGAATACATGCACTATGTCTACGAAGACAACTGGAACGGAATGGCAGAACTGATACTGGATTCCGCTGAAAAACTGGCAAAAATCGGCGCCGAATTCCTGATCTGTCCGGACAATACCATCCATCAGGTCTTTGATGTCATGCTACCAAAAAGTCCACTTCCCTGGCTACATATTGCGGAAGAAGTTGCCGCGGAAGCGAAGAGAAACGCACATCGCAAACTTGCTCTGCTGGGCACGCGGTACTTGATGGAAGGCCCGGTCTATCCTCCAAAACTAAAAGCACAGGAGATTGACTTCAAAATCCCGGACGCTGAGGATCGCTTGCGAATCAACGAGATCATCTTCGATGAGCTTGTGAACGGTAAGTTTCTGCCGGAATCGCGCAGCTATTTTGTAAATGTGATCGGACGTTTGAAAGAGCAAGGTTGTGACGCTGCGATTTTAGGATGCACAGAAATTCCGCTGCTGATTGCGCCGGAAGACTCGCCACTGCCGGTGCTGGATTCCACACGGTTGCTGGCACGCGCAGCCCTGCGAAAGGCCTGTTTGTAGGGGCTGAGCATTTTCCACCTTTGTAATGAGCCTTATGGATCCGGCTGAATGTTTTGAATTGACACAATTTGGCGTTCGCACGAAAATGCTAAGAGCCCTGTGCAAGAGGTGCAACCATGCCAGCAAGGAGCCAGGCTGTGCATTTGCGTGCCCCTAAGTGATCCAAAATTGCTTTCCGGGAAAAAACAACATTTGTGATTGGGCCTGCTTCACGCGGCAAATGCATAGAAGCTGTGAAAAAATAGGTACTCTTTCCTTGAGGTTACGAATTGCAGTGAAAATCGGAATGGTTTTGGTCATCTCAGTTACGTTTCGATGCTTATAACGCAAAT
>Ga0184626_10000252_pt1 | contig 15190 bp, 15 predicted proteins | sample PLM3_60_b1_FD_133142 | JGI IMG/M metagenome (GOLD analysis project Ga0184626, IMG submission 133142) | Groundwater sediment microbial communities from an aquifer in East River, Colorado, USA - PLM3_60_b1 | ecosystem: Environmental > Terrestrial > Soil > Riparian zone | place: USA: East River... | reverse complement strand
CTGCGCGTGGAGTTGATCCTCATGCCCGCGGCCATTGCGAGCCGCGCGCTGATCGCCGGTGAAACTCATTTTGCCGCCGTTGGCGGCGCAACCATGCCCGCCGTCATTCAAGGCGCGCCTCTGCTCTCCCTGCTAAAGGGATGAATTCAATAGCTCTTCGGTAGGAGAGTCTGTTTCGTTGCCCATTCCTTCACGCCGCCCTTGCTAGAGCACCTCGATATTGCATTGTTCATCCAGCTTAATGGCGCGCAAGAGGTAGAAGGCCAGCCCCATAAGTAACGGTGGCATGGATTTCGGCGCTGGCTTTGCAGCGAACATACTTCCGGTTCTGACCTGTCATATTCGGCTGTTGCATCCACTCAACCTACTTACGTTTCGTGGCCGCAGAGGGCCAATATGGTCAACGCATAAACTTTCGTCGCCGTGACAAGGTCGGCAATTCTCATGGCACGGTTTTGTCCCCCGCTCATTGCTTCTCGTTGTCGCGGTGGCCGTAGCATATCGACGGAATCCCGGTCTCGTTGAATACATTCAAATCACGCCACATGCTCACCTCAGCAGAAGGCGGCTTAGGTGGTTCGGTCCCGAGAACGTAGCGATGTGAACTCTTGATTGCTGCAATTAAAGGCTCGGCGTTTTTCGCTATATGACCTCTCGAGTACTGAAACGGAATAATATCGAACTCGAGATCTAGCGAGCGGACAAGCTTCTCGAGCTCTTTTTGAATGACCTCGGGCTTCTTCTCTGGGACCAACCTGACGTCGAAGTAAATGTCACAGAAGGCGCTTGGGTGGCCTATATCACCCGGAGCGCGCACGTGAACTACCTGTGCTTTCGGGATGATCGTTCCTTCCGAGAATTCATACCGCTCGCGCTTCTCATAGTCGATGGCCCATTGCTCCAGAGCCTGCACGACATGAGCCATTTTGACAAAAGCGTTGGGATGTTCTTTAAGCGATGAGCCTCGCTCCAAACGGGGTGTATAGAGCGCTCTACCATGTATCCGAATTTTAAACCAAGCCGCGCCGCACTCTGCTTGTACTATGCCAAAACCGGAGGTTTCGCCTACTAGAGCGTAATCCGCGGTCACTCCGCGATCGACCAACCACTTGGTTCCGAAGCCTTCTCCGGGAAAGTTCACTCCTTGATACTCATCAATTGAGGGCGTTCCGGTTTCAAAAGCAACGCCAGTTATGGTCAGGTCACCTTTAAGACGCAGCCCGACTGTCTTGATTGCGCTGGCGGCTATCATGAAGGCGCAAAGCTGTGCTTTGTCGTTGATGACTCCCTTGCCGAAGATGAGATCGCCGTCCACCCAGGCACCTTCTATCTTTTTTGCCGCCTCTGAAGCTTCCGCGGGCAATTCTGGTCCGGTGTCCAGATGCGCGTTCAGAATGAGGCTCGGGCCGTTACCGTATCCTGGGATTTTGGCCACGGCATTGACGCTCTCCTTCGTAATGAACTGAAGAGAACCTTCGATTCCGTTTGCTTTCAGCCAAGCAAGTACTTTCTCTCCCGCAATTCGTTCTTTTCCATGGGGACTGGCTGTATTGCCCAAGTCAAGGCAAAGTTTGACGAGTTCCTCTCGCTCTCGTTCAATTTGGTCCATGAGTTGGTCGTAAATCTTAATTCTCTCCACGATGCTCCTCCTTCGGCTAATAAATAGGTCTGTGTATAACTTTGTTACCTGCCCGCGTAATATACGCTATTTCGACTCTCTATATAGTTCGGAAATGATTGCCTCACATTAGGCGTTCCATCCAAAAACGATTCCAAAAAAGAGGGTACAGTTAGCGACGATCCTGCGCTACTCAATGGATTTCTGTCCCTCGCTGCGCTCATTGGGAAAAATCGCCTTGCCTTCGGTGCGCTCGAGGTATCTTACAAAGCGGTACTTGTTTTCCAAAAGGTCGACGTTAGGACGGCTCATCTTTCGATGATCGACGGTTTCCTCTACCTTGGCGACAATGAAGCGGAGGCCCGTCTTGCGCAGCGCGGAGGTAACCTCCCGCTTAAAAGCTGCCGTATCTCGAACGGTAATGGCGCTGCCGATGCCGGTTCCTTTGGCGGTCATTTCGAGGTCGGTTTTACCCGCGGTAGCCGTAGGATGGCTGATGTTGGATCCGCTGTAGGCCTGGTTGTCGAATACAATAACGACCAGATTCGCGGGATTCTGATTGGCAAGCGTCGGAAGATTGAACAGCGAGAGAAGCAGACTTCCGTCTGCTTCCAAGACAATGGTTTTTCTTTTTGGAAGGCCGATCGCCAGACCTAATCCAACGCCCAAAGCGATTCCTAACGATCCGATAAAAAGATTCCCTTCGTGCTGTGAGAGATGGCCCCACTCAACCCTTTGGCCACTTCCCGACGTTACGACGATCTCGTCTTTGATAAGAGGCACGAGGAGTTCTAAACAATCGAAGCGCTTCACAGGGTAAATTCTCCGGTGAAAAAAAGGGCCACCGGGAGCTTGAGAGAATTCATCGCCCGGGTGGCGTCGCCAATTTGCTCCTCCAAGTTTTCGGCACGGCTGACAACCTGATACTCGATTCCCAGCGCTTCAAGCAATTTCGCCGCCCTTCCATAATGGGAGAAGGCGGAGCTGTTCTTTTTGTCGGCGAAGCTACCGACATAGGACACCAGAAGGAGCATGGGAACTCCAAACCGTGCACACACCGAGATCAAGCTGTAGGCAGAGACATAAACCCCGGTTCCTTCCATATAGACGGCCGCTTGGTGACCGGAAAGCGCAGCGCCTGCGGCAATCGAAACCGCCTCAGCCTCGCTGGTCGTGGGCACGACTTTGAAGTCGCTATCCGCTCTCACCAGGGGGATCATTTCACTCAGGCGAGTCTCGGGAAGATACGTGAGGAAATCGATTCCTGACTCTTTGAGAGCGCTTACCAATCGTTGCGCGACGTTGTCCTTCATACCGTTGCCTTACTTGCCCTTCACTTCATTCAAAATCGCGTGTCGATCAGATCCTCGGGTTTGATCTCTTTGATCTTGGGAGTTCTACTGCCCAGGTCTTCCAACAGAGTTCTCAAGGCCGGCGTGCTCGGCAGGGGGAAATCCTGGGAGAAAGTTCTTTGAAAAAGTATCGTAGTACTCGGCTGCTTCTTCCTTGTCGGTCAATCCGGTATGCTTTTCCACGATGTGCAAGGCCGCCTGTCTATTCGTCTTGAACTGGCGCACCGCCTCGACGTATGCCTTCATGTATTTGGATAACACCTCGGGTCTCTTTTCGATGAACGCCGGCGTCGTGTAAAGGACTCCCTGCGGATATTCCACATCGATCTGCGATAGATCCGCCAGGATCCGAAGGCCCGCTCTTCGAGCTCGAGTTTGTTGCGAAAGGTTGAGAATAGAACCATGGACCTTGCCCGATAGGAGAGCGCCCAAGCGCGCCGGTGAATTCCCTATCTGCAAAACAGTCACGTCTTTGGTGGGTTCGAGGCCCCATGATTTCAACGCCATCCTGGTTATGAAATCGGACCCGGAACCGAATCGACTCACAGCCACTGATTTGCCTTTGAGGTCTTGTGGTTTGGTAATCGCTGGTGGCGTGACAAAACTGTAGACGAACTTGTTGACTAAAACGGCGAGGTCGATGGTGTATGCATGGACTAGAACTCGATCCGCTCGACCTGGCGAAAGGCGCTCGACACTGGCGAGGTGATCATCGTCGCGCGAATCACTCCGAGCTCCGATGCGGGAATTGCTAAAATTCCTCTGGCTGCGGATTTCGCAAAAACGCCGAAAGGACGGAGATTGCTTCAAGTTGCCGTTCAAGACCGCGGCAGCATCTTCCGTCCCTACCTTTTGCCGCCGGAGGTCCCCAAGGACAGAGTTCAGCTTTTAAAGCATGCATTTAGCGAAACGTTGAAAGATTCTGAGTTCCTGTCGGACGCGAAAAAATCCAACCTCAACATGGATCCGGTTGCTGGCGATGAGCTCGAAAAAATTATTTCCAATCTGTTTAGGCTCGAGCCGGCGTTCGGATCGAAGCTCAATGAGATCCTCCGATAGAGGATTGCTCTTAGGCTGGTTTGGATTGACATTTCCTTCTGACGTGGTAGTTACAGTGACATGTCAAATTCTGTAACCGCAGCATCACTCGGCTCACCCGTCCCAGGCACCCCGGCTTGCCTGCTGAAGCTCCGGGCGGTGTCGCCGTCGCTGCCAGTGCACCATGCGCGAATTGCTCATTTTGCGATGTTAAATCCTGCCGATTTTCTGCAGCTGGACGCAAGGCAAATCGGGTATCAGTGCGGTACCAGCGAAGCCACGGTCGTGCGATTTTGTCAGCGAGTCGGTTACAAGGGCCTGAGTGAAATGAAAAAAGTACTTTCGCTGGAACTTGCGGCGGCCCTCATGCCTTCCCAGTTGGTCACGAAGCCTTCAGGTAAAGACGCTATATCGGAGCGTGTATTTTCTGATTGTATCGTAGCGTTACAAGACACTATGTCATGTGTCGATCGTGCGACGATGGAACAGACCGCCGCCGCCATTGCGCGTAGCGAGGGGCTCTATCTGTTTGGCGCAGGAGGGTCCGCCCACATCGCACAGGAGGCTGCGCTTAAATTTCTTTTTTTGGGCTTTCGGACAGTTGCGTTTGTCGATCTTATTCAGCAGGTTGCTGCTGCGAGAATCGTAACTCCCAACGATGTGGCCATCGCCGTGACCTATTCGGGTAACCAGCCGGAGGTCGCTGAGGCACTACAGAACGCAAAGGAACGGAAGGCATTTTGTGTCTGTATCACAAGTTTTGAACATAGCCTGGTTTCCAAGAGCGCTGACGCACTTTTGTTGATTTCTACGCCTTCGAAAGCTTTGCGAGGGCAGACCGGAGCGCATCGAGTTGCTCAAGTGGCAATACTGGACGCGCTGGCGGTTTGGGCGGGGGATTTTAGAAAGGGTTATGTACGTACAAAGCGTGGCAGAGTAAGAGGCAAAAGATCTTCTCGGGTACTCCACTCCGTGTGAGATCGATAATTGGAGGGCTGAGCTATGATGGTGAATCCTTACGATGATTCTCGTTTGATGTTGGCGCTGCAAATCGACCACTCGCGCGTGGCCGGTTTTTTTGCCGCCCATTGGGGAAACCAAGACTTTGCCCGCCCCGAGCCCTATGCCTCCGTCGTGCTGGCGGCTCATGAGCACGACATCGGCTGGTGGGAATGGGAGATGAAGCCGTCGACGCTCAACGATAAAGGGTTTCCGCTGGATTATCACGACGGGAGCCTCAAATACCTCGGGCAGCTGCGCTTGGATTTTTACAGGAACGCGGTGGAGCATGTGCGGCAGCGGGATCCCTATGCGTCGCTGTTAATGGCGATGCATGGGGTGGCGCTGATGAACGCGGGCTACGGCCGATACGCTTATCCTCCGGATCGCTCGACGGACCCGCGGGTGAAGGCCTACATCGACAACCAGGAAGAGCTTCGGATGAAGCTGTTAGAGCAGCTGCGGCAATCGGAAACGTTTAAGGACTTTGCATCGGATGAACAGGTTTGGACCAACTACGAATACATGGAGGTGTTCGATCAGCTCGCTCAGTTTGTCTGCAATCGTTATCCGCTGAACAGCAAATGGCGCAAGTTGGGCCCGACGAACACGCTGAATGGCGTTGATATTCCCACGAAACCGGGCCGTGAAGCGGTTAAAATTACGATCGATGCAGTGTCCGAACATCGAGCGGTGATGACTCCTTACCCGTTCGACGTGGATCCTCTCCTGTTTTCATTCTCTGCGCGACTCGTACCCAACCGCGCTTATAAAGATCCAGAAGATTTTCTCGGCGAGTTTTATCGCGCCGAGCGGATAACCATTAGCCACACGCTGAGTGCTTCTTAGCGCAAGCAGCTAAGCGAACGAAAAAAGAATCGCTTGCAACAACCGTTGGGCGTAACCGAGGGGATTCGGCCTATACGGAGAAAAATAAAAGTGACGAGTCTTGGTTTCTCAACAGGGCATCCTTGAAGATCATTCAGCACGAGGTCTGACACGACCGGAAAAAGGTTTTCATGGCAACATTGAATGAGGAGGAAGGTCAATGGCTAAGTATCGAGTAATAGGTACTCCTGTGGAGCGAGTGGACGGTCCAGAGATGCTCTCCGGGCAAGCCCTCTATGGCCCCGATGTGAAGCTGCCGGGCATGTTGTGGGGAAAAATTTTAAGAAGTCCGATACCTCACGGGAAAGTCTTGCGCGTCGACGTGGAAAAAGCGACGAAACATCCTGGCGTGAAGAAGGTCATTTGCGCCCAGGATGTGCCGTCGCGTTTATATGGCTATGCGATTGAAGACGAGCATATTTTTGCCATCGATAAAGTGCGCTATGTAGGCCAACCTGTCGCAGCGGTGGCCGCTATCGATGAGGATACGGCGGAAGAGGCGCTGTCCCTGATCGAAGTCGAGTACGATGAGTTGCCGGCGGTGTTCGACGCCGAAGAGGCGATTCGAGACGGCGCGCCGTTGGTGCATGACTTGGACCAACTCAACGCACGGTCGGTTTACTTGGCCTCATGGCATCCGGTGAAGGGCACCAATATCATCCATAAGGCCTCCAACCAGCGCGGTAACGTCGACGCGGCGCTGCAGAAAGCCGATTACGTGTTTGAAGACACTTTTCGTCCAAGCCAAATCCATCACAGTTATATGGAACCTCATGCCACGCTCGTGGCCGTCCGCGGCGGCACGATTACGGTCTGGACCTGCTCCCAAGAAGTCTTCGAATTACGGACGGTCATGGCCGCTCTTTTCGGCGTACCCGAAAGCAAAATGCGGGTGATCTGCACCAAGGTCGGCGGCGGCTTCGGTGGTAAAATCGAACCGCGTCTTGAGCCCATTACCATCGCTCTCGCCATGAAGAGCGGCAAGCCGGTGAAAATCGTCATGACCAGGACAGAGGAATTTACCGCATGCGCGGGGTCCACACCGGCATTGGTCAAGCTCAAGACCGGCGTCATGAAAGACGGCACCCTTGTGGTGCGGGATATTAACTTTCTCTGGAATACCGGAGCCCATGCGGAGGGTTTAGCGCCGAGCAATCGAGCGATGAAGGACGGCATCGGCCCCTACCGTATTCCGGACATCCGCGTGACCTCCACTCTGGTCTACACTAATAAAGTTCGCGGAACACAGCTTAGGGGGTTGGGCGTGCCGGAAGGATCTTGGGCCATCGAGTCGCAGATGGACATGATAGCAGATCGGCTTGGCATGGATCCCTTGGAGTTGCGGCTCAAGAACATACTTCGGGAGGGAGATATCAATTCCATTGGCGATGCCGTGCAGAGTATCGGCTTGCGCGAATGTCTGGAAAAAGTCGCGGCGGAGATTGGTTGGGGAAAACCTAAAGCGAAAAACGTTGGGCGGGGCCTGGCGGTGATTGCCAAATCTCCAACAACTCATTCGAGCATTTCCGGCGCCCATGTCCTGTTTAACGAAGATGGCAGCGCTCAAATTATGGTGGGAGCGTCCGAAATCGGTCAGGGAATGTGCGTGGTGTTATCCCAAATCGCGGCTGAAGAACTGGGGATTCCAGTAGAAGCCGTGGGGATCACATGCGCAGACACAGGCGCTACGCCGTATGATCGTGGAACTTTCTCCAGTCGAGTGACTTTTTATACCGGGATGGCGGTCAAGAAAGCCGCGGAGGATGCCAAGCGACAGCTTTTCGAAACCGCGTCCAAGATGTTGGAAATTCCGGCAAGCGATTTTGCGGTGGAGGACCAGCGTGTTGTGTCCATGAGACAGTCGCAAGCTTCGCTTAGTTTGAGGGAGGTTCTGGAGCACGCTCACAACCGCGAGAAACCGATCTTGGGCAGAGGGTGGTACGGAGGCAAAGGCGACTATCCATCGCTACCCCATAAGGCGCAGGGAAAAGAATATGTGCCCGGATGGAAGTATGCGGCCCAGGCGGTGGAGGTGGAGGTTGACGAAGAGACCGGCATGATCAAGGTCAAAAAGATTGCCTCGGCCCACGATGTCGGTACGACCTTGAATCCCACAATGGTCAAGGGTCAAATCGTCGGCGGAGTGGTGATGGGACTCGGGTACGCGCTTCACGAAAGGCTCCAGTTTGAAGATGGGCGAGTCATCAATCCTTCCTTCATGGATTATAAGTTGCCGTCCTCTCAAGAGATCCCGGAGATTGTTTCCATCGCCGTCGAGGTTCCGCTTCCGGAAGGACCCTTCGGTGCCAAAGGTATCGGCGAATTGGCGGTGGTCGGCATTGCTCCGGCCATCGGCAACGCGATTTATGATGCCTTCAAGGTGAGAATCAAGGATCTGCCGCTTTTTCCCGAAAGAGTTTTATCCGCCCTTGAGGACAGGGGTTCAGGAAGCGCGGCAAAGTCTGTTTCGGCGACCAATTAATAAATACGGTAGAATTTTTACTCGAGGGTGCCTTGGAGAATCGAAAAGAGCTGGTTGGACATGAATAGCATGGCAATTCGGTTCTGGCTTTTTTTGTCGGTACTTTTGTGTGCCTATCCTGCGCGTGGCGCGGAACTTACGCGAGTCCGTGTCGCCAGTCTCATCACGGGAGAATTCAGTCAAGCCTACATCGCTCAAAAAAAGGGGTTCTTCGAGAAATATGGGCTTGCCGTCGAGCTGGTTTATTTCCAAGGCGGATCTCAGGTTATTCAAGCCATGCTGGGAGGGGATGTCCCGTTGACTGTAACCGCCGGGCCGGAAGGAGTGGTCGCGAAGCTTCAGGGCGCCGACATCGCTCTGCTCTCGGCAAATAATCCAACGATGCACTTCAGTCTCTTCGTTCCTCCCGAAATCAAAAAGGCAGTAGACCTCCGCGGCAAAAAAGCCGGAGTGAGCCGCTTCGGCTCCTCAAGCGACTTCTCCATCAGATACATTTTCAAGTCTTTGGGGTTATCTGAGAGCGACGTCACAATAGTTCAGATTGGCGACAATCCTAGCCGGCTGGCGGCCCTGAAATCGAACGCGATTCAGGCTACCGTTTTTACGTCACCCAACACCGTGCGCGCGAAAAAAGCCGGATTTCTGTCGATGGTTGATGCTTACAAGCTAGGGCTGAAATTTCACGGCAGCGGTATCGCTGCCACGGGGACCTTTGTTCGGGATCGCCGCACCGTAGTGGAGGCCTTCTTCAAGGGTTTTTTAGAAGGGGTGGCCTATGCGAAACAAAATAGAGAGGAAAGTATCCGCCTGATCAAAGAGTTCTTGAGGCTCAACGATCAGGATGAAGCGGAGGACAGCTACCAGGTGATCATCCAAGAGGTCCAGCCGCGAAAACCCTATCCGCTAAAAGAGGGCGTCGAGACGGTGTTGCGCAACATCGAGAGCACTGTCCCCAAGGCGAAAACCGCCAAAGCTGAAGATTTGATTGACGACTCGGTTTTAAGGCGCATAGATCAAAGCGGGTTCATCGATAATCTCTACCGTTGAGATGCGTGATGGGATGACGCCAAAAGTTCTTTTTCTGATCTTAGTGATTGCGATCCCCTGGCCCGGGAAGGCCGCAGCGCAGACAGCCCTGGAGAGAGTCAAGATTGCCGTATCGAGCCGGAGCATTGCCTTTATCGATCTTTACCTTGCGCAACACCGCGGCTTTTTTCGCGAAGAGGGGCTAAACGCCGAGCTGATTCAAGTGTCGGCAAACGTGGCTACGGCCGCGTTGGTGTCCGGGGAAGTGGATGCTTTGGGTGCCGTGGGGCTGGCGGCGCGGGCGAGCCAATCGGGATTGCCCATAAAAGTGTTGGCGGTGACGGGCCACCGGGCGCTTTTTTGGCTTGCAAGCCGGCCGGAGTTCAAATCGATTCCGGGACTCAAAGGCACCAACCTGGGAATCACCTCCCGAAACGGCAGCCAACATCTGGTCGCCAACCGGCTTCTGGCTGCGGGCGGCCTCGATCCCGCCAAAGATGTAGCGACTGTCGTCATCGGCGGAGCCCCGGCGCTGTTGCAAGCCCTACTCGCCGGGTCTATTCAAGTCACCGCGCTTTCGCCGCCAACGATTATCGTCGCCCGCGACAAGTTTAAGGTGAATATTCTGGCTGACACACCGAAAGACTTCGTCAGCACCCAGGGCGGCTTCGCGGTGGCCGATCGAAATCTTGCCGACAAACGAGATCTGGTGCGGCGCATGATACGGGCGCGAAGCAAGGCCTACCGCTACTTCCATGAAAATGAAAAAGGTACGAACGAGACCCTGGCGAAATACACCAAACTCGATTTTTCAACGGCGCTTGAAACCTATCGCTTGTCGCAGTTCGGGTTTACCGCCAACGGCGTTCTTACCGATACCGACGTGGAAACTTTGCTGAAACAAGACGCCAAGACGCTCGGCTTGGCTCAGCCCGTGCCGGCTGCCAAAGTCTTCGATTTCAGTGTCCAGAGAGAGACCAATAAGGAATTGGGAATTCGCTGAGCCGAAAGATGCATTATTCGTTGCCTAGATCGACAAGTAGTTCCTCGAGGCGCGGCTCTCTACTAAGCAGTCCTTGAGAGTAAGAGAAATGGAGAAATTTGTTCAAGGTGGGCGCATTCTGAGTGATGCCGTGGGCCCATGGATCTTTCCCCATGATCTCCTCAACCTCGTCGATATAGTCTTCGAACCAGGGGAAGACCGGATGATGTCTCAGGATTTCGACCTTTGCGTAGAAATCCTTTTTTAGCTCTTCGAGGATGAGATGAATACGGTGGGCGATGCTATTTTCCTTTTGGAGAAGAGATTCTCTTAGAACCAAGGTGTGCATGATCGGGAAGATGCTATGTTTCCGATAATAGTTCCTTTCCACCTGAGGGCAGTTTGGGAAGAGTTGACGGACTCGAGCGTTTCGTTCGCGAGCCACCGCCGGTTTATGGGCGCACATCACAGCGTCCAAACGGCCGTCCAGAAGCATATTGAAAAGGGTCTCTTCTGCTGGAATACGCGTAATGCGAGCCGCTACCTCACGGGGGAGCTCAACCCGTTCTACGCGTCCGGGCCGCTCCGCGCCGCCGGTGAACCATTGGACCGCTTCCGGTTTCACGCCGAAGTCCTCTTCCAGCATTCCCCTTACCCAAACCGCGGCGGTCATATGGTATTCCGGCAGTCCGACTTTCTTTCCCGCCAGTTGCTCACCGCTGACAATCTCGCTTTCGGTCCTGACAAACAGGGCGGAATGGCGAAAACGCCTCGAGGTGAAAATCGGCAGCGCCACGTATTCGCGCCAGCCTTTGTCCCGCAACATCGTGTAGCCCGACATCGACATCTCCGCGACATCATACGCAGACGATTCGATCACCTGCCGAAACAGCTTGTCCGGGGGAGTCACGTAATGCCAAGTCAGCTGCAAGTCGTGGGATGCGTAAGACCCCTCCAAAAGTTTGCCGAAATACGGGTAATAGATGGTGGCCATGCTTAAATTGAGCACTGTAACCTCCTTGAAGTTGGCGTGTGTGCACCGCCGGTCCTCTTTCGAGGCGCGACGGAGATAATCTTGTATATCTTGCGCACAGAAACTTTTGCAATCGGCTGCAGCATGAGCCGGGCGAGTCGTTTATCTTTGGTAAGTCCCACGACTGATTTTGAACGGGAGGTTGAAAATGCCTTTTAAAGATCTCCGGGAGTTTCTTTCGCTTCTCGAACAGAAAGGCGACTTGCTCCGAACCAAGAAACCAGTGGATGTTAAATTCGAGATCTCGTCTTACATTCGTAAAACCAGCGACGAGCGCGGGCCGGCTCTGCTCTTCGAGAACGTGAAGAATTTCACCATGCCTGTGGTGGGCGGTATCTTTGCCACGCGGGAGAGGGCTTTTCTTGCGCTCGAGACCTCGCCTCAAGATTACGTCAATAAGTTTCAAAACGCTTTAGAGCACTTGGTGCCCCCTCGATTGGTTTCCAGCGCTCCCTGCAAGGAAGTGATTCACACTGGAAGCGGCGTGGACCTGACGCAGCTTCCCATTCCGATCTTCTCCGAGAGGGACCCGGCGCCGTTCATCACCTTGGGGTTGTCTATCAGCCGCGATCCGAAGACCGGCGGAAAGAATACGTCGATATACCGATTGCAGCTCAAGGGACGTAACCGGCTCGGTATCATGGCGCAGCATCTGGTGCGCCAGTTGATCGAAGCGGAATCGCTTGGGAAAGGACTGCCCATTGCCATCGCCATCGGAACCGATCCGGTGCTGCCGCTCGCAACTCAGTGGATGGCTCCCTATGGCACCGATGAGTTGGCTTTAGCGGGAGCGCTAAGGGGGGAGCCGGTCGAAGTGGTCAAGGCCGAAACCATCGATCTAGAAGTCCCGGCCACCGCTGAAATCGTCATCGAAGGAACGGTCTTGCCAAACGTAAGGGAAGTCGAAGGTCCATTCGGCGAAGTGTCGGGATACTATACGCCGTCCAATGCCAAACCGATCATCGAAGTGAGCGCCATCACCCATCGCAAAAATCCGATCTATCAGGCGGCTCTCACCGGCATGCCGACGACGGAAAATCATGTTTTGAAGCAACTGCCATTGGAGGCGACCTTTTACTGGATGTTGAAAAAGGAGTTCCCGGGCGTGAAAGCCGTACATTTCCCCGCCGCGGGAACGGTAGGGATGATTTGCGTCATTGCTATGAAGCAAGCTTACGAGTGCGAGGCGCGAAATGTGATCGCGACCATGATGGGTACCCGCCGCAACAAGATCACGATCGTCGTGGACGACGACGTTGACCTCTACGACATGGAAAAAGTTCTTTGGGCCATCGCCACGAGGACTCAAGCGGATGAAGACGTGATCATTTTCCCACGCGTGGTGGCGACGGCCATGGACCCATCCGTGCGAAAGCTTCGCGTGGGCTCGGCCCTCGGCATCGATGCGACCAAACCCTTCGGTCAGCCCTTTCCGGAGATGGTCACCGTGCCCGGCGCAGAAACCGTGTCGCTGGACGATTTAAAAGGATTTTAGAGGGAAACTACCGAGGAATGCGAAAATAATTATTACCGAGGGATCCAACGCCACAGCGCCGGAAACCTGGGAGTTTTACTTGGCAGCGAGTTGATTGCCTCGAGTAAAGTTTTCGAGGAAGGATCGTTTTTTCAGGGGGAGCTATAGATGAAATTTCAGGGCAACTTATTGATTGCGCGGCCGGTGGAAAAAGTTTGGGAGTTTCTTTGGGACGTGGAAAAACTGTCTCACTGCATACCGGGCTGCCAGAGCGTAAAAACCGTCAAGGAGCGTGAAAAGTATGAATTGACCGTTAAAGATAACGTTGGCCCCATCAGCGTGCAGTTTGACATGTTGGCCGACGTCAAAAAGATGGAGCCTTTGAAGCGAATTGAGATCGCCATGGAAGGCAAAGACTTCAAAGCGGGCGGGGTGCGCCAAACCATGGCCCTCGCACTCACACCCAGGGGCAATCATACTGAGATAGTCTTCGAGACCGATGTCAACGTTTTTGGCAGGCTGGGAACCCTTGGCTATCCTTTTGTAAAAAAAAAGGCGGAAGCGGTGATTAAGGAGTTTGGCGACAAGGTCAAAGGCGCCATAGAAGGAATTTCGTGAGGAACGTGGAGACCAGGCATGGATAGAAAATTGATACGACCCGAAACGGTGGAAGAGGCCTTGAGTGAACGGGAGAAGTACGGCAGGGATGCGCTGCCCATCGCCGGCGGGCAATCGTTGTTGGTGCTGCTGAGAAATAAGTTGATCGATCCCAAGGTCTTGATCGACCTGCAAACCCTGGAAGAGTTGCAGGGAATGAAACGTCAAGATGCTGGGCTGTCCATCGGCGCGATGACGACTATTTATGGCCTTGCATCATCATCCGATGTCCAAATGGCGGCGCCGATTTTGGCCCAGGGGGCCTCCAAGGTGGGATCCACGGCGATCAGGAATCTGGGCACCATCGGCGGCAACCTCTGTCATAATGAGCCCGGCGCAGATCTGCCCCCGGCGCTGTTGGCTCTGAACGCTGCCGTGGAGCTGCGTAGCAGAAAAGGCACCAGAAAGGTTCCATTGCGCGAGTTTTTTCGCAATTATTTTGAAACCGTCGTTACGCCGGAGGAACTGCTTTGCGGCGTGGAAATTCCGAAATTGCCTGAGGGCGCTTCGGGTGTCTACTTGAAGCACGCTATCAGCTCGGAAGATCTCGCGATCGTAGGGGTGGCGGCTGTGCTCGTCCCTCACGAGAAGCAGGCAGGGGCGGTGCGCGAGGTAAGAATAAGTTTGGGAGGAGTGTCTCCTGTGCCGTTTCGAGCGACGAAGGCTGAAAACGTGCTCAACAGTGGGGTGCTCAGCGATGAGGTGATCCGGGAGGCCGGAGAGGTCGCCGCTGCTGAGGCGGAGCCAATGACGGATCCTCACGCGTCCGCGGATTACCGGAGCAAAATGGTCAAAGTGCTCGTCCGCAGGGCGATCGCGGCGGCGATGGGGCAATTGGAAAGGAATGGGAATGGCAAAGCTTAAGCTCCAGATTAATGGCGAGGAGATCGAGTTAGAGGCGAAGGAGACCGCGCTGTTGTTGGATGTCCTCAGGGAACGCCTTGAATTAACGGGCACAAAACGCGGCTGCGAGACCAGCCACTGCGGGGCATGTACCGTCTTGTTGGACGGAATGGCGGTTCACAGCTGCGTGGTTCTGGCGGCAAGATGTGAAGGCAAGGAAATCACGACCGTGGAAGGACTGAGCCATGACGGAGAGTTGAACGAGCTGCAGCAGCTGTTTCTTAGACACGGCGCGCTGCAGTGTGGCTATTGTACGCCTGGAATGCTGATGGCCGCGACCGCGCTTTTACGTCGGAATCCGCGACCCAGTCTCGAAGAAATTAAGATCGGACTCGACGGTAACCTTTGCCGATGCACGGGCTACATTGGAATCTTCGATGCGATTCAGGCCTGTGCCCAGGGCAAGGTGGAGACTGCCTAAGGTGGATGCCGCGGTGGCGCGCGGTGGTTTCATGTTCTGAATCGAAGGGCAAATGGAGATCTTCGTGAAAACGGCCAACGGGAAAAGAGCTCAAAAGAACAAGTTTTCTTCGGTCGGCAAATCAACACCTCGAGTCGAAGGAATACTGAAAGTCTCCGGTCAAGCCCTTTACACGGCGGACAACCTACCACCGGGCACGCTATGGGGCAAAGTCTTGCGAAGTCCCTATCCGCACGCTCGTATCATCCGGGTCAATGCTTCCCAGGCAAAAGCGCATCCAGGAGTCGAGGCTGCTCTGACGGCGGCGGATATTCCCG
>Ga0184626_10000251_pt1 | contig 15219 bp, 13 predicted proteins | sample PLM3_60_b1_FD_133142 | JGI IMG/M metagenome (GOLD analysis project Ga0184626, IMG submission 133142) | Groundwater sediment microbial communities from an aquifer in East River, Colorado, USA - PLM3_60_b1 | ecosystem: Environmental > Terrestrial > Soil > Riparian zone | place: USA: East River... | reverse complement strand
GATTCCTCGTGGCGAGATCTTCGAGTACAGACTTCACCGCCTCGACGGTCGGGAGAGGCACTTTGAGCATGTATTTCTGCACGTCAATTTCGTAAGCATCGGAGAGCGATGCAGGATTGGTCGTGCGCAAATATTTGCCCATGACCACCATGGCGAGGTTCTTCTCTCTTTTCGCGCGGGCGATCGCTTCCACCTGCGCCATCATGTAGCGGCGCACGAGGTCCGGATCCTCGCGAATAATTCGACCGCGTGTCGTCATGCCCGTGAACGCATACGGCATCCCCAGCGAGGCCACGTCGAGCAGCACGTGGTGCCCCAATTTCTTTGCCTGGGTGATGGCTGGATAGGAAAGAATACCCGCCTGGATGCGATTGGATTGCAGGGCAGGGACCATAGACTCCATGCCGCCGACCTGCACGATGGCGACATCTTTTTCGGGCACGAGTCCGAAATGACGCAAGGCAATGCGCGCGCCCACGTCGATGGAAGTTCCGAAACGCGTGATGCCCAAGGTTTTACCCCGCAACTGTTCCGCTTTCTCAATCTCCGGGCGGGCCATCAAATTCTGGACGAGTGTATCGAGCGTGGTGCCCACGATCATTACGTCGGCGCCGCCCAACGCCGCGCTTGCAGTCGTGCCGCCGGATATCTGCAAGAACTGCACTTCTCCCGCAATCAAGGCGTTCATCCCCTCGACGCCGGTGGGCGTGGCGATGACTTCTACTTCCAAGCCATATTTATTGAAGATCCCCGATTCCCGCGCCAACCAGGGCGGCATCATGACCGCCGAGAGCGAGGTAAAGGCCATGCGGACCTTGCGCAACCCCGGCGAATCGGCGCCATAACACCGATGCTGCGCTAGACCGACGATGATCAGAGAGAAAATCAGAAAAGCAACTAGACGCGTCTTCATGGCATTGCCAGCCGTAAAATCGTTTCGCGTTTTTGCCTGTTCCGTGCTCGTTGCCGGCGTTGAAGATCGAGCGGACCACTATCGCCGCCCGGCTAGGGTTACGCCTGCCCCCACACGCTCTTGGCGGTGTCCACAACCATCTTGAGCTTGCGCCATTGCTCGTCTTCAGTGAGCAGGTTGCCCTCCATCGTTGAGGCGAAGCCGCACTGAGGGCTGAGGGCGAGATTTTCCAGCGGCACATACTTGCTCGCCTCGTCGATGCGCCTCTTGAGTTGGTCTTGTGATTCCAGCTCGGGGAGTTTGCTGCTCATGAGCCCCAGTACCACCGTCTTGTCGCGCGGCACGAAGCGTAAAGGCTCGAACGTGCCGGCCCGTTCCGACTCGTACTCGAGCAGAAACGCATCCACCTGGAGCTGCCCGAACAATTTCTCTGCGATGGCGTCGTAACCGCCCTCGGCATACCACTGGCTTCGGTTGTTACCGCGACAGAGATGGATGGCCAAGATCACGCCCGCGCGCTTCGCGCCTTCCAGACAAGCGTTGTCCGCGCGAATGGCTTCGTCAAGCGCTTGATCGGGGTCAAGTCCCATTTCGTTTTTGACGTAGTTACGCCACTTCGGGTCAATGTAGTAACTGTAGCGCGGCGCGTCGATCTGCACGTACTGTACGCCTTCGTTCACAAGCGCCTGAATCTCCGCTTTGATAATGGGCACGATATCCCACAGTAGAGCCGAATGGCTAGTATAGATTTTGTCGCTGATCCCCGGCTTATAATAGATAGCGGGAAACTGATTGGCCGTGGGTAGCGTAATCTTGATATCGCCGGGGCTATGCTGCTTCATGTAGGCCAGCTCGTGTTGGGTCAAGCGTTGGGTTTGCTTGATTTTGCCCACGACAATTCCCGGAACGCGCGAGACCTGGGTCGAGGAGCTGGTGGCGCCCGCCTGCCACGAGCGAAGCAGATTGTCGCTCTGGTCGATTCCCTCCACCGCTTCATTGAAGTCGCTCATGAAGTTGATGCGGCGCAGCTCGCCGTCGGTGAATATTTTGAAGCCGAGATCCTTTTGGCGCTGCAACACCTGTAATATGTGCTTGTCTTCCAGTGCGCACAGTTGCTGACCGGCACTGCCGGCGCTGCGCGCTTGAAGCAGTTCGGCAGGCCGCAGGAGACTACCTATGTGATCGGCGCGATATTTGGTCGCCATAAAACCTCCTTAAGAATGGAGTGATGGAGTACTGGAGTGTTGGGAATTCAAAGCCCATTACTCCATCACTCCAACACTCCACTATTCCAATTTTCAAGTTCTATTCTCCCAAGAGTTTTTTCAGTCGTTGGACAACCTCCGGCGGCTGGTCGATCACCTCCTTCGCCAGCGTCGCCAGTTGCTCGCCGTCGACAGGTTCCACCGGCCATCTGCGTTTATTCGCCTCAGCCACTAAGTCGGGATCTTTGAGAGTCTTGCTCCACGCTTCGCGCAGAATCTTGAGACGGTCCGCGACCATCCCCGGCGGCGCAGTCCAGGGCCGGCCGAACTCGTTGGGCGCCGTGATCAATACGGCGAGCCGGCGGTCTGCATCGCGGGTTTTGTAACGGTCCATCAGATCGAAGAGCGTCGGCGTTTCGGGAAGTTGAGGATCTCGTTTCCGACCGGTCTGCACAAAGGGACGGGTGAAGCCTTTCTTAAACCAGCTCATGTGAGGCTCGCGGCCGAAGAACGCCGCGATGGTGATCAAGCGGCATTGCAGCTCTCCGCGTTCGAGCGCGACGTCGATGTCCGCCGCACCTTGATATCCGGTGATGACAGTAAACTTCACCGCGAATATTTCTTCGATAAGCTTGGGAATATGATAGGTCGTCGATGCCGTGCCCGTGGAGCCACACTTGGGCGGCTCGGTGGCTTTGCGGAGATCGTCGATGGTCTTGTATGGGCTGTCGCCGCGAAAAATGAGCACGGACTCGGTCTGTTCCGGAGTGCCGAGCCAGTTAAATTTCGCCCAGTCATACTGCACTTCTTTGCGGCCGATCAGTTGATCCATATAAATTCCCGGATTAATGGAGCCGAGCGTGAGGCCATCCGGCTTGGCGACGTTGTAGACATAATTCGCCGCGATCACCGAGCCCGCGCCCGGCATATTCTGCACCATGATGCTGGGACTGCCGGGAACATGTTTCCCCAGGTAGGTGGCGATGTGCCGCGTCCATAGGTCGTAAAGATCGCCGGGCTGCCCGCCGCGAATAACTCTTATCGACTTGCCTTGGAAGAAATTGTCCTGGGCGTGAACTGAAAAGCTAAGAGCCAAGAGGATGGCGCATAAACCAGAGATCAGAACTCGGAAACCGGAGATCGATTTCACCACAGAAGTACAGAGGACGCAGAGAAAAAACTCCGCCGCCCACGCCGCGTCTTGGCGATCAATTTCTGCCCTCTGATTTCTGACGCCTGACCTCTGATCTGTGACCTCTGTCATTTGATCACCCTGTCCGCCCGCACCAGCACGTTCGGCGGAATCGTCAGGCCGATTTGCTTAGCCGCCTTCAGATTGATGATGAACTCGAACTTCTTCGGCTGCTCCACTGGGAGATCAGCGGGTTTCGTCCTTTTCAAAATCTTGTCCACATAAGTGGCGGCGCGCCGGTCCAAATCTGCCTCGCTCACGCCGTAGGTCATAAGCCCCCCAGCTTCCACATGCTCTCGGTTTTGGTATATTGCCGGGAGCCGGCTCTTTACGGCGAGTTCTGCAATCTCTTTTCGGCGAGGATTAAGGATGGGACCCCACACCACCATAAGGACTGCGTCTGCCCGTCCCTTGGTTGCCTCTCTGAATGCGGTCTCAAAATCCTTGGGGCTTAGCACGTCTAGGTATTGAAGCTTCACGCCGAGCGCACCTGCGGCGAGTTCGATCTCTCTCAACCTTTGTGCGTTGCCCGCTCTCCCCGAAGTCCCGAAGACGGCCACATGGGATAGCCTAGGAACGATCTCCTTCAAAAGCTCCAGTCGCTTTCCGCTTAGCTCCGGGCCAAGATTGGAGAGTCCAGTAATGTTTCCTCCAGGTCGCGCAAGGCTGGCGACGAACCCGCTTCCAACAGGATCGCTATCCTGCGCCATGACAATGGGAATCGTGGTCGTCGCTTCCTTGGCGGCGCGACGTTGCTTGCCCACCGCCCGTGACGATGACATCTACATTCAGACGCACTAGCTCGGCTGCGAGCGCGGGGAGGCGATCGCTTTTTCCCTCTGCATCTCGCCACTCAATGACAATGTTCTTTCCCTCCACATACCCAAGCTCGCGCAGACCCTGCCGGAAGGCCTCGGTGCGTTCCGGGGAATCGGAAGCACCTAGGCGTCCTATCAGTGGGATTTTCGTTGGCTGCTGCGCCTCGGCGGGAAGTTGAGAGCAGAGAGCATAAGCACCAAGAGCGAAGACTAAGATTTTTTTACTCAATTGAAGTTCTCCCCACTCCAACGTGCAGATTCGAAGAAGCATTGCTTCACGCACGTCATTCCGGCCAACCCCGGCGAAGGCCGGGGGCGAGCCGGAATCCAGGACTTCGACGGACCGCTGGATTCCCTTCCCGCCTGCGCGGGCATTACAGCTAATGCAGGCCGACTTCTCAATCGAATTTGGGAGACGGACACTAGCGAAATCTCTCCTTGATGTAGCGATACGCCGCGACGGCGGCAGTGGCGCCGTCACCCGCCGAGGTGATTGCCTGCGCCGCCGAGTCTTGCCGGATATCGCCGACGGCGTAGAGACCGTCTCGGGCGGTTTTCATCCAGCTATCGGTCGGCACACGTCCGCTGTCGCTCAGGTCTACCAGATTCCGCAAGATCGCCGTGTTCGGCTGTAAACCGACGTAAACGAAAAGGCCGGCGAGCTCGACATCGGCACTCTTCCCGCTCGCCAGCTCCCGTGCGCGCACGCCGCTGACAATATCGTCGCCTAAAACTTCTTCGACGACGGTTCGATAGCGCGGCATGATTTTAGTGTTACCCAAAACTCTCTGCTGATACGTCTGCTGCGCGGAAAACTTTTCGCCTTCGTGGAAAAGTAAAACCCGCTCTGCATAATTCGCCAGCGTCAGCGTTTCTTGCAGCGCCGAGTCGCCTCCACCGACCACGCCGACGGTTTGGCCGTTATAGAGCGGGCCGTCGCAGCTGGCGCAGTGGCTTACACCCCGGCCCATTAATTTTTCCTCGCCGGGCACGTCTAGGTTTTTGAGCTGCGATCCGGTGGCGACGATGACAGCTTTGGCGCGGTGGCGTTCTTCATCAGTGACCACGGACCACATGCGGTCTTGCATTTCCAAGCTTGAAACTTCGGCGCGCTGGAATTCGGCTCCTTGATCCGCCGCTTGACGCTGCACCATCGGACACAGATCGTAGCCGGCGATGCCGTCGGGAAAGCCGGGAAAGTCTTCGATCTTCTCGATGTTGATCAGATGGCCGCCGGGGATATTCGATTCCAATATTAACGCGGATAGACCGTGGCGGGCGGCGAAAAGGCCGGCGGTTAGCCCCGCGAGACCGGAGCCGATGATTACGACATCATAGTCCGACATTCCACACTCCGCGAATCACTACACTCGAACGCTTGGCTAGTTTTTTTTCTTGGCATTCTTCGGGTCTTCACACCTAAGGTTCAAGACGTTCAAGCTGTTCAACCGCTGCGCTCCGTTCAATCCCCCACCTCTTTCCTCCCCCGCGTCGCGGGGGAGGATGAAGGAGGGGGCTTGAACGATTTGAACTATTTGAACGGCTTGAACCAGATCCCCTGTCCCGACTCATCTCCATTCATCCACGGACACGGTCTTCTGGTAGTTGCACCCGATGATGCGCCAGTAGCCGTTGGTCTCGCCGCCGACCACGACGACGTGAATTTCGTCGGGTTTGAACATGCGAATCATCTCGCCCGGCGCCGCCTTCAACTTCGACGCATAGGGTTCTTCGCCGAACGTCGCTCTCGGGTAAATGTAATTCTGAATGAGCTGGTAATCCCAGTATTCTCCGGCCGGCATCAGCGCGTTTTCATAAACCCATTCAATGAGTTTTTCCTTGGTGTCGAAGCCGCCGCGGTCGATATACTGGCGGGCCGCAATCGGGTCGAGCAGAAAAGTCGGCGCGCTGTGGGCGTCCATGCCGCGCAGCATGTTGCGGACATGCTCGCGCCAGTATTTTTCGCGCACCCCGAGAGTGAACGCGGTGGAACGGCAACCGGTGAAAATGCTCACGGCGCTGTCGGTCGGTTTAAATCCATGCTGGACATGAAACGGTACCCAGGGGCTGCGCTCTTCATTTTCGGCGAAGGTCATAGTGCCGTAGGCGTAGCCATTACCTTGGGAGCCCATGTAACTGTCCCCCGGAAGCGAGCCGCCCTGGAGGTTTTGCGACAACAGGCCGTAGGCGCGCCCGATGGTGGCATTGGCGTGATTGTACGGCGCCATAGCGCCGGTGCCGGAGTTCATGGCGATCTCATTGCGAATGGGACCATTGACGACCACCATCGCCGCCATCGAGCTGGTCGTGCTGCCGCGGGCGCTCACGCCGCTGGAGGCGAGCGCCAGTATCACCGGAAAGTACTCCGGTCGCGCCCCCGCCATCACCGCGTTGACCGCGACTTTTTCAACCGTGAATTCCCAGTACTGGCGAAATTGGTTCGAACGCATGTGCCCTGCGACTTCGTCCGGCTTGCGGCTCGTGTGCGCAAGCATTTCGCTCACTTTTTTTTCGGTTGGCAGAACGATCGGCAGCTTGTCCGTCCAATTATTCTCCAGGAACAAACGATGCAGGTTGTCGTCCGAGTCCGAATCCACCATTCTCGGCGTCGAGCGCTCAAACTTGCTCTCTTTGATGCGATCTCCCTCGGCGGGACGGGTAAGTCCTTCGATGACTTCTTGCATTACCGGCCGGCCGCTGATCGGGCTCTTGCCTTCGACATAGGCCCGCAGTTGTTCTGCGGTCTTGCCCATCACCGGCTGGGGCACGAAAGTGTAACGCGCCTGGGGCATGCCGTGCATTCGGGTAACCGATTGCACCGCCTTTTCGAAGGCGTTGGTATGGATAGCGACGGTAGGCACACCGTACTTGCTATCGATCGTAATTGCGTGCACGGCGACCGCCGGCGCGCAAGTACTTCAATGGCCGACGCCGATGATGGCGCCGTCTCCATTCGCCTTGATCATCTCCCAGGTTTTCGGATCGTCCTTGGTGTAGACGCTTGACATCTCCACGAGCTTCGTCTTGACCGAAGGCATGTGATCGGCGAACCAATCCTGCACCTGGCGCAGAAACAGGCCCGAGTCGTCAAACCGCGGGTCGACCAGATACAGCGTCTTGCCGTCCAGGCTTTCCAACCGCGGCGCCATCGGTTTCGGGGTTATCTTGGGAGGATAGCCCACCGGGTTCATCACCGTAATTTTATTGTTTCCCTCGACGTTTGCTCTTTCACTCTTCTGAACTTCGTTTGCCATGTTGGACACCTCCTCGCTGACTGCCTATTAACATTTCCTGAGCACCTTTGAAAAGGCCGTTGAAAAACAGTTTTATGCTTCGACTGAGTTTATAGTAGGGCGAACGGCGGTGTATACGCAGGGCAACGTCAAAGTCGCTTTGAGCAGATTAAAAATCCCTCTAAATCTCCCTTTACAAAGGGAGACTTTTTATTCCCCCCTTTTAAAAAAGGGGGGAAGGGGAGATTTTTGGACAAACGCCAGTTGGGAATTCAATTCAGTAAAGTGAAACTGACTTTGACGTTGCCCTGGGTGTATACGACACGCGCTTGATGGAAACTCTCATTCTATAGTAAAGAGTGCATGGTCAACGCATCCCATTCAGCTTGTCAGGCATGATTGCGAGCCGCATAGGGAGGAACAAAAATATGGTCGCCGACGAAGCCCCCTTGATCGCGCAGACAGGCACGCTTCACAACTACAATGCTGCCGTCGATTTGATCGAGCGCAATCTCGCGCGGCCCGACAAGATCGCCTACATCGACGAGGATGGCCGCTACAGTTTCGCCGAGCTTGCTGAGCGTGTGAACCGCTGCGCCAGCGCGCTTACCGGCCTCGGCCTGTCCATGGAAGCGCGGGTCATGCTCTGTCTTACCGACACCATCGATTTTCCGTCCGCATTTCTAGGCGCCATTAAGGCCGGCCTTGTGCCCGTTGCCGTCAACACACTGCTCACCAGCAATGATTATAGTTTCATGCTGCATGACAGCCGAGCCCAGGCATTAATCGTTTCTGAGCCGGTGCTTTCCGCGTTCCGACCGATCCTCGACGATCAACCCTTTCTCAAACACGTCGTTGTGTCAGGCGGCAATTCCGGCTACCCGCGGCTTGCCGATTTGATGGCGCCGGCAGAAGCGAAATTCGTCGCTGCGCCGACACGCGCCGACGACGCCTGCTTCTGGCTGTATTCTTCCGGCTCCACCGGTACACCGAAAGGCACCGTACATATACAAATGAGTCCGATTCAAACTGCCGAGCTTTACGGCCAACCTATTCTCGGCATTCAGGAAAGCGACGTCGTCTTTTCCTCAGCCAAGCTGTTCTTCGCCTACGGACTCGGGAACGCGCTCAGTTTTCCGCTTTCTGTCGGCGCAACCACCGTTCTCCTCGGCGAGCGCCCGACCCCGGCTTCGGTTTGCCGCATTTTGCGTGAGCACCGGCCGACAATTTTCTACGGCGTGCCAACGCTCTACAGCGCGCTCTTGGCAAGCCCTGAGCTGCCGAAACGCGAAGAACTCAACTTGCGCCGCTGCACGTCGGCTGGAGAGGCACTGCCTCCCGACGTGGGTCGTCGCTGGCTTGAGCACACCGGGGTAGATATCCTCGATGGCCTGGGTTCCACCGAGATGCTGCACATCTTCTTATCGAACCGGCCCGGCGACGTGCGCTACGGCACTTCGGGTAAGCCGGTTCCCGGCTATGACATCCACCTGGTAGACGAAAATGGCAAGCTCGTTGCCAAGGGAGAAATCGGCGAGTTGCAGGTTGCCGGTCCCACCAGCGCCGCGTTTTATTGGAACAACCGCGAAAAAAGCCGCAACACCTTCCTCGGCCCGTGGACAAAGAGCGGCGACAAATACATCGAGAGCGAGGACGGCTACTTCACCTACTGCGGCCGCGCCGACGACATGCTCAAGGTAAGCGGTATTTGGGTGTCCCCTTTCGAGGTCGAGGCCGCCCTCGCCTCCCACGCGGCGGTGCTCGAAGCCGCGGTGGTGGGTCACGGTGACGAGAACGGACTGATCAAACCGAAGGCCTTCGTCGTGCTGCGCGCCGACCTAGCACAAACGTCCGATCTCGCCGCCACCCTGCAGCAACACGTGAAAAGCCGGCTCGCACCCTACAAATACCCGCGTTGGATAGAATTCGTGCCGGAGCTGCCAAAAACCGCCACCGGTAAGATCCAGCGTTTCAAGCTACGCGCCGCGGGCGGCGCGTAGGACCCAATCCAAATCGACATGGAGGAGAAAATGGCGTTGGAATATAACTTGAACCGAAGGCAATTTCTTGCCCGGGCAGGCCTGCTCACGGCGGGCGCTTGGTTGCCGACCCGCTCTGCGCTGGCGCAAGCACCAAAGATCCGCGTTGGTCTGATGCTTCCTTACACGGGAACATACGCACAGCTCGGCACCGCCATCACCAACGGCTTCAAACTCGCGGTGACGGAGCGCGGCGGCAGGCTTGGCGGGCGCGAGCTCGAATACTTCACGGTGGACGACGAAGCCGAACCGGCTAAAGCGCCGGAGAACACCAACAAGCTCGTGCAACGTGACAAGGTCGATGTGCTGGTGGGCACCGTGCACAGCGGCGTGCAGATGGGCATGGTGAAGATCGCAAAAGAAACCGGCACACTGCTGATCATTCCCAACGCCGGGCTCGATGCCGCCACCGGGGCGCTGTGCGCGCCGAATATTTTTCGCAGCTCGTTCTCCAACTGGCAGCCGTCCTATCCGATGGGCAAAGTGCTGGCCGAGCGCGGCATCAAGAACGTCGTCACGTTCGCCTGGAAATACGGCGCCGGCGAAGAGGCCGTCGCGGGGTTCACCGAAGGTTTCATCAAGGCCGGCGGCAAATCAATTAGAGGTTTATGGATACCCTTCCCTAACGTTGAGTTTCAGGCGCTGCTCACCGAGATCGCTGCCATCAAGCCCGACGCGGTGTTCGTGTTCTTTGCGGGCGGGGGCGCAGCAAAGCTCATCAAGGATTACGCCGCCGCCGGACTCAAGACCAAGATTCCGCTGTTCGGCTCCGGTTTTCTCACAGACGGCGTGTTAGATGCAGTGGACAATGCGGCCGAGGGACTCGAGACGACGCTGCATTACGCCGACGGTCTCAACACCAAACGCGACCGAGAGTTCCGCAGCACCTACGCTAAAGCTTATAAAAACGAGCCGGACGTTTACGCAGTCCAGGGCTATGACGCGGCGTTACTTCTTTCCGGCGGCCTTGACGCCGTCAAGGGCGACGTCAGCAAAAAGAAGGAAATGATTGCGGCGATGGAAAAGGCCAAGATCGATAGCCCGCGCGGCGCCTGGACCCTGTCCAAGGCGCACAACCCGATCCAGGATATTTATCTACGCAAGGTGGTTGGGCGTGAGAACAAGGTCGTGGGAATAGCGCACAAAGCTCTCGCCGATCCCGCGCGCGGCTGCAAAATGTAAACCGTTCAAAATGTTCAAACAGTTCAAGTCGTTCAAGTCGTGGTCCAAAATGCTTTGAACTGCTTGAACGATTGGAACGATTTGAACGGCTACCTAGATCCAACTCGGAATGTTCTACCTGATCCAAATTCTCAACGCCGTCCAGTATGGCCTGCTGCTGTTCTTGCTGGCAAGCGGGTTAACGCTCATTTTTGGCATCATGGGTGTCATCAATCTCGCCCATGGCAGCTTTTACATGATCGGCGCGTATCTCGCGTACTGGCTCACCAAGATGACAGGCAGCCTGTGGCTGGCGATACCGCTCGGCCTTGTCATCGCCCTTGCCATTGGCGTAGTGCTGGAAACAACTCTCGTCAGCCGCCTGTACAAGCGCGACCACCTGTATCAAGTGCTGCTCACCTTCGGTCTGATTCTGATCTTCGAGGAGCTGAGGAGCATCTTCTTCGGCGACGACGTGCACGGCGTGGCAGTGCCCGCGCTGCTCGACTACTCGGTGCGCCTCACCGATACCCTGTCCTATCCGGTGTATCGTCTGTTCATCACGGCTGTTTGCTTGTTGCTCGCGGGAGCGATGGTCCTGGTGATCCACAAGACCCGCCTCGGCATGATGATCCGCGCGGGCAGCAGCAACCGGGAAATGGCGGCCTCCCTTGGGGTAAACATTCGCCTGTTATTCGCCGTGGTATTTGCGTTCGGCACGGCACTCGCTGCGTTTGCCGGCATGATTGCCGCGCCGATATCGTCGGTGTTTCCCGGCATGGGCAACCAGATCCTGATCATTTGCTTTGTGGTTGTGGTGATCGGCGGGATCGGCTCCATCAATGGCGCGATGATTGCGTCGCTGGCGATCGGATTCGCCGACACCCTCGGCAAAGTGCTCGCCCCGGAATACTCCGGCATCGCCGTTTACCTTTTGATGGCCGTCATCCTCTTGTGGCGGCCCCAAGGGCTTGCCAACAAAACGTGACGCGGACATGGCGAACATCACTCTTCCCCGCGTCGCGCTGATGCTGAGCGCGTTACTGCTTGCCGCTTTTCCATTGATAGGCACGACCTTCTACGTTCAGCTGGGAGCGAAGATTATGATAATGGCAATCTTCGCCTTGAGCCTCGATCTCCTCGTCGGCCACACGGGTCTCGTGAGCCTGGGCCACGCAGCTTACTTCGGATTCGCCGCCTACGTGCTCGCACTGATCTCACCGAAGTACGAGGCCGCCAGCCTCTGGGTCACCTTGCCGGCTGCCATCGTCGCTGCCGCGGCTGTCGCCCTGGTCATCGGCTTTCTCGTAGTGCGCACTACCGGTGTCTATTTCATAATGGTCACCCTCGCCTTCGCGCAGATGCTTTATTCGGTTTTTCACGACACTAAATTGGGCGGCGGCTCGGACGGCATTTACATCACCGTGCGCCCCGAGCTCACCGTCGCCGGCATTAAGCCCCTCGATCTCGAAAATCCTGTGCAGTTTTATTATTTCGTGCTCCTGGTCATGATCGGCGTATACGTGCTGCTGAGCCGGGTTCTGCATGCACCATTCGGACGGGCACTAGCGGGCATCAAGGCCAACGAAAGCCGCATGCGCTCCATCGGGTTTCCGGTGTTCGCCTACAAGCTCGGCGCCTTCGTGCTGGCCGGCGCGCTGGCGGGATTGGCCGGTTATCTCGCCGCCTGCCAGTTCGGTTTCGTCAATCCGGAAATTCTCGCCTGGCACCAGTCGGGCACCGTGCTGATGATGGTGATTCTCGGCGGCATGGGTAAGCTGCATGGCGCGGTGCTCGGCGCCTTCGCCTACGTTCTCTTGCAGGAATTTCTCTCTGCCCCAGCGTTGCTAGGCGCCTACGCCAAGCATTGGCAGTTGGCGATGGGAAGCTTGATCGTACTTGTCGTGCTCGCCCTGCCGGAAGGATTGGCCGGTTTGTTTGACCGTCATGGTCGCTTATTCCAACGCAGTGACTCAAATTCCGCGAGCGAGGATCTTGAATGATTGAACCGATTCTCCAAGTGCGCGGATTGTCCAAGTATTTCGGCGGACTCGCTGCAGTGGACGACGTATCTCTCGATGTCGAGGTCGGCGAGCTGCACGCAGTCATCGGTCCCAACGGCGCTGGCAAAAGCACCTTGATCAATGTGCTGTCAGGCGATTTATCGCCCAGCTCGGGCAGCGTTTTGTTCCGTGGGATAGAGATAGCGCACCTCGTTCCGGAACGGCGCTCGCGCTTGGGCGTAGGCCGAAGCTATCAGAAGGTCAATATTTTTGCTGCGTTCAGTGTGTTGGAAAACTGCCGTCTCGCAGCACAGTCGCGCGAGCCCCGCCCGCTCAACTGGCTGCAGGATGCAGTGTCTTACGGCAGAGTCTTAGAAAATGCGCGGCAGGCTCTTTCCGCTGTGGGCTTAGGACACAGAGCTGCTGTGATCGCGGCGACATTGAGCCATGGCGAGCAGCGTCAACTCGAGATCGCCATGTCGCTCGCCACCGATCCGAAACTCCTGCTGCTCGACGAACCGTTGGCAGGCATGGGATCGGAGGAGTCGTTGAACATGGTCGAGCTGATCGGCGAGCTTACTGCAAACCACGCCATACTGCTGGTGGAGCACGACATGGACGCCGTATTCCGTTTGGCCCAGGTACTCACCGTGATGGTGAACGGCAAAATTCTCGCCTCCGGCGCGCCGGAGGCAATCCGAGCGAACCGGGAAGTGCAACGCGCTTATCTCGGTGGCGCCGACGAGTCCCTATGACAGACGCTTCAGTCATTGACGCCCGTGGCCTGCACAGCTTCTACGGCGCAAGCCATATTCTGCATGGTGTCGATTTTTCGGTGCGGGCCGGTGAAGCCGTCGGGCTCATGGGACGGAACGGCATGGGCAAGACCACCTTGATCCGCACCTTGATCGGTCACGTCGAGCCCGGTCGTGGCGAGGTTAAGATCAATGGACGCGTGATGACTGCGGCGCCGCCACATCTGATCGCCCGCCAGGGCATCGCTTATGTTCCCGAGGGGCGAGGCATTTTTCCAAACCTTTCGGTGCGGGAGAATCTTATTATGGCGGCCCGGGTTGGACCGAACGGCCGGCGCGATTGGACGTACGAACGGGTGCTGGAGACCTTCCCCCGGCTTAGTGAGCGGTTGTCGCTCGGTGGACAGCAGCTCTCCGGCGGCGAGCAACAAATGCTTACCATCGGCCGCGCTCTGCTAACCAATCCGGATGTGCTCATCCTCGACGAAGCCACCGAGGGGCTTGCGCCGCTGATCGCGAGAGAAATTTGGCGCATCCTTCGCACAGTGCGCGAGACCGCCATTGCCGCAATCATCGTCGACAAGAACTATGCTGCGGTGTCGGCGATCACCGACCGCAACGTGATCCTGGTCAAAGGCCGCGTCGTATTCGAGGGCACCGGCGGCGAACTGCGTGAAAAGCCGGAGTTTCTGCGCCAGCATCTCGGTATCTGACAAAAGAAGCAAGGCTAGAAATCTTTGCAGCAAGTTGGCGGTATATGTTACAGCGTGTTGAGCGCGAAAAGGAGGAGGAGCAATGTTCAAGTTGATTGTCGGCATAGTGATCTTTCTGTTTTCATTTCTCTCCAAAGATATCGGCGCGCAAACCATCAAGATGACCGTAGCCCAGGCGGGAGTTAACCCTGGGACCAGCCTGTACTTCATCGCTCAGAAAGAAAACCTTTTTGCCAAGCATGGCCTTGAAGTCAAGATTGTCGAGACGACGACCCCCGCCGCGGTGCAGGCCATGCTCGGCGGCAGCATGAGCCTCACCTTGGGGGCCGGACCGGCCTTCGTTACCGCGACGTTGGAAGGCGCTCCACCCTTCGTCGTGGTTTCCTCTTGGGTCAACGTGTTCCCCTATGCAGTGGTCGCCCGCAAGGAGATCGCCAAGATACAAGACTTAAAAGGCAAAACAGGCCAGGTGGGCGCGACCTTCGGGTCCGCGCCGGACGTCGCCCTACGATTCGGACTGTCCAAGATGGGGCTGGACCCTGAAAAGGACGTGAAACTGACGCAAATGCCGCGTCCTGACTGGGCAAACGTCATCGCGCAACTAGAGAAGGGCGACGTGCAATTTTCCGTTCTTCCGCCGCCCTACGATCGCATGGGTGAAAAGAAAGGATTCCACACGCTGTTTTCTCTGCCGGAGCTAGGAATTCATTGGCAACAGAACGGTGAATGGGTGCTGAAATCGTACGTCGCAAGCCACAGAGAAGCGGTGCTGCGCTTCGTGAGAGCGCTGGCGGACACGATGCAGGTCTACTTTAACCAAAAAGAGAAAACCATCACCTATCTAACCGAATTTTTGGGCAGTAATCGTGAGGATACCGAATACGCCTACCAGATTTTTGCCAAGTGGGCGGACCGAAACCCCAGGCCTAAAGCGGACTGGATCAAGAACACCCTTCTGGCGATTAGCGGTACAACCCCAAAGGCCACCACCGCGGACCCGGCTTCGTTCATCGATACCAGCATCGTCGACCAGTTACTCAAGGAAGGATATTTCAAATAGCGCGTGGTGTGGACGCGTTCTAGATGGCGGAGAGGGGGGGATTCGAACCCCCGGTACCCTTATTAGGGGTACACACGATTTCCAGTCGTGCACCTTCAACCGCTCGGTCACCTCTCCGTTCACGCGT
>Ga0184626_10000248_pt1 | contig 15290 bp, 11 predicted proteins | sample PLM3_60_b1_FD_133142 | JGI IMG/M metagenome (GOLD analysis project Ga0184626, IMG submission 133142) | Groundwater sediment microbial communities from an aquifer in East River, Colorado, USA - PLM3_60_b1 | ecosystem: Environmental > Terrestrial > Soil > Riparian zone | place: USA: East River... | reverse complement strand
CGCCATACGCAAGGAGGTGAGCGGCGTCCGAAACTCGTGAGCGACGGTGGCGACCAAATCATTCTTCAGCTCCTCGAAACGGCGCAGCCGGGTTACGTCCTGTAAAATCACAGTGGCAGCGACGACCACCCCCCGCGTCTCATAAACCGGCGCTGCACGCGGCAAAAAATAGCGGTCGCCCAAAACAGTAGGAAGCTGCACGGCGTCCTCGAAACCTCTCGGGTTGTAAGCGCCTTTACCCGAGAGAACGTGGCTGCGCATTCGTTCCAGGACACTTCGCACGGAAGCATCCACGGCTTTCAACGGTTCCTTCACACCTGTCTCTGAAGTGAGCCCGAGAAGCGTTTGCGCCGCTTGATTGACGTTTTGCAGGTCACCTCCCACTGCGAAGATCACGACGGGGTCCGGCAGACTGTCGATCGCCGCTTGCATGCTCAGGTGAGCTTGAAGCAGGTCGCCTAGAGAGCTTTTGCGGTATTCGGCCAAGCGCGCCGCCATGGCGTTGAAGTCTCGGGCCAACTGCGCCAGCTCGTCGTTACCGCGAACATGGGCGCGCGTGTCGAAATTGCCTTCCCCGAGCCTGTGTGTCGCCTCGCTGAGCGCCGACAGCGGCTGCAACATACGGCGGGTCAACAGCGCCGAGATGAAAAGACCCAGCACTAATGCGGCGAGCGCCACCGTAAGCGTAATGGTGTTCATGCGTTCCGCGGTCCGACGCACCGCTTCACTCTTGCGCACCATCGCGTCCTGGTTGATCGCCAAGATCTCGTCCGCCGCTGCTTTGACCTTGTAGAATGCCGCTTCGAGCTCCGAGAAATAGAGTCGCCTGGCTTCCTCCGCAGTTGCGGGCTTTTGCAGACGATCGAATTTGGCCAGATAGTCCGTCCAGGCGGCGCGAAGTCCCTCAGTGAATTCTTTTTCCCCGGCTTCGGTGATGTTTCCCTCCTGCACTTTAAGCTCGGCCTCAAAAATGGGGCTATATTTCGCCGCTTGCTCGATTCCCTTCTGGCGCTCGCCTGCGACTATAAACAGCGCAGCGCTGTCCATGCGTTCGATGGCCTCTTTCATCCTCTGCGCGGCAAGAACGCTTCGATAGTTGTCTTTTAGGATGAGCTGGGAGTGCGAGCCCAAGGATGAGATGACGACAACGGAAACAACACAAACGAGGACCAGGGCAACTACCAGAGGGGATTCTGCCAGCAAGATTTTTTTATATAGATTCATTCCTTGCTCTCCCGATCTTCCAAGGAGAGGATATGAAGATCAAACCCATCCGCATGGGTAACGAGCCGGGACAGCGGCGATTGGCCCAGGACATGACGCCACCAAGCTTTGTGCGAACGGCCCAGGACAATGTGCCGGACTCCGTGACCGCGAGCGAAGTCGAGAAGCGCTTCCACCGGCTTTTCCGAACGCAGGCGCACCACCTCAGCGCCCAGATCCCGTGCTCTTTGTTCGTCTTCCATAAGATAGCGCTGCAGGGCGGAATCGATGCGGTGTCCCGTCTCTTGTTTGGTCTCGACATGAACCACAAACCAGTCTGTGTTTAGCCGTCCGGCTAAACGGGATCCCTGCCTGAGCAGCATAGCACCGTGGGGCGGCGGACGGGAGGGCAAACAGACCATCACCCGCTCGCTGGCCGCGGCCCGCCGCCCCGCATCATCCGTTGCAGCCTTTGCCGCAACTGTCCGGTCGACGCTTTCCGCAACTTCCCGAAGCGCAATCTCCCGTAACACCGCAAGTTTTTCCGGCTGAAAAAAATTCTCCAGCGCCCAGTCAACTTTGTCCGACGCGTAAATCTTTCCCGCCCGTAGCCGATCAATCAAATCTTCAACTGCCAAATCGATATCGACAACTTGGTCCGCCCGCTTCAGCATCGAGTCAGGTACTGTCTCGCGAACAAGCACACCAGTCGCCTGCTTCACCATATCGTTGAGGCTTTCGAGGTGCTGGACGTTGAACGCACAAATCACGTTAATGCCGGCTTCCAACAACTCCAGGACGTCCTGATAGCGCTTTTTATTACGGCAAAAAGGGGCATTGGTATGCGCCAGCTCATCGACAATGGCCACCTGAGGACGTCTCTTAAGAACTGCATCGAGGTCCATCTCCTCCACCGCGACTCCCTTATATTCAACCCGCTGGCGGGGAATCACCTCAAGTCCCTCGATCAGCTCCGCGGTATCCGCACGCCCGTGAGTCTCGATAAAAGCCAGCACAACATCGACGCCCCGCTTTTTTAGGGCATGTGCTTCCTCCAGCATCTGGTAGGTCTTGCCAACCCCGGCAGCAGAGCCAATATAAACTTTCAGCCGGCCGCGCTTGGCGCGCTCGACCAGCTCAAGAAAATCCTCGGGACGTTTGCGATCCTCGGCCATCAGACAGTCGCTCGTCGAGCGTGGGTCATTTTGAATAAATTGTTGACTTCTCCGCGGATTGAGCGGCCGAGTCCATTCGCAGCCACCACCGTCGCAACGCGACGAAACACCAGATAGCCTCCACCAGTCCAAAGGGCCAAGCCCCTTGCAGAAACCCGTAAACCGATCCCAACGCACAGGACACAGCGAAGCCGAGGACAAACCACCGGCTGTGATCCTCTAGCGCATAGCACACCAGCATCGCTGTAACCGCAAATAAACCAAAAAGCGTGAGCGGATCCATTTAATGTGGAAGATAAACTTTCGACTTAAACACTTTAATAATCGCCTCGATATGCTTCATGGAACTTCCTCCTTAAATTGCTTAAACGCGATCTTAGAGTGGTCTTGTTTCTCATCAAGTAGGTAGGACCGATCGAATCTTGCCAATTTGATCCAGAATAGCTGCGCTGGCCGACGCGCACACGGAGCAACTCCTCTATGGGTAGAATAATAACTTCGCCGTCACAGAGATCACCGGTCCGGAGAATGCTAACAATGATGCCGGCCAACCGCTTCGCTTCATCGTCATCGACGATGATCTCGATTTTGATCTCAAGCGAATCTTCAACGTATTGGGCGCCTCGATAGTGCTTGATGCTGCCTTGCTGGCTGCCCGCCCCTTTGACTTCAAAAATAGTGACGCGCTGGATCTTTTCTCTTTCCAGTGCCTCTTTGACCTCGTCGAATTTGAACGGTTTAATGACGGCTTCGATTTTTTTCATCAACCGCTCCTTATATCTGCTTTTACTGCTTTGGATTGTTCGGCGTTGCCGTTTGATCGGGTGTCGCGCCTTCTTTTACCGTATCCTTTGTATCTTTCTTCTCTGGAACTGGCAGCGGAGCCGGGCGGCCGAACTGCCGGTCGAGCGCCAAGTTGACCAGAAGCACATTGACCCGACGCTCGCCTAAAATCCCAAAGGTCCTTCCTTCGACGGACGAATCGACAACCGCTTTGACCCGCTCAGCAGAGATGCCACGCGCCTTGGCAACTCGCGGGGCCTGCCATAGCATTGCTTCAGGGGAAAGGTGCGGATCGAGTCCGCTGGCAGAAGTAGTGACAAGTTCCGCGGGGACAGGTCCGGTGGCTTCAGGATTCTCTTCTTTAAGCCGATTGAGATCTTCACTTATACGATCCTTCAACTTCTTTGAGGTTGGACCCAAATTGGACCCCGATGAAGACGTCGCGTCATAGCCTTTTTCCCCTGCCGCCGAAGGCCGGGGTTGAAAATAGGCCGGGTTGGCAAATCCCTGCGCGATCAATTCCGAGCCGACGACTTGCCCTTTCTCGTCCGTCACCAGACTACCGTTTGCTCTCCAAGGGAAGAGCACTTGAGCCAGCCCGGTCATAACGAAAGGATAAAGAATTCCGGTTAGAACAAGCGTGACAATTGTCATTCGTATAGCGATGGTCATTGTTTTCATGGTTGTCTCCTAGATAAGTCCCACAGCTTCGAGCAGCAGGTCGATCAGTTTGATACCAATAAAAGGCGCGATGACTCCGCCGACTCCGTAGATGAGTAGAGAGCGCGCCAACAACGGACCGGCGCCGATGGGTCGATACTGGACGCCGCGCAACGCCAAAGGAATCAGCAATATGATGATGATAGCGTTGAAAATTACCGCCGATAGAATCGCGCTCTGCGGCGATGCCAAATGCATGATGTTAAGCGGTGCGATCTCGGGATACACGCCCATGAACATCGCGGGAATGATCGCAAAATACTTGGCCACGTCGTTGGCGATGGAAAAAGTCGTGAGCACACCGCGGGTCATGAGCATTTGCTTGCCGATCTCCACGACTTCCAAGAGTTTGGTGGGATTGGAATCCAGATCCACCATGTTACCGGCTTCTTTTGCTGCCTGGGTTCCCGTATTCATCGCCACGCCGACATCCGCTTGCGCTAGCGCCGGTGCATCGTTGGTGCCGTCGCCGGTCATGGCGACCAATTTGCCCTTGGCCTGCTCTTCTCTGATAAGGCGCATCTTATTTTCAGGCGTCGCTTCGGCGAGGAAATCGTCCACTCCCGCTTCGCGGGCAATGGCCGCTGCCGTGCGCGGGTTGTCACCCGTGATCATAACCGTGCGAATGCCCATCGCGCGAAATCGTTCAAACCGCTCTTTGATACCGCCCTTCACAACGTCCTTGAGATGGATTACGCCAAGAATTTTGCTGCCTTCCGAGACGACAAGGGGCGTTCCTCCGGTATCGGAAATCCCGTGGGTGATGCCCTCGACCTGAGAGCTCACCGTGCCCCCCAACTCGTGAACATAACTAACGATCGCATCCACGGCGCCTTTGCGTATGACCCGCCCGTCAAGGTCGCAGCCGCTCATCCGCGTCTGCGCACTGAAAGGGATGAATTTCGCGCCGATCCCCTGCACGTCGCGCCCGCGCAGTCCGTATTTTTCTTTTGCCAGGACAACGATGGAGCGTCCTTCCGGTGTTTCATCCGCCAGACTCGCCAGTTGAGCTGCATCTGCGAGAGTTTCCGCGCCGACACCGTCGAGCGGGATAAACTCACTCGCCATGCGATTACCAAGTGTGATCGTCCCCGTCTTGTCCAAGAGCAAAGTGTCTACATCCCCCGCAGCTTCCACCGCCCTGCCGCTCATCGCCAGGACATTTTTCCTGAGCAGGCGATCGATGCCGGCGATGCCGATGGCGGACAGCAGTCCACCGATGGTCGTCGGAATCAGACAAACAAGTAACGCTACGATGACCGTTACGGAAACACTGGCCATTCCGGAATAAAGCGCCATCGGCACCAGCGTCACGCAGGCAAATAGAAATACCAGCGTAAGGCCGGCGAGCAAAATATTGAGCGCGATTTCGTTTGGAGTCTTTTGACGCTCGGCCCCTTCCACCAGGGCGATCATGCGATCCAGGAAGGACTCCCCGGGGCTTGCGGTGATGCGCACGACAATGCGATCGGACAAGACTTTCGTGCCGCCGGTTACCGCCGACCGATCGCCGCCGCTTTCGCGAATGACCGGCGCAGATTCGCCGGTGATGGCGGATTCATCGACGGAGGCGATGCCCTCGATAACGTCGCCATCGCCCGGGATAATCTCGCCCGCCTCAACCACGACGACGTCACCCTTGCGCAGTGCCGACGCCGGAACCGTTTCCTCGCGTTTACCATTCGCCAGCCGTCGCGCGATTGTCTCTTTGCGCATCTTTCTCAGTGTAGCCGCCTGAGCCTTACCTCTCCCTTCAGCCACGGCTTCGGCAAAATTCGCAAACACTACCGTAAACCACAGCCAGAAGCTGACGTTGAATGTGAACCAGAGCGGTTGAGACCCCGCCGTCGGAGCAATAAGGTCGCGCAGCAAAATCAGGGTGGTGAGCACGCTGCCGATCTCGACCACGAACATGACCGGATTCTTGATCACGTGCTGCGGCACGAGCTTGCGGAAGCTCTCCCAAACCGCCGGGCGTACGATTTCAGGATCGAAAAGTGAACGTTCTTTTAATCGACTATCTGCCATGTTAGTAAACCTTTCCTGACTGGGCTATGAAATGCTCCACGATAGGACCGAGGGAAAGCGCTGGGAAGAAGGTCAGTGCGCCGACAATAATGATGACGCCAACCAGCAGCACGACGAACAGAGCTCCGTTTGTCGGGAACGTGCCCAAACTTTCCGGCACTGCTTTTTTACCGACCAACGAGCCGGCAACCGCCATGGCGGGCACGATCATTAAAAACCGACCGGCGAGCATCGTTAGGCCGAGGCTCACGTTGTACCAGGGCGTGTTCGCGTTGAGGCCAGCGAACGCCGATCCATTGTTGCCCGCGGCGCTGCTGTAGGCATAAAGGATTTCGCTGAGACCGTGGGGCCCGGCGTTGTTCAAAGACGAAACACCGTACGGCGCGACCACCGACCATCCAGCGTAATAAAGGATGAGCAGCGGAAAGATGAGCACGTATAGCATCGCAAGTTTCATCTCCCGCGCTTCGATCTTCTTGCCCAGGTATTCAGGAGTACGGCCCACCATCAGCCCGGCAATAAAGACTGACAATAGGACATGGATCAGCATGGCGTAGAGCCCCGCGCCGACACCCCCGAAAACCAGCTCCCCTAGTTGAATATTTGCCAGTGGGACGAGACCGCCAAGCGCCGTGAAGCTATCATGCATGGAATTGACCGCACCACATGAGGTAGCCGTCGTGACGGTTGCAAACAGGGCAGAGTTGGCAATACCGAAACGCGCTTCTTTGCCTTCCCAGTTTCCCGCGCCTTGATCTACCGCGAGGCCTCGCATCACCGGGTTGCCACGCGTTTCGCTATAATAAGCAACCGACACGCCCACGACAAAAATAACGGCCATCGCGGCAAAGAGCACCCACCCCTGTTTTTGATCCCGCGCCATACGGCCATACGTGTAGGTTAATGAGGCTGGAATGGAAAAGATCAATAGCATCTCGATGAGATTCGTCAGCGGATTGGGGCTTTCGAAAGGATGGGCGCTGTTAGCGTTGAAAAATCCGCCGCCGTTAGTCCCAAGTTCTTTGATGATCTCCTGCGACGCTACTGGCCCCATGGCCAAGGTTTGCTTGGCTCCCTCCAAGGCCGTCACTTTCACGTAGGATGAAAAGTTTTGAATCACTCCCTGAGAAACGAGCACCAAAGCGACCGGAATCGAGATAGGCAACAAAACATAAACAATTGACCGGATAAGATCGACCCAAAAGTTGCCGATTGCCTTTGGAGCTGTAGGGTGCAAGCGGTAAGTGATTCCGCGCGCCAGGGCCAATGCTATGCCGATTCCGACCGCAGCGGAAATGAAGTTGTGCCAAGCGAGACCCGCCATCTGCGTGAGATAGCTCATGGTCGACTCGCCGGAATACGCCTGCCAGTTGGTATTCGTCGTAAAGCTCGCCGCCGTGTTAAAAGCGAGGTCCGCGGGCACCGGTCCAAAATTCTGCGGATTAAGCGGGAGAACATGTTGCAAGCGCTCGATGGCGTATGTCACCAGCAAAGTAATCGCGCTAAACACGAGCATAGCCACGGCATACTGTTTCCAGTCTTGCTGCTGTTTGGGATCGACGCCGCAGAGCTTGTAGATCCACCGCTCAATCGTTCCGAACAGGCGCGGCAAAGGCTGGCCGTTCCCTTCGAATACGCGATACATGTAGCCGCCAAGCGGCTTGGTTATGGCGAAAATAATCGCCACAAAGAGCAATATCTGAATCCATCCATTTGCTGTCATGACTTCTCCTGATTTCGCGCGTTTGCAAAAACACCGAGATGACTTCGGGCAGGCGCAAACCCATTATTTTCTGGTATGCTCGCGTCCCTAAAATTTCTCCGGCCACAGAAGCGCATAAATTAAATAGCCCATGATAAAGAAAGACACGATTACACCGATAAGATACTCCAACTCCATGATGCCCTCCTACAGACGATCACAGCCCCGAACATAGGCTAATGAAATCGCAAAAAAGACTACCGTGATAACAACGAATATTAGGTCAGACATCGGATCTCCCAAAAGTAGATTTATCTGCCAACTGTTATCGCAAGCGCAGTGCCATTCCTTTTCGCTAGAAAAAGAGCGGTTTCCAGAGAAGATAGCTGATTAGCTCGTTGCAATTTGCAAGAAGTAAGAATTCAACAATTGCAAGTTGCAGGCACGCGATCCGGGTTCCCTCGATACCCGAGCGGTTTAGAAAGCTCTTTGAGTGCATTCGTCTCCCCCCGAACTAGCGTAAAGAGTGCTTTTTTACGTGTGCGCAAGAATCAGTAATAAGAGAAGATTTGAAACGTTTGAAGCTGGCATGTCTTGTGCTCCCCATCGCAATCAGAGGTAGTTGTGAAACAAATCAAAAAACTCTTGGCGCCCACAGACCTTTCAGAGTTCTCCATACCAGGCGTACGCTACGCTCTCAGCTTGCCGTCAACTGTTCTGTGGACCAATGACGGGATATCGACAGTTGTCGAAATAGCGTCTTGCGTTGAGTCCACCGGTACGGACGTAACCGCTCTTAGAAGGTCTAGAGGACAATTTCAGCGATCTCCTTCCCTCAACTCATGTCCCTGAAAAAGTTGAGTTGGGGAGAGTTGACAAGACAATTGTCGAGGAAGCAACGAAACAGATAGCCGACTTAATTGTCATGTCCACCCATAGAAAACACGTCTTGGCTCGGTTTTTTACGGTAGTGTAACCGAAAAGGTAGTCCTGCAATGTCCCCTGTCCCGTTCCGTCGATTCGTCCCGAGTGCGCGGTGGAGACAGTGGAAAAGCTGCGGGCCGCCTGATGGCTTTAAACCAGTTCCTTCGATCCACTCAGCCACATATTATCAATGAACACATTCATCAGATGGCGGCTGCCGCTCCCGGCAACGACGATATGAAAGGAGCACTCTAATGATCGCATCGCAGGTTCGCATTCTCGTTGTCGATGATGAACGCAACATTCGCAAGAACTTAACCATGGTACTAGAAGCGTCAGGCTATACGGTCGATGCGAGTAATGATGGGGAAGACGCCCTTACCAAGTGTAAAACCCGGCATTATGACATCGCCTTCGTCGATATTCAGATGCCCAAGATGGGAGGCCTCGAACTACTCCGCTACCTGCACACACTCAGGCCAAGGATGGCGGTCATTATCCTGACCGCCTATGGAACCACGGGCAGAGCGGTTGAAGCAATGAAACTTGGAGCAGTGGATTTCCTTGAAAAGCCTTTCGATCCCAAGAATATCCAGTTGCTCTGCGAAGAGATCTTCCAGCGGCAAAAGACGGGAGCGAGCGTATCGATGGAGGACTTGCTCCGTATGGCGGAGCTGGCTCGAGAGCGGAAAGCCTATATAGAGGCACGTGTGTACTTAAAGACCGCAATGATGCGGGAAGTCACGCGACCAGAACCTTATTACTGGCTTGGTCATATTTCCGAGCTTGAGGGCGACAAGCGAAGAGCCATCCAATACTATTCGCTGGCACTGGACGCAAGCGTTGACTACCAGCCGGCCGATGAGGCACTCAAGCGCCTCAAGCATACCGCATCAACACCGCACGCCTAGGAAACCCTGTGTCCATTATCACCATATCGCATGAAGCGTTTGGCCATGGTCGAGCGGTCGCGGAACGGGTCGCTCAAATCCTTGGCTATCGCTGCATCAGCCGGGAAGTGCTGATTAAAGCTAGCGAACGCTACGGCATTGCTGAGGCGAAGTTATTCGAAGTTTTGGAAGAACAGCCGCATCACTGGTGGGCGCAATGGCTTGAGAGCCGAGGGGTTTATCGTATCGCGTTCCAAGCAGCGCTATGTGAGCTCGCGCAAGAGGGAAGCATTGTTTACCACGGCCGTGCTGGTCAGGAATTTTTCCCTGGCATCCACCATGTGCTGAATGTTTTGGTGAATACCCCGACGGAGTCAAGGATACAGCAAGTTATGGCACGCCAGGGACTCGCTGAGGAAGCCGCAACAAAATACCTCGAAAAATTAGACAGGATCCGCGCCCGGCGCATCAGGGAACTATTCAAGATCGACTGGCGCGATCCGACTCGATACGACATGGTGCTCAACATCTCCAGAACCACCGTAGAGACAGCGGCTCGCATAATTGCCGAGGTTTCTCGACGACAGGAATACCGGCCGACTGCCGAGTCTCTGCAAGCCGTTAAGGATCTAACAATTACTGCTAGAGCGGAGGCCGTGCTCATGGTATCCCGTTTAAACATCTCGAATCTAGAAGTTGAAACCCGTTGCGGCGAGGTTCACGTAGGCGGCATCATTCTCGCTGAAGAGGTAAAGGAGATCGCCGCCGATACGATTAGAAAGATCCCCGGCGTGACCCGTGTCAAACCCGATTTCGTGATAACGGCGCCAGAGCACTACCTGTATGGAGATGGGCGTTAGTCACGGCGCGTGTGGCGGGATGTAGGTGGCGTCTTAGAGCAAACTCCCTGTCGAAGAATTCAACCCACGTCTGCAGCTTTCGTGAGCAACCCGGTCGGGTTGATTCACCTGAAGTATGCAAAAACCCAAGGAAAGTTACTTTATGAATGATCCAGATTTATTTTTCGTTGTCCCCACCTACCGTCTCCGAGAGGTCGGTGAAACCATCAAACAATACGATGAACATTTTTGGCGCAACGGCCACTCAGTCAGGCTTCTGGTACTGGACGACTCCAGCCCAGCCAATCAGGAGAAGTACTATCCGCTGTTAGAGCAGACACGTACCCATAACGATCTTTTCTATGTCGGCCCCAAGGAAAAGGCGCATTTCCTCGCGTTCCTTAACGAGCGGCTGCGCGACAGAAAACTGGAGCCGCTGGTCAAAAACCTGTTTCGGCCCAGCTACGGCGGCAACCGCAACTGCACGCTCATGTATACCCTCGGGGGAATGATGATGAGTTCGGATGATGATATGCGGCCCTATGCTTTAGTGGAAGACAGCCCCGAATCACTCGGCGAAGACGAGGTCTGCCACGGCCGGCTGTATAGGGCCGGCCAGAACGGTTACACGCCTAAGTCATTCGACATCGTCGCTTCTTTCCTCGACGTGTTGGGCAAACCGGCCGCCCAAGTGCCCGCCAATTACGAGCGGGGCGAGCTTCTTATGGACACGGCCATGGATCTCGAGACCAACGCGACCAAGGGTCTGGCGCGCGAGAACTCCCTAATGCTTCAGCACGGATCGGTGCCCGATAACGCCATCGTGAAGATGGCCCAGACGTTTCGCTCCGGAACCAACGATATCGACGCTCTCGACTATGTGGACATGTTCCTCGCCGACGAGCAGCAGACGACCCTGGATGAGCTGACGGAGTTCTACGTGCTGGTGAACTTCCGTCCTGTGCTGACCAAGAAGAACTGGCGTATGGACTCGGGCGTAGCCGGCTATGACAACACCTTCGGCCTGCCTCCATTCTTCCCCACCTGGCTGCGCTTCGAGGACTACATCTATCGGCTTTGGATCCAACAGGACGGCGTGTGCTCCGCTCATGTGGATGCGGCGCAGAACCACACCAAGAGCAACTACATGCGCAATCCGCCGGCCGCGGAGATCTTCAATGAGGAAGTGTCGAACCTGCTTAAACGGAAGATCAAGTCCACGCTTACGCGACTGGACGATCTGAGCATCGCATTCGCCTACGAACCCGAGGTGACCGCCCAGGATGCCGGGGAGATTCTGACCAAGATTACAGAGCTGCACCAGCGCGCGATGCAGGCCGTGGAAAGCGAAAAGAACGCGGCGCGGGCCCAGTCGCTTCGGCTGTTCGCGGCAAACCTTGAGAGGGCCTTCTATGGCTTCGAGCCGGACTTTTTCCAGCAGAACCTGCTGAGGATCGTGGACGACGTTATCAGCGTGATTAAGGGTTCGATCGAATTGTGGCCATCGTTGGTAGAAATTTGCTATTTCCATAAGAGCCGCAAAGGTCTGCCGCAGATTCGAGTCAAAAACCAGAAGAGACGAGGCGCACGGAAAGCAAACCAGAAAACAGGCAGCACTTCTTCGAACCCGACACGGTTCCCGACCTGATTTATGAGTTGGTGAAAGGAGGAATCCAATGACTCAATCGCGGGCTCAAATTCTGGTCGTTGATGATGAGCGCAATGTTCGTAAGAATTTGACCATGGCGCTTGAGGCGGTAGGCTACACGGTAGATGCAACCAGCGATGGTGAGGAGGCCCTCGCCAAATGTAGGCAACGGCAACGGCCCTATGACATCGCCTTCGTCGATATCCAAACGCCAAAAATCGGGGGCCTTGAACTGATACGGTACATTCGGGATTTATGCAAAGAGGCCACGTTGGTCATGCTGAGCCAGTACGGAACTATGGCCAAGGTGGTCGAAGCAATGAGGCTCGGAGCCGTAGACTTCATCGAGAAACCCTTCGACAGCAAGAGAATCCAGCTGCTCTGCGACGAGATTCTTCAGAGACAACAACTAAAGACAAATGAATCTGTCAATGAACTCCTCCGCCTGGCCGAGCTGGCTCTGGAGCGTAACGCCTATATAGAGGCACGGATGTATCTCAAAATGGCGATGCTGCGCGATGGAAGTCGCTCCGAGCCCTACTATTGGTTGAGTGAACTTTGCGAGAATCGAGGTAATGTCCGCGAAGCGTTACACTATTACTTCAGAGCTCTCGATGTGGGACCCACCTACCAGCCCGCGCTCAAGGCTCTCAACCGCTTAAAGCGGTTGGCTGCTGGGACAAGCGCGTAAGGTTCCGCAAGATCGGAACCTGTCGCCGGTCATCCGCACAGGTGGACTAAAAAAGGAATAAGATGGACCGCGAGAGGTGGAGTTCATCCGCAAGAGACAGGAACGCGGCATGAACGAATCTCCTATCTCCTCAGATCCTAACCAAACTCTTGGCACGGTGGAGTCGCCATGCTCGCCGGGCGGTTTGGGCTCGCCGCTTTGGCGCTGGCTCTGGCCGGCCGCCTCGCCGCCCAGGGCCGCCGATCAACAACTCTCGGCACCTTGCCCAGCGACACAGTCACGTTCGGCGTGCTGGTTCTCGGCGCTATCGTACTGGTAGCTGCGCTAAGCTTCTGCCCGCTCTGGTCTTGGCACCACTAATGGAACTCTTGCAGTCGTAAGACTTGCAAGCGTAAGACTGTGAAATTCACCTATGATTCTCTACCTGATTCAGATGTGATAGGAATCATCGCAATGCGGATTGCAGAGGTCGCCTGTTTTAATGAATCTCCCGCAGCAAGGCGACGGGGTATCAACAAACATTTATGAGAATTTGTCCCAAAGTTGTCACCCCCCGAGTGTTTTTATCGGGGGTCCAGTCAGAGGTTTCGTCTGGATTCCGGTAGGGGCATTCGGGAATGACAGACTCTTAGAGGTCTGGAAATAGCTTTTACGCAGCAAGCCGCGGGGAATTGACCCAAAGAGATTAAACAGATGAAAAAAACATTTCTCATACTTGCGGCGTCAATCATAGTTATTTTGGTGGTACTCGCCATATTGAGCCGCTTCTTTGTCGACTTGCTATGGTTCGATACGCTGGGATTCAGAGCCGTCTTCACGACTGCCTGGCTTACGGAGATCATTGTCTTCGTCATCGCGAGCGTACTCTCGTCCACCCTACTACTGATCAACGGGCTCATCGCTGCAAGAACCACTTCTGCGGGTTCGCGCGGACCGCGGGGGTTCAGAGTAGTGGGTCGCAATACCCAAGGCTTGCCCGAGGTCATTGAGTTTTCCCTGGACAAGATTCCATGGCGGCTGATCATTCCGACGCTTGCTTTGTTAGTCGGACTGTTCATTGGTTTTGCACAGACCAGCAACTGGGACACGGTCCTCAAGTGGCTCTATGCTGCTCCTTTCGGACGGTCGGACCCTTTGTTTGGACACGACTTGGGGTTTTATGTTTTTTCGCTTCCCGTCTACGAACTGCTCCGCGATTGGGCACTGCTAATTATTTTTTTGAGTGCCGCCATAGCCGTTGGCATCTACTGGATACGCGGGGACATCACTTATCAGCCGCCCGGATTTCCTACCTTGAGCCCGGCAGCAACCCGCCACCTTTCCGGGTTACTTGCAGCGTATTTTCTCGTCAAAGCCGGTGGCTATATTCTCGATCGCTATGACCTGATGACTAGCAATAACGGGGTCGTGTTTGGCGCGGCGTATACCGATGTCCATCTCCGCCTGCCGCTGCTAATAGCGCTAGCTGGGGCAGCGCTTCTGGGGGCAGCCTTATGTACTTTCAATATTTGGCGTGCCGGTATCCGCTTGCCAGTTTTGGCTGTGGCCATTGTCTTCGCAGTGTCGATCGTGGAAACGATCGTACCCAGTCTGTTTCAAAGCTATTGGGTTAAACCGGACGAGTTGAAGCTGGAGTCGCGCTACATCGCCAACAATATCGAACTTACCCGATATGGTTTCGCTCTCGATCACATCACCAGCGCGCCCTTTCCTGCAAAAGGCAAGCTTACTCCGGAGGTGATCGCTGCCAACGATGTCACCATCCAGAATATTCGCTGGTGGGATCCTCGCCCGCTACTGGATACCTACCGCCAATTACAGGAACTCCGTCTGTACTACGACTTCCATGACATCGATGTTGATCGTTACGTAATCGATGGGAGTTACCGGGAAGTCATGCTTTCGGCGCGGGAAATGAATCAGTCCAAACTTCCGGCCGACGCGCAAACCTGGATCAATCAGCGCTTCAAGTTCACCCACGGGAACGGAATTGCCATGAATCCAGTGAATCGCTTCGATGAGGAAGGGTTACCGGTCTTTTACGTCAAAGATATTCCCCCCGTGGCGCCGCCGGAGCTGCGTATCGACCGTCCGGAGATCTACTTCGGCGAAGAGACCAGAAATTATGTAGTCGTGGGCGGCGACACCAAAGAATTCGATTATGCCAAGGGCCAGGAGAATGTCTACAACGTTTATCAGGGCCGTGACGGCGTGTCCCTACGCAGGCTGTGGACGCGCGCTTTGTTTGCCTGGTACTTCGGTGACTTCAAGCTGCTTATCAGCGACAATGTAACCTCATCCAGCCGCATCCTGTTCCGCCGTCTCATCCAAGACCGCATCCAGCGGATCGCGCCGTTTCTCCGTCTCGATCACGATCCCTATCTGGTCGTAAGCGACGGACGTTTGATCTGGTTGCAGGACGCTTACACGGCGAGCGATGCGCTTCCTTACTCGCAACGAAGTCGTGCTAACGGCATCAATTATATACGCAACGCGGTGAAAATAGCCGTTGATGCTTATGACGGCAATCCCGTCTTTTACGTTGCTGACGCGACAGATCCAATCGTGCAAACCTACCAGCGCATCTTTCCGTCCCTGTTTCAGCCAATGCATTCGATGCCGGCTTCGTTGCGCAGTCATATCCGTTATCCGGAAGATCTTTTTATCCTCCAAGCGAACGTCTACGG
>Ga0184626_10000247_pt1 | contig 15315 bp, 13 predicted proteins | sample PLM3_60_b1_FD_133142 | JGI IMG/M metagenome (GOLD analysis project Ga0184626, IMG submission 133142) | Groundwater sediment microbial communities from an aquifer in East River, Colorado, USA - PLM3_60_b1 | ecosystem: Environmental > Terrestrial > Soil > Riparian zone | place: USA: East River... | reverse complement strand
TTATTTGTACGAGGCTTGCCGGACGGTGTTGGCGGAGACTGGGCTACTGCCACACGCCAATCCGGGTGTGATGGGCCGGCGAGACTTGCGACGTCTGCGAGAAGTCAACGTGAGCATGGGGCTAATGCTCGAAAGCGTCAGCGAGCGCTTGCTCTTACCCGGCGGCGCCCATGATAACGCGCCGGATAAAAAACCTGCGGTGCGACTGAGAACTCTGGAAGAAGCCGGCAAGCTGGACATTCCGTTTACCACCGGCATTCTCATCGGCATCGGCGAGAACTGGGAGGAGCGTATCGATTCACTCCTGGCGATCCGCGAGTTGCACCAACGTCACGGCCATATCCAAGAGGTGATCGTGCAAAATTTTCGCGCCAAGCCCACGATCCCAATGCGCGCCCATCCAGACGCGACGCGGGACGACATGCGCAAGACCATCGCGCTGGCGCGCTTGATCCTGGGCGGCGAGATGAACATTCAAGCGCCGCCGAACCTCACTCCGGACGGTTACGAGCTTTACTTGGAAGCGGGCATCAACGATTGGGGCGGTGTGTCGCCGCTGACGCCGGACTTTATCAATCCCGAAGCGCCGTGGCCGGCATTACAAATGTTGCGCCGGAAAAGCGCCGAAGCCGGCTTCGAGTTGAAAGCGCGCCTGCCGATCTATCCTGAATTCATTCGACAGCACAACAAGTATCTTTCTCCATCGGTGAAGCCCTTCGTAGAGCGGCTATGCGGAAGCGATGGATTGGTGAAAAACGGCGGTCCGCTGGGGAATTTACCAACACTCCAGTACTCCAATACTCCATCCGGCCCCGGCCTTTTCTAATGATCGTCGTTCTCACCGGCGGTACCGGCGGCGTTAAGCTCATCGAAGGGCTCGCCGCGGAGATCGACCCTGCCGAATTGACGATTGTCTGCAACACTGCGGACGACTGCGTTTTTCACGGTCTGCACATCTCTCCCGATATCGACACGATTATTTACACGCTCGCCGGGTTGAGCGATACGGATAAGGGTTGGGGGATCAAGGACGACACGTTTACCGTGTTAGAGCAACTGCGCCGTTTAGGCAACGAGACGTGGTTCAATCTCGGCGATAAAGATTTGGCGACGCATATCACCCGAACGCGGCTGCTCAAAGAAGGTCATAAGCTTGCCGAAGTTACCGAACGAGTTCGCAAGGCATTGGGCATCAAAGCGACGATTTTGCCGATGTCCGATGAACGGATCGAAACGCGCGTCGACACACCGCAGGGGGAAATTTCCTTCCAGGAATTTTTTGTCAAAGAACGTTGGTCGCGGCAAGTGATCGGAGTTCGTTTTCATGGCGCTGAAACGAGCCAACCGGCGCCCGGCGTGATTGAAGCGATTGAACGCGCGCCAGCGATTATTATCTGTCCGAGCAATCCGATCACCAGCATTGGACCGATTCTCGCTGTGCCGGGAATTCGCCAAGCGTTGATGAAAACGGATGCGTCAATAATTGGCGTAAGCCCGATTATCGGCGCAACCGCGATCTCCGGGCCGGCGCATAAATTGATGATCGCGAGCGGCTTCCCGGCTTCGGTCCTCGGTGTGGCAAAATATTACAGCGATTTTCTCGGTACGCTGTTGATCGCCGACGAAGACCGAGCATTGGTGGAAGCGATTGAAAATTCCCATATCAGAGTAATCCGCACCGCCATCCGCATGACTTCTCGCGCCGATAAGAGGCGCCTGGCGCACGAGGTCTTGGACTTGGTCGGAAAATAGTCTAAAGAAAATTTCGGGTATACGCATGAACATCGCCGCATTGATGCCCGTGAAGGGCTTTCGCAACGCCAAACAGCGGCTCGGTGCGCTCTTGGACCAAGCCGGGCGCGAGCTATTAGCGGAAACGATGTTCCGCGATGTTTTACGTCAAGTGCGGCTGACGCGCGGACTTGCAGGAACTTTTGTAGTTACGGGCGACGACAAAGTCGCGACGATGGCGGCGACTGCGGGGGCGGAAGTGATTCGGGAAGCGGAGGAAAAAGGCGAAACCGATGCCGTCGATTTCGCCCGTCTGGAACTGAAGAGAGCCGGATGCGAAGCCGTGTTGATCATTCCCGGCGACATGCCACTCGTGCGCGCGGCGGATATCGAACGAATTCTTGACCAAGTCCCTCGAGACGCCTCCGCCCCCTTAGCTTTGCTCGTGCCGTCCCATGACCGCTTGGGAACCAACGCGCTCTTGTTAGCGCCGGCCGATGTGATCAAGCTGCGCTTCGGTTACGACAGTTTCAATTTTCATCTGGATCAAGTGGCCGCGCAGGGTCTGCCGATTCAGGTCGTCGAAGATGAACATATCGCACTCGATATCGACGAGCCGAAAGATCTCCAGCGATTCCTTTCCTACGGCTATGTGGATGGCGAGTCGACTCGGGTTGCCAACATTCTGCTGGCCGAAAAAGATGTGCACAGAATTCGGCTGTCCGGTAGCGTATGAAACGGATCGAGCTTATCGGCGTCGAAGGCATCCCCGAGATAGCCGCGGGTGATTCGATCGGCCAACTAATCTGCGAAGCATGCTCGATTCAGCGGACCGAGATTGCCGACGATGACGTACTCGTAGTCGCGCAGAAAATCGTTTCGAAAGCCGAAGGACGAATCGTTGCTCTCGCGAACATCCGCCCATCCCAGCGGGCGATCGAATTAGGCAAAGAATTGGACAAAGATCCGGCGCTCGTGGAGGTGATACTCGGCGAAAGCCGCAGAGTGATTCGTAGCGGCGGCCGGGCTTTGATCGTTGAAACCCATCACGGATTTGTCTGCGCCAACGCGGGGGTGGATCAATCGAACGTAGGACTGAAGCATGTGGCGTTACTACCTAAAGATCCGGATCGCGCGGCGCAAGACATCCGTAGACAAATTCAGCATCGCACCGGCAAGAATCCGGCCGTAATTATCAGCGATAGCTTCGGGCGCGCCTGGCGCCTGGGCACAGTGGACGTCGCCGTCGGCCTTGCCGGTTTGAAAGCGATCAAAGACGAGCGAGGCTTGAATGACCGTCACGGCTATCAACTCAAGGCGGCTGTGGCTGCGGTGGCTGACGAACTGGCTGCGGCGGCGGAACTGGTGATGGGTAAACGCGACGGTGTTCCGGTGGTGATCGTGCGCGGATATGACTTGGAAAAAAAGGAGGATGGAACGGTGCAAGAGCTGCTTCGCCCAGAGGCGGAGGATCTCTTTCGTTAGTTCATTGACGTGTCATGGATAAATTCAACGTTGCAATTGTGGGTGGTACGGGTAATTTGGGCGGTGCCCTGGCGCTTCGTCTTGGCGCCCCGGGGGTAAGAATCATTATCGGCTCACGTGACGCGGAGAAAGCCAAATTGGCAGTTGAAACCCTTAAGCCGAAATTGCGCGCAGGCGAGATAACCGGCACGACCAATCGAGAAGCGGTGAAAAATGCCAATTTCGTCGTGATCGCAGTCCCCTATGAGGGTCATCAGCAGATGGTTTCGGATCTCAAAGGACAACTGACAGGGAAAATCGTCATTGATACCGTCGTGCCGCTCAACAAAGTAAAACCGTTCGTGCCGCCGGCCGGATCGGCACTGCAAGAAGCGCAGCAAATTCTCGGCGACGAGGCGCCGGTCATCGGCGCGCTGCATAATATTTCCTCTGTGTATTTGGTCGATGTCGATGCACCGCTGGTCGTCGTCCTGATTTGCGGCGACAACGCCGAAGCAAAACAAAAAGTCATGGAGGTCATTCAACGCATCGGCGCGAATGCCTACGACGGCGGCCCGGCGAGCAACGCCTACGTGATCGAAGGACTCACCGGCGTTATCATTCACCTCAACCGAAAGTACAAATCCAAGCACGGCGCCATCAAGATCACCGGTATCGCCGGCCATTAGAGCGTTGTTACTGCGCATTCATCGTTTGCTTCCTACCTGTAAAAATTACTGGTGCGCTAACACTTTTGTCGTCGGAGGCCGGGCCCCGATTCAGCCAGGGAACTCTGTAGCTCCAAATTTTACTCGCGTTGTCTTTCCTTCGATGCTGGCTCATTAATTGCCTATCGTTACCCGCATTATGGCCATCAACAAAATGCGGATTCATGTCTTCTTCATAATAATTGGCTCGTTTTTGAGCTTTTACGGCTGCGCTGGCGTAGGTCTCACCCTATTTGGTGTTGGCGCCGGGGTCACGACCGGTACCTCGGTCGCCTACACGCTGGATGGGATAGCCTACCGCACTTTCACGGCGTCATTGCCGCAAGTTGAGAACGCTACGCGCACGGCTCTCGATCGGATGGGAATCAAAGTCGAGGCGACATCGAAAATCGACCAGGGAAAAGCGATCAAAGCCGTCACCAACGACCGCGAGATTGAAATTGAATTGGAGATGGTCAGCGCCAAAACCACGCGCATTCGCACCGTGGCGAAGCAAGGCATTTTCTTCAAAGACCGCGCCACTGCCACCGAGATCATTATCCAAACAGAAAAGGTTCTGGGTCTCAGCTAATAAAGTTTCGAGGAGGAAATTTTATGAGAAAGCTTGGCGTAATGATATTGACAGTCAGTCTGGCAGCGGCAATGCCGATTGTCGTGAGCGCGCAGACAGCCTCAGATTTGAACAGTCAGGTGACGACGATGAATAACCTGACGTCAAACCAGGGGCAAACCAACGTCACCAATAAGATCAGCAGTGATTTCAGTTCGTTTCTCGGTTCCGACGCAAACGCCGTCGTGACCGGTCTCAGAAACGGCACGCCGATTTCGTTGATTTCGACAACCACGACGCCAAGTCAAACTCCGGGCGGATTGCCAGTTACGACCACAACCACAACCGTGATTACGCCGCCCACCGGTCATATGGGATTCGGCAATGTTTATACTTCGTTGGCGCTGGCCAAACAGCAACTGAGCACGCTGGGAATCACCCAACCAACGCCGCAGCAATTGCAGGCTGCTCTTACCGGCGGCACCATTACCCAAACCACGGGAAATGGAGCGACGGCGACGACGACATCAACCAATCTCCAAGGGATTCTCACCATGCGCAGTCAGAACATGGGTTGGGGACAAATCGCTCAGAAACTCGGCTTCAAGCTCGGACCTGTGATCGCGGGCATGAAAAGCGCGAACAAGGGCTTGACTGCGACGGCAACCGCGACATCAAAAGGAAATGGCGCTGGCGCCGCAAACGGTCACGCGAGCAGTTCGTCTGATAAAAGCATTGTCTCTGCCAGCGGCAAGCCGCATGGAAACTCAGCTCAGGGAATTTCAAATGGTAAAGGCTCCGGCGATGGAATCGTCAGCGCTTCGGGCAAAGGTAATGGTAACGCCTACGGGCTTAACCGAAGCGGCATCGTCACCGGCTCGGGTCAGGGCGCCGGTTCGAGCGGCGGGATTGTCTCCGCTGGAGCGAGCAGCAACGGCATGACGAACGGCAAGGGCCATAACAAGTAGCGCAAAACCGCAGCAAAATTCTCGCGCTTGAAGGGGAACCGGGATGAATAGACAAAGACGGGTCTTGCTAATGTTCGGTTTCTTGATCATTGCGTCGTTTTTAAGCGGCGGCGCGGCGACAGCATTGGACTCCAATCGGCCGGCACATTTTCTTCCCGAAGAGCGCAAGATCATCGAGGATTATTATCATCAGGCAAAAAAAGGAAAAGCCAAAGGACTTCCGCCGGGGCTCGCCAAAAGGGGCGGCAATCTGCCACCGGGATTGCAGAAACAATTAGATAAAAACGGCCGGCTTCCGCCCGGCTTGCAAAAGCGCCTCGAGCCTTTGCCGACCGACTTGGACAGCCGGCTGCCGCAAATGCCAGAAAAGTGGCAGCGGGTGATTCTCGAACGCGACATCATTCTGATTGATCGCCGTACCGAGCGTATTCTCGACATCATCGAGAACGTCATCAGTCTCGCAACGGATCGTTAGCAAGATCCTTCGGGCACGGGCCGGAAACCCCGCCGGTGCCCAAACTTCTAAAGACTTCTCCCCTATTTCTCATAGCTTAGCACCGTCCGACCGAAATGGTTTGGACCGTTAACCTTTAGGTTTTTCCCACGTCTAACTGTTTGTAGCGGGTAGCCGATTTGCCGACACGTCGTAAAAGACAATGGTTGATCCTCAGAAACTCCGCGACGAAGAGCTAGTAGCTTTGTGTCAGCAAGGCAAAGGGGAGTACTTCGAGGTGCTCGTGCGGCGCTATATGGAAAAAGCCTTTCACATCGCTGCGAATTTCACGCGTGATACGGAAACGGCAAAAGACCTGTCGCAGGACGCGTTCTTGCGGGCTTACTCGAACATTCGCCAGTTCGATGGGCGTTCGAGTTTTTACACCTGGTTTTACCGTATCGTGGTAAATCTGTGTCTGGATCACGCTCGGCGCAGCGGCCGAGTTGTTTGGGAGTCGCTCGACGCTTTAAGTGAATCGCCCGGTGAGCATCATCAATTAGCGGATACGACGTTTCAGCCGGATCAGGAAGCCATCGCGGGTGAAGCGAAGCGCCGCGCCAATAAAACCTTAGAGGCTATGCCGAAAAAACAACGCACGGCGTTCTTGTTAAGAAACCATCAGGGGCTTACGATCGCGGACATCGCGAAGGTAATGAAGACTACCGAGGGAACAGTGCGAGTCTATCTACACCGGGCTGTGGCTGCGCTGCGCCAGAGCCTGGTCGAGTTTGTCTAGGGAGAAAACTATGAAAAGTGTCGTGCCGCTCGAAGGCGCATGCAAAAGTTTCGAAGAAGACTTGGTACTCTTTTATTACGGTGAGAGTGCGGATGCCGATCGGCGTCGGGTGGAGCAGCATCTGCCAAGTTGCGCCGCTTGCCGGCGTTTCGTCGATGATTTACGCCGGTTGCTGCCGGATATGGCGAAGTCCGAAGAGCTTCCGCAATCCTTCTGGGACGCGTACTATCGAGACACGCTGGCGAAGTTGGCTGAGCAGGACAGACAAAAATATTGGTGGCGCGATCTGTTCGCGCCGCTGAAAGTCTGGGCGGTGCCGGCGTTCGGTACGATGGCAGTGGTGGTCCTCGCGATTGGTCTGGTTTTGGGTAGAGGGGATTCCAAGCGAGTCACCGAAGGATCTTCGGAGGCAATCCCGCAGGCAATTTTATCAGACGCCAACCAACTGGAGTTTTTCGAGTCGATGGACATGCTCGAAGCGCTCAGCAAACTCGAGGAGCAAGACGAACTGAAGGCAGACCCCACGACGAATCATTCGAGTAAGTTAACGTCGCTTGCGGTAAACGCATGAAAATCGATCATTGAGGTTAAGAATTCGTGAAACGAGTGAATAAACGAAATATCACAGCGGTGGTCTTAGGATTGTTTCTAATGCTTGTTGCGACTCCTGCGTCGGCCGCAGGAGACAATTGGCCAAATCTAAGCCCGAAGGAAAAAGAGCGAGTCCGGCGCAACATCGATCGCTACGAGAAACTGCCGCCCCAAGATAAAGAACGATTGCGCGAAGAGTGGGACCGCTGGAAAAAATTTCCCCAGGACCGACGCGATCGAATCAAGCAGCGTTATGATGAACAGCGGCGCGATCGCGACCGAAATAATGATTAATATTGCAATTCGTCTCCGACGCCGATCACGTTATTCGCACACTTCAGATTCTGCTCATAAATCTTTTTCGACACTGCGCCAAGCTAAAATTCCAAGCCTAAGCGCCTGAATTTGCAGAGGCGCTTCTTTATTCAGAGCGGTACTCGAACGACTGGCTCATTGGTCGCGCATTTTTTACATTGGTACTCCGCGCTTGCCGCGCAAGAGGCAAATCCCTACACATTAGCGGACTAAAATTTTCATCCACTCTTGTCTTCTGGCGATTAACAAAGTTGTGGATGGGAAGTCTAACCAACAAGAGGGGGAAACTAACCATGAAAAGAACATTCATGGCTATCATGCTCGGAGCGCTACTTTTGCCTGCCGGCGGATTTGCCCATGATACTTATTACCGGGATTCGTACGGATGGCGCGATCGCTTTGATCGCCGTGTCGCTCGACCTGCAGATCCTGGATACTACTGTCACCGGCATCGACGCACATCTTACAGGGATGATGCGCGGCTACACTGTCACAGCAGCTACAATGACCCACATGGCATAGCGGCTGAGCGCACTTATCCGTATCGGTGGTCGCGCCGTTGATTTTACGTCGCGCGGGCGCGGGATCTTAATTCACAACAGCGTACACTCGGCGGTTAACGTCGATGCGGCTCGATTCAAATCAGTCGCAGCCTATTTGCATCAATCACGAGTGCCCAACCGAATCCGTATCTCACCTTTGATTCTGACAGCCTGTCAAAGTTCGACAACGGAAAGTCTGCGGCGCAAAAATTTTTTGCGATACTTCACAAACCGCTTCCACGAACGTCTAACGAAATAGAGAGAATCAAAGACGACAGTTAGTAGCAATCTATGAATTTTCTCAGATGAATGACACCGGAAAGAGAGGAGGAATCATGAAAACCATCGCCCTGCTTGCCTTGTTGACATTCGGATTTCTGACCGCGGCAGGATGTCACTGGGGTCACCGTCGCCACAATTATTCGGACGGATACAACCGCCGCTAACCCAATTTCAGCGCTGCTCCGGTTTCGCCAAGAAATCGGAGCAGCATAATCCCAATAGATCACGGGCCCGGTTCACATCGCATAATACGCCGCGCAATTGTCCCAGAGAATTTTTCGTTTATCTTCGTCGCTGATCGGCAGCTTTAAAAAATGAACCACAGCTTCAGGGTACTTGGAGTCGCCGTGCGGATAGTCCGTTGAAAAAACGATCGACTTGCCGCCGGTATAATCGATTACCTGTTTGACGGCCGCTTCGTCCGGTTCCACCGAAACTACGCACTGGCGCTTGAAATATTCGCTCGGCGCCATTCTGACATCCGGCGCCCAGACCTCGCCTTCACGTTCCCAGCCTTCATCCAAGCGCCACAACAGCCACGGCAACCAACCGCAGTTAGCTTCCAAAAATGCGACTCGCAGTTTCGGGTGGCGTGCCAGCACGCCGCCGGCGCAGAAACTTCCGAGCGCCAGCATTTGTTCCATGGGCTGTGCATAGACGCGGCGCAGCATGAGGTTGGGCTCGAGCCGCTCGCCGATCTGCCGTTTCCCCGTGCCCGTCGACTCGTGAAAGCCCAAGGCAAGATTGAGCTCTTCGAGAGCGTTCCACAGCGGTTCGTAATCGTCATCATGCCATTGATGTTTAACCAACGGATTTGCCCGCAGAAACACCGCGCGAAAACCGAGTTCGCTGGCACAACGCCGCGCCTCGGAAACCGCGTCGTTCATATCATAGGGCGAGATCATGCCCGCGCCGATTAAGCGTGATGGGTCTTTGTTGCAAAAATCATAAAGCCAATCGTTGTACGCGCGCGCGATTGCAGCGGCGAATTCGCCGTCCATATCATTCACGACCAAAGCGCGCAGGCCACGCGTGGGATAGAGCACGGCGGCATCGATGCCTTCGATCTCCATCGCTTCGAGCTGGACTTCCGCCGTCCAGCCCCGCGCGGCATCCGACGCATAGATGCGCTGGTTTCGTTCGAAGTTTTCGCCCCGCGCCGAATTGTTTTGCCGTGTCGTCGTGCGCGCCCAGTCGCGCCCGTCGGGATAGATCATGCGTAGGTCGCGGACATTGCTGCTTACGACACCGCGCGGAGCGCGGCCTTTGAATTTGCCGTCGATATAGCGCTCCCAAAGATCCGGCGGCTCCATGATGTGCATGTCGCTGTCGAGAATCCTAAATCCCTGCTTCGCCATCTTCACATCCTCCTGATTGAGGTCATCATATCGAGTGACTCCATACTGTCAATTGCGTGGTAAGGGTTAAGAACCCGACAGGCTCGATGAACCAGAACCGGGGGGACTCTCTCAATGTGTCGGATGGGCTGCATTCCTATAGGCTCAAGAGCGTTGGCCGGCTTGACTGCTATCAGACAAGACCGCCTTGTGCTTCGAGAATTGGCGGCTTCGGTGCAGCGCGGCCCCATATGAAGGCATTCACAAAACCGGTCTGCATTGATTGCTGCGACAGCGTACAAACGTCCTAGTCTAGGAGTTTACATGTAAACTTCGCCTACACGGATTCGACATATAAAGTATTGAAAGATTAGAGATTACCAGCAATTTGTCTGTAGTTGTAAATCCAGCTTACACATCCGCCAAAAAAGGAGTCTGCAAACCAATTGGGTTTCCGGCATTTAGCCGTGGCACGGTGGTTGCTCGCATTAATCCTGCCGATTTTAACGGAAGGTCCGTGGGGGATCGCTTCGAGACAAATGGCGGCGCGGAACCGGGTCGGAATGCGATCACAGTGCGCATGCGCATATTGTCGTCTCAGCTGGTTAATAGTAAGAGAGATCGTGTTTCAGGTTCGGTTCAACAATGTTGGCCACAAGCGCAGTTCTAAGGTGCAGGACAAAAGAGTTCTCCTGCTATCCCGGCGTAAGTGAATTTCTGGGTGAGCGATTCATTCGCGCGCGGGCGCGAACAATTATGAAATCATGAGTGATAAGCCGACTGGTGATCTCTCTCTGTATGTGCGCCAGACATACGAGGTAACAAGAATGGGTGATTCATGGAAATATCAATTACCGCCGACGCAACAGGCGATTCGCGATAAGTGTTTTCACCCGTCGGGTACGTGTGTCGAGTTCCCGAAAGAGGAAATCGAACAATCGATCCCAGAGCGGTTTGAGAAGATCGTGCGGTTGTATCCTGACCGGATCGCAGTCAAGACGCCACATCAGATTGTTACTTATACAGAGCTCAACGCCATGGCGAATCGATTAGCCCGCGCGATTCTGGCGCAGCAAGGGAATAAGCCCGAACCCGTCGGGCTGTTGTTCGAGAATGGCGCTACCCTTATAGCGTCGATCCTGGCAGTCCTAAAGGCAGGCAAATACTTTGTGCTTTTGGACCCTACATTCCCTAGGGAAAGGATCGCGGATGTTTTGGAAGATTCTCAGGCGAGCTTGGTCGCTTCTGATCAGCAGAATATTTTATTAGCAACCGAATTGGCAAACAGTAGGTGTCGGCTCGTGAAATTTGAGCCGAATGATTGCAGCATATCAGCTGAGGATCTTCAAATACGCATTGCGCCCGAAGCGCCCGCCTATATCACTTATACCTCCGGTTCAACCGGACAACCAAAAGGGGTCGTTCAAAACCATCGGGGTCGGCTACATCACGCCATGCTATTCACCAACGCGTACCATATTTGCGCGCACGATAGATTAGGCCTTTTGACTTCCGGCACGGCAAGTGCCATCGCCAACCTTTTTTTTGCAATACTAAACGGTGCTGCGCTGCTCCCTTTTGAGGTTCGTACGGAGGGGATAACCCGACTATCCATGTGGCTTTTAAATAGTCGGATCTCCGTCTGTTCAATAAGCTCACCGCTCTTTCGGAAGTTCTGCGAATCCCTGACGGGAAATGAAAGATTCCATGATCTTCGTCTTGTTCGATTGTCGAGTGAAGCGTCTTACAAAACCGATATTGATCTCTACAAGAAATATTTTCCAGACAACTGTCTTTTAGCTAACGGACTCGCTCCCACTGAAACCGGACTTATTAGAACTTACCTAATGGACCACAACACTGAGATCACTGGCAATGACGTGCCAGTGGGTTACCCTGTGGAGGACAAGGAGCTGTTATTGCTGGACGATGAGGGAAACGAGGTTGGCTTCAACCAGGTGGGAGAGATCGTTGTCAGTAGTAAGTACCTGTCCCCTGGCTATTGGAATCGACCCGACCTCACCCAAACCAAGTTTAAGCCCGATCCAGACGGTGGTGAGAAGCGACTCTATTATTCGGGAGATCTGGGTCTCATGCTTTCTGACGGCTGCCTTATCCACAAGGGGCGTAAGGACTTTCGAGTGAAGGTCCGGGGCTACGGAGTAGAATTGGCGGAGGTTGAGAAGCTTCTACATGACCATGTGGACATCAGAGACGTAGTCGTGGTGGCACGGCAGAATGAAACGGGCGAGGCTCGTTTAGTTGCATACTTTACTTCTAACAGTCGCCCTGGTCCAAGCACTAGTGAGTTGCGTATTTTCTTGCGCCAAGAGTTGCCTGACTACATGATCCCGTCATCCTTTGTGAGACTAGAAACCTTGCCCCTCACAGTAAGTGGCAAGGTAGACCGACAATCCCTTCCTGCGCCAGACAGTTCCAGGCCAGAACTGGATACGCCCTACATTGAACCCGGAACCCCGCTAGAAAAGGAATTAGCCAAGATCTGGTGCGAGGTGTTAGGCGTCGAACAGATAGGCATTCACGACAATTTTTTTGATCTAGGCGGCCATTCTCTGCGAGCGATGCAGCTCATATCGCGGATCCGTGATGGTTTCCAAGTCGAGATACCTCTTCTTTACATTTTCGAGGCTCCAACTTTAGCCGCTCTGAGTCGTTACATGGAAACGGCCGGTCAGCCAAGCCATGGGGCAGATACTCTTTCTCCACAACCAGTCTTGAGGGACGGAGAACTCCCGCTCTCGTTTGCTCAACAGCGGCTGTGGTTCCTTGACCAACTGGAGCCGGGAAGCTCCGCTTATAATTTTTCGGCTATTTTTAGGCTTAAGGGTCGACTCAATGTGACGGCATTGGAGCAAAGCTTCAATGAGATTATCAAAAGGCACGAAGCATTACGTACAGTCTTCCACGCGGTCAATGGCTCGCCATGCCAGATTATTCTCCCGTTCATGGCGATCAAGCTGCACGGAATCGATCTACGAGACATCGTTTCGGATACAGAGAGAGACTCTGAGGCTCGCCGTCTGTCCACTGCAGAGGTTGAGCAACCCTTCGACCTGGCCCATGGCCCATTATTACGGGTTACTTTGGTGCGGCTAGCGGAGGATGAATACCGGTTACTCTTAACTATGCACCACATTGTTTCTGACGGATGGTCAATGGGAGTACTTTTTCGTGAACTCAATGCACTTTATGACGCCTTTTCGAAAGGGCACCCTTCGCCCTTGGTGGAGCTGCCGGTACAGTACGCCGATTTTGCTCAATGGCAGCGGCACCAACTGCGCGGAGAGCGACTAGAAAAACAGCTAGCTTACTGGAAAAAACAGCTTGAAACTGTCCCAACGCAGCAATTACCCACCGATCGGCCACGGCCTGCGCTTCGGACCGCTAATGGTGCACGACACCACTTCGAATTGTCCGATAACCTTTCAGCGGCTCTGAAGAGCCTGAGCAATCGGTACGGTGTGACTCTTTTCATGGTGTTATTAGCCGCCTATCAGACATTGCTGCAACGTTCCACCGGCCAGAATGATATTGTAGTAGGGGCTCCTGTCGCTGGTCGGAACAATCGTGAGATTGAGGGTTTGATTGGTTTCTTTCTTAACATGTTGGTCTTGCGCACCGACCTGACGGGCGACCCTACCTTTCCCGAACTGTTGGCTCGCGTACGGAAGATTTGCCTGGAGGCATATTCTCACCAAGACTTGCCTTTTGAAAAACTGGTGGAGGAACTTCATCCAGAGCGGAATCTAAGCCATCAACCATTGTTTCAAGTGACGTTTGCTCTGCAGAATACGCCAAGGTGTCCCCTAGCATTGAACGGCGTGTCAGCAAAGGAATTGGAGGGTAATGGAGGAATAAGGTTTGATCTGCACTTGTTCATGGAAGAGGAAGAGGGACATTTGCAGGGTTGGGTCGATTACAGCAAGGACTTGTTTAACGGCGAGACGATCGATCGAATGATTGGGCATTTTCAGACTCTGCTTGAAGGCGTCGTGGCGAATCCCGATCGATGTATATCGGACTTGCCGATTCTCAGCGAAGCCGAGCGGCAGCAGTTATTGGTGGAGTGGAACGACACAAAGAGAGATTTTCCCAAGGACAAGTGCATCCATGAGCTATTCGAAGGAGAAGTGAACAAGAGTCCCGATTCCGTGGCGCTCGTCTTCGAAAACCAGCAACTGACCTACCGGGAATTGAACTGCCGGGCCAATCAGCTTGCGCATTATCTTCGAAATCAAGGCGTGGGGCCAGAAACTCTGGTGGCGATTTGTCTAGAGCGGTCCATCGAGATGGTTGTGGGATTACTAGGCGTTCTCAAAGCTGGGGGTGCTTACTTAGCGTTGGACCCGGCGTATCCGAAACAACGCATGGAGTTCATGCTCGACGATTCGCGGGCAGCGGTCCTGATAACTCAAGAACCGTTGCTTAAAAAGTTGCCGAGACAGAAAACAAGAATTGTCTGTTTGGATAGAGATTGGCCGGAGATTTCTCGGCAATTCGAATTGAATCCCGCCGTCGAAATTTCAGCGGAAAACCTGGCCTACGTCAGTTACACGTCAGGATCGACTGGAAAACCCAAAGGCGTCGCTGTTTCGCACCGGGCGGTGAATCGCCTGGTGATGAATACCGACTATGTAGAGTTAAGTCCAGCGGATGTTATCGCCCAAGCGTCAAATATTTCTTTCGATGCGGCGACCTTCGAGATCTGGGGAGCGCTTTTGAATGGGGCGCGGCTGGTGCTGATTGCCGAAGATACCTTGCTCTCACCGCAGGCTATGGCTACGGCAATCGAGCAGCGCGGTATTACGACGTTGTTTCTAACCACGGCATTATTCAACCAGATGACGGACCGAATCCCAGCACCGCTCCGCAATTTACATCACCTGCTTTTTGGCGGCGAGGCCGTCGATCCACAGCGTGTAAGAGAATTGTTACAAAAGGGCCCGCCGAAACGTTTGCTGCACGTCTATGGGCCGACGGAGACTACGACGTTTGCTTCATGGTACCTGGTGAAGGGAGTCGCGGAGGAGGCATCCACCGTGCCGATCGGGCGACCGATCGCGAATACCAAAATTTACATTCTCGACTCGCACCTAAGCCCCGTGCCCATTGGCGTCGTTGGCGAACTCTATATCGGCGGCGATGGCCTGGCGACGGGTTATCTGAATCGACCAAAGCTGACCCAAGCGAAGTTTATCGCAAACCCGTTTAGCAGCCAGCCCGGTGATCGACTGTACAAAACCGGTGATCTGGCCCGGTATCTCGCCGACGGCAACATTGAGTTTGTCGGGCGCATCGATGATCAGGTGAAAATCCGTGGTTTTCGTATCGAGCCGGGCGAGATTGAGGCCGTGTTAGGCCAGCATTCGGGGATTCGAGAGTGCGTGGTAATGGCGCAGCAAGATGATGCCGGGGAAAAACGTCTGGTCGCTTACGTCGTGGCAGTTTCCGATTCTCAGCTCGACTCCATTGGTCTCCGGGGATTCCTCAAAGAAAGACTTCCCGAGTACATGATTCCCGCCGCATTCGTATTCTTAGACACGCTGCCGCTGAC
>Ga0184626_10000246_pt1 | contig 15315 bp, 12 predicted proteins | sample PLM3_60_b1_FD_133142 | JGI IMG/M metagenome (GOLD analysis project Ga0184626, IMG submission 133142) | Groundwater sediment microbial communities from an aquifer in East River, Colorado, USA - PLM3_60_b1 | ecosystem: Environmental > Terrestrial > Soil > Riparian zone | place: USA: East River... | reverse complement strand
TTCGCGCAGCGGTGGGCCGCGGCGCCGGCGCGGGCGACCTGCGGGACGACCCGCTGGCGGCCTGGGCGGAAGCGGAGTTCGGCGTGACGTGGGCCGGCGACAGGTACGAGCGGCAGCAACCGACCCAGCTGCCCGGAGCTGCGGCGCGTTTGGCCGAGCTGACCGGCAAGACCGAAGCGGATGTGGCGGCGGCACGGCGCAAGGCCGGCATCACGCCGGTCTACAAGCGCATCGACACCTGCGCCGCCGAGTTCGCCTCCTCCACGCCCTACATGTATTCCTGCTACGAGGGCGATGGCGAGAATCCCGCCGAATGCGAATCCGAGCCCACGGACACGCGCAAGGTCATCATCCTCGGCGGCGGCCCGAACCGCATCGGCCAGGGCATCGAGTTTGATTATTGCTGCGTCCACGCCGCCTATGCGCTGAAGGATGCGGGCTTCGAGACCATCATGGTCAACTGCAATCCAGAGACAGTGTCGACCGACTACGACACCTCGGATCGCCTCTATTTCGAGCCGCTGACCGCTGAGGACGTGATCGAGCTGGCGCGCGTCGAGCAGCGCCGCGGCACGCTCGTCGGCGTCATCGTGCAGTTCGGCGGCCAGACGCCGCTGAAGCTGGCGGCGGCGCTGGAGGCGGCAGACATTCCGATCCTCGGCACCTCGCCCGATGCCATCGACCTCGCCGAAGATCGCGAGCGGTTCCAGGCGCTGCTGAAGAAACTCAATCTGCGCCAGCCCGCCAATGGCACCGCGCGCTCCACCGCCGAAGCCGAGAAGGTCGCCGCCGAAATCGGCTATCCCGTTGTGATCCGCCCCTCCTATGTGCTGGGCGGCCGGGCGATGGAAATCGTCCATGATGTGGAGTCGCTGCAGCGCTACATGACGAATGCGGTGAAAGTCTCCGGCAGCAATCCTGTGCTGATCGACTCCTATCTCAGCGACGCCATCGAAGTGGATGTGGACGCCGTCTCCGACGGCAATGACGTCTATGTCGCAGGCATCATGGAGCATATCGAGGAAGCCGGAATCCATTCCGGCGACTCCGCCTGCTCGCTGCCGCCCTATACGCTAAGCAACGGCCTGCTGCAGGGCTTGAACCAGCAGACGGTGGCGCTGGCCCGCGGCCTCGATGTCGTCGGGCTGATGAATGTGCAATTCGCGGTGAAGGGCGACGATATCTATGTGCTGGAGGTGAACCCGCGCGCCAGCCGCACAGTGCCCTTCGTCGCCAAAGCAACGGGCGTACCCATCGCCAAGATCGCGGCGCGCATCATGGCCGGCGAGAAGCTCGCCGCGTTCGACCTCAAGCCGCCGGCCCGCGACCATGTGGCGGTGAAGGAATCGGTGTTCCCCTTCGCCCGCTTCCCCGGCGTCGATGTCATCCTGGGACCGGAGATGAAATCCACCGGCGAGGTGATGGGCATCGACCGCAGCTTCGCCCGCGCCTTCGCCAAGTCCCAGCTCGGCGCCGGCAACAAGCTGCCCCAGTCCGGCACGGTCTTCATCTCAGTGAAGGACCGGGACAAGTCCGCCATGGTGGCCCCGGCGAAGCGCCTGGTGGAACGGGGCTTCAAGATCCTGGCGACCGGCGGCACCGCGGCTTATCTGGAACAGCGCGGCCTGCCGGTGGAACGCATCAACAAGGTGCTGGAGGGCCGGCCGCATATTGTCGATGCCATGAAGAACGGCGAAGTCCAGCTGGTGTTCAACACCTCCGAAGGCGCCCAGGCCGCCACCGACAGTTTCAGCCTGCGGCGGACGGCTCTGCTCAACGCCATCCCCTATTACACCACCGTGGCCGGTGTCCGGGCTGTCGTGGATGCCATCTTCGCCACCGCCACCGGCGACCTTGAAGTCGCCCCCCTGCAGTCCTACTTTAGAGCGTCGTTCGCCTAGCCGGCACGGTCGCCACCGTCGCCGACGGGTAATTTTTTGTCGCGGTTCGGCCAAAGGCTGGGCCGCGAATGGCGAGGAGCTATGACGAAGATCCCCATGACGGCCGAAGGCTACAACCGGCTGGAAGAGGAATTGAAACACCTGAAGCATTCGGAACGCCCGGCGGTGATCAAAGCGATCGCCGAGGCGCGGGATCATGGCGATCTGTCGGAGAATGCGGAATACCACGCCGCGCGCGAACGGCAGAGCTTCATCGAGGGCCGCGTCGCCGAACTCGAAGACAAGATCGCGCGCGCCGAGGTCATCGATATCAGCAAGCTGTCAGGCAAGCAGGTCATGTTCGGCGCGACCGTTACGCTGGTCGACGAGGATACCGACGAGAAGTCGAGCTATCAGATCGTCGGACCCGACGAGGCCGACATCCGGTCGAAACGGCTTTCCATCACCTCGCCGCTGGCGCGGGCGCTGATCGGCAAGACCACCGGCGACAATGTGGAAGTGACGACGCCGAACGGCTCCAAATCCTACGAGATCGTGCGCGTCGCCTTCAAATAAGCGGGCCGCCGTTCGGCGGCTCCCCTCTCACTCCAGATCGATCGGCACGCCCGGCGCGGTCTTGCAGCTGCGGATGCCCAGGGCCGACTTCACATGGCTGACATTCGGCGCCGCGGTCAGCCGCGTGGTGAGGAACTTCTGATAGGAGTCCCAATCGGCGGCGACGATGCGCAGCAAGAAGTCGGTCTCGCCCGCCAGCATGTGGCAATCGCGCACCTCCGGCCAGGTCTGAACCAGATTCTCGAAGGCGCGGAGGTCGGCTTCCGCCTGACTATTGAGGCCGACTTGGGCAAACACCGTGACGCCGAATCCCAGCGCCTCGCCATTGATGTCGGCGTGATAGCCGCGGATGAAACCGCCCTCTTCCAGGGCCCGCACGCGGCGCAGGCAGGGCGGCGCGGAAATGCCGACGCGGTCGGCCAGATCGACATTGGTCATTCGGCCATCCTCTTGCAATTCCTTGAGGATGCGCCGATCGATGCGATCGAGTTTAACGCGCCGCATCATATTCCTCCGATACCGACCGATGGCGCGAAATTATATTACCAGACGGCCTGAGCGCCAAGCATATCGCTGATATCGGAAGGCGGTGAGGCAGGCGGGGCTGGCTTGGCGGCAACAGCCGCACTTGGCATCAATACCGGTCGCGTTTCGCGCCCTTCAGCTTGCGCAGCAGGCGCGCCGGCAGGCTCCAATCCTCGATCACGACGATGAAGACCTTGCGTAGGGCATCGGGCGGGCACTTGATTTCCCTTACCCCGTGCCAGGAGCGCTCGCGGCGCATGAACAGCAGCGAGTAGTTGCCGACCGCCGTCGACGGCATCGCGCGGTCGAACTCCTCGAACCGCGGCGCCGAGCCCGCGCCGAAGCGGCCATTGTCGTCGAGGATGAGCGTTTCACCGCCCCAATCGGGCTGCCAGTCATTTTCGGTGTTCAAGTAGAAGATATGGGAGCCGAGCTTTCGCTTCGCGTCGCAATGGGGCGACACCGAACAGCCGTTCGGCGTGTAGTGCCAGTGAAACAGCAGTCGGACGGCGCGCCGGCCGAACATGCGCTGAATGAACTGCAGATAGCGCGGGCTCTTCAGTTCGGCGATGAAGTCGTGCCAGGCAGACGAGATGGGCAATTCCGGGCTGTAATCCAGCGACAGCCGGTCATGGCTCTGCTGTCCGTATCTCCGCTTCTCGCCGAAACGCTGATTGAAGACATCGGGCGGCGGCAGCGCTTCCACCAGCCGGCGGTAGGCGTCGGCCTGCAGAAAGCCTTTCGGATTGAGCCACGGGTAGGGCTGGGTGGCTTGGAACGCCGTAGCGCTCAGGCCATCCATCAGCGATTCGTCGACGAACTTCATTGCCAATTGTGTTCTGATTCCTGCGATTAGGCTAACTTCGCCCGGAGTGCGCGGCAATTGAAGCCGACATGATGCCGCACACGCGAGCGCCGACGGCATCATCGACAAAAGCTGCGACCGACCATGAGCGAGGCCCGAGCTATGACGGTAAACTCTTGATCTGGTGCGGTTAATCCCGCGGCGCCAAACTCTCGACCGGCGCTGGAAGCGGCGCCGCCGGGTGCATTGCCTTGTCCCCCGAGGTCGCGATCACTATCCTCTATGAAGACACCGGCCTCTATGAAGACACCGGAAAATTGAGCGGGCGCGGCGACATGCCAACGGAACATCATACAAAAATCCTGATTGTCGGCTCCGGTCCGGCCGGCTACACGGCCGCGGTCTATGCCGCGCGCGCCAATGCCAAGCCGATTCTGGTCGAGGGCCTGCAGCCCGGCGGCCAGATGACCATCACCACCGATGTGGAAAACTATCCCGGCTTCGCCGAAGTGGTTCAGGGTCCGTGGCTGATGGAGCAGATGCGCATGCAAGCCGCCCATGTGGGCACGCAGCTGTTCTCCGACACCATCGTTTCGGTGGATCTCAGCCGGCGCCCGTTCCGCTGCGTCGGCGACAGCGGCGACATCTATGTCGGCGAGACGCTGATCATCTGCACCGGCGCCCAGGCGCGCTGGCTCGAACTGGCGAGCGAGCAGAAATTCCGCGGCTTCGGCGTTTCCGCCTGCGCCACCTGCGATGGCTTCTTCTTCCGCGGCAAGAATGTCTGCATCGTCGGCGGCGGCAATACGGCGGTCGAGGAAGCGATCTACCTGACCCACCATGCCGACAAGGTGACGCTGATCCACCGGCGCAATTCCCTGCGCGCCGAGAAGATCATGCAGGACCGCCTGTTCAAGAATCCGAAGATCGAGGTGATCTGGGACACTGTCGTGACCGACATTCTGGGCACCGACGAGCCGCCGGCAGTCAGCGGCGTGAAACTGCGCAACGTCAAGACCGGCAAGGAGAGCGCGCTTGCGGTCGACGGCGTGTTCGTCGCCATCGGCCATGTGCCGGCGACGGAGCTGTTCCGCGGCCAGCTCGAACTGGATCAGGAGGGCTATATTCTCACACGGCCCGACAGCACCGCGACGGCGATTCCCGGCGTGTACGCCGCCGGCGATGTGAAGGACAAGATTTTCCGCCAGGCCGTGACGGCGGCGGGGATGGGTTGCATGGGGGCGCTGGAAGCCGAGAAGTTTCTGGCGGCACACGAGGCAGTGGCAACCCAAGCGGCAGAGCAAGCGGCAGAATAGGACGACAGAGCAGCGCGTCACCGCCGCTCGTACACGGGTCTTTCGGCAGTACAACAATGATGGATTGGGACAAGCTTCGCGTTTTTCACGCCGTGGCTGAGGCTGGCAGCTTCACCCGCGCGGGGGACGAGCTCGGCCTGAGCCAGTCGGCGGTGAGCCGCAAGATCAGTGCGCTCGAGGATACGGCCGCGGCGCCTCTGTTCCACCGCCACGCGCGGGGACTGATCCTTACCGAACAGGGCGAACTGCTCTACCGCACGGTGCGCGAAGTGTTCGCCAAGCTGGCCATGGTCGAGGGCCAGTTGGCCGAAAACAAGGACCATCCCAAAGGACAGCTCAAGGTGACGGCCACCGTCGGCCTTGGCTCCTTCTGGCTGGCGCCGCGCATCGGCGAGTTCGCCGATCTCTATCCCGACGTATCCGTCGATCTGGTTCTGGACGACAAGGAACTGGATTTGAGCATGCGCGAGGCCGATGTGGCGATCCGGCTGATCCCGCCTCGGCAGGCGGAGCTGGTGCAGCGTCACTTGATGACCATCCGCAATTTCATCTATGCGTCGCCGGCCTATGTGGAGCGCTATGGCGTGCCGCAATCGATCCCGGATCTGGATAACCACAAGATCGTTGTCTATGGCGACGAGTCCCGGCCGCCGGTTCCGGAACTGAACTGGCTGCTGACCATCGGCGCGCCCGAGGACCAGCCGCGCCGCCCGGTCCTCACGGTCAATAACGTCTACGCCATCCTGCGCGCAGTGCAGAGCGGCCTGGGTATCGCTACCTTCGCCAAATTCATGGGCGAGGAACAGCACGGGCTGGTGCAGGTCCTGCCGGAGGTCGAGGGACCGCGCTTCGAGGCCTATTTCGTCTACCCCGAGGAACTCCGGAACTCGAAGCGCATTCAAGTCTTTCGAGATTTCCTGCTGCGGAAGGTGGCCGAGGCCGATTTATAACCAATCTGTGCCAAGTGGTTAATCACTGGCATCGCATGCCCGTCATATACGCATACAAACCGGGCGAGGCATGCATGGAATGCATATCAGAAATGCTCCAAATGGGCTGGTGTCTGCCGCTGGAGTGACTATCTTTAGCTTGTGTTGCAGTGCAACAAAGGAATTCGGCAGCTCTGATTGGCTGCCACCGAGGTTCGGGCGCATGCCCGAACGGGGTCTTCGGACCCTACGTCTCCCAGACGTGAAGCCTCCCTGTTTAACTTGCCAGGCCCTTGCGGGCCTGGCTTTTTTCTTACCCAAAGGGTCCAGCAGGGTCAGGCGTACAGACGCTCGTTCTCCAGGCCCTTATAGAGGTCTGCGACGAACTCGCCATATCCGTTGAACAGCTGGGTGGGAACGGTCTCGCCGGTGCCCAGCACGCGTTCGTTGGCCTGGCTCCATCGGGGATGGGACACTTCCGGGTTCACATTGGCCCAGAAGCCGTATTCCGAAGCCTGCAACGCCTCCCAGAAGCTGACCGGCCGTTCCGCCGTGAAGCTGAACTTCACGATCGATTTGATCGATTTGAATCCGTACTTCCATGGCGTGGCAAGCCGCAGCGGCGAACCGTTCTGCGGCGGCAACGGTTTGCCGTAGAGACCCGTGGCGATGAAGGCGAGTTCGTTGGTCGCCTCGGCCATGGTCAGGCCCTCCACATAGGGCCATGGATACCAGGAGGCCTGCTGGCCGTTGGCGACCTCGGGATCCAGGAAAGTCTCCATGCGCAGATAGGCAGCGCCGCTCTGGGGCTTTGCGTAGTCCACCAGCGCCTTCAGCGGAAAGCCGCTCCACGGCACGGCCATCGACCAGGCCTCGACGCAGCGATGGCGATAGAGCCGCTCTTCCAGCGGCATCGCCTTCAAGAGATCGTCGATGGCGATGGTGATCGGTTTTTCCACCATGCCGTCGATGGTGACGGTCCAGGGGCGGACTTTCAGGGCCTGCGCCGCTCTGCTGATATCCTTGCTGGAGCCGAACTCGTAGTAGTTGTTGAAGGTCGTTACCTGGTCCTCGGCGGTGATGTCGCGATCCAGCTTGTATCGCTCATTGCGCGTCACCGGATAGAGGCCGGCCGACGGATCGGCGATGCTGTCCGCCCGCGCGTGGCGCCCGAACAGTCCCGCGCCCGACAGCAGAATCGGACCCGCGGCAAGGGCCTGACATAGACGCCGGCGATCGCGAAACACCGCTTCCGGTGTCGCTGATGATTCCGGCAACTCCCATCCTCGCCGCGTCTTAACGAACATGAGGATATCCTCCTTCACCCAGGGGTTCTGCCCCTGAGGTAGGCCCCATCGCGATCAGCGGCAAGTCAACTCGGGGTGAGAACCGCGTTACTCCAGCAGGCTGCGCAGCATCCAGGCGTTCTTCTCATGCACCTGCATGCGCTGGGTCAGCAGGTCGGCGGTCGGTTCGTCATGGGACTTGTCCACCACGGGGAAAATCTCCCGCGCGGTGCGCGTGACCGCTTCCTGGCCGGCGACGAGTTGTTTGATCATCTCATTTGCCTTGGGCACACCGGTCTCCTCCTTGATCGAGGAGAGCTTGGAATACTGCGCATAGGAGCCGGGCGCCGGGTGGTCGAGAGCGCGAATGCGTTCGGCGATCAGATCTACGGCCAAGGCCAGTTCTGTGTACTGCGCCTCGAACATCAGATGCAGCGTATTGAATTGCGGCCCCGTGACGTTCCAATGGAAATTGTGCGTCTTGAGATAGAGCGTGTAGCTGTCGGCGAGCAGGCGCGACAGACCCTCGGCGATTGCCCGACGCTCCTTGTCGGGAATCCCGATATCGACCTTGGCCATGGGCGTTTCTCCCGTGATTCTTAGTGACGGTCTTCTAGATATGCCACGCAGGCAATAATTTTCAACCGTTCTTAGAATCGCTACAAAGATGTCGCAGGCGCCGGGGCCTGTAGCCGCCTAATTGCCCGATGGCTGCACCCTCTAATGAGCCGTCGCCTGCCGCTGCTCGACGATCTTTTCGGCGATCCGCCCGGTGAGTTCCTGCAGGTGATCGAACCTCCAGGAGAATGTGCCCACGCCCAATGTCAGCGAGCGCAGATCAATGATCAGGTCATGCAGCTCCGACTGAGGCAGGTAGGCGTTCACTTCGTCCCAACCTTGCCATCCGTCCTTCGCATCGAAGCCAAGGATCTGGCCGCGCCGGCTGCTGAGCAGTCCATTGACCCGGGCGATAAAATCGCTGGGCACGGTGATCTGCACGGCGCAGATCGGTTCCAGCAACACGGGATCGCATTTCGGCATGCCCTCGGACATCGCCAGCCGCGCCGCGGTCTTGAACGCCATATCCGAACTGTCGACCGCGTGATATTGCCCGTCATAGAGCGCCACCTGCACATCGACGACGGGGAAACCCAGCGGCCCGCGGGACATGTATTCGCGCGCGCCCTCCTCGACCGATGGGATGTAGTTGCGCGGCACGACGCCGCCGACGATCTGATCGACGAACTGGAAGCCGGTGCCGCGGGGCAGCGGCTGGATCTCCACATGGACATCGCCGAACTGGCCATGGCCGCCGCTTTGCCGCTTGAAGCGCGAATGCTGCTTGGTGCCGCGGCGGATGGTTTCCTTGTAGTTGATCGTCGGGCGGTGCGTCTTGCAGGCCAGACCGTATTTCAGCTTGAGGCGATCGACGGAAATCAGCAGATGGATTTCGCCCTGCCCCCACAACACCAGTTCATGGGTATCGGGATTCTGGTCGATCGACAGCGAGGGATCTTCCTCGACGAGTTTGTGCAAGGCCGATGTAAGCTTCACTTCGTCGGCGCGGTTTTCCACGTTCAGCGCCAAGGAGAAGAGCGGCACGGGCTTTGCCGGCCATTCCACCTTGCCCGCCGATTTTCCCGATACCGTCAGCGTCTGCCCGGTCTGCACCGCGTCCATGCGGCCGAGGCCGACCACCTCGCCCAATTGGGCCGTCGGGAGTTTGCCGAGTTCGTGTCCTTTCACGCGATAGAGACCGGCGACGCGGTTGCCGCTGAGCGTCGCGCCATCCTGGATCGGTGCACCCCAAAGGCGCGCCATGGAAACCTTGCCCGTATGGGCCTGGTGATAGGTCTTGAAGATCAGCGCCGCCGTATCGCCCGCCGCCGGCGCCACGCCGATGCGCTTGGCGGTTTCCTCCGGCCCCGGCACATCGTGGCGCAGCGCCTTCAGCAGGCGGCGCACGCCGCCGTCATGCAGCGCCGATCCCATCAACACCGGCACGATCAGGTCTCCGGCGAGGTCTTTGGCGATCTGCTGATAGATGTCGCCCTTCGACGGCACCGCGTCTTCCAGCAACTGCTCCAGCAAATGGTCGTCGAAATCGGCCAGCGACTCCAACATGCCGCGCCGGGCTTCCTGTTCGCGCGACAGTAAATCTTCCGGCATCTTGATCAGATCCGATGCGTCGCCATCCTTGTAGTGATAGGCGCGCTCGCTCACCAGATCGACATAGCCGGTGACGATATCGCCGCCCGACTTCGAAATTTCGCGGATTGGCACCTGGCGCAACACCAGCGGCCGGCTGGACACGCCCTGCAGGGCCGCCAGCACCTCGCGCACGCGATGGGCGGCGGTGTCCATCTTGTTGATGAACAGCATGTGCGGGATCTTGTGGTCGTCAAGAAATTTGAACAGCGGCGCCAGGGTCAGCGCCTTCGACACCTCGGGTTCGCACACCACGACGGCGGCATCGGCGGCCATCAGCGCATTCTGCGCCTCGAGCGCCAGCTCGATCGATCCCGGGCAATCGAGGAAGGTCCATTTCTCGCCCAGATATTCCGCAGAGGCCACATTGATCTCGACGCTCATCTTGCGGGCCCGGCCCTCGGGCGAGCTGTCGCCGACGCTGTTGCCGTCATTGACCGAGCCCTTGCGATTCACCGCGCCGGCGGCATGCAGCAGGCTCTCCAGCAACGTTGTCTTGCCGCTGAGATAGGGACCAACCAAAGCGGCGCATCGCGGCGCCGCGGGCGCGCGTTCCCCCATGTTCATGTCCTCCCGAATGTCGACCGCATCGTCTTGACCGGGCGAGCTGTTTCTCTAAGCGATAAGGCTATGATTTCCGGGCCGGGCGCGACCTTGCAACAAAAATATGAAACGCGGCCCGGACATCTTGTAGAAGCGGCGGGCGAGCCCCTAATTTAACACGGTGGGCCAAATCCGCGCCCCGTTCCCGAATTTCCCCCTCAGCAGGCCGATGCACCCCGACATTCCCGACAAAGCCGGCGATCGGCGCCGCCGCGCCTCGGAAATTCTCGAAGAGCTGGCACGGACCTGGCCCGCAGATCGTGTTTCGCTCGGCGATATCGAGGCGGCGCTGGGGGACCGAGGATTCGGCCTGATGATCCTTGTCCTGACGCTGCCGACATTGATTCCGGGAATCGCCATGCTCGCGGCCATCCCGCTGGCATTGCTGGCTATTCAGCTCATGCTGGGGATGGATAAGCCGTGGCTGCCGAGGGCGATGCTGCGGCGTTCGGTGGCCAAGGCCGATTTCCAGCGCATGGTCGACCGTCTGCTGCCCCACTTCCTGCGCGCCGAAAAGGTGCTGAAGCCCCGCCTCAATTACTTTGCCACGTCTTACGCCGAGCGGCTTATCGGCTTCGCCTGTCTGGTGCTGATCTTGCTGTTGCCGTTGCCTTGGCCCTTTGGCAATCTGCTGGTGGCGGTGCCGCTGTTCGTTCTGGCGCTGGCCTTGATCGAGCGGGACGGCCTGTTCGCGCTCGGCGGTATTGTTTTGGCAGCGATCTTCAGCGGCTTCCTCATCACCGTGACCTGGGTCACCGCGCAAGAATCCTTGCAGTTGGCTCTCAAATACCTTGGTATGTAGATATTCGCGTTGCCGTCCCCGCTGCGGCGCGCCGGTCGGGAGGCGGGGGAGCGCGACGCAACCGCGGCCATGACGCTCGAAATCATTATCGTATTTCTGCTGATCTTGCTGAACGGTCTCTTTGCGATGGCGGAGATGGCCATCGTCTCGTCGCGGCGGGCGCGGCTGAAGCATGCCGCCGAACTTGGCGACAAGGGCGCCAAGGCGGCGCTGGCGCTGGCCGAGAGTCCGAGCCGGTTTCTGTCGACGGTGCAGATCGGCATCACGCTGATCGGCGTGCTGGCCGGCGCCTTCGGCGGCGCCACGATCTCCGAAGGCGTGGCGGTGTGGCTGGCGCAGTTCGCGCTGCTGGCCAGATATGCCGAGCCGATCGCCATCGGCACGGTGGTCGTGGTGATCACGGTGCTGTCGCTGATCCTGGGCGAGCTGGTGCCGAAGCGGCTGGCGCTGAGCCGGCCGGAGTCGATCGCAAGCCATCTGGCGCGATTCATGACTCTGCTGTCGCGGTTCGCGGCGCCGGCGGTGTATCTGCTGAGCCTGGCGACGGAATTGGTCCTGAAGCTGATTCCAATGCGCCACAGCAGCGAGCCCGCGGTCACCGACGAAGAGATCAAGCTGCTGATGCAGCAGGGCACGGACGCCGGGCATTTCGATCCCGCAGAGAAGTCGATCGTCAACATGGCGCTGCGGCTCGGCGACCGGCGCATCAGCGCCATGATGACGCCGCGCACGCAGGTGGAGTGGCTGGATCTTGAAGATCCCGCCGAGGAGACCAAGCGCAAGATCAGCGAGAGCCATTATTCGCGCTTCCCCGTCGCCGAAGGCGGTCGGCGTAATTTTATCGGCGTGGTCGAGGCGAAGGATCTGCTGGCGTCGCTGCTGGACGGCAAGTCGTTCGACATCCGCGCCGTCACCAAGCCGGCGCTGTATATCCCGGAGACCGCGCCAGCGCTGAAGGCGCTGGAGATCTTCCGCGAGACCGGCAAGCCGATCGCGCTGATCGTCGACGAGTATGGCGACTTCCAGGGGCTGGTCACGCTGGAGGATGTGCTGGAGGCGCTGGTGGGCGAGCTGCAGGCGCCCGACCAGGCCGACGAGCCGTCGGTCACCGAGCGCACGGACGGGTCCTGGCTGGTGGATGGGCTGCTTTCCATCGACGAGCTGAAGGACCGCATCAAGCTGAATCGCCTGCCGGACGAGGAGGAAGCCTCATACCAGACCGTGGCCGGGCTGGTGATGTCGGAGCTGCGGCGCATCCCCAAGGCCGGCGAGAGTTTCCGCGTCGCCGGCTTCGAGTTCGAAGTGGTCGACATGGACGGCCGCCGCATCGACAAGGTCCTGGTCACGCGCCGCCAGGAAGACGACGAACAGGCCGAGGGCAGCGAAGAGGCGACGGCGTAGCTCCGACAGATTCGCCTCATCGCACCTCCATCTCAATCCTTCAGCGCCTTGCAGGCGCGCTGGATGCGGGTGCAGGCATCGCGCAGCACGTCGGTTCCCGTGGCATAGGAGATGCGGAAGAACGGCGACAGGCCGAACGCTGCGCCATGCACGGCCGCGACGCCTTCGGCCTCCAGCAGATAGGCGACGAAATCCTCGTCGGTGTTGATCGTCTTGCCCTGGGGAGTCTTCTTGCCGATCGTTCCCGAGCAGGAGGGATAGACGTAGAACGCCCCCTCCGGCCGGTGGCAGGTGAGGCCCGGGGCCTGGTTCAGCATGTCCACCACCAGGTCGCGCCGTTCCCGGAAGGTCTTGTTGTGTTCGGGAATGAAGTCCTGCGGCCCGTTCAGCGCCTCGACCGCGGCGGCCTGGCTGATCGAGCTGGGATTGCTGGTGCTCTGGGATTGCAGCTTCGCCATCGCCTTGATCAGATGCTGTGGCCCGCCGCCATAGCCGATGCGCCAGCCGGTCATGCAATAGGCCTTGCTGACGCCGTTCATGGTGAGGGTGCGGTCGTAGAGTTTCGGTTCGATCTGCACCGGCGTGGAAAATTCGAAGCCGTCATAGACCAGATGCTCATACATGTCGTCGGTCAACACCCAGACATGAGGATGCTTCAGCAGCACGTCGGTCAGTGCCTTCAGTTCGGCGCGGGAATAGGCGGCGCCGGTCGGGTTCGACGGGCTGTTGAGGATCAGCCATTTGGTCTTCGGCGTGATCGCCGCGTCCAGCTCCTCGGCCCGCAGCTTGAATTGATTGTTCTGGCCGCAGGGAATAATCACCGGCGTGCCCTCGGCGAGCAGCACGATATCCGGATAGGAAACCCAGTAGGGCGCGGGGATGATCACTTCGTCGCCGGGGTTCAAGGTCGCCATCAGCGCATTGAACAACACCTGCTTGCCGCCGGTGCCGACGGTGATCTGTTCCGGCTTGTAGTCCAGGCCGTTCTCGCGCTTGAACTTGGCGCAGATGGCTTTCTTCAGGGCCGGCGTGCCATCCACGTCGGTGTATTTCGTCTCGCCGCGACGCATCGCCGCGCTCGCCGCTTCCTTGATGTTCTGGGGCGTGTCGAAATCCGGCTCGCCGGCGCCGAGGCCGATGATATCGCGCCCCACCGCCTTCAATGCGCTCGCCTTCATCGTCACCGCGATGGTGGGCGAGGGTTTGATGCGGTCCAGTCGTTGGGCGAGGAAAGCCATGGCAGCGGTCTCCGGTTTTATTCCCCGCGCCCGGTGGCGCGGCGGCGGAAAATTAGGCGATGCGACCTCCTGTCGCAAGCGCGGGGTAAATCCGATTTGCCGGCGCCATGCAATCGACAAACTTCCGTGACATCGATGCCACATCCCCTCGTTAACCCAGAGACGATACCGATATCCAAGTTTCAATCCGCGGCGGCGCAATTGATTCATTTGATTCAGGTCAAGGATTTGGGCGCCGCCGCCGCATATCAAGGAAAGGAATTTCCGATGGGTCATGAGGCAAAGCGCGAACGGGAGAAAGGGTGCGATCACAGGCGCTTCGGCGGCGAACCCTCCCTGGCGGAGATGCTGGCGGATCCGGTGGTTCAGGCGGTCATGTCGGTCGATCACGTCACGGCCGGCGAGATCAAACAGTTGCTGCAGGAGACGCGGGGGCGCCGGGAGGAAGGCTGAGGCCCGACGGTTTCCCCGCAACAGGCGCCTGGAACGGAAGAGGGCCGGCTTGTCTGGCCCTCTTTCTTTTCGCCCTTCTTTGCTCCAGGCCCGATATTGTCCGCATGCAAGGGGCTCGATCTCCCCTATAGTCTCCCGGACCGCGCCGCTAGCCATTGTATCCATACATGACCGCACGCCCGCGCCGGCGGTGCGGCGAAGGGAATTTACCCCATGCTCGATCACCGAAAGGCGGCCCGTGCGGAGACGGCGCTGCATGCCTTCATCCATACGCCGCTGGATAATCTGCTGGAGCCGCAGGCCGGCCGGCAGCCGTCGGACATCGCGCTGGAGTTGTTTCGCGACGTCGCGGCCCATGTGCCGGCCTACACTGCCTTCCTGAAAGAGCATGACATCGCGCCCGCCAGCATCCGCAGCGCGGAGGATTTCGCGCGGCTGCCGCTGGTGACGAAGGCCAACTACCTGCAGAAGCATCCCCTGCCCGCGCTGTGCCGCGGCGGGCGGCTGGAGAGCTGCGATTTCCTGGCGGTGTCCTCGGGCTCCACCGGCACGCCCACATTCTGGCCGCGCTTCCAGAGCGACGAGCTGCCGGTCGCCGCGCGATTCGAGCAGGTGTTCCATGACAGCTTCGCCACCGACGAGCGGCGCACGCTGGCCGTGGTCTGCTTCGCGCTGGGCACCTGGGTGGGCGGCATGTTCACCGCCGCCTGCTGCCGGGCGCTGGCGGCCAAGGGCTATCCGATCACCTTGGCGACGCCGGGCAACAACCGCGAGGAGATCTGGCGCGTGGTGAAGGCGCTGGCGCCGCAATTCGATCAGACGGTGCTGTTGGGCTATCCGCCGTTCCTCAAGGATGTGATCGATGGCGGCATCGCCGCCGGCATCGATTGGAAGCCATACAAGGTGAAGCTGGTGATGGCCGGCGAGGTGTTCAGCGAGGAATGGCGCAGCCTGGTGACGGAGCGGCTGGGATCCGGCGATATCTGCTACGATTCCGCGTCGCTCTACGGCACGGCCGATGCGGGCGTTCTCGGCAACGAGACGCCGCTGTCGATCTGCATCCGCCGCTTCCTGAGCGGCAAGCCGGAATTGGCGCGGCAGCTGTTCGGTGAATCGCGACTGCCGACGCTGGTGCAGTACGATCCCCGCGGGCGTTATTTCGAGAGCATTCCCGACGGCAACAGCGGCCAGCATACGCTGCTGTTCACCGGCGACAACGGCGTGCCGCTGATCCGCTATCACATCGCCGATCACGGCGGCATCGTCGGCTATGACGCGATGATGAAGTTCCTG
>Ga0184626_10000245_pt1 | contig 15327 bp, 13 predicted proteins | sample PLM3_60_b1_FD_133142 | JGI IMG/M metagenome (GOLD analysis project Ga0184626, IMG submission 133142) | Groundwater sediment microbial communities from an aquifer in East River, Colorado, USA - PLM3_60_b1 | ecosystem: Environmental > Terrestrial > Soil > Riparian zone | place: USA: East River... | reverse complement strand
GTGATGAAACACTTGAGTACGTACTGCACAATTTCTACAGCGCGGCCCCGGTAGATCGTGATGAGAATCTGTTGCAAATTGTCTTGGCGGGGCGACCCGAGCTAAGTGAAAAACTCGCCCAGCGTCGGTTGCGCTCGCTCAAACCTCGCTCCGAGATCGTCTGCCAACTACAGCCGTTGCGGGACAAAGATATCGCCGCCTACATCGAGCATCGGCTTCGAGCCGGCAACCTGCCGGTCGATACATTCGGTCGCGCGGCGATCCAACGAATCGTTGCTTATTCCGGCGGCAATCCGCAGCTGGTAAATTTCCTTTGCGATCTTGCCCTGCAAGCTACCGACGGTTCGCCAGGCTGCGAAGTTACCCCGGAGATGATCATCCGCGCCGCGCGAGATCTCGATCTTTCTGAAGCCCGGCCGCCCGCCCGAGAGGCGGCCAAACCGAATTTCGAAGTGCCGAGTGAACGCGACGAACCTTTCCGCTACCAACCCACCGAGGGCGATACGACGGAAGTGGTGGGTCAAACGTTTCTGAATTACACCTTCGACGACCGAAGGCCATCGCGGTCGGCGGGTCGAAATCGAACGGCCATTCGAATCTTGGTGATTCTGCTCCTTCTCGGCGGCGCCGCCGCATGGTTGCAAAGTGAGGCAGGAAAGACTCAATTATCGAATTGGATAGGGAAGCAAAACGGAACCGTCGGCTCGCATGAATCGGACACCGACGCACCACTCATAGCGAAGCAAAACGCCCCACCTGCGCCAGCGCCGGGCCGCGAAACTCCTTCTCCGCCAATTAGCGATTTCTTGACCGGCAGCCCGCCCCTTCCCGACGCCGAAAAATCCGCCGAGATCCCATCTCCGATCCTAACGGAGAAAGCCAGGGAAAAATTCGTAGCATCTGAGCGCAAGCCTGCGCCCCAAAAGGCCCCCATGTTGGCCAGCAAAGATCGCCAGGCGCTGCTCGCGGAAAACCGGGATGCTCAAAGGAAACTGCTAGAAGCACAAATTTACAAGGCGATTGAAAATCGCGCGATCATCGGCGTTACCGTCTCCGTAATCGACGATATCATTTACCTCGATGGCCGAGTGGCCACTGAACAACAGAGGAATACCGCTGAACGAGCCGCTCGCAGTGTTGCCGGAGGAGACCGAGTGCGCAACCGCATTGCGGTTCCTGCGAGCTGACCGAATAAAGTCCCGCCACATAATCCTCAGTCGGTCGCGACGACTGCGGCAAAGTTGAATTCTCTCTAAGCAGACAGTTTCGGTATCTCTCATGGGTCTGCTCATAGCCGCCCGCGCCGCCGTGGAAAACATCGCCGCAAGCTCGTTGCTCATCACCGGTTGTCAGCCTTTCGATCTGATTCTAGGTTAATTCGCCAATTCAGTTGATCGATCGAGAACACACTCATATCATTCTCGCCGAAGCGGGAATCGAGATTCCATTTTCTATTTTGAATTCCGGCTCTCGTTGTCTAACGCCAGCTCGGCCCCAATGACGTCCTGGAATGGCAGCGATTATCCGCAGGATATTTCCGGATGTTCAGTTGTATTCACGTGAACCTTATTACATCTTCACGCGAAACCCGCTTTTCATTCGTCAGGATTCCATGAAAAAACTTTTCGCTCCCCCGGTCAAGCGGCGTGTGCTCGCGACGAAAGGTCCCCAAGGCGAAACGATCGCCATGCACGTTCACGAGGTCAAGGACAAAACCATCGTCGTCGATTTGAATCATCTGCTGGCCTGCAAGACGCTCAACTTCGACGTGAAAGTTACGGACATCAAGGCGGCTGAGGCAAGATAAACTCCGGTTCTTTGTATCGCGTCGAAAATAAAAAAGGCCACAATAAGGAGAAGATACTTCGGACTTTTCAGACGGATTTCGCTTGGGTTCTTTTTTTCAGTGCGCAGAGTAAAATAGCTGGACTGTGACAGACAACTAGCGTGTACCGTTCATGATTCGACACGCTCACCACGAACGGGTTTTCTTTCGGTGCACCCTGAGCAGGTCGAAGGGTGAACGGAGCGATAGATGCAAATCAATTGTTGCAGTCCACCACTCTAGCGTGAATTCATCGACAAAAGAGACCGGATCGCGTGGCTATCGCGCGTTAGGTGTAATCGCTATCGCCGTTTGGGCGACAAACTCACATGAAGCCGACTGGTTAGGCTGAGTTGTTCTGGATGACCGTCGGAAGGTTATTGAGAGTGAGCTTCTTGAGGTCAACCTTCCGACTGGCATTATCGATGTCGATTCCCACCAAATTGCCAGTGGCATCGTAATCAAGGACTATGCCCTCCGAGATCTCTCGGCTTTCGACACCGGGCTGCTCGGAAAGGTCGATATAAAGCGAATCTGTCTCAGAATAATAATTGAGCTTCATGGTTTGAACCCTCTATCCGGAAAAGCGTTGTGAATCGTAATCTTGTCCTCCAACGTGATAACTCTTAGGACTCGTCCCTCAAGCTCCTCAATCTTGCCCCAAAACCGATACCGGTTTCCGTCCTGAGGTTCACTTTTTAGCGGTTCTTCCAAAACCCGAATGCACCACTCCTTCTTCAAATAGGAACGCTTGCGCAGGACTTCCTTCTCAAAATATTCGGTGAACCTGTATTGTGGCACCTACAGAGGATAACCCGGCTCCCCTCAGATGACCAGCCTAAGTATTGAGTCTACGGCATACTACGACCTTACTTCGGCAAAGTACAATGACCAGGATCGCAACAGGCAAGGACTTTTATAAGAAAGTTGACCACCTGTAAAGAAGGCAAGCCGCCGGATATCTTTTACTCAATGAACAGCGAATCCCGAGCAGCAAGCTCACCCAAATTCCTAGGCCCCCATTCTCAATACCGGTACGCTGGAGCGCGCCGAATGATGGTTCAACAAGAAATTCCCAAAGAGAAGATTCCGCCCGACGCCCAGAAGGCCGACGCGATGCTGATGACCAACAGCCCGCAGGGACAGCCCATCGCACTGCGCGTCCACGAAGTCAAGGACAAAAGCATCGTGGTCGATTTCAACGTTTCCGTTTGGGTTGGTTGCCATTACGAAACGCGGCTTCCCCGTTGCCAGATCGATCTAGATGTCGTTATTGAGAGCATATTGCTTGATCACTTCCTGCTTGTAACCCAAAGCGACGATGAACTCGTTGATGCCGTGCGCGGCATAAATATTCATGATGTGCCAGAGAATCGGCTTGCGCCGATTTCTACGATCGGCTCAACGGACAGCCTGCCGGATTTCTCTAATTGTGATGTCCCATGCGTTCGGCCATAGTGGCGTTTCAGGATAGCTAATGTTTCCTCCGTAGCAAAATCTGCCGAAGAGGAATCGGTTTCCAGCAAGACCTTCAAATTAAACTCCTGCACAATCGACTCGACAAGTCGCGTCGCGCTAACAATCCCGTGCTCATTGGCGATATCCACATATCCTAGCGCACAATTTCCTCGTGTCACGAAGACCCGTGTAAGAGGATAATTGGCCACGTCCGTCAATGCTGTCGGGCATTGACAAACATCAATGGTTCGCATGGCAAAACCGCTTTTTCGCTCCGGCATCTCGTCCTTCAGCGTGTTTCTTGGGTACACCTCGTTATGCCGCAGAGGACCGAACTTCTGTTCAACTTTCTTTGCGACTAAACGTGCCCGGAAATACCGAAAGACACCGATAAGCGAACCCCACATCTCAGCCAGAACCAGGCTCCCGGGAGAGCGGGATGGACGCAGCAAAGAAATTAAAAGACGCCGAATGCTCCGTCGCCAGAACCAGTGTAATCCTAATCTTAAAAAGCCTACGGCCTCATGAGGATAGGCGAGCGAGTTGCTGATCACGTATGAGGAAAAGCCTGTGCCCCAGGAAAACATTTGCAGGCGCAGGCCTTCAGGATCACGCCGGTGGACGTGGCGAACCAGGGCACTAGGCTCGTAAACCAAAGGTGTATCCTTCCTTAATGACACGAAAGAACATGTCAATATCCCCGCCTCCGTTCGTGGGCGTACCACCCTGCCGGCAAGACTCTCACCTTCGACGTCAAAGTCGGAGACATCCAAGCCGCCGAGACGAAATGAAGTATTCAGTTACGAGACAGTGGTGTCTCTCGTATTCAGTCCGATCTCGAGCAAATCTGATTTTATCGACAAAAGAATAGGATACGCGTGTGCGTATCGCTAGATGAAGCGCCGTCGCGCGGTGCGGAAGCGACGCACGGCCTCTGTATCCGGGAAGGAAAAATAGCGCGCGCGTGACATATCCAACTTCGTTCTTGTGACCTCGCCGCGCTCGATGCGCGCGATTGCCTCAACCAGTAGATGCTTGCCTACTCCTATCTTTGAACGCATCACCAGAGAGTGAACGGTGTCATCCTCGCGGATGGGCACCAGCTCCTGCAGAATAATATCGCCGTGATCAATATGCTCATCAATAAAATGGACCGTGACCCCCGTACGGGTTTCGCCGCGGGCCAGAACCCAGAACGAAGGTAGTAGACCCTGGTAGTCCGGCAGCAACGATCCATGGATATTGATCGCCCCCTTGCTCGGAACTGAAAGGATTTCCTTCTTGAAGATCTGCGGGCATGCTACGGAAACGATCAACTCCACCGAGCGAGTGCGAAGACTCTGGATAAAGTCCGGTGCATTGACTTTGCAGACGTGGTCAAGAGGAACACCCTGTCGTCGAGCCGCGTCGGAGACGGAGAAGCTCCGTCCGAGCGGCAAGGCGCGTCCCACGAACCCGAGCGCGCGGTGCGTCCCCGCGTTGGCAAACTGCAGAGTAAAATCGCGCGGCCCCATAAGCCTCAGGTAGCGCCAGAACCGGCCGGGCTGTAACTCCCCGGGGACGACGCCGACACCAACAACGTCGCGCCTCGCCTCGAGTAGATGGTCGAGGAGTCTTGGAATGTAGAACGGATCTTCTTGCGTAAGCACGTATATGCGCATAATCAAACCTGCCTGGACTCAGACCCTGCCGCGATGCAATCGCCGTATGCTTCACGGATCGGTACGAAATCGAAATCCAACAAGAGTTTGCGAGTCCGCTCGACCATGGCGCGCAAGTTCATATAGTGGGTGAATTGCGCGATTCGGCGAGGCATTTTCACCCGCGGGTGGTCGGGGTCGAACTCCCAAGGATGTACGTAAAAGACGAGGCCCGTGCCCTGGCTCTCGAGCAGCCGGGCCAGTGCCCACGTGAACCGGTATGGGTACAGGCGGAAATATCCACCGCCGCTGATCGGGATGTTGAATCCCAGGCGGGCCGTCCCATGCGGAAGTCGCACGGTGGAGAGCGGGATCTCGAAGATACTATTGCCCGAGGGGGTACGGATTGTACCGGGTGTCCGCGCGGTATCTCGAAGCCCGTACCGGTAGTTGAATACAGGAAATAGGCTCGAGTCGTACGTGAATCCTTCCTCAAGCAGCACGTCGAGGGCCCACAGAGACTTCTCCGTAATCGAGAAGAATGGCGCGCGAAAGCCGTGCACTGGACATCCAGTAATCTGCTCCAGAACCTGTTTGGCCCGGCGAACCTCTTGGCGAAATTCTGCCGGTCGTTGGTAATAGATGAAGCGATGAGAGTAGCCGTGACACGCAATTTCGTGGCCGAGCTCAGCTACCTCACGGATGAGCAGCGGAGTCTCCTCGGCCTGTCGCCCGAGGACAAAGAAGGTCCCGTGGACACCCACCTGCGCGCAGAGATCGAGGACCACCCGGAGACCGTTCTCGATCCGTGGCGCAAATTGGCCCCAGTCGTTCATGTCGATCTCCAGCCCCTGGTACCAGTCTTCGAGATCGATTGTGAACACATGCTGGATTGTCACGACAACACTCTCCTAGTTGTCGGTTCCGCCATGGTGATGCCCCGGCGCGCCAGAAGCCGCCTATACAGTGCAGTCTGCTCATCGAGCATTTTGCGCGCGGAGAATGGCTCGACGGACATGCGCCCCGCCTGGACCCGAGCCGCCGTCGCCTCGGTCTGAGACAGAGTAGCAAGCAGTGCCTTTGCAAGTGCGGCTGGATCCTGCGGTGGCACCAGGAGCCCGTTGATGCCATGATGGATCACGTCCGAAACGCCGCCGACGTCGGTCGCTACGACTGGCGTGCCGATGGCAAGCGCCTCTAGGACAACCCGAGGCAACCCCTCGCGGATCGAGCTGTGCGCCACCACGTCGGACGCAGATAATATTGCCGCTATATCCTTTCTTAGCCCCAGGAACTGCACGTGGTCAGTCAGACCCAGCTCCGCGACCGCATGCTCGGTTTCGGCGCGGAGTAGTCCGTCGCCCACAATCCAGATGCTCACGTCGGGCTGCTGAGCGACAACCTCGCGAAGAGCGGCGACAAACACCAGCGGCGTCTTCGGCTCGCTTAGCCGCTGCACCAGGCTCATCACCGGTCGATCACCCTCGACTCCCAGTGACTGCCGAAACCGCGCACGTTCTTCGTCACCCAGGCGCTGCATTTGCGACAGATCGACGCCCGCCCTGATGATGGCCACCCGGTCGCGCGCAACTGCGTCCTCAGGAATGATCCCCAACTCGGTTCCCTCAGACAAGTCCTGCTCCGATACGAGCACTGTGCACGCACACAGCGAGCGGGACATTTTCTCGAGTTGGATAAACAGCGGCCGCCGTTTGTCTACGGCGTTGTTGAAAGACCAGCCGTGCACCGTCTGCACGACAAGAGGGACACCTGCCAGCCTGGCGGCTAGTGGCGCGACAAACCGAGCCTTGGCCGAGTGTGCGTGGACCACATGGGGACGCAGCCGTCGGAAGAGCGATACCAGCGCGGCCACGGCACGCAAGTCCGACACAGGCGCAACCTCGCGGACCAGTTCTGGAACGACGTGGTACGGAATCCCCGCCGCCGCGATCTCTTTGTGGTAGTCGCCTTCCGGTCCAGAGTCGGGTCCGAAGATGAGATGATACTCGGCGCCGCCCAGATCGCGGTAGTACCCCGCAGCTAGGAGCGAAACCTGCTGCGCCCCGCCGACGATCATACGGGTGATAACATTCGCGATACGCAGAGTTATCTCGTGCGCCATTTTCTTGTTACGGATGGTAGGCAAGTCCATAGTCAAAAGATTTTAGCAGAGCGCTATACAGCGACAGAGTCTCATCCACCATTCTCTGAGCAGTAAAGTGGCTATAGACTCGTTCTCGCCCGCGCCTTCCCATTTGTTGCGCTTGTTCGGGATGCGTCACAAGCCATCCGATAGCATTGGCAAAGGCCTGAGGATTATCTGGGTTCACCAAGAGGCCCGTTTCGCCGTCTCTGACAATCTCAGTGAGGGGTGGTATTTTGCTTGCCACAACCGGTTTGCCTGCTGCCATGGCTTCAATGACAACCTGACCGAATCCCTCCGATTGCGTCGCAAACGCGAATACATCAATCGCGCTTAGGAATGCGGCGATATCACTCTGGAAGCCGACCAAGCGCACTTCCTTCCTAAGATCTAATCTGTCGATGAGCGACCGTAACTCTTTGCCGTATCCCCAGGGATCGTGTCCGGCTATCACTAGAGAGACACCAGGAACAATTTTCTTAAGTTCGGCCATTGCGTGGAGTAAACAGTCATGGCCCTTACGCGGCTCGAGACGGCCAATAGCTCCGATGACGAGCTTGTCTTCTAATACCCACTGCTGTTTTAGGTCCGATTGAGATTGTGAAAACCGCTCAGGTTCAATTCCATAGTGGATCACCGATACTTTTTCATCCGGCACGGCCCGCTCTTTTACCAGCCAATCCTTGACCGCATGAGAAATCGCAATCACCCTGTCCGCCCTACGCCAGATAAAGTTGAATAGAGGGAGAGTCCATCGTCCGGACCATGAATTGTCGTGAATATCGTGCACCGAACAGACCCAAGGGACGGATGGATGCAACAGACGCCGGCAAGCCCCAGCTATATCGGCGCGGGGCAGATGAGTATGCAGGATGTCTGGCCGCTCGTTTGCGACGAGACCAGCGAGTCTACTAATGGAGCGCAGATCAAACCGGCCATCCGCTTCCAAGCGGATAACTCGGATCCCCTCATCCTCAAAATCGCCGCCCAGTGATCGACTGCCTTTGACTTGCTCGCGCAGACACGCCACCACCGGCTCTAGCCCCTGCCGTTTCAGGTGACGGCATAGAGTCAAAAGATGCAGTTCCGCCCCTCCGGCAGAAAGAGTGTTTATGAGATGAAGAATTTTCACTTCTCAGCAGGCAAGGATCTTAGATTTTTCTATTTATCACCGGCAATTGTTCCACTCTTTGTCTCTCAAGCTGCGCCACATTCGCCAGGAGAGTAAGAAAAGTGAGCGCCAGCATAGTCTCAATTTGCCCGCCGAACAGAGGATTATGGTTCCACCAGATCAGCAGAAATAGAAGACCCAGCACATAGAATTGCGCCCAGACTCTGTAGGGAGACTCAGCGGCTATATTCCTTAAGATTCGTGCTACCCTCCTCCCCGTCCGAAAGCAGACCCACGCAAATAGAGCGAACCCTATAATTCCCAGTTCAGCCAGGAACTGGATATACATATTGTGAACTGTTGCTGGCGCTGTCGCAGAGAAATAATGACTAGTCAGTTGAGGGAATCTCTCGCTCACGGTAGCGATTAAGGCAGGGGAACCAACAACCGCCTCGGCAGTACTAGCCTGCCATCCCACGCCTGTCACTGGGTTGCTTAAAAAAATCTGAAAGCCAGCGTAGCCAATCATAAGGCGCTCAGCAAATGAGCCGCCACTAAGATTGGCAAACCCGGAGACGTCGGCCGGTCGGAAGTTCCACACAGCCAGTGCGGCAGCCGTCGTCATGATTATACCAACTACGGCCCACCTCAATAGGTCGAATCGTCGGGATCGCATAAAGCCTAAATACACGGTGACAGTAACTGCAGCAGCGAATATAGACACGGCGGTTTTGGCTACGTACAGGCCCAATAAACCAAGCGCAAGTGAGAAGATCCATTCCGTCGAGCGGCGTTTCTCATCTCTCTTGATAAAGGCATATAATATCGCGAGGCCCGATATGAGTCCTAATGGACCAATCCCGATTATGCCGCCAGATCGTCGTGCCGTCTCACCGTGCTCAAGACTAGCCCAGGCGAGATATGCTCCAACAGCTATGGTCGCCATGGCAAAAAATTTCAGACCGCTGTGATAGAAGTGCGCATCCCACCTATCTCTCAAAGTCAAATAAAGTATCGGCGCGAACAATGCAGTTAGGGCCAACCGTAAGTAGCTAGCTATAGAAGCGCCGATGAAATTCGGTGCCGAAATGAGCACTGTCACCAAAGAAATGCCAATGTACAAAAGAAAGAGTAGCAGGGGTGCAACTAGTTGCCAAAATTCTCTCGAGATTTCGATACGTCGTTGCATAGCCAGACTGGCCAGAACCATGCAGATCAATAGACCAAACACGCCATCGACGTAACGGAGCGTCAAAGGGCCAACTTCTATTAACGGCGAAAGCGATGATGGATTGACAAAGCCAAAGCCAATAACTGCAACAGCACCGAGCACCGGACGCACAGCCACGAGCAAGATAACCGGTAGAATGACGGGTGCTAACGCCAGCCAGAGGTTTTTGCCGCTCGTAGCCAGCTCCACAGCGATGGGTGTTAGCAAACCTATGGCAATGCCGAATAGCCCGAAGAGAACGATGACATTCCTTTCTCTGCTTATGAAGCCGTGATTTCGCATTTGTTACCCGGTTAACGTGCGATCCGCACAAGGATAGCTTTAAAATTAAATACTTAACCGTGTAAGTATTTCACTGGCCCTCTGCTCCCAAGTGTAACTTTGAACATCCCTAGTCGCTTGTTTCGCTAGTCTTTGTGCTACAGCATTATTCTCGAGAAGAGAGTGAATTCCCTGCGCCAAAGCACCGGGGTTGTCCGGCTTTACCAACCACCCATTCTCTCCGTGCCGAATAACTTCGCGATGGGACGGCAAATCACTTGCAACTATCGGCACCCCCGCAGCCATATATTCAAATAACTTTAGAGGCGACGTATAATAGGCGGAATGGAGAAATTTCATTGAATGTGGCAGCACCAGCACATCCGCGGCCTTTTGAAATAGGAGAGCGTCGGAATGAGACCGAAATCCTACTAACGTTACATTATTCGCTTTAGTTTCCCGGAGCGCTCGGTGCAGCCATTCTGGCACATGCCCCACAATGAAAACATGAATGCCTTTCAGCATCGGAGCTGCTCTCACTAGAGTATCAACACCTTTCTCAGTGGAAAGCTGCCCGGTGTAGACGACCATCGGCTTATCTAAAGGTAGGCCGAGTCGTTGTCTTGCTTTTTTTTTAGTAATTGAGCAGCTAAACGTGTCTAGCTCTACACCATCGTGGAGTGTTAACAGCTTATCAGAGGGCACGTGTAACTGCTTTGCCAAATCTGCCCGCAGATGCTCTGTAACGGCCAACACTAGCTTAACACTAGCTTGGTGAGATGCTTTACGAATAAATATTTGCTCCTTTCCCTTAATGTCGTGTATTTCAAGTACGGTCGTTAACCTTCGTCGTCCCAACCACCAAGCAAGTATAGGGCTCCTTACGAAATATAAATCAGCCTTTATTTGAGAAACCAGATGAGTTACAAACCCTGACCAAATGAATGCATGAAAAAACGAAGGTAGAGAGGTCCACTTCTCCAGCGTGAAATTTTTCCTTATGGGAAACACTGCGCGGGGCAACGGTTTCACGATCAAAGGAGTTTTGACGTGATAGTATTGCAGTGGATCATCTCTTATATGAGGTGAGGGGATATAGTACAAGGTAGTTCGAAGACCTAGCTTAGCAAATGCACTACACATGTTAACCGTCTGCAATCCATTCGCTTGATGGCTAGGAATCCATCCATTACAAATATAAACCAAACTACCGATCTCACTCATGAGACTCTCTTCAGGGACGCAACAGACCAGAACGATATCTAACTTTGTACCACCGGAGGCAAAATGTCGGCGGTCTGCGTCTCATAAAGCCCCTGAACAATAGCAACGATATCTTTCTTGATAGCATCTATCGAAAACGCCCTCAAAAAGAGTTCATGACCCTGTCGGGCTATCTTTACTCTCAGATCCGGGCATTGCTTCAGTTCGACAATAGAGTCCGCAAGTGCCGTGGCATTGCCTACAGGACATAACCAGATATTTTCGCCGTGTGAAAAAACTTCTCGAATCGCCGGCGTGTCCGCCGTTAGTACCGGGCGGTTACTCGCTAAAGCAATCAGGACCTTCAACGGCACTCCCCGCTGCGCCTTGGCAGTGGTACCGAAGATCCCAAGGCAAAGATGCGCTTGAGACATCAATTCAGGCAGTTGCTCGTACCGTACTGAGCGCGTGAATTGCACGTTGGTGACGACCAAGTCTGAAGCCATGGCGGTTATCTTCTGAAAGCTTTGACCCGACCCGACGATGACAAAACGGATAGCTTCCCCTTTTTCCTCGACAATCTTAGCCGCCTGAATGATGTACTCGATACCGTGAAGAGGGATAAACGTACCGGTGAAGAATACGGTGAAGGGGAGATTGTCCGATGGATAAGGACAAGGGCGCAGGATCTCATCATCAGCGCCAACCCACAGACGCCGAAACTTTTTTTCTTGCGAACGGAAAGCCTCAACGAAGTAGCGTATATTCACATGGCTGTCCAAAAGTATAATATCAGCGAGTTGACAAGCCATTTTGTCAATCCAATAAGTCTTCTTTGCAGCTAGGCTTTTGGGACGAGCGTTTTGTCGATCCAATATCTCGCTCTCATAAAGCGATATAAGAGCATCAAAAATCAGCGGCGCCCGTTTGAGACTACACACGAGTCTCGCCACAGGCATGTCGGTGTGGCTGGGAAACGCTACGATCATCAGACCAAAATGGCATCGCAATGATTTAGTGAATAATTTTAGGTACCGAGCGAGCCCTAGAGAATGATCATTCACCTCCACTATTTCGGCTCCGGCGCGTCGGAGCGCTTTTTTTAGAACCCGATGTCGCGGATAATCAGGATCGTAATGACCAAAATAACAAACTGTCAGTCCGTGTAGCGGTTGATCCTGTAACATCTTACCTATGACGAACTTCGCTTGTGCCAATTTGCTCTGCTAGATTGGCCGGTTCTCTTAACGACCATAACAAGGCCACAACTCTATCGGCCAACTGTTCTAGATCGTGCCCTTTCACTACACTTTGACGTAAGGAGATGCCCATTGCCTGCCGTTCAGCATCGGTAAGTCGCAGTAGCCCTTCGATCTTTTTTCCAAGATCCTCCGGGTTGCCATGTTGGAAGAGCAACCGGTCTGCCCATTTGTCCATCGTTTCTTTGAATCCCAGTGTCGACGAAAGACTCGGTTGTCCACAGGCCATCGCTTCCATTACGGCTTTGTCTAGAGAGTGATCCGATGGTGAACAGTTCACGTGAGCGAAAGCCCGCCGATACCATTGTGTAAGTTGGTGATTAGGCACGGGCCCGACAAATTGCACTGAGTCCTCTAAGTTTAGCGCTTGCACCTTGTGACGCACCTCCTCGGCGTAAGCGTCGCGTTGATTAGGAGAACTCCCGACCAGGGCACAGCGGAGACTGTGGCCGCGCTGGCGCAAAAGACGAAACGCCTCTACCAGTGTTATAAGGTCTTTGATCGGCGAAATGCGCCCTACGGATAAAAGCAGTGGTGGATTGTCAAGCGGCGTGCTACTTGGCGAAAACAGCTCAGTGTCAATTCCTTGGCCAACTGCGGTGAGTTTACTTTTGTCGTAAGGATAAGAAGCTTCGTCAGTTGAAATCATTCTATCCGAAAAATGGTGCGCCAACTTCAATGTAGGCGTCACCTGCCGATGCGCATACCATGTCACGAGCGGGATACCCTTAGGTCTCAATACGGGCGCCGCCAGTATAGTAAAGATCGGTATCATATGCGAAAAACATGCATCGATACGGTCCTTCCGTAAGATGCGAAAAAGAAACCGATAGAATTCCAAAGCACGCCGCGGCTCGCTATAGCCCTTTTCCTTACCCACGGAATAGACCCGCACATTGCCGGGAACTTCCACGTGCCCTGCCCGCATGGTGATGACATGGATGAACTCCACTCGCCTCGCCAGAGCACGAATCCAGCCCGTGTTGAACCCCTGCGTCGGGTTGTCCAAATCCGTCACCAAGTTGAAGAGTAACAATCGCATTGTTGTGTCACTTTGCAATGATTCGCTCAATATTCGTCCAGTTAGTTCTAAGGGTGCAACGAAAAGCCAACGTTGATCTTAACGCTAACCGGAATCTTGCACTGTCTTGAGTTCCTTCCTTCGCTTAGTCGCGCCGCGGCTCCTTTCAGCTGTGTCGCGCCAAATATCTAAGAGCCGCTCCAGATACACATCCTCAGGTAGCAGGTACTTCCGCATATGCTCCTTACCTCTGTTTCCCATCTCTTTGGCCTGCTCAGGATTGCTCAATAAATGAAGCGCCCTGTCCGCCAGCCACCTGCCGTCTGTGAATCTAGGCGCGACATAGCCTGTTTTCCCATCTCGGATCAATTCACGCGCGCAGACTAAAGGAGTCGTGATAACCGGCGTTCCCATTAAGTAGGACTCTACAATAACTTTGGCTAAACCTTCATGGAATGACGGCAGGATTGTCGCGCCAGCAGCGGAATACCAGGCGCGAAGCGACCGGAGGGGAAGATTGCCCAACCAAAGAATGCGGTTATCAATGTTCAAGCGCTGCGCAAGCTGCGTGAGCCCAACTCGCAACGGTCCGTCGCCCGCCAGAACCAGTATGCTTTTGGGCATCATCTGATTCACCAAAGCGAATGCCGTGAAAAGTGTCGGCAGGTTTTTCTGCTTAACGAGACGGCCCACATAAAGCAAGAAAGGCTCTTCACCTATCCCTCGCTGGCTCAATTCGACCCGCACCTGGTGCAGCTCTTCGTTATTAATTGGTTGATCGAAGATTCCATTGTTGACGAGGGGGTGTAAGCAATCGACTTTACCCGCTAAATTGGGAAACCGTTGCTCTAACCGCTGCTTTTCTCCATTACTGACAACTCGAACCGTGTCAGCTCGATGAGCGACCCATTTGCCCAGCTGATTAAATACGCGATAGATAAATGGGCGTTCACTTATCCAATGCGGCATATCCAAAAAACTGGAGCGCATTTGCACATTCAACGGTACGCCAAATTTCCATTTAGCCCAAACGCCAACAAAACCATCGTCAAACGGAGTTTGAGTAGTTACGAGGTCATAAGACCGCTGTTGAAACAAATTGTGCAAAGTAACGAATGATCTCACTGCAAATGTGCTTCGTCGACTAGGCACAGGGTGAACGGTGAGACCTTCTCTTATTTCTACCTGTCGGGATGACCACGATGGAGGAACACCTAAGACGACATCGATACTTCCGTCAGCATAGCGGGCCCGCAAGGCTTGCGCATATTTAATGTGCCGCTGCCTGGTGTCACCAGGTTCCCCTGGCCCGTGACCAAGCATTGTTTGGTCAAATCCAATTGTTATGAGCCGCATGCTTATCCTCTCTTCGATTGTTCAGCCTTGCTGCTTCTCAGTTCTCGCCCTGCGTAACGCGCATCGAGAAACAAAACGCACCTGCTGATGAAATTCCCGCCCCATGATTGTGCGATCGCAGTTGTCATTCTTCCATCCAATACTTTCTGCTGGGATCAAACGGCAATTCCTCTCCGTAGGGTTTTATCTTGCGAAATTCGATGAGCGACGGCGTTCCAAGCCTGTCAGTATCGCTGAAGGGGACAAGAGCCGATAATCCAGCCGAAGCCCTCGGTTAAATAGCAACAAAAACTCCAGACCGCTGAATCGCAATGCCCGTAATGCCAAATACCCGAGCTTCCTTGCAACGAGCCATGAGATTTCTTTGTGTTCTTCCGATGAAAGGGAGTTCTCCAACAAGAAAGTGCAGTAAAGTCTTTCAAGAAGTGCCGCAGTCGAACGGATATCCCCTAGACTTTCCAATTTCAACCCATGCAATCTAGCCATAGCCTCGATCGAGACGTCGCTCTTCAAAAACTCACTGATAAATAAGGCGAGCAAGTTGATCTGCGTTTCTTTGTACTCCCGCCCTAGACGACGGGAAGTGCTCTTGCCCCAGACCCTAAATTTGAGAAGGATCTCCGGAACATTGCTAAATTCTGTTATTGCGCTCGCCCGCAACCAGAGGTCTCTATCTTCCGCATGAATGGCATCGGGCCGATAAAAATTGAGTTTCTCCAGTACTTCGCGCCGCATCAAAACTGTCGGATGGATCACACATACGTGGAAGAAGTGGCTCCATTTTAGAACTTTCGGGTTTGGAGACAGGCACCAGTCACC
>Ga0184626_10000244_pt1 | contig 15346 bp, 11 predicted proteins | sample PLM3_60_b1_FD_133142 | JGI IMG/M metagenome (GOLD analysis project Ga0184626, IMG submission 133142) | Groundwater sediment microbial communities from an aquifer in East River, Colorado, USA - PLM3_60_b1 | ecosystem: Environmental > Terrestrial > Soil > Riparian zone | place: USA: East River... | reverse complement strand
GTCGGCGAAGTAGCGCGCCGTTGCGATCTTGGCGTGCAGAAATTGCGGGTCGCCTTCACCTGCGGCGAGATGATCCGCCGCGATCAGTGCGGCGCGCCCCATCTGCCAACCGCCGGCCGCGAGCCCCCAAAGCTTGAGGTAAGCCACCGCACCCGCATGCGCGGCGCGCGTCTGCTGCCCGTACGCGGTCACCATCCAGTCAATCGTCGACTGGAGATCGGCGGTCGCCGCCGCCAGTTGCACGCCAATAGCTTGCAGCGAGGGTTCGCTGCGCGCTGCAAGTTTCGCCGCAACCTTGTCGATCTCGCCGGCCACCGATTTGGCGACCACGCCTGAATCGCGCGCTGTCTTGCGCCCGATCAAATCGTTGGCCTGGATGGCCGTCGTACCTTCGTAGATCGTGATGATCCGCGCATCGCGAAAATGTTGCGCAGCGCCGGTTTCCTCGATGAACCCCATCCCGCCGTGGACCTGGATGCCGAGCGAGGTCACCTCCTGCGCCATCTCGGTCGACCAACCCTTGACGATGGGGATCATGAACTCGGCGAATGCCTGGTGCTTCGCGCGTGCGTTGGCGTCCGGGTTGTTCGCCGCATTGTCCAGCGCCGCCGCCGTGACATAAGCGACCGCGCGCGCAGCTTCCGTATACGCGCGCATCGTCATCAGCATCCGGCGGATGTCCGGATGCTCGATGATCGTGGCGCCTTTCGCGCCTTTATCCAGTCCAACCGCCTTGCCTTGCACGCGATCGCGCGCGTAGGCGACCGCGCGCTGGTACGCCCGATCGGAAATACCCACGCCTTCCATCCCGACCGAGAACCGCGCGAGATTCATCATGATGAACATGTACTCGAGGCCGCGATTCTCCTCGCCGACGACGTAGCCGACCGCACCGCCGTGGTCGCCGTAGGCAAGCACCGCGGTCGGGCTCGCATGGATGCCGAGCTTGTGCTCGATCGATACGCAATGGACGTCGTTGCGCGCGCCAAGCGTTCCGTCTTCGTTGACCAGGACCTTGGGTACGACGAACAGCGAAATGCCCTTGACGCCTTCCGGCGCATCGGGCGTGCGCGCGAGCACGAGGTGAATGATGTTCTCGGTGTAGTCGTGCTCGCCGAACGTGATGAATATTTTCTGGCCGTACAGTTTGTAGGTGCCATCGCCTTGCGGCACCGCCCGGGTGCGCACCGCGGCAAGGTCGGAGCCCGCTTGCGGCTCGGTCAGATTCATCGTGCCGGTCCACGTGCCGGCCACCATCTTGGGCAGGAATTTTTCCTTTAGTTGGTCGGTTCCGCGCAGCTCGATCGCCTCGATTGCCCCCTGTGTCAACAGCGGGCACAAGTCGAAGGCGAGGTTCGAGGCGTGCCACATTTCCTCGACCGCCGTCGAAACGAGCTGCGGTAATCCTTGCCCGCCGTATTCGGGGCTCTTGGTCAGGCCGTTCCAGCCGTTGGCGCAATACTGCTCGTAGGCATTCTTGAAACCCGCCGGCGTCTTGACGTTGCCGCCTTCGAGCCACTTGGCACCCTCGAGATCGCCGGTCCGATTGAGCGGATCGAGCACGTTCGTCGCGAACTTCGACGCTTCCTCGAGAATGGCCGCCACCGTATCGGGTGTCGCTTCCTCGAAACCGGGCAGCTTCGATACTTGTTCGAGTCCGGCCAATTCGTTCATCACGAACAGCATGTCGGCCATGGGTGCGTGGTAGGTGCTCATGCGCGCTCAACCTGGAAAGTGTGGACGGGAATCCGATAGCGTACGATCGTTGCGCTAGAAGGAACGCTCTAATGATCGCCGGGGCGGGCGCGGCGCGCCTTGCGAAGTCAGCCCAGCTCAGCAGTCAACTGCGGAATCAGCTCGAACAGATCGCCGACGAGACCGTAATCGGCGATCTGGAAAATCGGCGCCTCGGGATCCTTGTTGATGGCCACAATGACCTTGCTGTCCTTCATGCCCGCGAGGTGCTGGATGGCGCCGGAAATGCCGATCGCGATATAGAGATCCGGGGCCACGATCTTCCCGGTCTGTCCGACCTGATAGTCGTTGGGCACATAGCCCGCATCGACGGCGGCACGTGATGCGCCAATCGCCGCGTTTAGTTTGTCGGCCAGCGCCTCGAGCATCTTGAAATTGTCACCGCTGGCCAACCCACGCCCTCCGGAGATGACGACCCTCGCACTCGTGAGTTCCGGCCGCTCCGACTTGGTCAGTTCCTGGCCGGTCACCTTCGCGAGCCCGGTGTCCGGCGCCGCTGCGATCGATTCCACCGCGGCACTGCCGCCGCTGCCCGCCGAGTCGAATGCGGTGGTGCGCACCGTCAGGATTTTGATCGGGTCCTTGGACTGCACCGTCGCGAACGCGTTTCCCGCGTAGATCGGACGCACGAACGTGTCGGCCGATTCGATCCCGATGACGTCCGACACTTGCGCCACATCGAGTTTCGCCGCGATGCGCGGCAATGCATTCTTGCCGAACCCTGTCGCGCCCGCCACCACATGCGTGTAGGCACCGGGCAGTAACGAAAGCGCTGTCGCTGCAATGTTTTCGGCCGTCGGCGACGCGAGATACGGCGCATCCGCGACCAGCACTCTGGTCACGCCGGCGATTTGCGCCACGGCCTGCGCCACGCTTTGCGCGTCGTGCCCCGCCACCAGCACGTCGATCGGGCCGCCCAACTTGGCTGCCGCGCCGATGGCGTGCAGCGTGGCCGATTTGAGCGCGGCGTTATCGTGTTCGGCAATTACAAGAATGGTCATGGCGACTTCTTCAGGCGATTACTTTGGCTTCGTTGCGCAGCTTGGCAACGAGCTCCTTCACATCGGCGACCCTGCCCCCGCCCTTGCGCTTCGCCGGTTCCACCACCTTGAGCGTCGCCAGCCGCGGCGCCACGTCGACGCTGAGCGTGGCCGGCGTCGTCGTCGTCAGCGGTTTCTTCTTAGCCTTCATGATGTTGGGCAGCGTGGCGTAGCGAGGCTCGTTCAGCCGCAAATCGGTCGTGATGATCCCGGGCAGCTTCATCTCGATCGTTTCCAGGCCGCCGTCCACCTCACGCTTCACAGTCGCCACCCCTCCAGCGATATCCACCTTGGACGCAAAGGCCGCCTGGGGCCAATCCAGCAATGCCGCCAGCATCTGCCCCGTCTGATTCGCATCGTCGTCGATGGCCTGTTTGCCGAGGATCACCAGCTCCGGTTTTTCCTCGTTCACCAAGGCCCGAAGCAGCTTGGCCACGGCCAGCGGCTGCAGTTCGACGTCCGTCTCGACCAGGATCGCCCGGTCGGCCCCGAGCGCCAGCGCGGTCCGCAGCGTTTCCTGGCACGCCGCGAGGCCGCAGGAAACCGCCACCACCTCCGTCGCCACGCCCTTTTCCTTGAGGCGAACCGCCTCTTCCACGGCGATTTCGTCGAACGGATTCATCGACATCTTCACGTTCGCTGTGTCCACCCCCGATCCATCCGGCTTCACGCGAACCTTGACGTTGAAGTCGATGACGCGCTTGATCGGGACCAGGATTTTCATGGGGATGACCGGCTGGCGGAAAGGAGAGGATTATAGCGTTTCGGCCCTCGGCGCCGGGGTCCGGGGGATCCTCCGCCTAAGGGAGGTCGCATGCGGTTGCGGTATCGGCGGGCGCCAACGTAGGATGGGTGGTTCCTTGGCGGTTAGTAGTCCGTCGCGCGCACTCCCTCGTCACCGGTATGTTTTGGCGGCGAAGACACTCGAACCAGCGAGACCAACTTGACGACGCCCAGTACCCTGCCGCCAGCGGATATCAACGAGATCTTGAGGCACATCCCGCATCGCTATCCATTCCTGCTCGTCGATCGCATGGAGGCCTGTGAACCAAACAAGTGGGTTCGCGTGATCAAGAACGTCAGCAACAACGATTGGTTCTTCGCGGGAGTCCCGGCGGGGCGGCGAGTGATGCCGCAGATGTTAGTGCTGGAGGCGCTGGCGCAGGCGGCGGGAGTGTTGTGTCATTTCTCGGGGCTCACTGCAGGAATGAGCCGGCTCATCATTTTCTTCGCTGGAATCGAGAACGCCCGATTCCGCGGCGATGCGGTTCCGGGAGACAGAATCGTATTTGAGTGCGTGCTTAAGCGGGCTATGCGCGGTGTCGTGAAGCTCACCGGCAAGGCAGCAGTCAACGGCGACGCGATCGTCGAAACCGAACTTACTGCGGTAATTCGTGACATGACGGACGCATCTCCGAAACTATAATTTCCTGAAACTTGCCGAGGCCTTATGGCTGGATAAGCTAGGTGTTTCCAACTGTTTAACAACATCACGTAGAAAACGAGCCGCTCCCTTCCCATTGATCAGTCGATGATCAAACGTAAGGACTATTTCCGCCATTCCAGTCTCTGGATAGCGCGCCCCAAGAAACAATATTGAGCTTGCGGGTGCGACCAATGTTGGTATCCCGCGACGAATGCCGAACTCACCAAGATAAGAAAGGAGGATTTGCGCATCATCCATAGCGTTCCTTCGATTGGCAACTAGACCCCGCATCTGGACGCGGCATGCGCGAATAAATTCCTGAATACTCATTTCTTCCGCAGATCGAACCACTGCGATGAATAGGTCATCATCGCCGCGAGAAATTGCAATTCCAATATTGACGTGATTATATTCCCGAACCCGAGCATCCCCCAGCATAACCGACCGAAATCTCGGATGAGCATTCGCTACGTGCGCAACCGCGTGCGCGAAAACTTGAAACGCCGACGGCCTCAATGGTCCACTCCCGCCACGCCTCAATTCAAGCCAATTCCACGGGATTTCCAACGCAATAGTGCCTGGCACAACCAATGTGGCACTTCGACGCAGTCGGAAAATTAGTGCGCGTTGATTTCCTTCAACTTGGTATTCGTGGAAGGCAAAGCCATTAGAGTTTCGCTCCGTGCCCCGAGCGAGAAATTCGTCAACATCGGCAGGCATTACCTTATTTGACGCGGATGGCAACTTCGCCAAAACGTCATCACTGATGCCACGTTCACGCGCATGCGCGCGAGTTCGGGGTGGAATCAGTCGTTCAGACCTCGCTGAAATTGATACCCCGTCTTTTCCAATACCCTTCGTGACGACTGTTGCGACTACCGCGTCGATCGAAATCACGTCGCCGGTGGAAACTCGCCATTCTTTCAGCCTCCCATCGAACGGAGCTTCCAATTCAATGGTCGTTTTGTCCGTTTCTATCACATAGATAGGGTCACCTCGGCGAAAGGGTGCGCCAGGCTCTTGAAGCAAACCTACAATTCTAGCCTCCCGGAGCCCCTCGCCAAGCTGAGGAAGTCGAAGCTCGCGTACTCGATCTTCGGTCATCGCATCACTTCTGTCAGAGCGGCGTTAAGTCGAGCCAAGTCAGGTAAGACCGCGTACTCAAGAATTGGGTTAAACGGAATGTGCCCGTCCTCACGGCTCACCAAAAGCGGGGGCGATAGAAAGCGATTAAACCTGACTTGCGTATTTACCATTTCTGCAACCACCGATTGCCCGAAACTACTGGTGCGGCAATCCTCGCTCAACACCACAAGCCGACCGGTTTTCGCGACCGATGTGTCAATCGTTGTCCAGTCGCATGGCACCAAGCTGATAAGATCGATCACTTCAATTGAACAGCGCCCATCCCGTTCTCCCGCAGCGTTCAGGGCAATCTCCAAGCAGTTGCCCCAAGTTACAATCGTTACGTCGAGACCCGCTTTGACAACTCTCGCGGTGCCAAAGCCTCGGCGAATGTTAGCGCTTGGGCTGTGCCGAATCCGCATCATGTGTTTAGGTATCAATAGCAGCGTAGGATCTTCCTCGTGCAGTGATGTCCAAAGAAGCCCCGCTAAATCGGCTGGTGTGCTCGGGACGGCAACTCGCAAGCCTGGGATGTGGGTCCAAAATCCTTCGTTCGACTGACTATGCCATGTACTTCCGGCTGGCAGATACGCTCCATACGGGGCATAGAAAATTGCCGGGCATTTCCAATCGGCGTTCGAGCGCCACCTGAGCGTCGAGATTTGAGTCAACAGCTGATTGAAAGCCGGCGCGAGAAAATCTACAAACTGAATCTCAAAAATCGGGCGAAACCCAGTGGCAGCGAGACCCACGGCCATTCCTACAATCGTCGCTTCTGCGAGCGGTGAATTGACGACACGTCCGGGAAAAATCGTGGAAAGACCCTTAGTGAACCCGAATACACCACCTTTAGGGTCTTCGACGTCCTCTCCAAATACGACGGTATCCGGGATCAGTTCGAGCGCACGCCGAATCGTTGCGTTAAGCGCTCCAACCATTGTCGCTGCATGTTCGTCCAGCACGAATGGAAGCGGGATACCACCGGAATTGTATGATCCGAAGAGGTTAGTGAACGCAATGTCCGGACCTGGTATTGGCTCACATTCTGCCGCGGTATACGCCGCATCGACTTCTGCAAGCACTTCCACGCGTAGCTCATCCAACTGATCTATCGCAATCTCTCCTCGGGTCAAGAGGCGCTGCGCAAAGCATTCAACGGGATCGAGTCTCTTCATCTCCGCAATGTCGAGCGTTGTTCTGTAGATACGATGATCGTCGCTATTTGTATGCGATGTCATTCGATCTAACTCGATCCACAGAATCGTCGGTCCACCGCCATCCCGTGCCATCGCGATTGCGTCACGTCCCGACGCCGCAATCTCCTCGGCAAGTCGGCCGTTTACAATGCGATATAGGCTCTCGCGGAATAATCCCAGCCGAAATGGGAGTTGCGACCGCGTTGGAGTACTAATACCGTAGCCGTTGTCCTCAACCACAAAGACTATCGGTAGATGATCCTGAACGGCTTGTGCGGCCGCCTCAAAAAATTCGCCCTGCCTGGCAGCGGCATCGCCGATCGTGCAGATCACAACGTTATTCGATCGTCTTTGCTGGATTCCCCAAGCTGCGCCAACCGCGGGAAGGCACTGCGATCCGGTGGGAGTCACGGGAGGAAAAATCCCAAGCCGATGGTTTGTCCCGTGAATCGGCATCGCCCTCCCAGCCGTGGAGGACAACGAGGTGGCAAGGAATTCCCGCGCTAAATCGATGGGCGAAAGCCCCCTTGCCATCATAAGGGCTCGATCCCGGTAATAGAGAAAAAGGAGGTCGCCTTGGGTAAGCGATCCGGCTAGTGCGGCTAGACCCTCATGGCCTCTGCTCGGGATATGAATCCAGCCACGACCTTGTCGCAACAAACGCTCTTCATGGTCGTCGCAGGCACGAACCTGGAGCATCTGGCGAAGCAAATCGATGTTTTTTTGCGACACAGGCGGAAATTCATGCGATTTCGGGCGCGGATCGTACATAAACTCGGGTGCTGATTAGTGACAATTCATCCAATATCTAATATTTGTACGCGAATCAGAACGGATATTTTTCCAGCTACACCCTTCCGGATTATGGAGGACAAATCTAATAATATTGAGATTTATTGGTGATTATTCTTTTTTTGTGAAGATATCAATCAGATCCTAGCAGGAATACCCGCCAATTGCTATTTTCGCGCTGTCGCCAAATTCGAGTCTAAGCATAGATAGGCGATCGATTGCCGAAACGCATTCGGCCCCTCATTCGGCCCCTACTTCTCAAGCAAGATCTGATCGCTACCCGGCTGTGCTTGCACATTGTGATTTACAAGTTGGCCTAGCGTGGTGTCTACTAGTCAGTGAATCCGGTTTAAGCCGTCACCCGAACCACGGGCAATAGCTCAATGTTTCGGCGGTTATGTGGCGCTGCGCTGAGACCGATAAGTGGTCAAGTTTCTATTGTGTACACGACAGCCAGTCTAGCTGATTTTTAGTCTTTACTTCTGCGAGGAGATTATTTCATGAACGCCATCGTCGAAAGCTCCCCCATCGCGCGGCCAATACCTCTATTTAAACAAGTTGAGACGCGTTTTGACGCTGAATTTGGCGTGTTGTGGGGATTCATGAACCCGGTGCCGAGGCCGTGCTTCAACCCACAAATTCTCGATGAGCTCGGTGACTTTGTGAGGAGTATCGACGAACCGCGAGGGATATATACACGCGAGGGTATTAATCACCGAATTCAATATGCCGTCATCGCGTCGAAGGTACCGGGGATATTCAACCTAGGGGGTGATCTTGCGTTATTTATGCGAGCCATTTTGGACCGCGACCGCGAACTATTGGTTAGTTACGGTAGAAAATGCATTGACAATCAATTCCCCTGGTACTGCAATTTCAACCTTCCGATGACAACCATCTCCTTGGTCCAAGGCGACGCCCTTGGCGGTGGCTTTGAATGTGCGCTCTCGAGCACGGTCGTTGTGGCAGAAGAGTCTTCGAGGATGGGATTCCCAGAGATCCTTTTTAATCTATTTCCAGGGATGGGAGCCTACAGCTTCCTAGTTCGAAAGGTAGGTCGTCGCAAGACGGAGGAAATGATCACGAGTGGAAATATCTACACCGCGCGAGAGCTCTATGAGCTCGGAGTGGTTGATGTGGTGACCCCCGACGGGACGGGAGAAGCCGCCGTTTACAGCTATATTCGGAAGCATGCAAAGGCAGCCAATGCCCGGCGTGCTCTTGAGGCCGTCCGAAACGAATTTGAACCTATAACGCATTCCGAACTAGCCCGCATAGTTGAGATCTGGGCAGACACAGCGCTGCGGTTGGAATCGCGAGATATCAAGATGATGGAAAGATTGCTTCGAGCGCAGCACCGGCAACGCGAAGCGACCGATGAAATCAACATCATCGCGCCCAACGTCATTCGCATTGATGTAGCAGCCGCCGGGGATTGACTTGTCCTAGCCGAGACTTGATCTGACGGACTTACCGACTACGCTACTGCAGTTACTGGCTCGGATGTCGGTTTGATCCGATATTCGAGATTGCCGACGTAATACGTGTCCTGCGATCCCGGATGCTCGGTCTCGATCTCGCCGTGGGCTTCCTTTTCCTGCTTCGCCTTTTCCAGCGCCCGGACCTGATCCTCGGTTAGGATGGGGTGCCTTCGTGCGCCACCTTCGCCGACAACGCCTTCAAGCGTTGCTGGAAGGTCTGCAGATCGTGCCGCAGCCAGATCGTGTACGTGTTTGGGACGCCGTTCGCTAGGCTACGTGGTCGACTGCGTTCTGCTCTTGCGCTCTTTAAGGTGTGCGTCAAGTGCCTCCAGAGTTTTCGAAGAGATGCGAAGCAGATCTTCAGTCAACTGTGTGGCGCGAAGTCGCAATTGATCGTGAGGTGCCTTCTCTAGGCGAACGGCAAATTGAGTTAACTGTGTCGCACCTACGCTTGCAGAGCCACCCTTAAGCGCGTGCGCAGCATCCTTTACGAGTTCGTATTTTCGCTGAACTATTGCTTCCGCAATTTGCGTGACGATGCGTTCAGTGTCGCCGCGGAATCCGTTGATCAATCGTTCTACAAAGGTCGGGTCGGTCGAGAGTTGGCCCAAATCCTGTAGCACGGAAGCGTCGAGTGGCGGCGTGTCTACTACTTGCAATGGCTGTCGATCTTCAGTTCGAACAGGTGCATGAGCGATTGAGAATGATCCAGATTCGACTTGCAAGTGTCGCTCAACGGCGTCGAGTAGAATAGATGCGCGCACCGGCTTTGGAACGAACTCTGCCGCACCGGCTTGCAAACAATGATCAATGATCTCACTAGTAACGTTCGCTGACAAAATCAGCGTGGGAATTGGATTCCGCGTCGTGAATCGGTAGAGCTTCAACGCTTCAATGCCACTCACGACTGGCATTGATAGGTCGAACAACGCAATGTCAAAGCCCCCACGCTCCAGCATGTCCAACGCGGCTTCGCCATTGTCCACAATGGTCACCGAATGACCGCCGCTTTCGAGAATCATTTGTGTGACGCGCTGATTGGTGGGGTTGTCCTCCGCAACAAGCACGCGAGCGCGCCGCAACTTGTGCACATTTGTGACGTTACCCGGTGCAAGCGCTCTTATCGCGGCGGAAACTGTGGCAGTGGACGAGAGCTCCTCGGCAAGATCGATTCCTCGAGCTTGAGTCTTCGGGAGTGGGATCTCAAACCAAAACAGCGTTCCCACGCCAACGTTGCTGGACAGACCGATCGTGCCCCCCATCAAGGATACGAGGTGCTTCGCAATCGTGGTTCCGAGCCCAGTTCCGCCATACACCCGAGTTATTGAATCGTCAGCCTGTGTGAATGGCTCGAAGATCTGTCCCTGTTTTTCTTGGACGATTCCGATTCCAGTGTCTTCGATCTCAAATCGAAGCATGGCGACGTCTGCCACCATTCCAAGCGACCGAACACGTAACGTGACCTTTCCTCTTTCCGTGAATTTAACGGCATTCGCCAGCAAATTTAGCAATACTTGTCGCAAATGATGGGCGTCCCCCGCGAACCAGTCGGCCGCGTCTGGAGCAATAACGGTATGGACTTCTAGCCCCTTGTAGCGGGCTTGGGGCAACATGATCTTGACCGTCGTCGTTAGCAAACGGCCTAGATCAAACGCTGAGGATTCAATCTGTACCCGCCCGGCCTCAATTTTGGCCATGTCGAGGACGTCTTCGATTTGTGCTAGCAGGAGACTTGCGGACGTTGTCATTGTCGCAACGATCTCTTGTTGCGATTCATTCAAGCTTGTCTCACGAAGGACGTCAGCCATCGCGATCACACCGTTGAGCGGCGTTCGCATTTCATGGCTCACATTTGCAAGAAAGCGACCTTTGGCCTGGTTGGCTTCGTCGGCACGCTTCTTCGCCTCGGTAATTCGCTGGGCAAGCACACCAACATAGAATGGCAATACAACTAAGCCAAGAAGGAATCCGACGCCTATCCCTAAATGTCGGGACCAAAACTCCGAGAAAGTCAGAACTAGACTGAAACCAATTAGTCCCAGCGCCTGAGAAAGATGGAGATACAAACGCCCAAAACGGAAACCATTGCCAAATGAGACGAATAGATAAACCCCGACAACTATTGCACCGCTTTCCCCCATCTGGAAGAGAAAATACGTAGGCGCAGTATTGTCCGCGACGATCCCAACAACTCGTCGAACGACCGAATCCTGGCTGCTTGCCAGCACAAGCATGACAAGGATGATCGAGAGGCCGAAGAACGCCGCTCCGACCCAAACGCGCTCATGTTCCCCGACAGAAACCGTCCCGTCCTGCAGCGCATCGACAAGTAAGTAGGCATATACCGCTCCGACCAGGACAAATCGCAGCAATGCCTGCTCGAGCTCCGCGCGAGGCGCGGAGCGAAACATTTGCGATAGTCCCTGGCGAGAGAACCACCGCCTAGCTAGGCCATTGAGTGTGTCTAGGTTCACGACGCAAATGTCAAAGTTTTGCCTTGTTCGGGAGCACCATCCCCAAACACTTTAGCTCCACATGCCGCCACCGAGCGTAAGCACATTTCATGCCGAAGTTCTATCCACGCAATTCCTAGCAGGCCGTAGGAGTGCATTTTGCGGATGAGGGACGTTTTCGCAAGTGTCCTGTGACGATTTGTCGCTAAACCTGACGCGGTCGTGCACATCCGATGACTACTGAATCCCCGGGCCGCCTCGGTAAAGAAATTCAACAACAATCGGCCAGAGGTCGGCGGCGCGTTCGCCTCGGAAAAAGCCAAAGTGCCCAATCTTAGGCACGCCTATTAGGTCCGGCGAGATGAGGCGACGTTGAGGCACCAGGTTCTCATACAGCGTGATTAGCCTTTCGGCACCCTTGGCTGTGGCGAAGCCATCATCACTCATCGTTATCAAAAGTGCTGGTCCGGCCGCTCCCGCAAAACTGGTCAAAATTTCACTTGTGCGATACGTTTTCGAAAGCTCGGCGCGACGACGCCTTGACCATTGCAAAGCCACGTCCTTCGGAATGTCTTCGCCCAAGCGAAGGGTGTTCGCCGGGAAATATCCCACGGCATGGGTAAGCACAGGCATTACCATGTGCCAAAGTGCGAACATCGGAAATCGGAAACGGGCGCGGTAATCTCCCCAGTAGCCGGTGTGAGGACATAAGAACACAAATTGGCGAACAATACTCGTGTTGGGAGCCGCACCCAAAAGTAGCCCCCCTATACTGTGCGATATAACTGCAGTTTGTGCAGCAGGGTAGCGACGTGCAACCTCAGCGATCGCTCCACCAACATCGCTACTACCCCAGTCCTGAGCAGTGGCGCGAAAGCCCCGCAATTGTCTGGGCCGTGACCAGCCGATGCCTCGGTAGTCAAAGGTCAGCACCGGAATTTCATTCGAGGCCAAAAATCGCGCGAGACGCCCATATCTTCTCGCTGGAACTCCGCCGCCCCCCACGAAGGCCACGACGGTTTTCGGATGGCCCCCAACAACGGGTTCAAATATTCGCCCTCCAAGCTCAAAGCCATCTAGCGCGAGAAAACGTAACCCGGCGTCTCTCGATAGGGGATCAGGATCAGTAGCTTTTGTGGCAAAACTGCGTAGGTGGCCAGCCTCCGCGATTCGATCCGCGTTCATGCCCTCACAACCTCTCCCAAATCCCCCCCACCAACCCCTCCGCCGGCCGAAAAGTGGCCTTGTACGCCATCTTCCGGCTCTCGGCGATCCAATATCCGAGGTACAAGTAGGGAAGTCCGAGCGCCTTGCAGCGCTCGATCTGCCACAGGACGTTGTAGGTCCCGAAGCTTGCGCCGGGAATGTCGGGCTCGAAAAATGTGTAAACGGACGAGAGTCCATCGACCAGGCGGTCGACCAAGCTCACCATCCGGAGGACGCCTTGCTCGCGGAACTCGTACAAATCGGTGGCGACGTTGCTGTGCAGAAGGAAATGCTGGTACTGCTCGCGGCTGTCCTGATCCATCCCGCCACCCGGGTGGCGGTACCGTTGGTAGCGCAAATACAGCGCGTAATGTTCGGGATCGTACGCTAACTCGCGCCTAACTGCGCCTAAGTCCCGGTGATTGCGGAGAATCTTTCGCTGCGTTCGGCTGGGTTCGAAAGTCGCCACGGGCACCCGTACGGGTACGCAGGCACGGCAATGATCGCAATAAGGACGGTAGGTAAAAGCGCCGCTGCGGCGAAAGCCGAGGCGCACCAACTCGCTGTAGACGCGGGTGTCGATCAGGTGACTGGGGGTCGCTACCTGCGACCGCGCGGCGCGGTCGGGCAGGTAACTGCACGGATACGGCGCCGTCGCGTAGAACTGCAGCGATGTCAGCGGAAGGTCGTTGAGCTTGCTCACCGTGCGCCTGTCATGGCCATTTGGCCCTCACTGCGGCGCTACGGGCGCCACCCAGTGGGAGGGAGGGTCAACCGAGTGTATCAATTCGGCGAGATGAGCGGCAAACCGGACGCGCGGTATCGGGCGGGCACCGAAGGCTGCAAGGTGCGCGGTCTCCTGCTGGCAATCGATCAGGGGTACGCCCAGCCGTTGTAACAACGCAACAAGCTGGACCAAGGCCACTTTCGACGCATCGGTTTCGTGGGCGAACATCGACTCGCCGAAAAACAGCCGTCCCAGCGCCAGCCCGTAGAGACCGCCAACCAGCTGTCCCTCGCGCCAGCTTTCGACCGAATGGGCGTAGCCAAGTCGATGGAGCTCGCAATAGGCGTCGATCATGACCGGCGTGATCCACGTTCCGCCCTGCCCCGCTCGCGGCGTATCGGCGCAGGCCTCGACTACCGAGCGAAATGCGGAATCGACGCGGGTCTCGTAGGCGCCGGCCCGCACGCGCTTTCCGAGCGAACGTGAAACCCGGAACTCGTCGACGTACAGCACCATCCGCGGATCCGGACTCCACCACAGGATCGGCTGACCTTCGGAGAACCAGGGAAAGATACCCGACCGGTAGGCGGCGAGCAGGCGTGCCGGCGCAAGATCTCCCCCGATCGCCAGCAGCCCATTTGGTTCGACCAGCGCGGCGGACAACGGAGGGAACGGCGACTTTGCGCCCAACCAGGAAATCACGCGCGCAACTCCGTTTCAATCCGAAAGAACCTGCAGCGTGCGGGAGTGAAACTCACGCCGCCACAGGACGAGCAACACGATGATCGTGAAGCCAATGACGTGGTCGCGTGAAGTGAACCAGCTCATTGCCGCGAAACCGAAGGAATAGGCATGCGCGTCACGATTGAAATCGTCAACCATCGAATCCCCGCCCCAAGTGTAGGCACAGGCAGGCGTTCCGGTAAAATCGGCCTGCCTCGCGCGGAACGCCCCGCTAACCGGCACGGGCCCGGATTTCACCTCCGCGCAGTCGAGAAGCAGCTTCGCCCCGATAGCTCAGTGGATAGAGCAGTCCCCTCCTAAGGGACAGGTCGCACGTTCGATTCGTGTTCGGGGCGCCACTTTCCTTGCCGCAGGTCCCCTTTTGGTTCCTACCGCTCCTGATCGTTCTTCGCCGCTGTCCACGCATTACCGAATCGTCCCGCTCGACCCGCACGCGCATCTCTACGAGGTCAGCGTCACCGTCGACCACCCCGACGCGGCGGGCCAGCGTTTCCAACTCCCGACCTGGATTCCCGGCAGTTACCTCATCCGCGAATTCGCGCGGCAATTCGTGACGGTGCGGGCAGAATCCGGCGGGCGCTCCGTGCCTATCGCGAAGACCGCCAAGAATGTCTGGCAAGCGGCACCTAGCACCGGGCCGCTGACGGTGATTGCGCACGTTTATGCCTTCGATCTATCCGTGCGTGGCGCCTACCTCGACGCAACACGCGGCTACTTCAACGGACCGTCGGTGTTCCTGCTCCCGGATGGTCGCGCGCACGCGCCGTGCATTGTCGACATTGCGCCGCCGGAGGGTACGCCCTACGCGCGATGGCGCGTGGCGACGACGTTGCCACGCGCGGGTGCGAGCGCCTACGGATTCGGCCGCTACCGCGCCGCGAACTACGACGAGCTGATCGACCATCCGGTCGAAACCAGCGACTTAGCGCTGACCACATTCGAAGCCGGTGGCGTACCGCACGACATCGCGATCTCGGGCCGGCAAACGACCGATCTCCCGCGACTCGCTCGCGACATTCAGCGCGTATGCCAATGGCAGATCGATCTCTTCGGCGGCGCGCCGTTCGAGCGGTATCTGTTCCAGGTCACGGCGGTCGGTGAGGGCTACGGCGGGCTCGAGCATCGGTCGAGCACGAGCCTTCTCTGCCGCCGCGACGAATTGCCGCATGCCGGCCTGGATGGCATCGACGACGACTACCTCCATTTTCTGGGACTCGCGAGCCATGAATATTTCCATGCGTGGAACGTCAAGCGGATCAAGCCCGCGGCGTTCACGCCGTACGATCTCTCCCGCGAGAATTACACCCGGCAGTTGTGGGCGTTCGAAGGCATTACATCGTATTACGACGACCTGGCGCTGACCCGGTGCGGACTGATCAGCACCGAACGTTATTGCGAGTT
>Ga0184626_10000241_pt1 | contig 15385 bp, 9 predicted proteins | sample PLM3_60_b1_FD_133142 | JGI IMG/M metagenome (GOLD analysis project Ga0184626, IMG submission 133142) | Groundwater sediment microbial communities from an aquifer in East River, Colorado, USA - PLM3_60_b1 | ecosystem: Environmental > Terrestrial > Soil > Riparian zone | place: USA: East River... | reverse complement strand
TGCACTGACGGCGGATAATATGCTTCGGGTCGACTATGTACACGTTGACCGTGCTGAAATTGAAGAAACAGGTGAATACGATTTGGAAGGCCTGTTTATACGTCTTAACCATGCTATTGAATCCATAGGGGCAAAGCGTATCGTTCTTGATACAGTCGAGTCGCTCTTTGGCGGTATCGATAACTTGGCGATTCTACGGACGGAGATCCGCAGGTTGTTCAAGTGGCTTCGTGATAAGGGTATCACAACCGTCGTAACCGGTGAACGGGGCGAGAAAACATTGACACGGCAGGGACTTGAGGAGTACGTATCGGATTGTGTTATACTCTTGGATTTTCGAGTGATCAATCAGATTGCCACACGCAGGTTACGAATTATTAAATACCGGGGATCAACACATGGTACAAATGAGTATCCTTTTCTCATTGAAGAAGACGGAATCTCCGTCTTACCAATCACTTCTCTTCGTCTCGAGCATTCAGTGTCGACGGAAATTATATCTATCGGCTCAGCAACCCTGGATAAGCTTTTTTCTCGCGGAGGTGTATTCCGGGGAAGCAGCACACTATTGACAGGTACGGCAGGTACGGCGAAGACTATATTAGCCTCGTCTTTTGCCCTGAGTAGTTGCAAACGGGGAGAATCGACTTTATTTTTTTCCTTCGAAGAGTCACCTGCTCAAATAATACGAAATATGAATTCGGTGGGGATAGAGCTTGCTCCACACGTTGAATCAGGCAGACTGATCATTCATTCCTCCAGACCTACTCTGGAAGGGTTAGAAATGCACTTGCTCATACTACACAAACTTATTGAACGGCATAATCCGCAAACGGTAATTATCGATCCTATTAGCAGCTTGCTGAACGTCGGGAGTATCATGGAAGTAAGTGATATGCTGATCCGGCTCATTGATGTTCTTAAGCTGAAGGGCATTAATGCTTACTTTACTTCCCTAACACATACCGAAGGCAGCTTGGAAAAAGATTATACCGTGGACGTCGTATCTTCCCTGGCGGATATATGGTTAAAGACGGAAAACGAAGTACATGACAAAGGTCGACTACGAGGTTTGCGAATTATCAAAGTGAGAGGAATGGGTCACAAAACAGATTTGCAAAACTTTACTATTACGGATAAGGGCATTCAGTTTGTTGGCGCAGGTAAAAAATCGGTCAAAAAGCAGAAAATGAATGGCTAACGAGGAAAAGCTTGAATTGAGGCTCTACATAGCGGGCCAGACTCCCCGGTCGATAACGGCCCTGAACAATATTACACGGTATTGTAGAGAGCATCTGGAAGGAAAATACACAATTGAGATCATCGACCTGCTAAAAACGCCTCAACTAGCTGAAGGTGACCAAATTCTTGCTATACCAACTTTGGTACGAAAAGTGCCGGAGCCAATTAGAAAAATTATTGGTGATCTATCAAACGAAGAACGGGTATTGGTAGGATTGGACATCAGACCTTTAAAAGTGGCGAAATAAAATATAGTGGAAACGAACCCAGAAATGGACTTTGTGATAGACGGTAAGCTTGTATTGCAGCTTTTCGTCTCCGGCATGTCACGAAAGTCTATGGAAGCCATTGAAAATGTTAAGCGGATATGCGATGAACACCTCGAAGGCGTTTTCAACCTGGAAATAATTGACCTCTATAAGAATCCTGAAGCGGCCATCATTAATCAGGTTGTGTTCAGTCCATCCCTTATCAAACAACTTCCTTTGCCAAAGAAGACCTTAATTGGAACCTTTTCGGATACCCAAAAGGTGATAAAAGGATTAGGGATCAGAATAAAAGAGTAAACATGGCGTCTCCATCAAATTACGATCTCCTGTTGAAAATTGAAGAGTTGGAAGTCCGGCTCGCTGAATCCGAACAGTTGATTGACGCGATAAAGTCGGGAGAGGTGGATGCATTTTCGCTTAACAAAAATAATAATGGACCCGAAGTATATACGCTACAGAGCGGGGACTATGCGTACCGCACTTTAATTGAAAATTTTAACGAAGGCGCGCTAAACCTTTCTGAGCACGGCCTCATTGTTTATACGAATAGCTATTTCTCTACCTTACTCAAATTGTCGTATGAGAAGGTGATCGGAAACTCTATTTTCGATTTCATCCATGCGGATTCCAAAGAGGATTTCACAACGCTGTTCGAAGCAGGCCTGACAGGTAAAAGCAAAGGCGAGGTAAATCTATGGGATGGCACCAATGTCATTCCGGTCTACATGTCATTCACTTCTTTGCACCCGACGTTGGACACGGTCGGTATAATCATCACAGACCTCACTGACAAAAAGAATCGCGAACGGCTGATCAAAGAAACCAACCGCCAGCTGGCCGATAAAAATCAACAGCTCGAACAAACAAATGCGGAGCTTGCTTCTTTCAGTTTCGTGGCCTCACATGATCTTCAGGAGCCTTTGCGTAAAATTCAGACATTCTCCAATCGTATTCTCGAGTTAGGCGAAAGGGAATTTTCACCCGAAATAAAGAATTACTTCGCCCGGATTTTGTCAGCAAGCAGCAGGATGAAAAACCTTATTTCGGATTTGCTGAATTATTCACGAATGAATACCTCGGAGTTGATGTCTGAATCCGTTGACCTGACGGGTATTGCCCTTGAGGCTAAAAATAATCTTGAAGAAACTATAAAGGAGACAAACACCGTTATAGAAATCGGTCCTTTACCACGAGTAGAGGTAATACCGCATCAATTCGGCCAGCTATTTAACAATATCTTTTCCAATGCCATAAAATATCGCAGGCCGGGAATCAATCCCCGTATTAAAATATCGGCCAGCATTGTCGACAGTAGCGAATTACAGGGCCCTATGAATGGAGCAGGTGGTAAATATCATAAAATAGCCATTGCAGACAATGGGATTGGTTTTGATCCCGTCCATGAGGCCAGGATATTTGAATTATTTCAACGCCTGCACGGAGTAAATCAGTACGAAGGAACGGGAATCGGCCTGGCCATTTGCAAAAAAATTATGCAAAACCATAAAGGTTCCATCCGGGCAAACGGTGTCCCCGGAGAAGGGGCGGTGTTTACGTTATTTTTACCCGTCCACCAGCATGAAGCATAAGATTATTTTGCTCGTTGATGACGATGAAGATGATCAGCTTATTTTTAAGGATGCGATCAGCGAAATATTCATAAACGTAAAGTGCCTTACCGCATCCAACGGCAAGGATGCATATTCACAATTGGACAAATCGTCTCCGGCACCCTCGTTGATTTTCCTGGATCTGAATATGCCCGTGATGAATGGATTTGAATTTCTTAAACGCGTCAAAGACAGCTTGGATCATCGTAAAATTCCCATTATCATATACACCACGTCGGATAGTCCCCAGGACAAGAAGAATACGTTGGACGCCGGTGCAGTTTTATTCTTTACCAAAACTACAGATTTTAAATTCCTGAAAACGAAGCTTCGCGAAATTCTGCAGTCCGATTTGTAAAAGCTTCCGCTCTCGCAAGGGTGACGGCGACCCAACACCGGCACTTTCTAATTTAACCCGTCGGGTTGATCCACAGATCGACTGGTCTTTTTACCAGGGGAGAAAATGGAAGCGATATCTTCTTCCCTTGCCCCGCCGATGCATACGCTGCATAAACCACTTCTAGCACCGCCCTGCCAAGCTCACCGGTTGTGAGTGGCTGTGTGTCTTTTTGTACACATTCGATAAAATGTCTTAGCTCGTGCGGATAGCCCTGATTAAACACTTCTTCGAACACTGTAAAACTCCATCCTGCCGTCGTGTCCGCTTTTTCCATAGCATAGCCGTAACCATTTTTGCTATAGGTCAGGGCCGAATTTCCGATGAACAGATCGGCATACACAACGCCTTCGGTACCATACACTTCGCAACGGTCATCCATTCCGCCGTGTTTAGCCCAACTGTTCTCTGCAACCGCCGTGACTCCATTTTCGAATTCCACTATAACAACGGAATTATCTTCACCCTGAGTGCGACCCTGATGAAATACGGTAGCCATACTGGCTGAGACGCTCTTGACTTTCGCGTTGTTGAGCATCCAGAAGAACCAACCGAACGCGTGGCACCCCATATCCATTAGAACACCACCGCCAGAATACCTGATGTCATAAAACCAATCTGTGTGTGGCCCGGAGTGTTTTTCACCTTGTTTTAGCATATAAATTTTCCCCACTGCGCCTTCTTTTACCAGATGCCTTACGCGTTCGTACTTGGGAGCAAAACACAACTCTTCTGCATACATAAGTTTCACCCCCGCTTTTTTGCAGGCGGCAATCATAGCATCAGCGTCCTCCAGGGTTACCGCCAGTGGTTTTTCAATGATGATGTGCTTTCCGGCTGCGGCGGCCTTTAACGTCGCTTCTGCATGAAGATAATTAGGCAAACAGATGTCTACTACTTCACAGCCGGACTCTTCGAGAAGTTTGTCAATGTTATCAAACCATTTCGGAATGTGGTGTTTTTCAGCCATTGTCTTCGCTTTTTCACCATTGCGGGCATATAACGCCACCACCTCGGCTTCCGGCACAAAGCGATGATAACTTTCAAGATGAATATCCGAAATGAATCCACCACCGAGGATGGCTACTTTTGTTCGTTGCATGTTCGTCTGTTTTGTGGTCTGAAAATTAAACTGCTAATTAAAAAATATTTTTACAATCTCCATCGGGCTACAATTATTGTATGGGCAGTTATTATTAATGAAATATCAGAAATGTAAATCTTATACCTGATCAAGAGGCTTTCGCTTCAATACTTCCCCTCTGTTTTTTTTAAGTTCGGAGGGAGTGAGACCGGTAACTTTTTTAAATTGACCGGACAGATGGGCCACACTGCTATATCCAAGTTTGTAAGCAATCTCGCTGAGACTAAGTTCGCCATAGAATAGCAACTCCTTTACCTTCTCGATCTTTTGACTTATTATATAATGTTCGAGGGTAATTCCTTCGACGGATGAGAACAGGCTGCTGAGATAGTTATATTCGTAATGCAATTCCTCCGCCAGCAACGTTGACCAGTTGGATTTTCGTTCTATGCGATCTGTATGGTGGATCATCGCAATCACCTTATTTTTGATGGCTTCGATCAACCGCGCCCTACGATCATCGATACGCTCGAACCCGATGTTTGTGAGCGCCCTGTCCAACTGACCTAATTGATCAGCTAAAAGCTCGTCCTCCGTCAGGGAAACCTCACCCAATTCAACCTTTTCCGGATGGAGCCCCTGCACTATCAGGGTCTCCCGTACTGCCTGTACACAACGCTGACAAACCATATTTTTAATGTATAGTTTCATTAGCTGGCGGTTATCGGAGTGGCGTTGACCCGAGTTATGTTCAACATGTCACTAATGACCTTTTGGGATTGAATATCGGTCGATGGCGAATCTGAGAGGACAGGTATGTTATTACCCTTTTGATCGATGTTGACGGCCTGAACATTGTCTTTTAACTGGATTTCCAGTAACTGTTTGATTTCTTCTTTCATGACCTTGTCATAAATCGGAAAACACACCTCAATCCGTCGGTGGATGTTTCGCGTCATCCAATCTGCTGAACCCATGAATATTTCTGGTTTGCCATTGTTGTTAAAGACGAATATACGTCCATGTTCAAGATACCGATCTATGATTCTTCTTACGCTGATATTTTCACTCATTCCTTTCACTCCGGGAACGAGGCAACAAATGCCACGCACGATCAATGCTATGTTAACGCCTGCGCGCGATGCCTCGTATAACTTCGAGATCATGTCAGGCTCCTCAAGGTTGTTGAGTTTGATGACGATAGAAGCCCGGATTCCTTTCTTTGCAAAATCAATTTCACGATTGATCAGTGTGAGAAACCGGTGTTGCAAATTAAATTGAGCTACAAGCAAATGATTAAATGAAAGCGCCGATGTGTTCGCAGGCTTCCTTCGTTTCCGTAAGAACCGGAAAAGATTTTCAGCCTCCAGTAGTAGTCTCTGATCAGATGTCATCAGAATATGGTCGGTATAAAACCGTGCGGTGCCCTCGTTGAAGTTTCCCGTCGACAACAGGCCGAAATATTCTGTCTTTTTATCTTTTTTCCGTTTCACCAACGCCAACTTCGCGTGTACTTTCAATTCCGGAATGCTGTAAAGGATATCTACGCCCGCTTCTTTCATTCGCCTGGCCCACTTGATATTGTTTTCTTCATCAAATCTGGCTTTCAACTCAACAAACACGGTGACCTTTTTACCATTGCGGGCAGCGTTAATCATTGCGTGAGCTATGCGCGAATCCTTTGCAATACGGTACAGCGTTACATAAATTCGTTTGACATGAGGATCGAGCGCAGCTTCGTTGAAAAAACGAAGGACCGTGTCGTAACTTTGATACGGAGTATGAAGCAGGATTTCCTTTCGTTTCAGAAAATCAAACAATATTTTTCCTCCCTGCTTGAATCTAAATTTTGCAGACGGCCACGGATCGAATAAAAATGAATCGTTCTTTAGGGGTAAGGTTGCAAGATCCTTGAGATTATGATATGTTCCACCGTTCACGAAAGTTGCTTTTTGTAGCCCCAGGTAGTGGCTTAATAAATCAAGCGCCTCCGGTGATATGTTGGGATCGTATAAAAAGCGAGTCGCCAATCCGAAGTCCCGGCGGCTTATTTCGTGTTCAATTTTTTTGGCAAGGTTTCCCTCGAATTCATCCTTCAAATCAAGCTCGGCATCACGGGTGACTTTAAAACTATTGCACGAAATCAGCGTGTGCTCGGGAAAAATTTTGTCGATGTTCGTTTTGATAATGTCATCCAGAAAAACTATGCACGGCGAATTATTAAGCGAAAACCTGTAGAAGCGCGATATCTGGTCGGAGGGAATATTGACGACATAAAATTGCGTCGCGCCGTCGCGTGACTTGAGCGCGACGAGGAAATATATCTTGTTGTTTCCAGGGAAGAACTTGACCTCTTCGTTGAGTTCGATTATATGGAGGAAGCCAGCAACCTCGCCAAAAAAGTACTCTTCAACCTCTTTCTTTATATTTTTTGGCAGCGGTTTATTGATCAACAGATTAACTCCCTGATCGAGAAGTTCCGGAAGGATGTTTTTCCTAAGCGTTTTCCCAAATTGTCTCAGCTGTTGCTGAATCGTTCGGTTGATTCTCAATAATTTTTTCGACACTTCTTTGTTATCTCTTGCATCAAGCCTGTCCAATGCCGTGAGCGCCGGCACACGTACCCGATAGAATTCATCCAGATTAGAGGAGTAGATGGACAAAAACTTCAGCCGCTCCATTAAGGGGACGACCTTTCGTTGCGCCTCAGCCAGTACGCGGTCATTAAATGCGAGCCAGCTCAAATCTCGGTCAAAGTAAACATCCTTTTGCGAGCTGATTTTTTTCATGTCGGCATTTTCTACAAACTAAGGGGTCAGCGTGAGTTGTGCAACATCTTGACTATTATGTTTTAGCGAAATTCTGGAAATACTCAACTTAGGAGTAGCGCCAAGAGCCTTGGTGGAGGGGCTGGACTGTGGCTATTTTTCTCAGGTCCTTCGGAATTTTGGGGAAATGTTGCCCAGATGGCTGCGTTTTTTGACCTAAAATGCCATGGTATGATATTGGCGAACCTGAAATAAGGATACATGCATTTAAACATATTAAAATTATGAACTCACTAGCATTGAAAAACCTTTTGTATGGTTTGCTTCTCATTTTCCTGGTTGCCTGCGGGCAAGCAAAAAAAGAGGATAGCACAGAGGTTGCGAAAGACGTAAACGAGGAAAATATCGAGGACAAGGACCTTGAAAAGGACGCCGACTTTGTTGTAAACACAGTAGCGGGTAACTATGCCGAAATCAAGATGGCGCAACTGGCCCAAAATAAATCGAGCGATCCGAAAGTAAAGGAAATGGCTACGAAGCTTGAGTCTGATCACACCAAGATCCTGAATGAGCTGAAGGCTTACGCTAACAAAAAAGGAATCGCCGTTCCTCTTGAAGAAAGTACTGAAGCCGAAAAAGATTTAAGCTCACTCGCAGAAAATACCGGTGGGGAATTTGACAAAAAATGGTGCGAGGCTTTGGAAGATAAACACGAAAAAACGATAAACAAATTTGAATCACGTTTGGATAAAACGGAAGACCCGGAATTGAAGGATTGGATTGCTGCAACGTTGCCCGGGTTAAAAACTCATCTCGAGATGTTAAAAGAGCACGACGAAGGTGCTAAATAAGTTGGCTGGGGAAGCCGAACGTATGTCGGCTTCCCTTTTCTATACCCCTTTGTAAAAATTAATTACCATTAATCCAAGTTGTATGAAAGACGTCGTTGCCCTACTAAGTATCAGGGATATTGCTCTTGGTACTTTAATACTTCCGCTTATTATCTTTCACGTTTTCTTTTGCACCGTAAGTTTTGCTATTTTTTTAATGACGTTGCTGCTGACGCCAGACGGCCAGGAATTTATCGGGTATCGTAAACCGCATTTGTCGGTTTAGCCCTGAATTCACTCTTTCTCCACTATTTCTGAGTGTGGAATTTATTCCCCAACTGCTTTTTCCTTATGGGGAATTGACTCCCTAAACTGCAGCTTTTCTCAGACAATTCCGTTGATTTTCACTTGAAACCCGGTGGCATGCCCCTTGAGAAGGAATATTCTCATGGTGGCTTATTATTTACACGCTGGATCCTTTCGGTGCGGAAAGAGTTTGTGTCGCAACGAAATCAAAACTCAATCGGGTCGTTATTTTTTAATACAAAAAAATAGTCGCTGAAATAAATTATGAATAGATAGAGTGCTCTAATTAATTTATATTTCTCAACTTAGATAAATAGATAGCAATTTTTTGTGAATACTGCCTTGAAGTAAGTTGATTGGAACGCTGCACATCAAAAGAATTCCGCAATGGAAATATGAAGATGTGTTCGCGCCTGACCAGACTCTTCAATTCGTCGAATGTAAACTGTGGATTATGATCAAAAGAATTCATAGTAACCATAATTCAAAAATCGTGCCTGTCAGCCATGATTTTTTTTATGTAAATGGTGTTCACAACCTGGCTTTTTTATGGTATTAAGGAAAAATTTTTACAGCTCATCTTTTTATTTTAGGGGGTAAATTCCAGCGTATGAAAACCAAAACCAGAGTCAAAAAGAAGGACGCAGCTAAGATCCCGGCAGCTAAGATTGCGAATGAAGCCAGAAAAAAACCGACTAACGGAAAATCGAACGGCTTGTCGCACGATGCAAGTCATCTACCGCCGGATCTAAGAGGTTCGAAGGAATTGTTGCGCGTTCTTATGGAAGTTAAAAATGGGAATTTTTCCGTGCGGATGCCTATCGACGAAGTTGGGCTTAATGGAAAGATCTATGATACGCTGAATGAAATTATATCGCTCAACGAAAAGATGATGCTGGAGTTTACCCGTGCGGTCAACACGATCGGGAAACAGGGTAAACTAACGCAACGTATTGAAACGCCAAGTGCAAAAGGGTCCTGGAGCGAGGGCGTCAATTCGCTCAATGTGCTCATCTCTGACCTGGTCCATCCCACCATTGAAATTGCACACGTAATTAGTTCCGTTGCAAACGGCAATCTGTCGCAGGAAATGCCTGAAGAAATCGGCGACCATAAACTTGAGGGAGAATTTTTGCGGATTGCCAAGGAAGTAAACTATATGGTGAAACAGCTTAACCTGTTTTCCATGGAAGTAACACGCGTTGCGCGGGAAGTGGGATCGGAAGGAAAGCTGGGAGGCCAGGCAAAAGTTAAAGGCGTCGGTGGTGTCTGGAAAGACTTAACTGATTCCGTGAACCATATGGCTGGAAACCTCACCAATCAGGTCCGGAACATCGCTGAAGTAACAACAGCTATCGCACGTGGTAATCTTTCCAAAAAAATTACCGTGGATGTAAAGGGAGAGATGCTTGAATTAAAAAATACTATCAATACCATGGTCGACCAGTTGAACTCTTTCGGATCTGAGGTGACACGCGTGGCACTTGAAGTAGGAACGGAAGGAAGACTTGGCGGCCAGGCAACGGTGAAAGGGGTAGGTGGCGTATGGAAAGATCTCACAGATTCAGTGAACCAGATGGCAGGAAACCTTACTACCCAGGTGCGTAATATCGCCGGCGTTACAACGGCTATTGCCAAAGGAGACTTGTCTAAGAAAATTACAGTTGACGCGAAAGGTGAATTGCTTGAATTGAAGAATACGATTAACACGACAGTGGATCAGTTGAATTCATTCTCATCTGAAGTAACGCGTGTAGCGCGGGAGGTTGGATCTGAAGGGCAGCTCGGCGGTCAAGCCGACGTACCGGGCGTAGGCGGTACATGGAAGGATCTGACAGACTCCGTAAACCAAATGGCAGGAAATCTTACCAACCAGGTACGAAACATAGCGGGTGTTACAACGGCGGTTGCAAACGGAGATTTGTCTAAGAAAATCACTGTTGACGTCCGCGGGGAAATGCTTGAACTAAAGAACACTATCAATACGATGGTGGATCAGCTTAATTCCTTTGGATCTGAAGTAACGCGTGTGGCGCTGGAAGTTGGTACGGAAGGGAAATTGGGAGGTCAGGCGACTGTAAAAGGTGTGGGTGGTATTTGGAAAGATTTGACAGACTCTGTGAATCAAATGGCTTCCAACCTTACAGGACAGGTACGAAATATCGCCGGTGTAACAACAGCTGTCGCGAACGGGGACTTATCGAAAAAGATTACTGTTGACGTGCGCGGAGAAATGCTCGAGCTCAAGAATACAATCAACACGATGGTGGATCAGCTGAATTCGTTTGGCTCGGAGGTGACGCGTGTGGCGCTTGAGGTAGGTACAGAAGGAAAGCTTGGCGGTCAGGCAACTGTGAAAGGAGTAGGTGGGGTGTGGAAAGACCTTACAGATTCCGTGAATCAAATGGCTGGTAACCTGACAGCTCAGGTTCGAAATGTGGCCGGTGTAACTACGGCCGTTGCTAAGGGCGACTTGTCAAAGAAAATCACCGTGGATGCCAAGGGAGAATTGCTGGAGCTGAAAAACACCATCAACACGATGGTGGACCAGCTGAACTCTTTCTCTTCGGAAGTAACCAGGGTGGCGCGCGAAGTAGGGTCCGAAGGACAGCTTGGTGGCCAGGCCAACGTACCCGGCGTAGGCGGAACGTGGAAGGATCTTACCGATTCAGTAAACCAGATGGCGTCCAACCTTACAAACCAGGTTCGGAATATCGCCGATGTTACTACCGCAGTGGCGAAAGGCGACTTGTCGAAAAAGATCGCCGTGGACGTGCGAGGTGAAATGCTGGAACTTAAGAATACCATCAATACAATGGTGGACCAGCTGAATTCGTTCGGATCTGAAGTAACACGTGTTGCCCGTGAAGTAGGCTCTGAAGGACAATTGGGAGGGCAGGCCGATGTGCCAGGTGTAGGTGGAACGTGGAAAGATCTTACGGATTCAGTTAACAAGATGGCGGATAACCTGACGAACCAGGTACGAAATATTGCAGATGTTACAACCGCTGTAGCGAAAGGCGATTTGTCGAAAAAAATCACGGTTGACGTAAAAGGCGAAATGCTGGAGTTAAAGGATACCATCAATACCATGGTGGATCAGTTGAACTCCTTTGCATCGGAAGTAACACGCGTGGCGAGTGAAGTGGGGTCCGAAGGTAAACTCGGCGGACAGGCAACGGTTAAAGGTGTTGGTGGTGTATGGAAAGGTCTGACTGACTCCGTGAACCAGATGGCTGGAAACCTTACGGCTCAAATCCGCAACATTGCAAACGTTGCGATCGCTGTGGCTAATGGCGACTTGTCAAAAAAAATCACGGTGGATGTTCGGGGAGAAATTTTACAGTTGAAGGATACATTAAATACCATGGTGGATCAGCTTCGCGGTTTCGCATCCGAAGTGACGCGTGTTGCGCGGGAAGTAGGTACCGACGGTAAGTTGGGAGGGCAGGCGTTCGTTCCGGGTGTAGCCGGTACGTGGAAGGATTTGACCGACTCGGTGAATGGTATGGCTGGTAACCTTACCGATCAGGTGCGAAACATAGCTGGCGTTACAACGGCCGTGGCAAACGGCGACTTGTCCAAAAAAATTACGGTGGATGTTCGCGGAGAAATGCTCGAGCTGAAAAACACTATCAATACCATGGTGGAGCAGCTGAACTCATTCGCGTTTGAAGTAACCCGTGTTGCGCGTGAAGTAGGAACGGAAGGAAAACTTGGAGGTCAGGCTGAAGTACGTGGGGTTGCAGGAACCTGGAAGGATCTTACCGACTCCGTGAATCAAATGGCCTCGAACCTTACGGGCCAGGTGCGCGGTATCGCAAAGGTTGTGACTTCCGTGGCAAAAGGAAATTTGAAACAGAAACTTTCCATTAACGCACTGGGAGAACTTGCGCAATTAACAGACACGATCAACGAAATGATCGATACCCTCGCGGTATTTGCAGAACAGGTAACTACTGTTGCGCGTGAAGTAGGGGTTGAAGGCCGCTTAGGTGGACAAGCCAGCGTGCCAGGTGCTTCGGGAACGTGGAAGGATTTAACTGAAAACGTAAACCAGCTTGCAGCCAACCTTACAACCCAGGTTCGATCAATCTCTGAAGTGGCATCAGCCGTAACACAAGGTGACTTGACCAGAACCATTCGCGTGGATGCGAAAGGCGAGTTGGAAGCTCTTAAAGATACAATCAACCAGATGATCACGAACCTTCGCGAAACTACATTGCGGAATCAGGATCAGGACTGGCTGAAATCCAACCTTGCCAAGTTCACGCAAATGTTGCAGGGTCAGAAAGATCTGAAGACGGTTGCCAAACGCATCCTCTCTGAATTAGCACAGGTAGTCTCAACCCATTATGGTGCATTTTATATTTTACAACAGGAAGAAGAGACACAGCAGGTTAAATTGAAATTGTTTGCGGCGTACGCGTATAAGGAAGAAAAGGGTATACCAAGGGAATTTGCAATCGGAGAAGGGTTAGTTGGTCAATGCGCTTTCGAAAAAGAAAAAATCCTCCTCACAAATGTTCCGCACGGCTATGTTAAAATAAATTCTGGTCTCGGTAAGACCAAGCCGTCAAACCTTATTATTCTCCCTATAGTATTCGAGAACAACGTCAAGGCGGTTATCGAGTTGGCGTCGCTTGATGCATTTAGTGAAACTCACCTTGACTTTCTTCACCAGTTAACGGAAAGCCTTGGAATTGTTTTGAATACTATTGAGACCAATACAAGAACGGAGGAATTACTTGCTCAGTCACAGTCACTTGCCGGAGAGCTTAAAACGCAGCAGGAAGAATTGCGCAGAACAAATGACGAATTGCAGGATAAGGCGCTGCTGCTCGTGAAACAAAAAGATGAAGTGGAAGCGAAGAATAAAGAGGTTGAAGAAGCGCGTAGGTCATTGGAAGAAAAAGCAGAGCAGCTTACGTTAACATCAAAGTATAAGTCGGAGTTTTTGGCGAACATGTCCCACGAATTAAGAACCCCGTTGAACAGCTTGCTCATTCTCGCGCAACAGTTATACGAAAATGCAGAAGGTAATCTTAATGACAAACAAATCAGGTATGCGAAGACAATTCACTCATGCGGAGATGACCTGATCCAGCTTATCAACGATATCCTTGATCTTTCTAAGATCGAATCCGGATTTATTTCAGCAAATATTTCTTCTGTGAGGATTTCTGAAATAGCTTCATTTGTGGAAACCACATTCAAGCCAATTTCAGAAGCGCGAAACCTGAAGTTCAGGATCGAAACCGAGAATGTACTCCCTGCATTGATGGAAACGGATATTCAACGGCTTAACCAGATATTGAAGAACCTGTTATCCAATGCATTCAAGTTCACAGAAAAAGGCGAGGTAGCACTTCGAATTTTCGAGGCAGTTAAAGTGTGGAGACCTGGCGTACCAACACTGGACAGCGCGTCCACAGTTGTCGGCTTTTCCATTAGTGATACAGGTATTGGAATACCGCAGGAAAAACAATCGATCATATTTGAAGCCTTCCAGCAGGCAGAGGGTTCAACGAGCCGGAAGTATGGCGGAACAGGGTTAGGATTGTCCATTAGTCGTGGACTGGCGGAGTTGTTAGGGGGAACGATTGAATTGGAGAGCCAGGCAGGAAGGGGCAGCACGTTTACGTTATACCTCCCGCTCATTAGCGCTGGAGACGTTACAACCCGGGAAGTTTCGGAAAGCATCAAAGTTATTCAGCAACTTCAGATGGACACCGAAGGGAACCAGATCGACACCTTGCTGGGAAATCTCAGGATCACAAACGAAGGTGTAGAGACCCGAGGCCTGGACATTGTCAATGAGATGATCAACGAATCGGGAGACGACCGAAGTCATATACATGTGAGTGACAAGGTTGTTCTCATCGTCGAGGACGATTTAAGATTCGGAAAGATACTGATTGACAAAGCCCATGAAAGGGGACTAAAAGCGATTGTGGCCACTAATTATCTTGAAGTATTTGATTTTATTAACCGTTTTTCTCCCATTGCGCTAACACTGGATGTCAAGCTACCAGAAACCAGCGGATGGAAGGTGATTGATCTTTTGAGAAACGATCTGACGTACCGCCACATTCCGATCCATGTTATTTCCGGGGAGGAAAACAGGGTCCTTGCCTTAAAACGCGGAGCACGAAGTTTCTCGCTTAAACCCCTCGACAATGACTTACTCAATTCTTTATTTGAGGATATTATTGCCTACCATAATAGAGAGACAAAGCATATTTTGATCGTAGAGGACAACGAATTGGATTCATCGCAGATTGCAAAGATCCACAGCGACGATCATCTGAAGGTAACCATTGCGAACACCGGGAAAGAAGCGCTTACCCTGGTGAGCGAAGAGCAATTTGATTGTATAATCCTCGACTATACACTGCCTGATATTTCGGGCACCGACTTATTGCAGCAGGTAAGCAAAATTAAGGGAGATTTAACTCCCGTTATCGTCTATTCCGCAAAGGATTTTAATAAGACGGAATTGAAAAGTGTAAATCTGAATAGCAGCTCGCACATAATCAAAGGCGTGAACTCTATTGAGTATTTGCTCGAAGAAACAATTTCTCACCTCCATATCAATCACAAGAATCTTGCGCCCGAAAAACGACGGATAATCGAAAACATTCGCAATAAAGAGGATATACTAACGGGTAAAAACATCCTGATTGTGGATGATGACGTTCGTAATCTCTTTGCCCTTACCACCGTATTCGAGCGTTTTAATATAAATGCGATTACAGCGGAGAGTGGAAAAGAGGCCATCAAGATCCTGACGGAGAATCCAAAGATCGAAATGGTGTTGATGGACATCATGATGCCGGAAATGGACGGATACGAAACTACCCAGAAAATCCGGCGTGA
>Ga0184626_10000239_pt1 | contig 15399 bp, 13 predicted proteins | sample PLM3_60_b1_FD_133142 | JGI IMG/M metagenome (GOLD analysis project Ga0184626, IMG submission 133142) | Groundwater sediment microbial communities from an aquifer in East River, Colorado, USA - PLM3_60_b1 | ecosystem: Environmental > Terrestrial > Soil > Riparian zone | place: USA: East River... | reverse complement strand
TCCGGGGGAGATCCACTCAAACGAAACGATTCTCCAGGTTCCTTGATCGCGAATTAACTCGTACCGCACGGGAAAAAGTGAACTATCTCTTCCCGTCAATAGTCCGTCTACGGAAGACCGGTTATTCACGATTTTGATGTCATTCAGATCGGCTGACCGGTACGGAAGCATGTTTGAAAAAGGGGCAATCTGTCTGCGAAAATCTTCCAACGAAGTTTGCTTGCGGTATTCAAGTGTGAAATGACTGTAAGCCAGTGCGTAGTTTTCGCGATTGATCGCTTCCAGATGGTTTTTGACAATACTCGCTGGTGCTTTTGAAAAAACAAACGTTCTCGCGAAAAGAAAAACGAGTCCAGCTGCAATCAGAAAAAGACAACCGCATCCAACGAGAAGGAAATTCAGGAGGGTCTTATCTTTATCAGGTTCGGGATTCGCTGGTGGTTCCACGCTTGTACCACTCCACAGTTCTTTTCAGTCCGTCGAAAAGAGTCGTGCCGGGTTTGAACCCAAGCTCCATCTCGGCTTTGCGCATATCCGCATAAGAATACCGAACATCTCCGGGCCGTTGGGGTTGATAAGAAGGCGGCACGTGATACTCGAGGATAGCACTCAGGGTCCGGAATAGTTCGTTGACGCTGATCTGGTTCCCACAAGCGATATTGAATACCTTCCCTGAAACTCCCGCCGCCTTGCACGCAAGCAAATTTGCGCGGACACAATCTTCTACATAGGTAAAGTCGCGAGTTTGCTCCCCGTCGCCAAAGATCGTACAGGGGGCGCCGCTCATCATGCTGTGTACAAAGATCGGTATGACTGCGGAATATTGTAAATTCGGATTCTGACGTGGACCGTAGATATTAAAATATCGCAACGAAACGGTCTCTAACCCGTACACTCCCGAAAACACAGCGGCGTATTGTTCCATCGTCAATTTGCTGATCGCGTAGGGCGACAACGGTGTCGGGCACATCGATTCCTGTTTTGGCAATGTGGGAGTTTCACCATAAACAGAAGAAGAACTGGCGCAGATAACGCGTCGCACATGAGCATCGCGCGCAGCGATCAAAACATGCAACGTGCCGGTGATGTTAGCGTGGTGAGTCCCCGCCGGATCCAGAACTGAACGTGGAACCGAGCCACGCGCCCCTTGATGCAACACATAATCGATCCCATCCACGGCTTGACGAACAGTCCCAGCATCCTTCAGATTGCCTTCCACCAATTCCAAAGAGCCGGAAAATGCAGAAAGATTTTGGCGGCTGCCCGTATCAAAATTATCAAACACCCGGACAAAATGGCCTTGCCCCAGTAACGCTTCTACAATATGCGAGCCGATGAATCCAGCACCACCTGTAACTAGATATCTTTCCATAAGATTCACACATGGTATCACACAGTTTTGAACAGCCTGGCTTACAGCTTGATGATGCGGCAAGTTTCCGCGCGTGTCCTTCGAGTTGCGTTTCTGGTATCTACAATCAATCGCGAGTGATTCACGACATACTGCCAATCAAACGCGTCGTGATCTGTAACAATGACTACACAGTCGGCTTCCTCAAGAAGCGCTGAATTCAGCTCCCGGGTTCCGATCATGATGGAATCGATTCTTAGATCACGAACATACGGATCGTGGTAGAAGACTTCGGCCCCTTTTTCCTGCAAAAGCTTTAAGATATCAAGCGCTGGAGATTCCCGCACATCGTTGCTGTTCTTTTTGTAAGCAACTCCGAGCAGCAGAATCCGTGAGCCCTTCACACTTTTGCGGTCTTGATTGAGCGCATCTGAGATCTTTGTAACCACGTAGTGCGGCATGCCCGCGTTGATTTCACCCGCAAGTTCGATAAAACGGGCGGAATAGTTGAGTGTCTTTAGCTTCCAGGCAAGATAATGCGGATCGATGGGAATACAATGACCGCCCAGACCGGGCCCCGGATAAAAAGGCATGAAACCGAACGGCTTGGTGGCTGCAGCGTCAATGACTTCCCAGGTATCGATCCCAAGCTTATCGCACATAATGGCGACTTCGTTCACCATTCCGATGTTGATCGCGCGGAAAGTATTTTCAAGAAGCTTCACCATCTCCGCTGACTTTGTCGATGAAACGCATACAACCTTCTCAGCGATAGCGTTGTACAGAAGCTCCGCCAGTTCGCCGCATGAGGAGGAATAGCCACCAACAATTTTGGGTGTATTCCTGATGTTGTAACGTGTGTTGCCCGGATCAATCCTTTCAGGTGAAAACGCGAGAAAGAAATCTACCCCGGCTTTTAGACCTGACGCTTCCATTTCGGGAAGTATGATTTCATCCGTAGTTCCGGGATAGGTTGTACTTTCCAAAATGATCAACTGCCCGCGATGTAAGTATTTTACGATTTGAGAGGAAGCAGAAAGAATATAAGAAAGATCCGGATCTTTTGTCTTCCGGAGCGGAGTCGGGACGCAGATAATGACTACATCCGCTTCCTGTAGCGGCTGATAACTCGAGCTTGCATCGAAACGCGACCGGATTGAACCAAATACCTCATCCGTCACGTCCAAGATATAGGATTTTCCCGCCCGCAGTTGCTCGACACGGCGTTCGTCTATGTCCACTCCGGTTACGCGAAAGCCTGCGCGCACAAACTCAACACACATGGGAAGTCCCACGTAACCGAGCCCAATTACTGCTACGTGTGCCGTTTTGCTCGTAATTTTCTCTTTCAGTTCGTCAATCATTGAACTTCATACCCTATCCTGGAGCGGCGGGCCTCCGTGCCCGGTGAATTTTCCCTCTCGCACTGCCGGCGGGCAGGGACGCCCGCCTCTCCACCTTAGATTTTTTCAAGATTTTAGCACAGTGAGGTTCGATGCAGCAGATCGTGCAAAGAGGACGGATCGGTTTGCACACATTTTTCCCATGAAAGACCAGCAGATCATTGATCATCAACCAGTCTTGCTCCGCAATCAGACTCCTCAGTCCCTCTTCAGTTTGTTCTGGCGTCTTGGTTTTGACCCAGCCAAGACGATTACTGATGCGGTGGACATGTGTATCTACCGGGATGGCAGGCTTACCAAAAGCGTAGACGAGCACACAGGCCGCAGTCTTTCGTCCGACCCCGGGGAGCGAAAGCAGTCCATCCAGATCGGATGGCACCACGCCTCCCGCTTGTTTCATCAGAATACGTGAGACCTGAATGATTCTGCGCGCTTTGGTTTTGTAAAAGCCGGTTCTCTTTACGATCCTTTCAACGGATCGAACCGGGGCAACCGCAAGACTTGCACAGTCGGGATAACGTTTGAATAGATCGCGAGCCACGATCTCCGTGGTTTCATCCCGGCTGCGCGCGCTCAAGATAGTGGCAATCAGTGTTTGCCACGGATCATCATCGCCAAAATGGCCTAGCATAGTAGAGCCATGATATTGCTTGAGACCATCCAGCACAGGACTGTAATTAATGATCTGCTTCTTCATCCGGTAAGAGTATAGGACACAATCCAGCTTGGCAACTATAATGAGGAGGATGCGCCTGTATTTGGTGTCTGCGTGTCTTTGTGGTTTCTTCCTCCTCTCCTGTAAGGAAAAAACTGCTCCGCCGGCGACTCCGCCCATCAAGAACATCTTACTCATCACCATTGACACGTTGCGAGCAGATGCCCTGTCGGCATATGGGAACAAGACGCGGACTCCCTTCTTCGAAGAATTCGCGCGAAATTCGGTGATCTTTGAGAATGCGTTCACGTGCGCGCCTGTCACGTTGCCAGCGCACACATCGCTGCTAACAGGCCTGTATCCTCCTTCGCATGGCGTCCGGAATAATGGAACATTTCGAGCTCCCGGTTCTTTGCAATTGTTATCCGAGTATGCGAGACAAAACGGGATAACGACTGCCGCGATCGTAGGAGGGTTTCCTGTTGCTGCACAGTTCGGGCTAAACCAGGGATTTGATCTTTACGATGATCACTTTGAGGCGTTGCCGAACCTTTCCGGATACTTTGCTTACACGGAAAGGGATGCAGCCGCCGTAACCTCTCGCGCAAAGAAGTGGTTGTCCGAACGCACAGATGGACGTCCTTTTTTTCTCTGGCTTCATTTCTTTGATCCGCACCATCCTTATTTGGAGCATGGAATGCCGGCAGTATCTCCTTATCAGCAGGAGGTGTTGTTTGTTGATGGCAGACTTGCCGATTTATTTCAATTCCTGAAAGAGAAGAAGCTCAGTGACGAGCTTCTGATGATTGTGACAGCCGATCACGGAGAAGCATTTGGCGAGCATCGCGAAGTCAGTCACAGTCTTTTTGTCTACAATACAACTCTTCGCATTCCGCTGTTGATCTCCGCTCCAGGCATCTCAGCCAGACGAATCCCGGAGATGGCAAGGATCGTGGACATTGCACCGACAGTTCTGGAGGCAATGAACTGGCAATCGTCAGGACAAATGGATGGTCGATCGTTGATGCCTTTCCTACATGGAAAGAGTGCCGGCGCCGTGGAAAATTTTGCGGAGACGCTTGCGCCTTCACTCGATTTTGGCTGGAGTCCGTTATTCTCGATTCAGAATCTTCACGGAAAGTATATCCAGGCCCCACGGCCCGAGTATTACGATCTGGAAAAAGATCCCGGAGAAACTCAAAACCTCGTTGCAACTGTTCAGACAGATCTGTACTCCAAACAAATTGCACGGATCCTTGCTTCTGCCAGGAAGATTCCTCAACATGCACCTTCATCCGAAGAAAGGGAACGATTGGAAAGCCTGGGATATTTTTCCTCCACACCCGGAAAACAGGTCCGCAATGCTCCCGATCCCAAGGATCGTGTCGATACGGCTGCAAAGATTGCGGAATTGACAATGAGCCCCGCTTCGCTAACCGAAAAAGAGAGGGCGTATCACGCGATCATTGCGCAAGAACCGGCGAATCCATTGTTACTTCTTCGATACGCAGAAATACTTCTTGCACTTCACAAGTTAGATCAAGCGGAAACGGTATTTCAGCAGGTGCTGAATCTGGAATATCCATCGCCTGCCGTTTACAACGGAATTGCCGCCGTATATTTTGAACGGAATCAACCCGATCGCGCCGAGCGCATTCTCCGCGATGCAGTAAAATTGAACCTCGCCGATGGCGAAACATTTTATAATCTCGCTGAATTTCTATTTCAACGCGGCGCGCAGGACGAAGCTTTCCATCTCTACGAGAAAAGCATGAAACAGGGCTTTGTTCCCGCTTATTATCGAACGGCGCGTCTGGCCGAAGTGAAAGGTGATCTGCAAAAGGCATTTGGCCTGTTGGAAGAGGCGGAACGGTTGGCTCCCGGGCGGATAGAAACCTTACACGAGCGCGCCATGATTTATACACGCCACAATCAGCTCCCTTCCGCTCTGGATCAGTTCCAAAAGGCGCTGGAAAAACGACCCGATGATCCAGTATTCCTCTATAATATCGGTATTCTATATCGTAGAATGAACCGTGTAGAAGACTCTCACCGTTTTCTGCAGCGGTTTCTGGAACTGGCGCCACGAGAAATGAAAGCTGAACGTCAGACCGCTATGAACATTTTGAAGGAGTAGGGGCTGAGCATTTGGTTTACACATTTTCTCGTGCAGGCAAAGATGCCTGCGCTATAGTTTGTACATTCGCGATACATTCGACGAATATATTGGCTAGTGTTGACACCGCCGGCATTCTGCCGGCTCGGCAGGCTGGAAGCAGGCTGGAAGCCTGCGCTCCATTTGGTCAGGGCACTGTTTGCGTTTGTGGGGCTTTTTCCTGCAGTTTTGCTTCCTTCGCCTGAGCGGCAACTTCGATCAAATCCTCAACCGGGCGCAAGATCACGGTTGTTCCAGTGCCGCCCCGCCCACCCGTCACCATACTCATCAGGGCACCCATGCCGCCATCGCCCGTATTCTGCTTCGGCTTCAACACAAATACGCCAAGCGTAGCTCCGTTTGCGTTAAATGCGATGGTACCGACACTGGCGGAGGACAATTCGTCATTACATACATAAAAGGGTCGTGGACCTTTGACAATTGCCTGAACTGCTCCAGTGGCAATCGATATCGATCGATTTTCCGAACGACCAAGCCGGCCGATCACAAACACATCCTCAAGCAGCTCCGGGGAAGCGGAAGGCGCCTTTAACGGAACATACTCGTAGGTGCGGGAGGAGTCGCGTGGACGAACAAAGGCAAGATCAAGATCGCTATCCTTCAGAACAACATCTGCTTCCACTTCTGTCCCGTCATCCAGGATGATTGCGGTTTCACGAACCTCGGACTCAAATTTGAAATCCTGTTCCTGGCCGGAAGAAACAGAATCGAAAAAAGTGCGAATCATCGCAGCAGGATCGATGGATTGCGCCGATACCACTGTGAGACCCGAAGAATCAATCACAGTTCCTGTCACTTCGAGTTTCTGGTCCTCTTCGCGATTTGGTAGTTTTATCTTTGCCACAAGCCTTACGTTCACAACAGCCTTCTTCCAGCGTCCTGCCGATTCACGCGCGGCTGCTTTCAAATCAGCCGCGGATGCTGGAAGTACGAAAGGAAACAGAAGTAATAAAATCGCAAAAAACGTGCGCATACACATGAATTTTCCTCTACTTTGCAGACTCCGCTTCATCGGGCCAAACCGGTTCCAGTTCAACAAAATGGCTATGCACTCCACTTCGAATCAGGATCGCGATCTGTTTCACATGATTTTTCTTTGCGATATCCAGCTGAGGTTTCAGATCACTGAGCTGGTCAATCCTGGTTCCATTTACTTCCTGTATTAGGTCTCCGGGACGCAACCCTCCTACCCCAGCCCAGCCTCCTGGCTGCACGAAGATGACCAGCGCACCGGATTGCTTTTCCTTTTGCTCCAATCGTTCGATGTCGGAAATATCACGCGCGCGAAATTCCAGATCCACATTCTCATAGACTGGTAACTCGCGTTCTTCTTTTGGTTGCCCCACCAGTTGCGCTGTGATCTGCATTTCCTTTCCATCCCGAATTACGGTGAATACCGGACTGCTTCCGATGCGATACTGCCGGATCATCGATTCAAACACTTCTGAATCCTGTGGGGCGGAGGCTTCCACAGCTTGCTGATCAATCTTTATGATCACATCTCCAATGCGAATACCCGCAGATTCCGCTGTGCTGCCGGCAAACACGTCTGTTACACGGACTCCCGACTTTCCTTCCAAAACAAGCGCTGCTGCGAGCTTCCTGGAAAGCACCTGCGTGGAAATGGGAAGCCATGCTCTTCGCGCTTCGGGAACAGGCACCTGCGGAGTACGGATCCCGATGTCGACGAGGCTGAGCAACTTTTCTGTTTTGCGTTCAATTCCCACAAGTGTTGGCACGGGTGATTTTTGATTTCGTGTGATTTCTTCGGTAATACGAAAAAATGCTTCTTTGTCCGTTACGGTTTTCCCTGCAATCTCAACAATCACATCTTCCGGAAGAATCGGGAGAGTGGCCTGATCTGCGGGGCCGCCTCGCGTAACACTGCTAACGCAGACTCCTTTCTTATCCGGCCGTTGCAACTCCAGCGAAACAAGATTTGTAATCGCTTCCACAACGAGCCCCCAATCCTTCGATTCTTGCTCACGGCCAAGCGCGTCCTCTCGGAGTTGTGTCAAAACCCGAACCGTCGATTCTTTCCCGTTTCGCAGGATGCGGAATTCCAACGTGCTCCCAACCGGTTTGCTCAAAAGCAGTTGATGGAATAACGGAAGTTGTTCCCGGAATCGGGCTTCTACCTGCCGACCATCCACAGAATGAACTATGTCGCCAGGACGGAGACCACCTTTTTCTGCCGGAGATCCTGATAGAACCCCGCCGACCAAAACTCCCTTTTGTTCTTCCGGAATACTCTTTAGGAGTGGCTGGAAATCGGCGCCAATCCATGCGCGCCGGACTTTGCCTTTTTCAATCAATTCTTTTGAGATCGTTTTTACCAGCTCGCTCGGAATGGCCCCCCCGATTCCGCCGGAAAGACTGATCTCGTTGATCCCGACAACTTCACCTCGCAAATTTACCAGCGGACCTCCCGAGTTTCCCGGTAAAATTTGAGCATCGTGCCCGATCCATTTCACCAGCATGCCGATATCTTCGCCGTCAAGCAGTAAACTGCTGCCAAAAATCCAGGGCATCATCATGTCCCGGTTGGCAACAATCCCCTGGGTTACCGATTGCGAAAGAGCCAGCGGAGAACCCATTGCCAGAACAGGATCTCCAATCTTTAATTCGCTGGAATCGCCAAATGCTGCGTATGGCAGCACGGCATCTTTTGGACGTTCGGACACGCTCAACCGGATCACGGAAATATCGGTCAGCGCATCCGTACCCACCAGCGTAGCTTCCAACTCTTCTTTTGAGGAAAGCACAACACGAATCGCACTCGCCCTCCCGACTACGTGATGATTGGTGACCGCGTATCCTTCCGGTGAGATAATCACGCCGCTACCGGCAGCCTGTTGTTTGTGTTCCCGCCCTTCGTCATATTCCACCACAACAACTTTGATCTGGATCAAAGCCGGATAGACACTCTGAATGGCCTTCTCCACTTCTGGTTGAGAAAGAATCTCTCCCGCCTGTGCTTCCGAGAACGCAAACGATAGAACCAAAACAAAGAAATAATTAGCTATTTTCATTTGAAGTCCTGATTTCTTCCTGCACATTATACCTGCGATCTGTTAGACAGTTTTTTCGCACCAATCAAATGCATGGAGTACCGCAACGTGTCTGTCCCGAGTGAGTTTTCGGATACTGTTCATGGGCAAGATAGTAACTTCGTTGAACCGGGTTGGCAAACTGGATCATTTGCTAACATCTCTTTACAATCAGACGCAATGGGATACCAGAATAAACGGCTTCATTTTGCGTTGTACTTCGTTTGTATTGCCGCGTATGGGATCTTTGTTCTGGGATATCCAAAAGGAGGTTATCTTTCCCCTGCTAGTGACGGTGGGGTCATCCAGTACGCCATCTTGAATAATCTCCAGAAGGTGGAGCGACATGACTTCGATCACTGGAGGGATCGCCGCATATTTTATCCGAACAGAAATACCCTGGCTTACACCGAGCATTTCTATCTGCATTCCCTGATTGGAGCTCCATACTATTTCCTAACCCGCAATCCGGAAGGCACTTATGTTTTCATTCTCGGGATCCAACTACTGATCGCCATCACGGGATTTTATTTCGTAGCCAGGGAGATTTCGGCCGATCTTCCCGCTCTGATTGCGAGTGGTCTGTTTTTCACCTACCTTCCGACTTTTCTTCGCCAGCATGCGCAAATCAATTTTTACGGCTTCGTACCGTGGATAGTATTTTTTGTACTGCAGTTTTCAAAAACCGGGAGTGCCCGGTATATCGTTCTTGCATCTCTTGCCTTGCTCTTACAGATGCTCGTGGGGATCTACATGGAGCTTTTCTCAGTAGTCTTTTGTCCGCTCTTTCTTCTGATATTCGGATTGTACCTGCACAAGAAAGGACGGTTGCGCGAACTGTTTCCGCTAAGAAACATTCTTGTCTGCATTGCTTCAGGAATTGTCCTGGTATGTGTTCTTTTTGTAGTCAATAAGCCCTACATGGACTTCAGACGAGAGATCAAGAAAGAGCGGTCCGTCGCGAATGTGGATGCTTTCGCTCCCGATCCGCAAAAATACTTTGATCCGTCTTCCCGGCTGGCTATGTATCCGATAATCGGAAAGTTCTGGAATAAAAGCGATCGAAAACCGCATGAGACCGAGATATTTTTGGGATTTGCAGGAATCATAGCGTTTTTAGCAGGATGCCTGGTTTGTCTCGGGGTTTTGTGGAAGCGATCAGTCTCACCCATCGTTTCCTGCTGCATACTTTTCCTGATCATGATGGGATTCTTCAGCCTGGGTCCATACCTCCACATAAACGGGAGAAGCACAGGGATACGGATGCCCTACTACTATCTGTATCATACTCACTTCAGTTTCCACTCCATCCGCGTAACTGCCCGAATCGTCGTTCTGATGTCCCTACCGTTGAGCATTCTGCTTTGCTGGTGTTTTCACAAAATCAAGAGTCTTCGCATTCCTGCAACTTCACGAGTGTTACTCACCGCGTCCCTGGCTGCGCTCGTCTTACTGGATGCCTATAGTCCGTTCTATCGGTGGAGGTATTTCCATGTACACAGGCTAAATTACATTTATCAGCGTATCGAGAATTTGCCGGGAGAAGTGCTCCTGGAACTGCCGTCGGGAAGGAGTTGCAGGAACCTGAAAGGATACGGAAGCTGCAATCTTACGAATGACGGTTTTTACTCTTTCATGCATTATTACCATAACAAATGGACCGTAAATGGAAACAGTGGTTATGTTCCGCCTAACTCGAGCCGCATCATCGGCAACGTGGACCAGAGTTTTGACGATTCACAGAGTCTGAGAGAGATTTTGCAAGGAAACAAGATCGATCTGGTGTTGATCCATCGCAAAAGGATTGCGCCTGGTCACAAGAAAGAGTTTAAGATTTTTGAAAAAAAACTCCGCCGGTTTTGCAAGATCGTGCACCGGGATGATTCATATGTGCTTCTGGCCATCTCGAGCCCCAGTAACCGAAAGGCTAACGTGCCGAGAGAGAAAGAAGGGTTACAAAGTGGGCTTTAGCAGAACTTTCAATGCCGAATCGATTCGCCGATCAAAGATTTCGTAGCCCCGTACACCGTCACGCAACGGTAGTACGTGCGAGATAATGCTGGTCACCGGCAAGCGGCCCTCCAGAACGACCGGAAGCAGCTCCGACATATATTTTCTGGCATTGCAACGTCCGATCCGAATAGACAAATTCTTCATGTATGCCTGATGGATCGGAAACGGATAGATCTGTTCCGTGTGATAACCGGCGATGGAAACAATAGCGCCTGGACGGACAAGATGAATCGCCAGGTCCAGCGCCGACGGATGACCCACTGCCTCCATCGCTGCGTCAGCGCCGCGTCCTTCTGTTAGATCACGAATCACCTTTTCGGCGCTAGTTGTATCCGCAGGAACGGGAATCGCTCCCAGCGAACGGGCTTTTTCCAGCCGATAGTCCACCGTATCCAGTGCTACGATCGCTGCCGGCTCAAACAACCCGGCCGCAAGAATGCAAAGTAAACCGACAGGCCCGCATCCTACCACAATAACGACATCCCCTTTTCGGAAGGAAGTGCCCTCTGCACACGAATACGCGGTGGAAAGAATATCTCCCAAAAACAGCACTTCTTCATCTATTAGAACGGAACCGTCGTTTCGGGTCTGTGGAATTTTTAATAAAGTGGAAGAGGCCAGGGGTACGCGGACCAGCTCCGCCTGGGCGCCCTGAAGACCGGCGCCTTCCTCGGTAACAAACCCGAACCCGAGGGACCGAACGCACCTGGCAGGGAGTTGCCGCAAGCAATAAAAACATTTGCCACAATTGATCGTAAACGGCGCAACCACACGGTCTCCGGGCTTCACACCCGTTACGTCTTTGCCGATGGCTTCGACAGTACCCGTGAACTCGTGTCCCATGATTGTGCCTTGCTTCATCCCGGGATCGCGTCCATGAAGAATATGCAGATCGGACCCGCAAATCCCCGCAGTCGTTACTCGAACAATTGCGTCTCCCGGTTCTTGAACTTGCGGTTCGGGACGGTCCTGCAGATCCACGATGCCATTCGCTTTGAGGATAATTGCTTTCATCTCTTATTTCGAAACTGTCTGTGTCCTTGATTCTCAGTGACGATAGCATGTTTCTGCTTCATGTCACTCTTGCAATGTTACTTCGTTTCGAGTGTTTCCGTGATTCGCTCGTGCAAATGAACGGGGGGCGCAGTGCGCGCGCCGGCTTTCAAATTCAACATCTCTACAAAAACTGAAAACGCCATGGCAAAATATGCATATCCCTTGGGAATGTGATGATGAAATCCATCAGCGACAAGAAGCAGGCCGATCATCAAAAGGAAACTCAACGCCAGGATTTTGATGGTCGGATGACGGTTCACAAAGTTGCTGACCGATTCCGCAAAAATCAGCATGATAATCACCGATAAAATCACGGCTGTTACCATGATTCCCAGACGGTTGATCATTCCGACTGCTGTAATTACCGAATCCAAAGAAAAAATAATGTCCAGGAACATGATTTGTACTATTACAGCAGTAAACGATGGCGCAACACGCCTGGAAACCTCTCCTTCTTCGCCTTCGAGCTTCGTATGGATTTCATGAGTACTCTTGGCAAGCAAGAACAAACCGCCAATGATCAGAATCAGGTCCCGACCTGAAAGTTCAAACCCGGCAATAGAAAACAAAGGCGCGGTCAGCCGCATGATCCAGCTCAGCGACAAAAGCAGCAAAATTCGGCTGACCATAGCTACAGCCAGACCCAGTCGTCGAGCTTTCGGTTGCTGCGCTTGCGGCAGTCTTCCGGAAAGAATCGAGATAAATATGATGTTGTCGATCCCCAGAACTACTTCCAGTGCAGTGAGAGTGACCAGACCGATCCAGGCCTGCGGATCTGTTAACCAATCCATCGTGATTTCTCCTGATCAAGGATTAATTCGCTCGGCCAAAGACGCTTTCCCACGATCCAGACGAAGGACAATTGCGGGCTTGACCGCGTTGCGTTTGGAATCAAAGCGAATGGTTCCTGTTGCTCCTCTAAAATCGCGGATATCAGCGACAGCAGCGCGAATCTGCAACGGTTCAAGTTTCGCAGACGATCGGATTGCCTGTAACAACAGATTTGCCGCATCATATCCAAGCGCTCCACCCGCCGAAGGGATGTCACCATATTGTTTTTGAAACAACTGCACAAATGACTGGGCATTCGGATCTCCCGGGAAGAAATGGGTGCAAAAGTATGCATTGTCGAGCAATTCCCCTGCGACTTCCTGCAAGGAAGGAGAATCCCAACCATCGCCTCCAAGCATGACGCTGGCGATTGCCATTCTCCGCGCTTGACGAACGATCAAACCTGCTTCGTTATAGTAACCCGGAACAAAAATCGCATCCGGCTTGACCTCATGAATTGCAGTCAATTGGGCGGAAAAGTCGGTATCTCCAAAGCTGTACGATGCTTTCTTTGCGATTTCGCCGCCGAGTTGTCGCACCGTGGTCTCAAAAACTTCGGTCAATCCGGTGGAATAGTCGCTGGTCACATCAAACAAAATCGCAATACGCTTGGCGCGGAGGCTTGTCACTGCAAATCTGGCCATGATCTCACCTTGAAACGGATCGATCCAACAAACGCGAAAGATGTAATCTCCAACTTCTGTGACTTTTGGATTTGTGGCGGTTGGAGTAATCATCGGAATGCCGTTACGCTGACATACAGGAGCACCGGCGAGACTCCCGGAAGAAGAGGGTTCGCCCAGCACGGCCATCACGCGATATTTTGTGATCAGCTTGGTCACTGCGCTTTGCGCTTCTTCCGGATTTCCCCGATCATCTTCCGAAAAAAGCTCAATCCGTGCGCCTTTTCCTGTCTTGTTCGCTTCGGCAATTGCCAGTTCTATCCCCTGCTTTGTCATCTGTCCAAAACTTGCCATATTGCCTGTCAGGGGACCATAAAACCCGATCCGAATTTGCTCAACGCCAGTTTCCGGTTTTGTGGTGCAAGAAAATATGAAGAGTAGCAGTAGTATTAATATGGATTTCATACTTCAGTTATTGGAGTATGTAAATGAAACTGTCGAAATTCGCGTATTAGTTCGAAGTCTCTGCCCATTCAGAGTATAGATGCCCGAGCGATGGAGCTGAATACATATAAAGAACACTTCCGGCATTTTGGACAACCGTGGTCTCGGATGGCCCAAATCGCAACTTTTAAGATCCTCAATCCGCATAGAACTTTCGTCTTAGCTCATTTTGAGGAATAAATCGGGATGCCTGTCTGAAAATTGCCAGCAGAGTCCCTGCGTCCAATTCTCGGTGCAATGGTACGGTAAGAATTTGCGTTTCTGCACCGGCGACTCTTCTCAATTTGACGTGACTCCCGCGTTGCGAATGAACTACAAAACCGAATTGCTGAAGGATCGAAAGGACCTCGTCTCCAGAAAGACGCTTAAGTTTTGGCATGCGCGGGCTCCAATTCCATGGTTACCAGAATCGTGGGATTTGGAACCAGTCCGAAGGCGGACGCGTCTTCCCCGTCAAGGTGGAGGGCGACAGCTTCCTGCAAATTGGAAAGTGTCTCGTCCAAGCTTTTCCCTTGAGTAACCACCGCGATTTCTACACATTCAGCGACATACTGGGAGTCCCCTTTTCGGACGATTGCCTTGATGGTTTGCTGGAGCGCCATGAACAAATTATAGCACTCCAGAAAGCTGTGCGAAAAATCGACTGAATTCCACTTTTCTTGACCATACTTGCGAACCGTATTACGCGGAACAATGTATCCAGTTCCATCAAATCGATTCCGGGTCTACGTAGCAACGAGCCTATGCCGCCTCCAAGAATGGGGACTCTTGACTCAAGGCTTGTTTGCTTAAGCCGCAACCACGGCTGTTCTCCAAGGTGGCGATTCAATCCGCGATGGGAGATGGTTCTTGTCATTCCAAGCGGCTGCAGGAATTCGCCACATTTATTCTGAACGGAGTGATTCAGGACCGAAGCCGGATGGTTTCAAAAGAAATAACTGGAACTAAAAACGGAAAGTCTACGCGGCCAAAGACTGTTTCGGGAAAGTGTGCGCGCGGAATTGGCTAAGCATGGAACATGCCGGGAGACGGAATCGAACCGCCGACGCAAGGATTTTCAGTCCTTCGCTCTACCGACTGAGCTATCCCGGCATTCACATTTACAGACAAAAGATTTTTGAAAGGCAGTATTAAAAGAACCTAAATAGTAGCAAACGACCAAACGGAAATCAACGAACAGTAAGGTAGAATGCTAACGAAATGGATCTGACGATTGTGATCCCTGCTGTCAATGAAGCGGGAAACATTCAACGAGTGATCACTGACACGGAAAGCGCGGCCCGCGAGCTGGACATTTCCTTTGAGATTCTTGTGGTTGGTGGTGGTTCCCAGGATGGGACGGCTCAGCTTGCCGGCCGTTGCGGCGACTTTGTAAGGGTCGTGCAGCAGAAAAGACCCGGGTATGGCGGGGCCATCCGCGAAGGATTGGAGCAGGCGAGAGTTTCTTCAGTGTATCTATGAGAAGCCGGAACTCTAATTTTGGAGTGGCGGGCGTCCGAATCAATACGATTCTTCGGAAGATAAAAAGGTTCGAATCTGTCGTGCGACTGCCGGAGCATCATGCCAGACCATCCAATGATATGCACCGGGAAGGATCTGCATGCTTGATCCTGGAATTGCTGCATGCAGATTTTTCGCATGACCAACCGGGAAATGAGCGTCCAGTTCGGCCCAAAGGACTAAAGTAGGGCAATCGATACGTGAATAATAGTCCGGCAAACGGGATAGAGTCCCTTG
>Ga0184626_10000237_pt1 | contig 15438 bp, 14 predicted proteins | sample PLM3_60_b1_FD_133142 | JGI IMG/M metagenome (GOLD analysis project Ga0184626, IMG submission 133142) | Groundwater sediment microbial communities from an aquifer in East River, Colorado, USA - PLM3_60_b1 | ecosystem: Environmental > Terrestrial > Soil > Riparian zone | place: USA: East River... | reverse complement strand
TCTTTCCTTGAGGTTACGAATTGCAGTGAAAATCGGAATGGTTTTGGTCATCTCAGTTACGTTTCGATGCTTATAACGCAAATAAACGGGTACCGAAAAATTGAGGTCTCAGAAAGTTAATTTTTTCACAGCTTCATAGCCCCTACAAACGTCTACATTCTGTGATCAACCCCGCATCGCGACGGGCTGTGCATTTGCGTACAACTATGAAGATCCAAAATTGCTTTCCAGGAACCGCTCTCTCGGCGATGCGACTGCTTAACGTGGCAAATGCATAGCCCCCTACAAACGTCTACATTCTGTGATCAACCCCGCATCGCGGCGGGCTGTGCATTTGCGGGCACTTGATTGATCTAAAATTGCTTTCCCAGAAAACACCGCTTTTGTAATGTGTTGTTTTACAGGGCAAATGCAATAGCCCCTACACGAGGAGTTCAGCGAAAAGAAGCAGCGGTTCGTGCTCCTGTGATGGTTCCGCGCGGGCCACAATGGCCTCGGGTGATGCAATCAGACTGCGCCCCTGAATCGGAAGTCCAAACGTCGTGCCCACACCGCACGTCTTCACGATGGGGCATTGCATCTTTCGCGCGCTTTCTAAAAAGATAGAACGATCACGTTCGAACTTCTCTTCGACTGTCTCTCCCGGACGGAACGGTGAGGCCGTGGGAATGAAAGTGATCTGACAACCAAGCGATCCAAGTTCTTCAAAAGAACGCTCATTCAACACATCGGCACATATCAAGACTCCCGCGCGGACCTCTCTCACATCAAATACCTTAAACTCGGTTCCCTGCAAAACACCCCTCGCCTGCTCCCCTGATGTAGGATGGACTTTGCGATAAAAACCAAGCTCACGGCCTTCGTCAAACACATAGCAAGTGTTGTAATAGCCTGCCGGAGTCTTTTCGGTCAGCGTTCCGCCGATCAGCACCCCTTTCATTCTGGACGACAACCCGGAAAGATAATTCTTACGCTCCAAATACATTACGGCGGCCTGTTCCAAATTCTGAATCTGTTTTGAAAGAGGATAGTGTTCTGGCAGACAAACAAAGTCGGGGGTGTAATCATTGATGCGTTGAAGCGTTTCTTCCGAAAGGGGCTCATGCAGCGGTTGCTGGCATGCGATGGCTCGAATTCTCATGGAAGTTGTTGAAACAGATCGATCCAACGGGCGGTCCTTCGAAGATAACTTTCCTGGGCAACCTTGCCTCTTTTCTTGTAAGCGTGTTCGTAGGAAAGATACCGGTTCCCGAATTTCTTGTTACGAACTGCAGGTTCAATCTGCGTGCCTTCATGCCACTCGTTAAATGTAAGAATTGCCACAAACTCGGGTTCCGCAACAAGGGTCCTCTCCCACCACTTGTCATATGTCTTTCCTTTCGCGCGAGGACGAAATAGAGAGGATTTGTTTCTAAAAGTCCTGTTTACATTAAAACCGGGCGAGACACAGGGAATGAAAATACTTTCTTCGCTGCGCACGGATTCGGCGATACCAGGGTAAAGATCCATGATGGGCTGGACGGCCTCGTATACGAAAATTCCATCCGCATGAGTCCGGTCAATCAGGCTCGCATCCGTGGATTGAAGCAACAGGATCGAATCGCACGATCCCGCATGGACTGCGTCGGAAAGCCGCTTTAACTCTTCATCAGAAAAATCGGGCTGATATAAAAAGATAAAGGTCCTTTGAGCGGAACTCGGCCCGTAGGACGTCTTTCGCGCAAACCGAAAAAACGCAGGATGGTTTCCATATCGTTCGTGAATGTATTCGATATCAGAAAGAACGCCGGCAGACGTTCGCCCCTCGTAAGGCTCAATCATGAATGCAACCCTCAGGTTGTAGTCGGCAGCGGCATCCAGGACAGGTTTCGCGACTGCATCTGTACGATCGTTCCGTCCCCACCATGAGTAAATCAAGACGTTCAAATTGGCGCCGGCGATCCATCGCATGTGCTGATCAATGATGGCTGCGTCACGACTACTGTAAGAGCCAAGCCTCGGATAGTACGCAGACGAAAGGTCCTCAGGAGGTTGGTGACCGTAGTCCTGCCAGTGGATCCACAGTGAATCAGATTCTTCGTTTCCGTACCACGCGTAGTAATAAATGAAAGCCAGCCTCTCTTGATTCGCAAATGACGAACCGCTGAGCAATATCAAACAGAAAAATGCGGTGGTGATTCGTCTTCTCATGACAATCTCATAGTAGACATCGTACGCGGGTGCCGTCAATGCGATTCGCAATGAGTGCTACATGATCCGCAGGGAATTTCTCGCAAAGACGCGAAGCGCGCGAAGGTTATAAAACTTTTCCCCCTTTGCTGTCTTTGCGTAGCTCTCAATCAAATCGTTGTTTTTTCAATCAATATTGTTTGGCGGAATCTACCACGGAGGCACAGAGACACGAAGCGCCCCGATCCGCCGATGCACGAGCCCATACCGATGTAACCGTTCTGCCAATTGAAAGCGGACTGCTCACAGATATTCTTTCGCGCGATGTTTCCAGCAGCTACGACTTTCTGTATATTCTCTGCAAGATATTGTCGCACCGGCTTCGCGAAATCAATCTCAAGATCTACCACTGGCGGATCATGTCCGGCGGGTTCTGAATTCTAGAAATGGAATTGGAGGCGCGGGCGTCCCTGCCCGCGAGTAGCGTGTGGAAGAATTCGGCGGGCGCGGAGGCCCGCCGCTCCAGATTTTTCGGAGGCCTACTTCCCGAAACTTGCGATTGCTTCCTTCGTATCTTCAAACGTATCAAAGATCGTCATCAACTGGGTGATTTGAAGCAGATCCTTGATCTTTTTGGTAAGGCAGGATAGTTTAAGTTCGCCGCCGCGATTCTTGACAGACGTGTACACACTCACCAACTCTCCTACCCCGGCCGAATCCATGTAGGAAACTCCGCTGAGATCCAATACCAGCTGCTTTTTGTCTTCAGTGAGGAGTCTGGTAATTTCCTCCCGTAACAATACATCTCCTTCACCGATCGTTATTTTCCCTTTCGGTTCAATGATTACAATTGAACCTTCTTCACGACGTCCGATTTTCATAGGAGCACCTTCCTTACAAAGTTAATTGGGGTAGAGTAAACCACAATATTTGTTGGACAACAAAAATAGAAACTTGTTCCAACTGGAACTATTCTAATGCAGGATCCTCTCCACTTCAAGAACGCCCTCAAGCGACCGGATAGCGGATACTACGCGGTCCAGATGCCGGAGATCCAGAATTTCAAGTGTCATCTCGATCTGTCCGTGTTTGTCTGGAAATGTTTGTGCCTGTACCGTTTTGATATTTGTCTTGGCGTTCACAATGGCAGAGGAAACATTTGCAAGCATACCCGGTTTGTCTTCCGTCCAGATCGAGATTTTTACTTCCTGCGGAGCTTCCGCTTTGCCGCTCCATTCCACCTCAATCCGGCGTTCCGGATTAAACAGAAGTTTCTCAAGATTTGGACATTTGGCCGAATGCACTGAGATCCCTTTTCCGCGGGTGATGTATCCGATAATGGGCTCGCCCCGGATCGGATTACAGCATTTTGCCAGATAGACAAGAAGATCATGAGAACCGTGAACTTTCACAGTTTCGTCCGCACCCATGCCGAACGCTTTTTTGACAGCGGTAGTAAATCTGGATTCATCCGCCGTTTCACTGGGAGGAACAGCAGTTTCGGGCAATGTCGGCGCCGGCACCAGCCGTTCCACAACCTGTTTTGTGGAGAGCTTTCCGTAACCGATCGAACTGTAAAGATCTTCGAGCTTGACGCATCCGTATTCAGGAAGCAAAGCGATGAGTTGATCCTCTTTGAGCACTTTTTTCACATTCAGCTTGTGCCGGCGGATTTGTTTTTCGAGTAGTTTCTTTCCCAGTTCAATCGCTTTGAGACGTTCGTTTGCATTCAGCCACTGTTTGATCTTGTTTCGCGCGCGTGAAGTCGTAACAATTCCAAGCCAATCCCGGCTGGGTGTATGATTTTGCTGGGTCAGAATCTCCACAATATCGCCGTTCTTCAATTTATACCGGAGCGTCACGAGTTTTCCGCTCACCCGCGCGCCCACGCACTGATGTCCGATGTCCGTGTGAATGCTATACGCAAAATCGAGCGGAGTGGCTCCGCGCGGGAACTCCTTGATATCCCCTTTCGGCGTAAAGGCGTAAACCTCTTCCCGGTACAGTTCCACCTTCACTGCGTTCATGAAATCACGGTTGTCACTGACCTCACGGTGCCACTCAAGCAAATGACGCAGCCACCGCAATGCCTCTTCGTCCCGGCCGCCGGCCACCTTACCTTCCTTATATTTCCAGTGAGCGGCAATCCCCTCTTCTGCTACACGATGCATTTCTTGTGTCCGAATCTGAACCTCAAACTGGACTCCCTTTTCTGAAACAACCGAGGTATGCAGAGATTGATACAGATTTGGCTTTGGGAGTGAGATAAAGTCCTTAAAGCGTGTGGGGATGGGCCGCCATAGCTGATGAATGATGCCAAGAATGGCGTAGCAATCTTTTACCGAATCGGCGAGTACACGAAACGCGACAAAATCATAAACTTTATCGAGATCAATCCTCTGCCGCCGCATCTTATCGTAGATGCTGTACATACCTTTGATCCGGTAGAGGATGTCCGCTTGAATCTGGTTCTCACGCATCTTTTTTCTCAAGATGCTCAGAATGTCTTCTGAAAATACTTCTACCTGTTTCTTTTTGATTTCAACTCTTGCCTGCAGACTGTTATATCCTTCGGGGTCCAGATGCATCAAAGCAAGATCCTGGAGCTCACTCCGCATCTTGCCCATTCCCAGCCGGTAGGCGATTGGAGCATAAATCTCCATTGTTTCTTTTGCGATGCTGATCCGTTTGTCGGGAGGCAGGAATTTCAACGTGCGCATATTATGGAGACGATCAGCCAGCTTGACCAGAATCACCCGCAGGTCATCCACCATTGCAAGAATCATCTTGCGAAAATTTTCAGCCTGTTGCTCTTCCTTCGAACGAAATTCCGCACGGCTGATCTTGGTCACTCCATCCACAACATGCGCGATTTCTTTCCCGAAATACTTTTCGATCTGTTCTACGGATGTAGTGCTGTCTTCCACAACATCATGGAGCAAACCAACAGCGATGGAGCTTGGATCCAGTTTCATATCGCAAAGGATGGACGCAACTTCCAGGGGATGAGTCAGGTAAGGTTCTCCCGATTGACGGAGCTGTTCCTTATGAACCATGGCTGAATAGATATAGGCCTGGCGGATCAGATCTGTATCGGCATTCTTCTGATATTTTTCGACCTTTTCAATAATGTCTTCGATACGGATCATAGGGGAGCACTACAGATTCTAGGAGACCGTTACCGTGCGGTCAAGCCGCATCGTCAAAAGTTGTGCGCGTCTGAAACGGCAGGCACGGAGGCCGAGGCTGTTGAAAAAGTCGGGGATGCATTTTCTAGTGGTGCGGGCGTCCCGCCCGCCAGCGACGAAGGTACACATAGCTTTTAGCGGACGGGACGTCCGCACCACATTTTTCAACAGCCTCGGCCTGCCACTCCAAACTTGAACATTCGTTCAATGATAGAATATCAAATATGGGTCCCCTTGGTTTTCAGGAAGTCCTTTTGATTCTGATTATTGCGCTGGTCATCTTCGGACCAAAGAAGTTGCCCGAACTGGGTCGCTCGCTCGGAAAGGCTCTCTCCGACTTTCGGCGGGCTTCGAACGAAATCAAGAACAGCATAGAAAAAGAGCTCGAAGAAACAGACCAGAAGTAAAGCCATGCATCCCGCATCTTCCCTCCGTCAGTCCGAACCATCCACGGATTTGGATGCAGACGATGCTCAGTCAGAACAGAGCCGGATGACGATCTGGGAACATCTGGAAGAGCTTCGCAAGCGCCTCATCATCTCGATCGCCTCCGTGTTTGTCGGGTTTATTATGTGCTGGTTCTTTCGGGAATTTCTTTTTGATATTGTGCAGGCGCCTTTTCTGCAATTTGTTGCAAAAGGAGACAGGCTTTCATTTATTTCCTTGACCGAACCGTTTCTTGTATACATGAAATTGGCAGGACTGGCCGCCTTGATCCTCACTTCCCCCATGCTGATCACTCAATTGTGGCTCTTTATTTCTCCCGGCCTCCTGAGTAAAGAACGCCGCTACGCTCTTCCATTCATTTTTTTGGCCACGCTTTTTTTCCTTGGAGGTTGTCTCTTTTCCTATTTTTATGTTTTCCCTTTCGCCTGTCGATATTTCCTGGAGGTTGGCAGTAAATTCAAGCAGGAAGTGCGTGTCGACGACTATTTTTCGCTGTTCAGCAAGATGACTCTATCGATTGGATTGATCTTTGAGACACCGATTCTGGCTTTTTTTCTTGCCAAGATGGGGATTATCAATCATCACTTCCTACTGGCAAAATTGAAGTATGCAGTTCTGATCTCATTTGTAGTGGCTGCAATCATTACACCCACACCGGACATGGTCACTCAAACCTTCCTTGCGGTTCCGATGATTGGCCTTTACGTGGTCAGCATCTTGATCGCCTGGATCTTTGGGAAGAGATACATATGAAGGTCGCAGCCCTCTTCGCATTTTTAGCTTCCCTTTTTCTTGTCTCTATCGGCTCAGGACAAGAAATCTCCACCGAACAAAATCGCGCTATCGTAGAAGCTTTTGACGCAAATGGCCATCTTTTGCGTAGCGGTCTGGGTTTTGTTTTCGATGAAGACACGATCATCTGCAGCTACCGCAACGTTCAGGGGGCATCCCTCATTGAGCTCCGGATAAACGGTGAGAAGATGTCCTCAAACCGTTTGGTTTCTTACAATGATTTATTCGATCTGGCGGTGCTCAAAGCAGAAAACGAAATTCCTCTGGAGCCGGAACCTGCAAGTTCCGGCGTGCTTGGAGCCGGCGATCCGGTGTATTTCTACTCCAGAAAAGGAGAAATCTGGGAGCGCACATCTGCCAGCGTCAAAGGCTTTCTTGATTCAGGAAAGGGTTATGAAATGATCCAGTTGACAATCCCTGGCCCGCCGGCAGGTCTGGAAGCTTCTCCGCTTTACAATGGTGCAGGAAAGACCGTCGGCTGGCTAAGCCGCGATTCCAAAGCTGTTTCCATATACACGATCGCCCAGATACTGGCCGGAAAAACGGGATCTGTGCCACTACCTGAAGTGGGCAGTGAAGAAAAAAAATGCGGGTCCCGGACATGGCATGCCAAAGCAGAAACCGGTACGACACTTTATTTCTCCGATTGGGTTCTGGTGCGCGGGACGTCTGCATTTCCTTTTCAAATCGAATTACCAAAGAAATGGATTTTTGAGCGAAAGACCGAATCCGGGCGCTTTTTGTTGAAAGCAATTGACGAACATTTCGGAATCTGTATCGCATTGAGCGTTAGTCCTCAACATACAGACGATCTGATGAATGCCATTGAAAAAACGGAAACGCTCCTATTTTCAGGGTTTTCACGCTCAACTCTTGCACCCTACTCTGCAGATCACTTTACCGGTTTTCTGGCCCATTACGAAGATCTCGATCCTGATTCCAACTACGCCATGAACAATTTCTATGCGATGTCCGGAGCCAACCTGTACATCCTCTCCCTTCAACATTCCGTCTTGCTCCAAGATCAGATCCAACTGTTGATGGAACAACTGATTTCTTCACTGCGTTTGTAACGACAGAGGCATGATTTTCGAAGTAGCATTGTAGCGCGGGCGTCCCGCCCGCCAATCTCGTTGCTGTAACAGCCGACAATACGCGAGCGGAAGCGAACATGAAATCAATGCTCTCGCTCGCATATTGTGGATTATGTGCAAGACATTTACCCGGCGGGCGGGACGCCCGCGCTACCGGGTTTTCAACTTGCAATGCGTCTTCGCACCTCCTACACTGCTACTGTAATGAATCCAAACGAACTCCTGAATCTGTTTCGTGAAAAGGGCGCTTACCTGGAAGGGCACTTTGTATTGAGTTCGGGGCTGCATTCTTCGAACTACATGCAGTGTGCCCGGATTCTGCAGTTTCCTTCCATTGCAGAAACACTGGGGCATCAGATTGCGGATGGATTACCAACGCCGGATTTTGTTTTGAGTCCGGCTCTTGGCGGAATTATCATCGGACATGAAGTTGCCCGCGCTTATGGCGTTCCGTTTCTCTTCTGCGAACGCGAAGACAAAGTATTCCGGCTGCGTCGCGGATTCGAAATTCAACAGGGTCAACACGTCGTTGTAATCGAAGATGTAATGACTACCGGCGGGTCCACAAGAGAAACGATCGCAGTTGCTCAGCAGGCCAGCGCTGTTTTGGCAGGAACCGGTTGCATTGTGGATCGCAGTCTTTCGCCGCTCGACTTTGGTGTCCCTTTTCATTCCCTGTTGAAACTACCGCTTGCACAATACAAGCCGGATGACTGTGTCCTGTGTAGACAGGGAATCCCCGTGATCAAACCTGGAAGCCGGAAATAAAACAGGAATTTTGAAATTTTCTCATGCGTCTGAAAGCTATCATCGCATACGACGGAACCTCGTATTGCGGTTGGCAAATACAAAAAGGACAACCCACAATTCAGTCCGCCATTCAAGATGGGTTAGAACAAATTTGCAAAAAACAGGTGGATCTAGTGGGAGCGGGAAGAACGGACAGCGGAGTGCATGCGAGCGGTCAGGTCGCGCACTTCGATTGGAACCATCCACTCCCTCCCGATAAACTTGTTCTAGCCCTGACTACCTTGCTTCCGGGAGACATCCGTGTGTTATCCATCGAGCCGGCAGACCCCGATTTTCACGCACGTTTTGATGCTAAATCCAAAATCTATTTATATCGGATCAACCGTAGCCGCACAGCAGATCCGTTTACTTCACGATTTTCTCATCTATTTCCCGGTTCACTGGATCTTGCTCTTCTTTCGCAATGTGCGATCCGGATCAAAGGAGATCACGATTTTTCAGGATTTCAGGCAACGGGGACAGATGTGATCACGACACGACGAACTGTTTTCGGGGTGGATATACTTACACCCACATCGGCCTTTCCATTTCTGGAAACATTGCAACCGGGCCTCCTCTACGTACGAATTCATGCTACAGGATTCCTTCGAAAAATGGTTAGGCTTCTGGTTGGCACGATGCTGGAAATCGGTTCCGGAAAGCGCCCGCTGGATCATTTATCCCAGGCGCTGGAAAGAGGAAATAGAAGTCTCACCGGTATCCCAGCTCCGGCCCGCGGACTCTTCCTGGAAAAAGTGATCTACTCCGAGGGCGAAGTTGAGGATGGAAGATAGAGGATGGAGGATGGCCATCCTCCATCTTCCATTTTCCATCCTCCATCTCTCTATCCTCCATCGCTCATCCGTGTTATATTTTTTGTAGAAACAGGGCGTTTCATCCTCGAGAAAAATGACAAGGGAACAACAGGCAGCGGAAGAGCTACACAGGCAAATCGATCCAACCAGGTTGCCGAAGCATGTCGCTATTATTATGGATGGGAACGGGCGGTGGGCAAAAAAGCGATCGCTGCCGCGCGTGAGCGGGCACCGGCAAGGAATCAAATCCGTGAGAGACGTGGTGGAGACATCTGCGCGGATCGGTCTTGAGGTGCTGACACTGTATGCGTTCTCCGTCGAAAACTGGAAGCGTCCGCAGGCAGAAATCAATACGTTGATGCGTCTTCTTCGCCAATACCTGCGTAAGGAGATTGGCACGCTGATGAAGAACAACATCCGTTTTTCAGTAATCGGGCGATGGCAGGAGATGCCGGCGGCTGTCACCAAAGACTTGATCTGGGGAATGGAAAAAACGCAGAACAATACGGGACTTCTATTTAACATCGCCTTGAACTATGGCGGCCGGACAGAACTGGTGGATGCCTTTCGGAAGATTAGCCGTGAAATGAGTGAAAACGGACGCGATCCAGATTCGATCACAGAAGAAACGATCAGCGGACATCTGTACACTTCAGGAGTTCCCGATCCTGACTTGCTGATCCGCACCAGCGGTGAAGTTCGCGTGAGCAATTTTCTGTTGTGGCAGATCGCCTATGCAGAAATCTGGGTGACGGACGTTCTCTGGCCCGATTTCCGGAAACAACATCTGTATCAAGCGATCGTGGACTTTCAAAAGCGAGAGCGTCGATACGGAGGAATTACCAAAACAGTCAATTACACGGCAGCGGAATGACGCGTATACTCACCTCTGCCGCCGGCATCCCGATTCTGATCTACCTCATCGAATTCGCTCCCGCTTCACTATTTTCCGGTTTCGTGATCGTTGCTATGTTGATCGCGCTGCATGAATATTTCGGAATGACCGAAGGCAACGTACCGCTGCCACTCCGTCTCACAGGTTTCCTTTTGGCTGTAGTGGCAGCGCTTTTTTCGTCCTATCTAGGGCTCGCTCCGGTGGTGATTTTGTGCGTCGCTTTATTTGTCAGGACGAATCCGAAACAGGCATTTTTCGGATCGGCGTTCACGATTTTTGGCGTCCTCTATATAGGAATGCTGATAGGTTATCTGATTCTCATCCGCAGAGTAGATGACGGACCGGATCTATTGATGATGCTGTTTGTGATTATCTGGGCGAACGACATCTTTGCATATTTTTTTGGAAGAGCGATTGGAAAACATAAACTCGCTCCGCTGGTCAGTCCAAACAAAACAGTCGAAGGCGCGATTGCGGGATTTGTGTTTGGAATCCTCGCTGCGGTGCTTTTCTGTCATTTTTTTGTTGAGCAGCTCACTATCGTCCAGGGAGCAATCGCAGGCGCCGTGATCGGAGTTCTTGGTCAAATTGGAGATCTCTGCGAATCCGTCTTGAAGCGGGCGGCAAACATAAAAGACAGTGGAATGATTCTGCCCGGGCACGGAGGAGTGTTAGACAGGATTGACAGTTTGTTATTTGGGGCGCCGGCAATGTATTATTTGTATCTCATTTTTAACAGATGAAAAGGCTTTCGATCCTTGGGTCTACTGGTTCCATCGGTGTTAACACGCTGGATGTCGTCCGGCGTTTCAGGGGCCGTTTTTCAGTGATCGGACTTGCAGCAGGACAAAACGTCAATCTACTCCGGCAGCAGGCATTAGAATTCCACCCAAAACTGGTATCCGTATCGGAGCCGGCTCAGGCTATGCAACTGGCTTCCGAACTCAAACGCGAAGGAATTCAGGTAGTCTGCGGCGAAGAAGGATTGATCGAAGTGGCGGCCCATCCGGACTCAGACCTTGTGTTGTCCGCTCTGGTGGGTGCCAGGGGGTTTCTCCCCACTCTACGCGCCCTTTCCATTGGAAAAGACGTTGCTCTTGCAAACAAAGAAGCTCTGGTAGTCGCGGGACCGATCATTGCAAAGGAAGCTGCGCGCAACCAGGCGCGATTACTTCCGGTAGATAGCGAGCATTCCGCTATCTGGCAATGTCTGGAAGGAGCGAAAAAAGAATCCGTTCGTAAGCTCATCCTGACTGCATCCGGAGGGCCTTTCTTTCGGCGTGATCTGAACAGCTTTTCGTCCATCACAATCCTCGAAGCACTGGAACATCCGAACTGGCGGATGGGTAAGAAAATCACAATCGACTCGGCTACCCTGATGAACAAAGGGTTAGAGATGATCGAAGCACATTATCTGTTTGATGAACCTCCGGAAAAATTGGACGTAGTGATTCATCCGCAGAGCGTGGTCCATTCTATGGTGGAGTTTGTAGATGGGTCCGTGATCGCGCAGCTGGGCAATGCCGACATGAGACTGCCGATTCAGCATGCGTTGACTTATCCGGAGAGGTGGGAAAACGATCTTCCTTCAGTAAACCTGACTTCGATCCGGACTCTGGAATTCTTTGAACCTGATCTTGAAAAATTTCCTTGTCTGCAACTGGCGCATGAAGGACTTCGCCTGGGTGGAAGCATGACCGCGGTTTTGAATGCGGCTAATGAAGTGGCAGTTGAAAACTTCCTGATGGAAAGAATTCCCTTTATTTCCATTCCAAAAATCGTTGAATCCACGATGCAAAAGCATGTTACAAAATTGAATCCATCCCTGGATGATATTCTGGAGGCGGACCGGTGGGCCCGGGAGCAGGCCGGCAACGCTGTGGCTCATCAGGTTGGTTAAAAAATCAAATATCAAAAATCAAATATCAAAAAAAAATAATCGAATACGCAAATATAACCAGCAACGCAATTGGCAAATAATTGTGCCCTAGTTCGTGTAATGGTTCTTTCTTTGCACAATGTGGGACTACCGTGCCCTGAACACGTCGAGCGGTTTTTTGGCTATTGCTTTATGTTTATTTGATTTTTGATATTTGATTTTTGATATTGGACGCCAGTCACGTTGCCATAATTCATTGGACACATTATGTTTGTACACTTAAAATCTAGATAAAGGGGTTTCCCAAATGGTTGAGCAATTAGTTTCCTTCCTGATAGTGATCGGTATCATCATTTTCATACACGAATCCGGTCATTTCAGTATGGCCAAGATTTTCGGCATTCCGGTGGCCACTTTCTCTCTCGGGTTTGGGCCCCGATTATTCGGGTTTCGTTATAAAGAAACGGACTATAAGGTCTCCGCAATCCCTCTTGGCGGTTATGTAAAAATCCACGGAATGGAGGACCAGGAAGCGGCTTCCGATGACCCGAATTCGTTTTACAACCGCCCACGCTGGCAGCGTTTTCTGGTTTTGTTCATGGGCGTCGGCTTCAACATGGTTCTGGCAATTCTGTTGATCTCTATCGCCTTGAATCGCGGAATTTATGTTTCCCAGTCCGTGGACATGGAAAGCAAAATCGGAGTCGTCCAGTCCGGTTCACCCGCTGAAAAAGCAGGATTGCAACCCGGAGACATCATTCTTGAAATGAATGGAAAACCCACACCGACATGGGAACAGGTCACCTATGCGACAGTGCTTCATCCAAACGAAACAATCTCGATGAAATTGCGCCGGGGCAATGAGATCCTGGAAAAGCACGTTCTTGTCGACAAACGACCATCCAATAGTCTTGGCTTCATCGGGATCACTCCTGCAACAGATGTGATCGTACTGGCGGTCTCGCCGAACATGCCAGCCGCGAAAGCAGGATTGAAAGAGAATGACCTGATAAAAACCATCAACGGAATTCCCATTCGTGGAGTAGAATCCGCGCCAGCAGCTGTTCAAAAGAGCGAAGGCAAACCTGTTGAGATTGTTGTAGAAAGGACTGAAGCTGGTTCGCGCGTCACCAAAACCTTTCTAATTCAACCCGTAAAGGATCCAACCGGAAGATGGGTCCTCGGTTTTGGCCCAGGAGAACCGACCAAATTAAAGAAACTCCCATTTCTCCAGGCGATCGGCGAGAGCATTCAGACCTGTAAGGAACAAGTATATCTGAACGGAATTTTTATTTCTAAATTGTTTCAGGGGAAACTCTCCCTGAAAGCCACTTCCGGGCCTTTCGATATTGCCAGACTCAGCCAGGCAACCCGCAAGTCCGGTCTATCTACTTTCCTGCTCTTCATCGGTACTATCAGCTTCGATATCGGGCTGATCAACCTCCTTCCAATACCGGCACTCGATGGAGGACATATCTTCTTCCTGCTGCTGGAAGGAATCACGCGGCGCGAATTTAGCGTGAAAGTGAAGGAACGCGTTACGATGATCGGATTTGCATTTCTGATCTGTGTGATGGTTGTCGTTCTCTACTACGATATCTTGAAAACTGGACCTGTTCAGGAGCTCATCAAATCCCTCGGAAACCGCGGATGAAGGTATTGTTTATCTGCACGGCCAACGTGTGCCGTTCCCCTCTTGCCGAGGGGTATTTGAGAAGACTTTTGCAGACCGGAACCCACCAAATTGAGGTTGCCTCAGCGGGCATTCATGCTATTCCAAATGTGCCAGCATTTGAATGCGCTATAGAAGTAGCAAAACAATTCGAATTCGATCTGTCCGGACACAAAGCCAAACCACTGACACCCTCACTGGCCAATGAGGCGGACCGCATCCTTTGCATGGAAAGCTGGCAGGCGGCAAAGGTTGTAGAATTGGATACATCCGCCATGTCCAAGGTAGCGCTCCTGGGGTCTTACTTCCCGGACGGAAATCCCCTTTTCCAAATCCGCGATCCGAAGGCTTTTACCGTGCCTGAAACACTTCGGATTTTCGCTCCTTTCATCAAGTCGTCCGTTGAAAGTCTTCATAAAAAGATTACAAACGGCTAGTAAATACTTTTTCTAAAGCGGAAAACGCCCGCGCGGGCTCAAGGAATCCAAGACCAGTGTCCCAACGGGTTAGAGATGCGTCTTTGAGCGCTACTGCGCTTTCTTTCAAAATCCTGCGGATCAGCAAGGCTTTCTTCTTTTGATCCCATTCAGGCGCATGGCGGTTGACCGCATCCAGCAAAAGCGAAACAATCCCGGTCACATGTGGAGTAGCCATAGAGGTTCCGGACATTCGTGTGTACAACCTGGTTTCGTCACACTTTGATACGATCATTTTGTTGCTTCGAGTAGAAACAATCCCCAATTTGTAGAAACAGACAGAATCCTGATCAACACCACCGCCATAAGAAACAAAATCGGGTTTCAGATATCGTTTCCCCGGTATTGGCCCCCGGGCAGAATAAAATGTCAGGCTCCGCTTCTTGTCTACTGCGCCAACGGTGATTACACCAGAGGCGCTGCCTGGAGAGTGAATTGTCGATTTTCCCGGCCCGGAATTGCCGGCCGCGACGCAAATCAAGAATCCCTCTTTTGCCAATGCGTTGCATTCCCGGGATAGGGAATCTTCCGGACCTCCATCTCCTCCGAGGCTCAAATTGATCACCTGCACATCTTGCTTTGAAGCCCAGCTCAAACCTGCAATTACATCGATATCATCTCCGCCGTCCATTCCGAGCACTTTCCCAACTACAAGACCTGCATCAGGGGCCACTCCACGAAATTTTGAACCGGCACCGCAAATGATTCCGGCAACATGAGTTCCGTGACCGATCCGGTCTGCAGGACCTTCCGTATTGAAATTCTTGTATGCAACAATGCGGTCCGCAAAATCAGGATGTTCCCGATCGATCCCCGTATCCAGCACAGCGCACCGGACCGAACCTCCACCAAATCCGGCATCCCAGATTTCGGGAACCGCAAGAGCCGGAATGGTATCGGAAAGCATTGGAAATACGCGCCGGGATAACTCCACCTGAAATCCTTTCCGGGTCAGGGCTCTGGTCAGAGGAGTCACCTGTTTTTTAGGTACGGAAACTACAATTGCATTGATTCTACGATGAGTATGAAGTACGGTTGCTCCATAGGACTGCAATGTGCTTTGCGGCAAGCCACATTCCATGCAGACTTCCATAGCAGCCGCAGGGTCTTCCTGATGGTTCACGGACGCGGTAACTCGCCGGGGAGGCGTCAAAATCAATTTCTGGTTGTCATCGCCGCTGACTTTCTGAGAACGGAAGTTTCTTGTAATCATAGAGAGTTC
>Ga0184626_10000236_pt1 | contig 15449 bp, 14 predicted proteins | sample PLM3_60_b1_FD_133142 | JGI IMG/M metagenome (GOLD analysis project Ga0184626, IMG submission 133142) | Groundwater sediment microbial communities from an aquifer in East River, Colorado, USA - PLM3_60_b1 | ecosystem: Environmental > Terrestrial > Soil > Riparian zone | place: USA: East River... | reverse complement strand
GTCGCGCTTCACGATCGTCACCATCGGCTCCGACGACGTCATCGAGCAGATCACGAAGCAGTTGAACAAGCTGGTCGAAGTGGTGAAAGTCGTGGACCTGACCGAGGGCAACCACATCGAGCGCGAGCTGATGCTCGTCAAGGTCAGGGCGTCCGGCAAGGACCGCGAGGAGATGAAGCGGCTCGCCGACATCTTCCGCGGGCGTATTCTCGACGTCACCGACAAGAGCTACACGATCGAGCTGACCGGTACCGGCAGCAAGCTCGATGCGTTCCTGCAATCGATCGAGCCCGGCGTGATTCTGGAAACCGTACGCACCGGCGCATCGGGGATCGGGCGCGGCGAGCGGGTGTTGCGGGTTTAGCGCTGCGAATTGAACGTGTGACTGAAGATGGCCACCGTCGTCCCCGCGCAGGCGGGGACCCAGTGGCGTTAAGCGCAAAGACACTGGATCCCCGCCTTCGCGGGGATGACGACGAGATAACGAGGGAAACAGTCATGATGAAGGTCTATTACGAAAAAGACGCCGACCTGTCGCTGATCAAGGGCAAGAAGGTCACGATCGTCGGCTACGGCTCGCAGGGTCACGCACATGCGCAGAACCTGAACGATTCCGGCGTCAAGGTAACGGTGGGTCTGCGCAAGGACGGCGCCTCCTGGGACAAGGCGAAGAAAGCTGGCCTCAAGGTCGCCGAAGTCGCCGAGGCGGTCGCAAGCGCCGACGTCGTGATGATGCTGATGCCCGATGAGAGCATCGCGGCCGTGTACAAGTCAGAGGTCGAGCCGAACATCAAGAAAGGCGGGACGCTCGCGTTCGCGCACGGCTTCAACATCCATTACGGCCAAGTGCAGCCGCGCGCCGACCTGGACGTCGTGATGATTGCGCCGAAGGCGCCGGGCCACACGGTGCGCTCCACCTATGTCGGCGGCGGCGGCGTGCCGATGCTGATTGCCGTCCATCAGGACGCGTCGAACAAGGCGCGCGACGTTGCGCTTTCGTACGCGGCCGCCATTGGCGGCACGCGCGCCGGCGTCATCGAAACGAACTTCCGCGAAGAGACGGAGACCGACCTCTTCGGCGAGCAGGCCGTGCTGTGCGGCGGCACCGTCGAGTTGATCAAGGCCGGCTATGAAACGCTGGTCGAAGCCGGTTATGCGCCGGAGATGGCGTACTTCGAATGCCTGCACGAGCTGAAGCTCATCGTCGACCTGATCTACGAAGGCGGCATCGCCAACATGAACTACTCGATCTCGAACAATGCCGAGTATGGCGAATACGTGAGCGGACCGAAGATCGTCACGGCCGAGACGAAGCAGGCCATGCGCGATATGTTGATGCGCATCCAGACCGGCGAGTACGCCAAGGATTTCATCACCGAGAACCGCGCAGGGGCGCCGACGTTGCTGTCGCGCCGGCGATTGATGGGCCAGCATTCGATCGAGGTCGTCGGGGAAAAGCTGCGTTCGATGATGCCGTGGATCAAGAAGAATAAACTGGTCGATCAGGCGCGCAATTGATACGTGTTCTGTCCGATCAGGCGCGCAATTGATACCTGTTCTGTCGTCCCCGCGAAGGCGGGGACCCAGCGTCGTTTGAAGCGAAAGCCACTAGGTTCCCGCCTTCGCGGGAACGACGGTGTGGTAGATGGCGATCCAGATGAAAGTGGAGGCGACCATGAAGCAGCATATCGACAGGCAACGCGGATGGGTCGGCATGATCGTCTTGCTGCTGGCGCTCGCCATCGTCGCTTATCTCGCGAAAGATGCGCTGATGAAATACGGGCTGGTGCCGGGCGACCCGACGGCGATCAAGGCCGGCACGCCCGGCGAGCGTGCGCGCATGGGGGCCGCGGTCGACGCGTCGGGGACGCTCGTCGATTCGGCGTCGCCGGCAGCCCCGGCGTCGGTGCTCGACAAGGCGCGCGGCGTCGAAAGCATGCTTAAGGAGCAGGAAGACAAGCGAAGCAGCGGATACTAGGGCTCGCCGAAGTACGGGGGGCCGGGCGCGGTAGGGCATAATCCGGCCGTCCCGAACAAGGACCGCGCCGCATGTCCGACGACTACCCGCATCCGATCATCGCCCGCGAGGGATGGACGTTTCTCGCGATCGCGATAGTCGTCGCTGCACTGCTGACCGGGCTGGGTTACGGCGTGTTGGCCGTGCTCGCGTGGCTGGTCGTTGCGTTCATCGCCCAGTTTTTCCGCGACCCGGCGCGCAAGATTCCGCAGGACGAGAAGGCCGTGCTGTCGCCGGCCGACGGGCGCATCGTTATGGTGGAGAAGGCGCGCGATCCGTATCTCGACCGCGACGCGGTGAGGATCAGCGTATTCATGAACGTATTTAACGTGCACTCGAACCGCAGCCCGGTCGACGGCACCGTGGTCAATCGCTGGTATCACGCCGGCCGTTTCCTGAACGCCGCACTCGACAAGGCATCGCTCGAAAACGAGCGCAATGCGCTGCACCTGCGCACGCCGTCAGGGCAGGACGTGACGTGCGTGCAGATCGCCGGGCTCATCGCGCGCCGGATCCTCTGCTACGTCGAGCCGGGCGCCGGTTTGCAACGCGGTCAGCGCTACGGCTTCATCCGCTTCGGGTCGCGGGTCGACGTTTATCTCGACCCGGCGGCGAAGTTGCGCGTGGCGGTGGGCGACGTCGTCGCCGCGACCGAATCGATTATCGCGGAATTTCCGTAGCTCGATCGAAGGCGCCGGCATGCACGACTACGATCAGGAACGGGTGATACTGAAGATTCGTACCCGCCGGCGCGGCATTTACCTGCTGCCGAACCTGTTCACGACGGCGGCGCTGTTCGCAGGTTTTTACGCGATCGTGCAGGCGATGAATCTCAACTTCGACCAGGCGTCGATCGCCATTTTCGTGGCGATGGTGCTGGACGGCCTCGACGGGCGCGTCGCGCGTCTCACCAAGACGCAGAGCGCGTTCGGCGCGGAGTTCGACAGCCTGGCCGACATGGTGTCGTTCGGCGCCGCGCCGGCGCTCGTCATCTACGAATGGGTGCTGCGCGACATGGGCAAATGGGGCTGGGCGGCGGCGTTCCTCTACTGCGCGTGCGCGGCGTTGCGGCTCGCCCGGTTCAACACGATGCTCGACGTCGCCGACAAACGCTGGTTCACCGGCATTCCCAGTCCCGCCGCGGCGGCGCTCGTCGCGGGCATCGTCTGGATCGTCGACGACTATGGCATCGATCCCGAAAGGATGCGCTGGTGGGCGCTGTTCGTGACGATATTCGCCGGGCTCACGATGGTGAGCAACCTCAAATACTGGAGCTTCAAGACGATCAATTTGAAGAAGAGCGTGCCGTTTGTCGCGATTCTGCTGGCGGTCGCGGGAATCGTCCTGCTGTCGCTCTACCCGCCGCTGGTGCTGTTCGGAGCCTTCGTCGCCTACGCGATCTCCGGCTACGTGGTGTCCGCGTGGCTCCTGTTGCGCCGGCGCCGCGCCGGCAAAGCGAGTTGAGCGCGCCGGGCGTCGCGATGCCGCCGCGCATCGCGGTCCTGGTCCCGTGCTTCAACGAATCGTTGACCGTCGCGAGGGTGGTCACCGAATTCCGCGCTGCGCTTCCAGCGTCCGTTGTTTACGTCTACGACAATCGTTCAACCGACGGCACCGGAGACATCGCCCGCGCTGCCGGCGCGGTCGTGCGCCGCGAGGAACGTCCAGGCAAGGGCGGTGTCATCCGCCGGATGTTCGCGGAAATCGATGCGGACATTTACGTCGTCACCGACGGCGACGCGACCTACGACGCCACCCGCGCGCCGGAGATGATCGAACGGCTTACGCGCGACGACCTGGATGTCGTCACCGGCGTGCGCGACCATGAGGACCGCGACGCCGCGTACCGGCGTGGCCACCAGTTCGGCAATCGCGCGTTCAACGTGCTGCTCGGCCTGCTGTTTGGCGAGCGACCGACCGACATGTTCTCCGGCTACCGCGTGATGTCGCGGCGCTTCGTCAAATCGTTTCCGGTGGAAGCCCGCGGCTTCGAGATCGAGACGGAGCTCACCGTGCACGCGCTCGAGTTGCGCGTTCCCACGGCCGAGGTCGTGACGCGGTATTTCGAACGGCCGCAGGGCTCCGCCAGCAAGCTGTCCACCTACCGCGACGGATTACGCATCCTGTACACAATGGCGCGGCTGTTCCGCGACGTGCGGCCGCTGCCGTTCTTCGGCGTGTGCGCGCTGTTGTTCGCGGTGGCGGGGCTCGCGCTCGGCAGCGAAGTCGTGGTCGAATATCTGGAAACAGGGCTCGTCCCGCGCCTGCCCACCGCAGTGCTCGCAACCGGCCTCATGCTGCTCGCCTCGCTGTCGATTGCGTGTGGAATGATTCTCGACAGCGTGGCGCGTGGCCGGCGCGAGGCGAAACGTCTTGCGTATCTGGCGGCGGGTGCCCTGCAGTGTTAGTTATCGGCCGCGTCTCGCCATTGTGGTCGCATCTTCGCATCGCGAACCACGCGCATCGCAATCGTTGACAATATCAGTAGTCCATCCTGCAGATGTTCGACGACCCCGTATTGCCCTCGATGTCGTAGGAAAAAACGCCGTTCGCGCGGTCCGAGAATACCAATGTGGCGGTACCCACGCGGCGGAGCGACACGGCATCGCGGTCACCTGGATTCTGGAAGCCCGGGGCACTGCTCTCGTAGACAATGGACTCGAATGTTGTCGCGTTCTTCCGACTGCCCGGTTGTAACAGGTACCAGATGGGAGTTCGGTCGGGACGGTAGACCAGCCAGGCCGCCACCAGCACGGAGCTAGGATGCTGATGGATGCTCAATCCCCACCCTGATTCAAGCGGATTCCACCACAGGTCCGAATAATCGTACGCCGGGTGCGGGTCGTCCGCCGCGTCCGGCTCATCGGCGACATCCGATGTGGTACCCGTAGTGGGCGGGTGCGTTGCAATCGGCGCCCGCACCGGCGATCGCACCGAGAAACTTGGTGTCAGCCCATCGACGTAGCGCTGCAAGCCGGCGCGTCCACTGCACATCGCAGCCAAAATATGGGTTGGCTTGATGGCGCCGCATGCGATCTCTGCCTGGTCGCGTGCATGCACCAGATCGATGAATGCACGGTCCGCTGGATTGTCCGCGTCGAAATTCGGCCCGAATGCTCGATCGATGAACGGGTCCACGACATTGGCGAATGGAAGAAAGACATCGAACTCAAAATAGGCGATCAGCAGAGGCAGGATGTCCTGTGCGCGAGTTCCCTCAAACCCTTCGGACGAGCAGTCCCAGTTCTCGTAGAGCTCCTCGTAACGCCCCAGCAGGTGATTGTACGTGTGCTTCTTCGGGAGTTGGCGCCAGAACTCATGAACGATCGGCACCGCCTCGGGCCATCGCATATGGCCGTTGCGGCCGATCATATCCGACGTCACGAAAATACCCGTCGGGAGGAGGCTCTCCTGCACCGACTGGAACAAGCCTTCGAGATTGACCACGTGATGCAACGAATTGTTCGCCAGAACGCCATCGTACTGTTTGGCCGGTAACCAAGCGTTGAAATCGCCGCGCACAGGATGGACAAACGCGTCCACCCCAGCGTTTGCAGCCATTGCCCGACTGTCGGTAAGCAACCCCTCATTGAGTTCGAAGCATTCGATCGTGAAATCCCGGCAATTGCGTTCGAGAAGGAACTGTGCGATGCGAATCTCCGTTGCGCAGGAGCCGCTTCCCAAACTTACGAACGTCTTGTGCGAACCGCTGCCCGCCTTGTAGGCACGTTCGAAATGGTGGCAGAACATATCCTCGGGCGTGCAATAGCCGAGGGATTCCAATGCTGGCCGAAGGTACTTGTTGGACCAGTAGCTGTAGATTGCTGGGAGATCGTGATGGGTTTGGCACCCGCTGAACGATGCCTGCTCCGCCCGTAACCGGCGGTCGTATTCCGCTGTCGTATCCAACGAAGCGCAGGGCGTTGGCTGCGGTGGCGCAATTACGAATCGCTTCACGCGGTCGGCGATATTCCGAACTTTCATCCGTTCCTCACCTGCGGTGGTGACACTGATCGACCTGCGCTTCCTGTGCCCCTGATCCGCGGGATCGAGTCGCGCGCCGAAACAGCGCCATTATGGGTTTTCACGGCGGTGCGCCAACGCAAGCGGCGGTAACCAGAGCAGCAAGCTCTCGGGTTCCTACCAGCGCGTATTGTACCGGCTCGATGAATCCGTTCCACGGCTGTTCGGGCTCGCTCTCATTGGCCCCTTTGCTATTTCCGTTCGAATTCGCGCAGCCGATGCAGTCGGCACAGTTCCAGCACGCCGATCTGCATTCTGGTACGGATCTCCGTGCACGACGACTGATCGCGCGCGAGCCCGTGCGGGGCTAGCGCTTCGGAGCCTTCCCCGGCGGGAGCGGTCAACTGATAGAGCACCCCATCGTGATTGCGAATCGTGTCGGCCACCGCGTCTTCGAGCTTTGTCTTGCGCCACGGCGCGTTGATCGTATTGTTGACGCCGAGGTGCCGGGCGTCACTCGGAAAGAACGGCAGCACGAAGCTCACCGGGCTACCCGTGGTGATCAGCACCAGCGCATTCCTGGCGACGGGCGGCATCTGCACTTCGAACCAGCGATCGCGGAAATCGATGTGCCACCAGTCGGCGACGCGGGTCGTCGCAACGACCGTCACGGCTATCGCGATCATCACGCCAGCCGCATAGCCTGGGCGCAGCAGGCGCTGGAGCAGCGTGACGATCAGCGCGCCGGTGAGAAGGTCGAGCGTGACGATGTAGCGGTAAATCGAATGTTGCGCCGTCCACAGCAGAAACGACATGATGAAAAACGCGCTCGTGAGGCGCCATGCGGCGCTGACGCCCGCATGCGCCGGCGCGGGCACCTTGCCGCCGGCGCGCACGCTTAGCCATGCGGCGCCGGCAATCAGCGCCAGGACCCATGTAACCGGAAACCGCGCGTCGCGGTACGGTACCTCGGCAACGAAGAAGGGATCCGGGGCAAGTAGATTCAAGGGAAACAGCAGCCACTCGCCAAGATTGTGCGGTCCGTAGATACGGATGATTACGGGGTAATCGTCCCACCACGGCGACTTGATCCATTGATTGCCGTACGGAAAGACCGGGCTGTCGAAATGGGTCCACAGTTGCCATGCCCAGGGTCCCAGCGTGACCGCCGTGCCCAACAGCACGCCCGACCCGAACACGGACGCTTCCCGAAAACGGCGCCGGAGTGAGGCGCGATTCCACGGGCCCCGCACGAGAAGCGCCACGCACAGGCCCACCGCGAACGTCGCGGCCGTGAGCTTGGCTCCCGATGCGAAGCCGCACAGCAAGCCGGCGCCGGCCAAGGTCGTCGATGCGAGCGGGGTTGTCGGGTTCCGCACGAGCGCTCGCACCAAAAGCCACAGCGCGGCCAGCGACAATGCCACCAGCGGCCATTCGTTCATCGTGGTGCCGAGCGTCGCGATGCTCATCGCCGATGTCACACCGATCGCAAATGATGCAATGACAGCGACACGATGCTCGGCGCGCGGCAGATCCGCGAACAGCAGCGGCAGCAGCTTCGCAAGGAAGAAAGCCGCGATGCCGGCGGGTATTGCCAGCACGAACACGATGACGCGCGGCGCCCAGTTGGCGGCAACCATCCCGTAGAAGGGAAGGTCGAGCAACGCGTTGTGATAGGTCTGCAGTTGCGCGGCGGCGATGTCGCGCGTGAAGATGCGGCCGTTCCACCACGCCCACGGGTTGTAGTAATGGTAGTTCAGCAGATCCCAGTTCGCGTCCTGCCCGAGGAAAAGCGACGTGATGCCCGCCACGACGACGCATGCGGCAAGCAGCGCCGCATCCCCGAATCGCGGATTGCGTGGCGTTGCCGAGGCGGGAGCTGAAAATTTGATCAAGTCGGAAATGGCGGGCAGCGCGGGCCGACTCGGGCCCTGCAGGCGCGGCATTATGCCATCGCGTACCGATGTCTCGCGCGCCCCTTGCGGCGGCACGTCATGTGAGTTATGGTTATCGGGTGAGCAGCCTTCTTCTTTCCGCCAGCATTGCCCGGACGGGTCTTCCGTCCACGTTTGCGCTCATTCTCGGCGGACTGCTGCTGCGCCTCGCGCGCACATAATCCTACCCCTCAATTCGAGCAGTGCATGCGTCATCCAGCAGGACCGGATGGCCAAGCCCTTTGTCCCTCGCGGCGCTGAATGGCCGCGGAAGGAACGTCGATGAGTATGTCCTTCTTTCTCGGGTCTGCGCGCAGGGCGTAGTCTTCGCGGCCGGCGAGGGCACGGGCGGAAACGCAGTCGCGCTGGCGCTGTTTGGCGGCTATGGGGCAAAGAAACGGCGATCATATTGCCAGCGACGCTGCTGGTGATGGGATATGCGCTGTGGTCGGCGCTGCAGGGTGCTCCGGCAATGGACGGAGGCAATCTGAAAGCCAGGGTGGGATGACGAAAATGACTTTCCAACGAGAACGCAAAGTTGTTTCCCTGGTAATTCCTGCCTACAACGAGGGCCAGGCGATCGTCGGCACACTGACAGCTCTGGAGACCGCGTTGGCCGCGCTGCCGTACGATTGGGAGGTTGTCGTCGTAAACGACGGAAGCCGCGACGACACTGTGGCGCGCGCTCGGGGCTTCGTTTCTGAACGCCTTCAAGTCGTAGTCGTGGACTTGTCGCGGAATTTCGGCAAGGAGGCGGCGTTGAGCGCGGGGTTGGAGATTGCAACCGGCGATGCGGTGCTTCCAATCGATGCCGACCTCCAGGATCCGCCGGAACTGATTGCGCGGATGCTGTCGCTCTGGGAGAAGGGAGCCGAAGTCGTTCTGGCGCATCGCGCCGATCGCAGTTCGGATAGTTGGTTGAAACGCTTCTGGGCGGCCAGGTTCTACAAGGTCATCAACGCGGTTTCGGAGGTGCCCATTCCCGCCAACGTGGGCGACTTCCGGCTGATGGATCGCGCGGTCGTGGACATCGTCTGCGCTCTGCCGGAAAACCGTCGGTTCATGAAGGGGTTGTTCGCTTGGGTCGGTTTTCAGACCGAGCAGGTGGACTATGTGCGGCCGGAGCGCCAAGCGGGGGAAACGAAGTTCAATGGATTTCGATTGGTCAACCTCGCAATCGAAGGATTAACCTCGTTTTCGACCGCGCCCCTCCGCATCGCGACCTTTGCCGGTGCCGCGATAGCGATTGGCGCGATGCTGTACGCAGCATTCATCGTTGTGCGCACGCTCGTCATGGGCATCGACCTGCCTGGCTACGCTTCCTTGATTTCCGTGATCTTGTTCATGTCAGGTGTCCAGCTAATCGCCCTCGGCCTCGTCGGCGAGTACGTTGGACGCACATACATTGAATCCAAGCGCCGCCCGGCGTTTGTAATCAGAAGGATCTGGCGGTCTTCGGGGGAGGCTCATGGCACCGGAATGCGGTCGGGAAGGACCATCGCGTCAAACAACGAATCCAGCGGCGTATCACGGGATGGCAGAAATCGAGTCCAGACATTGGTGGTTCCTGGGTCGGAGAGCTATCCTCGCAAGAGTGATGGAGCTTGATCTTCCCAGGAACTCCAGGATCCTCGATCCTTCGGCGCCTCTTGCGGCGGCGCGTCATATGAGTTATGGTTACTCGATGAGCAGCCTTCTTCTCTCCGCCAGCACTGCCCGGACCGGTCCCGCGTCCGCGCTTGCGCTCATTCTCGGCGGACTGCTGCTGCTGCGCCTCGCGCGCACATAAATCCTACCCCTCAATTCGAGCAGTGCGTGCGTCATCCAGCGGGACCGGATGGCGAAGCCCTTTGTCCATCGCGGCCTTCAGACAGGCCGCGGAAGGAACATCGATGAAGATCGAACCGTCCGCGAAGTACCGACCTTTTGCCCCGATCGCGCTTTCCGACCGCACGTGGCCGTCGCGCGTCATCAAAGCCCCGCCCGTGTGGTGCAGTGTGGACCTGCGCGACGGCAACCAGGCGCTGATCGAGCCGATGGACGCCGAACGCAAGCTGCGCATGTTCCGGCTCCTCGTGAAGATGGGCTACAAGGAAATCGAGATCGGCTTTCCCGCCGCCTCGCAGACCGACTTCGACTTCGTGCGCAAACTGGTCGAAGACGACCTGATCCCCGATGATGTCAACGTGCAGGTGCTTACGCAGGCGCGCGCACCGCTTATCGAGCGCACGTTCGAGTCGCTGAAGGGCGCGCGGCGCGCGATCATGCATCTGTACAACTCGACGTCGACCACGCAGCGCCGCGTGGTGTTCGGCCTCGACCGCGCGGGCATCCGGCAGATCGCCGTCGACGCCGCGGAGGTCGTCCGCGATTGCGCCGCAAGGCAGCCCGAAACCGAATGGACGTACCAGTATTCACCGGAGAGCTTCACCGGGACCGAGCTCGACTACGCGAAGGAAGTCTGCGATGCCGTCCTCGACGTGTGGCAGCCCACGCCCGGGCGCAAGGCGATCATCAACCTCCCGGCCACCGTCGAGATGGCCACGCCCAACATCTACGCCGACCAGATCGAATGGATGAGTCGCAATCTCGCGCGGCGCGACAGCCTCGTGCTGTCGCTGCATCCGCACAACGACCGTGGGTGCGGCGTCGCCGCGGCCGAGCTCGGCGTGATGGCGGGCGCGGAGCGTATCGAAGGCTGCCTGTTCGGCAACGGCGAACGTACGGGCAACGTCTGCCTCGTCACGCTCGGGCTGAACTTGTACACGCAGGGCATCGATCCGGGCATCGATTTCTCCGATATCGGCGAGATCATCCGGACCGTCGAATACTGCAACCAGCTTCCCGTGCACCCACGCCATCCCTATGGCGGCGAGCTCGTGTTCACCGCGTTTTCGGGCTCGCACCAGGATGCGATCAAGAAGGGCCTTGCTGCACGCGCGGCGGATCTGGCCCGGGGCAACGAGATCTGGGACGTGCCGTACTTGCCGATCGATCCCGTCGATCTTGGCCGAACGTACGAGGCGGTCATCCGCGTCAACAGCCAATCGGGCAAGGGCGGCATCGCCTATCTGCTCGAGCGCGATCACGGGCTTGCGCTGCCGCGGCTTCTGCAGATCGAGTTCAGCCAGGTGATCCAGGCGATCACGGACGCTTCGGGCAAGGAGCTGTCGTCACACGAAATTCACGCGGCATTCGAGCGTGAGTACCTCGCTGCGACGGTGCCCGTGACGTACGCGGGACATCGCGCTCAGCACAATGTCGCCGACGGGACGGTCGAGCATCTGACCGCGCATCTCGTGGTCCACGGCGCCGAGCTGGTGCTGCCCGGCGCAGGCAACGGGCCGGTCGATGCATTCGTCGCGGCGTTGCGCAATGGCTTGGGGTTGCCGATTCACGTGATCAACTACCACGAGCACGCGATCGGCGCCGGCGAAGACGCGACGGCGGTCGCGTATGTCCAGTTGCGCATCGGCACCGACCGCACCGTATACGGTGTCGGCCGCGATGCCAACATCGTGACCGCGACGCTGCGTGCGCTGGTCAGCGCGATCAATCGCGGCATCAGGAGCGGCGCGCTGGTACTGCCTGCGCGCGCGCGGGCGGCGGTGGCGTAATCTGCCGCCCCCTCACCCCAACCCTCCGTTGCAGGGCGCACCTTCGCCTGCAAGCGAAGGCCGCTCGAGCGGCCCCGCGAGCGGGGAGAGGGAGTGGCAACGTCGCTTCGCCTGAATCCTCCCTCTCCCGGCGAGCGGGTGAGGGCCGGGGTCACGGACCGCCCAACTCGGCAAGTACGGCGGGCGGCGCCGGCGATTGACTCATCCTATCGTACGCATTGGCATAATCAATTGGACGCGCCGTCGTTTTCGCGCGCACCATCGACAAAACCGCCGGCCTGGCCGGCGACCGATATCGGTTGTCCATTCGCTCATCAAAGAGGAGATTGCGATGAAAAGCCTGAAAGGCACGAAGACCCACGACAACCTGAAGGCCGCGTTCGCCGGTGAATCGCAGGCGAACCGGCGCTACCTGTACTTCGCGAACAAGGCGGACGTCGAAGGGCAGAACGACGTGTCCGCGCTGTTCCGCTCGACCGCCGAAGGCGAGACCGGCCACGCGCATGGTCATCTCGACTACCTGGCTTCGGTGGGTGACCCGGCGACGGATCTGCCGATCGGTTCGAGCCGCGAAAACCTGAAAGCCGCCGTCGCCGGCGAAACGCACGAGTACACGGACATGTATCCCGGCATGGCGAAATCGGCGCGCGACGAAGGCTTCGACGAGATCGCCGACTGGTTCGAAACGCTCGCCAAGGCTGAGCGCTCGCACGCTAATCGCTTCCAAAAGGCGTTGGACGCGTTGGCCGATTGAGCTTCTTATACGATGGAGCGTCGCTGGAAAACGCGACGCTCATCGTATTGGTCGTTTTGGAGCGTCGTTGGGAAACACGACGCTCAACACTCCCGGCCGGCGGTCCATAATCGCTCACGGCTTTCAGTCGGGGGTTCAATCGAAAAGCGATCGCACCATGACCACCCGCGAAGGCAGCCTCGAAGCACCCACCCGCCATCCGATCGATTGGCGCAACCCGGCGTTCTTTGACCACGCGGCGCTCGAAAGGGAACAGGAACGCATTTTCGAGATCTGCCACGGATGCCGCCGCTGCGTGAGCCTCTGCGGGGCATTCCCGACACTGTTCGACCTGATCGACGAGGGCAAGAGCGGCGAAATCGACGGCGTCGCGAAGGCCGACTTCGTCAAGGTCGTCGACCAGTGCTATCTGTGCGACCTGTGCTACATGACGAAGTGCCCGTACGTTCCGCCGCATCCGTGGAACGTCGATTTCCCGCACCTCATGCTGCGCGCCAAGGCAGTCAAGTTCCGCGACGGCGACATATCGTTTCGCGACAAGCTCCTGACCGGCACCGACCGGATCGGCAAGCTCGCCACGATCCCGGTGGTCGTCCAGTTCGTGAACAAGGCGAACACGATGCCTTCCGCGCGAAAGGTGATTGAGAAGACGTTGGGTGTGGCTGCGGCCACCGAGTTGCCTCCCTACGCAAAGGAGACGTTCCGCGCGCACGCCGAAGCAAGTCTCGCATGGCCCGTGCGTACTGGTGCGCGTACACCCGGAAAGGTCGCGATCTTCGCCACGTGTTACGTGAACTACAACGAGCCGGGCATCGGCCACGACCTCCTGAAGCTCCTCGCGCACAACGAGGTCCCGTACCGGCTGGTCGAGCAGGAGGCGTGCTGCGGTATGCCGAAGCTGGAGCTCGGCGATTTCGAGACCGTCGAGAAGCTGAAGAACGTGAACGTGCCGCCGCTCGCCCGTCTCGCGCGCGAGGGCTATGCGATCATGGCCGCGGTGCCGTCATGCACGCTGATGTTCAAGCAGGAATTGCCGCTGATGTTTCCCGACGACGAAGACGTGAAGGTCGTTGCCGACGCGATGTTCGATCCGTTCGAGTACATCGTGCTGCGCGACAGGGACGGCTTGTGGAAGCGCGAGTTCAAAGAGCCGCTAGGCAAGGTCAGCTATCACATCCCTTGCCACTCGCGCGTGCAGAACATCGGCCAGAAGACGCGCGAGGCGTTGCAATGGATCCCCGAGACCGAAGTCAATACGGTCGAGCGCTGCGCCGGTCATGACGGCACGTGGGGTGTCAAGGTCGAGTTCTTCGCGCAATCGATGCGCATCGGCAAGCCGGTGTTCAGCCGGATGGACGACGGCGACCCCGACTACGTGAGCTCGGACTGCCCGATCGCCGGCCACCGCATACGGCAGGGCATCGCGAACCAGAACGCCGCCTCGCGCGCCAAGAAGGAGCATCCGCTGACGTTGCTGCGTATCGCCTACGGGATCGCTTGAGATGGCGGAGCGCCCGAAGATCACGCGGGAAAGCCTGCTGACGCTCGAGGCCTACGCCAAGACGCGCGACGACTTCCGTGCCCGCGTGCTCGAACACAAGCGCGCGCGCACCGTGCATCTGGGCGAGCACCTGACGCTCGTCTTCGAGGACGAGCTGACGCTGCGCTACCAGATACAGGAAATGCTGCGGATCGAAAAGACGTTCGAGGACGCCGGCATCCAGGACGAGCTCGACTCCTACAATCCGCTCGTGCCCGACGGCAGCAACTTCAAGGCGACGATGCTGATCGAATACGAGGACGTCGACGAGCGCAAACGCGCACTCGGAAAATTGAAGGGCATCGAGGATCGCGTCTGGGTGCGGGCGGAAGGTTGCGCCAAGGTGTTCGCGATCGCCGACGAGGACCTGGAACGCGAGAACGACGTAAAGACCTCGGCCGTGCATTTCCTGCGGTTCGAGCTGACGCCCGAGATGATCGCCGCGCTGAAGTACGGCGTTGCGCTGGGGCTGGGCGTGGATCACCCGAACTACAAGGCGGAGATTCCCGCGGTGGGAAGCGCCACGCGTGTAGCGCTGGTTGCGGATCTCGGCTAAAGGCGCGCCGACAACGCTCGCTAGTCGCGGAAGTTGTTGAACTGCAGTGGGAAGTCGGTGATCGATTTCTTGATGAGCGCGATCGCGCTCTGCAGCTCGTCGCGTTTGGCGCCGGACACGCGGACAGCCTCGCCCTGGATGGAACCCTGGACCTTGAGCTTGCTGTCCTTGAGGGTACGCACGATCTTCTTCGATAACTCCTGCTCGACGCCTTCGCGAACCGTGATCACCTGCTTGACCTTGTTGCCGGAAATCTTCTCGACATCGCCGTACTTGAGCGCGCGAATGTCCACGCCGCGCTTGGTCAGCTTGGCCAGCAGGATATCGGTGACCTGCGACAGCTTGAAGTCGTCGTCGGCGAATAGCGTCAGCACGTTCTCCTTGTGCTCGACGCGCGCGTCCGATCCCTTGAAATCGAAGCGCGTGGAGACTTCTTTGTTGACCTGATCGAGGGCATTGTTGACTTCGACCTGGTTGACTTCCGAAACGACGTCGAACGAAGGCATGGCAACTTTCGATTCGGGGGTTTGAGGAGGCTAACGCTAGCACGGTGGGCGGGGCGCCGACAATCAGGCCCGCCAGCGGACGAAGGCATCGGCCAGGTCGTGCACCACGCTGTTCCAGTCGCCGAACCGATGCTGGCGGAAGATGCGCATCGTCGGATACCAGGGTGACGTCGTGGCCGCGAGCCGCCACCGCCAGCATGCATTGAACCGGTCGAGCAGCCACACGGGTTTGCCCAGCGCGCCGGCCACATGGGCCACCGCGGTATCGGCGGAAATCACGAGATCGAGCGTGTCGATGAGCGCGGCGGTATCGGCGAAATCTGCGATCGCGGCGCGCATGTCGACGATGCGCGGCGCGTCCGCGCCGAACGCCGCGGGGTCGCCGGCGGGACCTGGCTGCAACGTCACCAACGAAATTTCGCGTGCGGCAAGGACGGGCGCGAACACGCTCACGGGGACGGACTTGTGGCGGGTCACGAAGCCGTGGGCGTCGCGCGCGAGGACCGACCACGCGAGCCCCACCCGCGGTGCGGATACGGTCGCGATGCGCGCACGCCACGCG
>Ga0184626_10000235_pt1 | contig 15465 bp, 15 predicted proteins | sample PLM3_60_b1_FD_133142 | JGI IMG/M metagenome (GOLD analysis project Ga0184626, IMG submission 133142) | Groundwater sediment microbial communities from an aquifer in East River, Colorado, USA - PLM3_60_b1 | ecosystem: Environmental > Terrestrial > Soil > Riparian zone | place: USA: East River... | reverse complement strand
GCCACGGCAGCCGATCGAGGTCGACGTTGCCACCGGTAAGGATGACGCCGACGCGCTTGCCCTTGACCGCCAGCGCTCCTTCCAGCAAGCACGCGAGAGGCACGGCGGCGGAGGGTTCGATCACGAGCTTCATCCGCTCCCAGGTCATCCGCATTGCCGTCACGATTGCCTCTTCGCTGCACGTGCCGATGGCTGCCACGTGCGCACGCAGCGCCCGCAACGTCCGTTCGGACAACGCGCCACGCAGACCGTCGGCGATGGTTTGCGGATGTGGCATCGCTTCGAGAACGCCGCGGGCAAAGCTGCGCGCTGCATCGGCAGCCCCCGCGGGCTCGGCGCCGAACACGTGGATGCTCGGGCGGAAGCCGGTCGCGGCGATGGCGGTACCCGATAACAACCCGCCGCCACCGACCGGCGCGATGACGGCGTCGAGATCGGGCACGTGTTCCAATAATTCGAGGGTGGCGGTGCCTTGACCCGCAATGACATCGAAGTCGTCGTAAGGATGAACCAGCCTCGCACCCGTCGACCGTTCGAGATCCGCGCACGTCTGCTCGCGGGCGGTCAGCGTAGCGGTACAAAAATGGACTTGCGCGCCGAATCCGCGCACGTTGGCGACTTTGATCTTCGGCGCATTCTCCGGCATCACCACATGCGCGGGAATGCTTCGCCGCTGTGCCGCGTAGGCGAGCGCCGCGCCGTGGTTGCCGGACGAGTGCGTGACGACGCCACGCGCGGCGATGTCGTCGGAAAGCGCGAACACGGCATTGCAGGCACCGCGCGCCTTGAACGCGCCGACCTCCTGCAGGTTCTCGCATTTGAAGAACAGGTGCGCACCCGTTGCATCGTCGAGCGACCGGCACGTGAAGACCGGCGTGCGGTGCACGTACGGCGCAATGCGCGCATGCGCCGCGCGAATGGCGGCGAGATCGGGCAACGTCGTGGTGTCGCGATTGGCGTGCTCGGTCATCGGCGTTCAGGCGCTCTCGTACAGGCGCGTCAGCACGAACTCCCGATGTCCCAGTGCCTCGGCGGCGGTCAGCCGGCCGTTGACGGTGCGGAACATCATCTCGAGCAACTTGTCGCCCGCTTCGCTCATCGTGATCTCGCGTTGAAGGAGTCCCGCCGTGTCGACGTCGATGTGTTCGCTCATCGTGCGCACCGTACGGGGATTCGCGCAGATCTTGATCACCGGCAGGATGGGATTGCCGATGACGTTGCCCTGACCCGTCGGGAAAAAATGCACGACGTAGCCGGACGCCGCGCACAGCGTAACCATTTCAGCCGCGGCCGACGACGAGTCCATGAACCACAAGCCCGGATGGGTCGGCACTTCGGCTTTGTCCAGCACGCCATCGACGACACACTTCTTGCCGATCTTCTGAATGTTGCCGAGCGCCTTTTCCTCGATGGTCGTCAACCCGCCCGCGATGTTGCCCTTGGTTGGCTGCGAATCGGACAGATCGCTCGTCTTGTGGCGATTGATCACCTCCTGATAACGGTCGAACACGCGCATGAAGTCGGCGCGCACCCTTTCATTGCGGCAGCGGTCCGCGACGATGCGCTCGCCGCCCGTCAGTTCGGTCGTCTCGCCGAACACCAGCGTGGCGCCGGCTTCGTACAACTTGTCGAACGCGTCACCCACCGTCGGGTTGGAACCGCAACCCGACGTCGTGTCCGACTCGCCGCACTTGCACGATACCCACAGCTCCTTGACGTCGCATTCGACGCGATGCTGTTCACTCGCCCTCTGCAGATATTCCTTCGCTGCCTTCGACGCGCGCGTGATCGTGTCGAGATCGCCGTGCAGCTCGATGCCGAACCCCGTGACGGGCTTCCCGGCAACGGCAATGGCATCGACGATCTTCTTCGTCCACTGCTCCTCGATACCGATGACGACGACCGCTGCGACGTTGGGATTCGATCCCGTGCCGATCAATGTGCGGAAGTGCAGGTCGAGGTCGGCGCCGAACTGCAGACGTCCGTACGGATGCGGGATCGCGAGCGTACCCTTGATGTTGTGGGCGACCGCCTCGCAGGCCGCGTTGGACAAGTCGTCCACCGGCAGAATGATGACGTGGTTGCGCACGCCGACGCGGCCGTTTTCGCGGCGGTAACCCCAGAACTTCGTTTGCATGGTCATTCTTTCGATAGCGGAATCGCGTCGGGCTAAAGCCCGACTCACATGGATTGGCAGCGGGGCGATTCCCTTCTGGGCAGACGAAAGCCTTGCTGGCCACTGCGTCAGGTTGAAACTTCACCCACAAGCTCACCACCGCTTCGTCTTGATGTTGTGCACATGCGCATGCTGCCCCTTGGCGATCGGCTGCACTACCTTGCCGATGTCCACCCCATACTTGATCACCGTGTCGCCCACCGCCATGTCCTTCAGCGCCACCTTGTGGCCAAGCGGAATGTCCTGCACACAGGGCAGCGTGATCGTCGTGTTCTCGTCGAGGATGAGACCGGTAAGCGTCGCGCCGGCCTTGACGCCTTCGACGACGACCACCGCAACCGAATCGGACGGGTCGTGCAATACGCAGTGAATCATGGGGACACTCCGTGGAAATCCGCATGCATTGACGGCGCACCGTGCCCGCAATGTGCGCGGCAGGGCGCGCACTCGACTATATCATTTGCATCACTTTGGGACCCTCAATACACTGCGGGAGCGATTCGGATTCCGCGGGTCGCTGAAGACCTGCAACGACGTGCCAGTCGAGTATTGCGTGTTGCCGACCCTCTGTCCCCTTCCCACCTTACTCCGCAACTTCGCCTTCGCGCTGCTGGCGCTGCTTCCCCTCTCCGCCTGGTCGGCAGGTGACACGGCCGACATCCTCGTACGGGTGCAGAAGGATGGCCCCACGATCAGCGTCGAGGTCGACTGCCCGGTGGCGGCAGCGCGTGCCATTGCGTGGGAGGTCCTCACCGACTATGACAACATGCCCAAGTTCATTTCGAATCTGGAGCAAAGCGTGGTGCGCATCCGCACCGGCAATCGCATGATGGTGTACCAGAAGGGCAAGGCGTCGCGTGGCCCACTGACGTTCCCGTTCGAAAACGTCCGCGATATCGAACTGATCCCCGAACGTGAGATCCGTTCGCGCATGACCAGCGGCGATGCGATGCCGGCCGAGTTCACCACCCGGATCGAAGAGCGCGGCGCGAAGCTTCACATCGTCCACACCGGCAAGTACACGCCGAAGACGTGGGTGCCGCCTGTGGTCGGCCCCATGCTGATCGCGGACGAAACGAGAAAACAGTACGGCGAGATCCGGGACGAGATTGTGCGGCGAAGTCGCGGTAATTAGTCCGCGATTGATACTACTCAGAACGGCAACGTCATCTGCGCCACCGGCGCGAACGTCCTCCGATGAATCGCGCACGGCCCATGCCGCCCTAGTGCGGCCAAATGTTCGGGCGTGCCATATCCCTTGTTGTGAGCGAAACCATACTCGGGGTAAACAACGTCAAGCTCGATCAGCAGCGCGTCACGCGTGGTCTTGGCGAGAATCGAAGCTGCCGAGATCGAGGCGACATCGCGATCGCCTTTGACGATCGCATAGACCGGACACGCAAGGCGCGGGCACTGGTTGCCGTCGACGAGCGCCTCGATCGGAAGGACCTTCAGCGCTTCCACGGCGCGCCGCATCGCCAGCAGCGTCGCCTGCAGGATGTTGAGCGTGTCGATCTCGGTCACGTCGGCGGAAGCGACGGCCCACGCGATCGCGTAGGCGCGAATCTCCAAGGCGAGATTCTCGCGCTGTTCAGCGGTCAGCACTTTCGAATCGCGCAACCCGCGAATGCGTCGTGCCGGATCGAGAATCACCGCCGCGGCGTACACCGGCCCGGCAAGGGGACCGCGGCCTGCCTCGTCGATGCCGGCGATCAGCATGCGACACCGGCGTGCGCGAGTTCCGCCGTCACGGCGTCTGCGGCGATCCCGCCGGTGTCCGCCTTCAACTCGTTCGCGAAGCCCGCGAAGAGCGCCTCAAGCCGGCGCCGGGTAACAGTATCGTCGAACAAATTCAGCGCGGCCTGCGCGAGATTGCGTGGCGTCGCGTCGCTCTGCAGGAATTCGGGCGCTACAAATCGCCCCGCCAGCACATTCGGCAATCCGACGTAGGGCAGGAGCAGCTTGCGCATGACGAGATACCCGGTCAGTCGCGACACGCGATAGAAGATCACGTGCGGGCAGCGCGCGAGTGCCGCTTCCAGCGTGGCCGTGCCCGAGGCGACAATGCCGACGTCGGCGGCGCGCAGCGCATCCTCGGCGTGACCATAGAGCAACGTGATCGGCAATTGCGCGTGACCGGTACTGTGCATCGCGTTCTCGAACGCGTCACGCGTTGCGCGCGTCACGAAGGGGACGAGAAAGCGCGCGTCCTCGCGTGCGTCGAAGAGGCGTGCCGCGGTTTCCAGCACAAGCTCGCCATGCATCTCGATTTCGGAGAGCCGGCTGCCGGGCAGCAATGCAAACACGGGTGTCGATGGCTTGATCTTCAGGAGTTCGCGCGTTTCGCGCCGTGTCGTATGGCTGGCGGCCTCCTGCGCCATCGGATGGCCGACGTACGTCACGGGAATGCCGGCCTTTTCGTAGAGCGGCGGCTCGAACGGAAACAGCGCGAGCATCCGGTCGACACTGCGACCGATCGTCGCCAGGCGTTCGGAGCGCCACGCCCACACCGAGGGACTCACGAGGTGGATGGTACGTACACCGCCGCGTTTCAGCTTCCGCTCGAGCCCGAGGTTGAAATCCGGCGCGTCGACGCCGACAAAGAGCGGCACGTCGGCATCCAGCAGCCGCCGTCGCAACTGGCGACGGATGCCGAACAACTCGGGCAGATGCGAAATTACTTCGACGAACCCGCGCACGGCGAGCTTTTCAAGCGGGAACCAGACCTCGCAACCGGCAGCTTCCATCCGTGGTCCCGCGATTCCGGCGAACCGCACGCCCGGATGGCGCGCATGCACGGCTTGGATCAGCGTCGCCGCCAATGCATCGCCCGATGCTTCGCCGGCGACGATGCCTACGGTGATGGGCTTCGCAGCGGCTGGCTCGCGCATGCTTAGGGCTCGCGCGTCGCTAACGTACGATGCCGCGACCCGGCACGGCGAGGAATTGCACAAGAGGCTGCAATGCCGGCGCGCTGGCAGCGGCAGTCTCAAGCTTGCCGCGCGCGTCGTCGAGGGCGAGGTCCTCGCGGTAGAGCGTCTTGTACGCGCGGCGAATCTGCAGCAGATCGTCGGCGGAGAAACCGCGCCGGCGCATGCCTTCGCTGTTGGTGCCGTGCGGCTTGGCGGGATAGCCCTGCACGGTCACGAACGGCGGTACATCCTGCAATACGACGGAGAACGCGGCGAGCATCGCGTGCGCGCCGACGCGGCAGAATTGATGGACGCCGGCGAATGCGCCGAGCACCGCCCAATCGTCGATGTGCACATGGCCCGCAATCTGCGCGTTGTTGGAAAACGTGGTCTGGTTGCCGATCACGCAATCGTGCGCCACGTGCGTGTAGGCGAGGAACAGGTTGCCGTTGCCGATCTTCGTGTCGCCTCGATCCTGCACGGTCCCGGCATGCACGGTCGCGTATTCGCGGAACACGTTGTCGTCGCCGATAGTGGTCGTGGTCGGCTCGCCGCCATACTTGCGGTCCTGCGCGATTTCGCCGAGCGAGGCGAACTGGAAGACGCGATTGCGTCGGCCAAAGGTCGTCCGCGCGCCGATGACGACGTGCGGCCCAATCACCGTGCCCGCACCCACGACGACGCTGGCGCCGATAATCGAATACGCGCCGATCTCGACGTCATCGGCCACTTGCGCGGAGCCGTCGACCAGCGCTGTCGGATGGATGCGGGCCATGCGCGTTCTCAAGGCAGCGGCGCGTCGGCGACGACCACGATTTCCGCTTCGGTCGCGAGCTCGTCGTCGACCATCGCGCGCACGGTGAACTTGCCGGCGCCGTGCATCTGCGATTCCAGTATCAGCTGGTCGCCCGGAATCACCTGGCGCTTGAAGCGGACGCCGTCGATGGTCTGCACGGTGCCGGGCGCGCCCTGGCCCGAGCTCTCCGACAACAGCGTGGACAACTGGATCAGCGCCTCGAGCACGAGCACCCCGGGCATCACGGGATAGCCGGGGAAATGGCCCTGGAAGAACGGCTCATTGACGGTGACGCACTTCAACGCGCGCGCCGACTTTCCGGGCACGCATTCGATGAGGCGATCGATCAGCAGCGCGGGATACCGGCGTGGCAGCTGCGGCAGCAGCGCCTCGAACTCGGCCAGCGTCATCGCGGCTCCCTCTCGCGCGCCAATTGCTCACGCAACGCGCGTTCGAGCGCGGCGACCCGCGTACCGAGGGTGCGCAACCGGCGCAATTCGGAGGCCACGTGCAGCCAGTCGCGATGCGGGAGCGCCGGGAAGACGCCGGTATACACGCCCGGCTGCTCGATCGAATGCATCACCAGCGTCGCCGCCGAGACAACGGTGTTGTCGGGGATCGTGATATGCCCGACGATCATCGCCGCGCCGCCGATCTTGCAGCTGCGGCCGATCGTCACGCTGCCGGCGATGCCCACGCAGCCGGCGATCGCCGTATGCGCACCAATGCGGCAGTTGTGGCCGATCTGGATCTGGTTGTCGAGCTTGACATCGTCTTCGATCACCGTGTCGTCGATCGCGCCGCGATCGATCGTCGTATTGGCACCAATTTCGCAATCGGCGCCGATCACGACACGCCCGACCTGCGGAATCTTGAGCCAGCGTCCGCCCTCCTCGGCCATGCCGAAACCGTCGGCGCCGATGACCGCGCCGGCGTGCACGATGCTGCGCGCGCCGATCGTGCAGCCCGGATAGACCGTCACGCGCGGATAGAGCCGGCCGTCGGCGCCGATATCGACGTCCTCGCCGAGGGTCACGCCGACACCGACGACCGTGCGCGCACCGACGACGGCTCGCGCGCCGATGACCGCAAAGGGGCCAATCGTCGCCGTGGGATCGACGAGCGCATCAACATGTATGAGCGCCGTCGGATCGATGCCGCCGGCGCCCGGAGGCTGCACATGGAGGATCGCCGCGACCTTCGCGTACACCGCATAGGGGTTGGCATCCACCAGCTTGGGAAGCGGCGTCGCCTCGCGGTCGGCCGGCGTAACGATCACCGCCGCGGCGCGCGTGCCGGCGAGCAGCGGACGAAAGCGCGGACTGGTCAGAAATGCGATGGCGCCCGGCCCGGCGTTTTCAAGCGTGCCGACGCGGTGCACCACGACATTGCCGTCACCATCGAGCGTGGTCCCTACGCGGGCAGCGAGTTCGGCGAGCGTGATTCCGGTGGTGGCAATGGGCGGCATTGTTCGTAGCACCCGCGCCAAGCTCAGAGGCCCATGGAGCGCGGCTACTTGTCGGCGAGCGCCTTGATGACCTTTTCGGTGATGTCGATGCGCTGGCTCGCGAAGACCACCGGGTCCTGCAGAATGAGGTCGAATTTCTCGTCGTTGGCGATCTGCTGGATCACCTTGTTCGCGCGTTCCTGGAGGCCCGTGAGCTCCTCGTTGCGGCGCAGGTTGACGTCTTCGCGAACTTCGCGCTGCATCCGTTGCAGGTCGCGCGACTGGTTGGCGAGATCGCGTTCCTTGTTGCGCCGCTCGGCCTCGCCCATCGTCGCACCGTCCTTGTCGAGCAGCGCCTGCAGGTCGCGCACCTGCTTCGAAAGTTTCTGCAGGTCGGCGTCGCGTGCGGCGAATTCCTTCTCCAGCTTCTGCTGGGCGCGCTTGGCCGGCGCCGCCTCGCGAAACAGACGCTCCGTATTGACGAAGCCGATCTTGTAGTCAGCGCCGTAGGCCGCACCGGCGGCGGCGGAGAACATGATGATGACGGCGATGAGATTCGACATGCGTTTCAAGTTCTTCTCCTGCAGCGAGACCGTTCTGTAGGGCTTTTTAGAATACGGTCCCGACCTGGAACTGGAATTTCTGGATTTTGTCGGCCTGAATGGACTGGATCGGAACTGCGTAGCTGAACTTGAGCGGTCCGATCGGCGAATTCCACGCCAGCCCCACACCGGCAGAAAAGCGGAAGTTCTCGAACTCGGGCTGGAAACCGTTCACGTAGATCTGACCGGCATCGAAGAACCCGCTGATGCGCACCGAGCGATCGCCCTTGAGGATCGGGTAGAACAATTCCGCATTGCCGACGATCTTGCGTTTGCCGCCCAGCGTGTTGCCATAGATATCGCGGGGGCCGAGCGAGCCGGCCTGGTAACCGCGCACCGAGCCCACCCCCCCGGCATAGAACGCCTTGAAAAACGGCAGCGGCTTTTCGTTATAGCCGTCGCCGTAACCGACATCCGCACGCAGCATCAGGACGAAATCCCCATAAACCGGCCAGAACGACTGATTGACGTACTGCAGCTTGTAGTAGGCAAGGTCGCCGAACGGAAGTCCGACTTCGATCAATGCCGATTGCAAACGGCCGAACGTAGGATAGAGGATGTCGTTGCGAGTGTCACGCGACCAACCGCCCGAAAGGATGTAGCTGTTGGTGACATAGCCGAAATCCTGGACGAACTGGTAATAGACCGGCGGACTGTTGTCGAACAGCGACAGTTGGGTGTGCTCGACGCGAAACCCGTAGTTGATTGTGTCGATTTCCGACACCGGCACGCCGAAACCGATCGCCCCACCCAGCGTATTCGACGCGTACTGGGACACCGACAGACCGGTCGGGTCGATGTTCTTGTCGTAAAGCTCGAGCGTGCGCGACACGCCGTCCACGGTCCAGTAAGGCTCGGTATAGGTGAGCGATATCGTGCGGTTGACCGAACTGGTGTTGAACGCGAGCGCCAGCGCATTGCCGGAGCCGAAGATGTTCTGCTGCGACACGGACGCATTGAACACCAGACCTTCCGTGCTCGAGTAGCCCACGCCGGCCAGCAGGTTGCCCGTGTTCTTTTCGGCAACGGAAAGCTCGATATCCACCTGGTCCGTCGTTCCCGGCACCGGCGGCGTCTCGACGTTGACGCTGCCCTCCTCGAAGTAGCCCAGGCGCCGCACGCGGACCTTCGACCGCTCGATCCGGGTGCCGTCGTACCAGGCGCCTTCGAGTTGCCGCATTTCGCGGCGGATCACTTCGTCGCGTGTTTTCGGATTGCCGCTGATGTTGATCTTGCGCACGTAGGCGCGGCGGCCGGCGTCGATGTAGAACGTGAACGCGACCGTGTTTTTCGTGCGATCGATCTCCGGCACCGCGTTGATGTTGGCGAACGCGTAGCCGTCGATGCCCATGCGCTCGCTCACGGCCTTGACCGATGCCTGCATCTTCGACCGCGAGAAAATCTCTCCCGGCCGGACCTGGATCAGCCTGCGAATCTCCGGCTCGGCGACGACCAGCTCGCCCGCAACGCTCACTCCGGAAACGGTGAAGAGCGGCCCCTCGCTCAAGTTCAACGTGATGAACACCTCTTCCTTGTCGGGCGAGATCGACACCTGCGTGGACTCGATCGTGAACTCGAGATACCCGCGGTTCTGGTAGAAGCTGCGCAGCGTCTCCAGGTCGGCACCGAGCTTCTGCTTCGAATACTGATCGTCTTTCGTGTACCACGACAGCCAGTTCGGCGTGGCCAGCGTCATTTCGCGGCGCAGCTCGCGTTCGGTGAACGCCTTCGTGCCGACGATATTGATCTTGGCGATGTTGGCGGTCTCGCCTTCGACGATCGTGAAGTTGATCGCCACCCGGTTGCGCTCCTGCGGGGTGACCGTGGTCTGCACGCTCGCCGCGTACTTGCCGCGCGTGATGTACTGGCGCTTCAGCTCCTGCTCCGCGCGCTCGAGCGCCGACCGGTCGAAGATGCGCGCCTCGGCAATTCCCACTTCCTTCAACGCTTTCGTGATCGTCGCGGTGTCGAATTCCTTGTTGCCGACGAACGTGAGCGAGCTGATCGTCGGCCGCTCCTGCACCGTCACCAGCAGCACGTCACCCTGCGCCTCGATGCGCACGTCGCGGAAGAAGCCGGTCGCATACAGCGCCTTCACGGCCTGCGCGACTTTTTCGTCGTCGACCCGCTCGCCAACCTTGATCGGCAGATAGGAGAAGATCGTGCCGGCCTCGGTGCGCTGCACGCCCTCGACGCGGATGTCCTTGACCGTGAAGGGATCGAACGCCCATACGGCCGTGACGTGAACCGCCGCGCATAGCGCGGCAGCGAGCGCGAACAGTACGCGCCGCGACGATCCGGCGCGCAGGCGAGCGGACAAGATTCGAGGAACCATGGGCAGTACCCGCCCGTGGCGATCAGAACAGTCGGGAAACGTCATTGAACAGAGCTAAGGCCATCAACACGGCAAGCATCGCCATGCCGACGCGCTGGCCGACCTCGAACGCATGGTCGGATACGGGGCTTCCCTTGAAGATTTCCGCGAAATAATACAGCAAATGCCCCCCATCCAACAGCGGAACCGGGAGCAGGTTGAGCACGCCGAGACTGATGCTGATGAGTGCGAGATAGCCGACGAAAACGAGCGTTCCCGCTTGCGCGGACTGTCCGGCGAAGTCCGCCAGCGTGAGCGGACCGCTGATGTTCTTGAGCGACGCTTCGCCGATCACGATGCGGCCCAACATCTTCAGCGTGAATATCGACAGCTCCCACGTCTTGCGCGCGCCCTGCACCACCGCTTCGACCGGATCGTAGCGCACGGTGACCGCGAGCAGCGAAGCCGCCGCCGGGTCGATCTTGAGCTTCAGGCCCGCGATGCCGACGACGCGCCCGCCTTGCTCGGACGCCTCGGGCGTCACCGTCACCTCCTCCGTGCCGCCGCTGCGCTCGACGCGAAACGCGATCGGCACGCCCGGCTTCGCGTTGGTGATCGTCGCGACATCGCTTGGCGAGTGCACGGGGACCCCGTCGACCGCGACGATGCGATCGCCCGCCTTGAGTCCGGCGCGCTCGCCGGGCTTGCCGGGGACAAGCTCGGCGATCAGCGGCGGCCCGAGATCGATACGCAGCCCCAGTGCTCCAAGCGCGTTGCCCTCCCAATCGGCCGCTTGCATCCGGGCGATCGACAGCACACGCGTTACCGGCGGATCGCCGGCGTGCGGACCCGCGGGTTCCACGGCCAGCGCCACCGTGTCTTGCCCCTGCGCCTTGGTGAGTCGCCAGCGCAGGTCCTGCCAACTGCGCACCGAATCCCCATCGAGTGCGACGACGAGATCGCCCGCGCGAATGCCCGCGGCCGCCGCGGCGGTTCCCGGCATCGCTTCGGCGAGCACCGCGCGTTGTCCAGGAATGCCGGCGATATAGGTGCCGGCAAACAGCAGAACGGCGAGCAACAGGTTCGCCAGGGGTCCGGCCGCAACGATCGCGATGCGCTTCCACACGTTCTGTCGATTGAAGGCGCGCGCAAGATCGGCGGCGGGGACGTCGCCTTCGCGCTCGTCGGCCATCGTGACGTAACCGCCAAGCGGAATTGCCGACAACGCCCACTCCGTGCCATCGCGCCCGAAGCGCCGCACGGCGATGATCCGACCGAAGCCGACCGAGAAGCGCAAGACCTTGACGCCGCACCAGCGCGCGACGACATAGTGGCCAAGCTCGTGGAACACCACGAGCACGCCGAGCGTCACGAGAAAGCCCAGCACCTTGTAAGTGAATTCGATCATGTCGTCACTGTACCCGCAATTGCCCGCGTCGCGACCCAGTCGCCCGCCAGGCGGCGCGCTTCGCCGTCCGCTTCCAGCGCATCGTCCAGCGTGGTCACCGAGCGTGCCGGTGCGCGCGCAAGCGTCGCCGCGCACACCGCCGCAATGTCCGTGAAGCGGATCCGTCCCGCGAGGAAGGCGGCCACCGCAATTTCGTTGGCCGCGTTGAGCGTCGCCGGTGCGCTGCCGCCGGCGTCCAGCGCTTCGAACGCGAGCTGCAGACAGGGGAAGCGCGCGCGATCCGGCGCCTCGAAGGTCAGTGCGGCCAGCCGCGTGAAATCGAGCCGGTCCACACCCGCGTCGACGCGCTCCGGAAACGCCAACGCCTGCGCAATCGGCGTGCGCATGTCCGGATGTCCGAGCTGTGCGAGCATCGATCCGTCAACGTACTCGACCAGCGAATGGATGACACTCTGCGGATGAATGACCACCTCGATCGCCTCGCGGGGCGCGCCGAAGAGCCAATGCGCCTCGATCACCTCGAGGCCCTTGTTCATCATCGTCGCGCAATCGACGGAAATCTTGCGGCCCATCGACCAATTGGGATGGGCGCACGCTTCGTCAGGCGTGACGCCGTCCAGTTCGGCGAGCGGCCGCGTGCGGAATGGACCGCCTGACGCGGTCAGCAGGATCCGCCGAACGCCGGCGCCGCGCGGCTCGCGCGCATAGTGCGCGGGCAGACACTGGAAGATCGCGTTGTGTTCGCTGTCGATGGGCAGCAGCGTCGCGCCACCCGCGTCCACGGCGGCCATGAACAGCGCGCCGCCCATGACCAGCGCCTCCTTGTTCGCGAGCAGGACCCGCTTACCGGCACGCACCGCCGCGAGCGTGGGTGCCAATCCCGCCGCGCCGACGATGGCCGCCAGGACCGTGTCGACCTCGGGCAGCGACGCGATTACCGACAGTCCCTCTTCGCCTGCCAACACGCGGGTCGGCACCCCTTCGCGCGCAAGCTGCCGCGTAAGTTGCAGCGCGGCGTCGCGGTCGGAGAGCGCCGCGTAGGCCGGGCGAAACCGCCGGCATAGTTCGGCGAGCTTGGCGGCATTCGAATGCGCGGCGAGCGCGGTCACCGTGAAGCGCTCCGGATGCCGCGCCGCCACATCGAGCGTCGAATCGCCGATCGATCCGGTCGCGCCTAGAAGCGACAAATTCCTCATGCCTGCTTGACCAGAAAGAGTTGTGCGGCAACCGCCGCGATTGGCATGGCTGCGAGCAGCGCATCGATGCGATCGAGCACGCCGCCGTGGCCGGGCAGCAAGGCGCCGCTGTCTTTCATGCCGGCATGGCGCTTGAGCAGCGATTCGAAGAGGTCGCCGACGATGGAAATCGATGCCAGCAGCACCAGGAACAATACCCATGCGGCAATCGAAAATGTCGTGACCGGGAGCTCCAGCCCGGCCGCGCCGGCATACGGCACCAGCACCAGCGCATACAGGGCGACCGCGATCCACGCGCCATACACGCCTTCCCATGTCTTGCCCGGGCTCACCTGCGGCGCGAGCTTATGGCGGCCGAACGCGCGTCCGGAAAAATAGGCGGCGGTATCGGCGATCCACACGATGGCCATCGCCGCAAGGACGAGCCACGGAGAGCGCGCCTGCAGTTCGACCAGCGCCACCCACGCGCCGATCAGCACCACCCAACCGACCACTGCCATCAGTATGCGCGCCTGCGTCGGCCAGCGCGCGACCACCCATGGCGGCGCGACGACGATCCAGAATAATGCGGCGATCCCGCAAACGGCGATCACGAGCAGGTCCGGCCAGCCGCGCGCGAATCCGGCGGTCGCCGGAAACAACAAGGCAGCGCCGATCCCAAGCGTGGCGGCGGCGAACAGCCATTGCGGTCTTTCGGCGAAGCCGACGAGGCGCGCCCATTCGTGCGCCGCGAGCGCGGTGACGGCGAGCATCACGATGCCCCATCCGATGGAAGGCAGCAGGAACAAGGCCGCGAGGACGACGGGAATCAGCACCGCCGCCGTGAGCACGCGCGTCTTCAGCATGGGCGGCGAGCGGGCCGGGCTATAAACTTTGCGCCGCCTGCACTTGTTCGCTCGTGCGGCCGAACCGGCGCTCGCGATCGCGGTACGACGCGATCGCGGCATCGAGTGCTGCGGCGTCGAAATCGGGCCACAGGAGGTCCGTGAAATAGAACTCCGTATAGGCGAGTTGCCACAGCAGGAAATTGGAAATGCGCTGCTCACCGCCGGTGCGGATGAACAGATCCGGCTCCGGCGCGTAACTCATCGCGAGATAGGGATCGAGCGCTTCGGGCGCGATCGGTGGCCCGTCCGCGGCTTCCGGATGGTCGGCGAAGTAGCGTTGCGCGGCTTGCGCGATGTCGCGCCGCCCGCCGTAGTTGGCGGCCACGGTGAGCGTCAGCCGCGTATTGCGCGCTGTCAGCGCCTCGGCGTCCGCGATCAGCTCGCGAATGCGCGCCGGGAAGCGCGCCAGCTCGCCGATCGCCTTGAACCGGATGTTGTTCTCGTGGAGCTTGGCGACCTCCTGTTCCAGCGCGCGCAGGAACAGATCCATCAGGATCGACACTTCGTCCGCGGGCCGCCGCCAGTTCTCGCTCGAGAACGCGAACAGCGTCAGATATTCGACGCCGCGTTCGATCGCCGAGCGCACGGTGGCGCGCACGGCTTCCACGCCCTTGCGGTGACCCGCGACGCGCGGCAGCAGCCGTTGCTTCGCCCAGCGGCCGTTGCCGTCCATGATGATCGCCACGTGGCGCGGCACCGACCGCGTCTCGGGAACCTCGGAAGTGGAGCTCTTGAACACGTGGTGTGCGATCCGTGGCGGGTCGTTCGGCTTGCGGCCGATCAGATCGCCATCAGGTCGGCTTCCTTCGCCTGCATCACTTTGTCGATGTCGGCGATGAAGCGGTCGGTGAGCTTCTGCAGGTCCACGAGCGCGTGGCGCTCATCGTCTTCCGAGCACTGCTTGTCCTTCAGCAACTTCTTCAGATGCTCGTTGGCCTCGCGGCGGACGTTACGCACGGCGATGCGCGCGGCTTCCGCCTCCTTGTGCACGACCTTGGTCAGTTCCTTGCGGCGCTCCTCGGTCAACGCGGGCATCGGAATGCGGATGAGATCGCCGCTCGTCGCAGGATTCAGGCCCAGGTCCGAATCGCGAATCGCTTTCTCGACGACCGGGATCATCTTCTTTTCCCACGGCTGCACGCCGATCGTCCGCGCGTCCGCCAGCGTGACGTTGGCGACCTGGGCGAGCGACATCATCGAGCCGTAGTAGTCAACGTGGATGTGGTCGAGCAGCCCCGTGTGGGCGCGCCCCGTGCGCACCTTCGACAAGTCCGCCTTCAGCGCGTCGAGCGACTTCGCCATCTTCTGTTCGGCGGTTTTCTTGACGTCGTTGATCATGCGTCCTCCTAGCAATGGACGAGCGTACCTTCGTCACCGCCCATGACGACGCGCTTCAGCGCGCCCGGCACGAAGATTGAAAACACCTTGAGCAGCATGTTCTGGTCGCGGCACAGCGCGAGCGCCGTCGCGTCCATCACCTTGAGATTCTTGATGATCGCCTCGTCGAACGTGAGCTTGAGGTAACGGTGCGCGGCAGCGTCCTTCATCGGATCGGCCGTGTACACGCCGTCGACCTTGGTCGCCTTGAGCACGATGTCCACACCCATCTCGCGGCCGCGCAGCGCGGCGGCGGTATCCGTCGTGAAGAACGGATTGCCGGTGCCGGCGGCAAAGATGACGACCTTGCCTTCCTCGAGATGGCGCAGCGCACGGCCGCGCATGTACGG
>Ga0184626_10000234_pt1 | contig 15505 bp, 13 predicted proteins | sample PLM3_60_b1_FD_133142 | JGI IMG/M metagenome (GOLD analysis project Ga0184626, IMG submission 133142) | Groundwater sediment microbial communities from an aquifer in East River, Colorado, USA - PLM3_60_b1 | ecosystem: Environmental > Terrestrial > Soil > Riparian zone | place: USA: East River... | reverse complement strand
CCGTTAGCGCAGGAGCAGACTGCGCCGGCGACCGATAGCACCACGCAGCCGCCATCGGACATGGCCGCTGAGGAGCCGCCGGCATCGCCGCCGCCGGCCGATGCGATCATCGCAGCGGAGAGCGCTACGGATATGCGCGCCGACAAGCTGATCGGCACTTCCGTCTACAACACGGAAGGCGAGAAGGTCGGCGATGTCCAAGACATCGTGTTCGACAAGGACGGCAAGATCGTCGGCGTGGTGCTGAAGGTCGGCGGCCTGCTGGGTATCGGCGGCAAATCCGTGGGCATCAAGTGGGACGAGGTCAAAGTCTCGCCCGCCGATGAGTTGATGACCATCAGCTACAAGAAGGAGCAGCTTGAGGTTGCGCCGGACTTCAAGACCCAGGAAGCGCTGCAGAGCGAGCAGTCAAGCCAAGTGATGCCGGAGCCGCAGCCCGCGGTGCCGCCTGCTCAGACGACTCAGTAACTGCATAAGGCTATATACCGCCACCCCTGCCCTCACCCGAGGGCAGGGGTGTTCGTTTGTGCCCAGATCGGAACGGCCAGTCAGTTGCCGGATGCGGTTCCGCGCAATGTATCGATCACCGCCATCACATCGGGCAGGATCCGCGCGACGATGATATCGACGCCCACCGCCGTGGGATGGATGCCGTCGCCCTGATTGAGCGCGGGATCGGCGGCGACGCCATCGAGAAAGAACGGATAGAGCCGCACGGCATATCTCGCCGCCAGCGCCGGATAGATCCCCTTGAACGAGTCGCCATAGTCGGCGCCCATATTGGGCGGCGACATCATGCCCGCCAGGAGCACCGCGCGCTTTTCGTCCGTCAGGCGTTTGAGGATGCCGTCGAGATTCTGCTGGGTGTGGGCGGGATCCAGGCCACGCAGCCCGTCATTGGCGCCGAGCTCGACGATCACAATGTCGGGATCGTCGGCCAGGGCCCAGTCCAGCCGCGCCAAGCCGCCGGCGCTGGTATCTCCGGAAACGCCGCCATTGATCACCTCGGTCGCGATGCCCTTGGCGGCCAAAGCAGCCTGCAGACGCGCGGGAAAACTCTCGCTCTCGCGCAGGCCATAGCCGGCCGTCAGGCTGTCGCCGAAGGCGAGAATGCGCAACCCGTCATCGGCCCGCGCCGGCGCCGCCGTGATCAATAGCGCCATGGCCGCCAGCTTGACACAAAGAACGGCTAGGCCATATGCCCACACAGGGCTCCATCGGCAATTCCTCCGCCAATTCAGGATTTTGAACGCCATGTCCGCCATGAGTACCGATGCCGAATGGATCGTGCGCCTCGAAGATATCCATCTAAAGCTGGAGAGCGCGGCGGGCGAGGTCAACATCCTTCGCGGGCTTAACCTTCAAGTTGCCGTGGGCGAGACGGTCAGCGTGGTCGGCCCGTCCGGCTCCGGCAAATCGACCATGATGATGGTCATCGCCGGGCTGGAGCGGCCGACCAGTGGCCGCATCCGGATCGCCGGCACCGATTTCGACGGGCTGGATGAAGACGGCTTGGCGATGTTCCGCCGCCAGCATGTCGGCATCGTGTTCCAGAATTTCCACCTGATCCCCACCATGACCGCTCTGGAGAATGTCGCGGTGCCCTTGGAACTGGCGGGCGACCGCGCCGCGTTCGACAAGGCGGCGCGCGAATTGACGGCCGTCGGGCTGGACCATCGCCTGACCCATTATCCCGGCCAGCTTTCCGGCGGCGAACAGCAGCGCGTCGCCCTGGCCCGCGCCTTCGTTGTCGAGCCGCGGCTGCTGCTGGCCGACGAGCCGACGGGGAATCTGGACGGCGACACCGGGCAGCGGGTCATCGATCTGATGTTCGAGCTGCGGGCGCGGCGCGGCACCACCCTGGTGCTGATCACCCACGATCCCGCGCTGGCGCGCCGCTGCGGCCGCACGGTGCAGCTGCTGGACGGCCGCATCCTCAATGGCCATGGCTGATCGACTGAGCGAGTGGCGACTCGCTGGTCGGCTGGCGCGCCGCGAGCTGCGCGGCGGGCTGAAAGGTTTTCGCATCTTCCTCGCCTGTCTGCTGCTGGGCGTGGCCGTGATCGCCGCCGTCGGTTCCACCGCCGCCGCCGTGCGCGGCAGCATCCTGGCGGATGCGCAGAAGATTCTCGGCGGCGATGTGGAGTTGCGGCTGCTCTATCGGCCGGCGACGGAGGAACAGCTCGCCTTCATGGCGGAACGCGCGACCGTTTCCCATACCAGGGAAATGCGCGCCATGGCCAAGCCGGAAAACCGCGATGACCGCGCGCTGGTGGAATTGAAGGCGATCGACGGGCTCTATCCGCTCTATGGGGCGGTGACGCTGGATCCGCCGGTTGGTTTGGCCGCGGCGACGGAACAGCGTGAAGGCCGCTGGGGTGCTGCCGCCGATAGCAATCTGATCGAGCGATTGGGATTGAAGATCGGCGACGAGCTCCGCGTCGGCGATGCCACCTACGAGTTGCGTGCGGCGATAACGCGCGAGCCCGACAGAGGCTCGGGCATCTTCATCCTGGGACCGCGGCTCATGGTGGCAGACGGCAGCCTGGATGCCACCGGCCTGGTGCAGCCGGGCAGCCTGATCTATCACCTCTATCGCGTGAAGCTTCCCAGTGGTGCCAGCGCCACAGACTGGCTCGCCGCGCTGAAGCAGAGATTTCCCAATGGCGTCTGGCGCATCCGCGAACTTGAAGACGCGGCGGCCGGCACGCGAACCTTCATCGAGCGCACTGGGCTCTATCTAATTCTGGTCGGTCTGGCGGCGCTGCTGGTGGGCGGCGTCGGCGTCGGCAATGCGGTGCGCAGCTATCTGCAGGGCAAGACCGAGACGCTCGCCACGCTGAAATGCCTGGGCGCGCCGACAAGGTTGGTATTTCGCGCCTATTTCCTGCTGATTCTGATGCTCGCCGCCATCGGCATCGCCGCCGGACTTGTCCTGGGCGCGCTAACGCCGCCGGCGATCACCGGTTTCCTGTCGCAGCGCATGGCGCTGGATATCCGCACGGAAATCTATCCGGTTCCGCTCGCCCTTGCCGCGGCCTTCGGGTTGCTGACGGCGATCGCTTTCTCCTTGGCGCCGCTGTTCCGCGCCGCGCGCGTGCCCGGCGGCCAATTGTTCCGCGATCTGCTGGACCGCATGCCACGCCGGCCCAGCCTCAAGGAGATCGCCAGCATTGCCATGGTCGGGCTGCTTCTGGCCGGGCTGGTGGTTCTCGCCGCAAACGACCGGCTGCTGGCCGGCGGTTTCATCATCGGCGCGATCCTCTGCATCGGCCTGTTCCAGGCCGTCGCCTGGGTGATCAAGTGGCTGGCCCGGCGCGCCAGCTCCCGGCCGCAACGGCTTTCGCCGACCTGGCGGCTGGCGCTGACCAATCTGCACCGGCCGGGTGCGCCCACATCCAGCATCGTGCTGTCGCTCGGCCTCGGCATGACCGTGCTGGTCGCGGTGGCCGCGGTAGAGCGCAACCTGCGGGACGAGGTGCAGGAGACCATGCCGGCGACGGCGCCGTCGTTCTTCTTCATCGACATCCAGGCGGATCAGACCGCGGATTTCGATTCCCTGGTCGGCGCCTATCCCGGCGTCAGCGATCTGCAACGCGTGCCGATGCTGCGCGGCCGCATCACTGCCTTCAACGATGTGCCCGCGGACAAGGTGAAAAGCGGCGGCGAGATGCGCTGGGTGCTGGAGGGCGACCGGGGCATCACCTGGTCGGCGACGATACCGCCGGGCAGCCGGATCACCGAAGGCGAATGGTGGCCGGCGGATTATTCGGGACCGCCGCTGATCTCGCTCGACGCCGAAGTCGCCGCCGCATTCGACCTGAAGGTCGGCGACAGAATCACGGTCAATGTGCTGGGACGCAGCTTCACCGGCCAGATCGCGAACTTCCGCGAATTCGAATGGTCGTCGCTGACCATCAACTTCGTCATGGTGTTTTCCCCCGGCATTCTCGAGGGCGCGCCGCAGACCCACATCGCCACCGCGCGGATGCCGGTCGACGCCGAGATCGGGCTGCAGAAAACCGTGGCTGACCGCTTCCCCAACATCTCGTCGATCCGCGTCAAGGAGGCGCTGGAGACCGTCAATCAGATCCTCGGCGCCGTGGCCGACGCGGTTCGCATCTGCGCCGCCGTCACCCTGCTTGCCGGTGTGCTGGTGCTCGGCGGCGCGGTGGTCGCCGGCCATCACCGCCGGGTCTATGACGCCATCGTGCTAAAGGTCGTCGGCGCACGGCGCGGCCAGATTCTGCGCGGCTATTTGATCGAATACGGGCTGCTCGGGCTGGCGACGGCGGTGCTGGCGGCCATCCTCGGCACCATCATCGCCTACCTCTTCATCACCCGGGTGATGGAGGGGGATTGGCGCCTGCAGCCGGTAACCATCGGCGCCACCGCCCTGGTCGGCATGGTGCTGACGCTGCTGATCGGACTCGGCGGCACCTGGCGGGCCCTCGGCCAGCGGCCCGCCCAGCACCTGCGAAACGAGTAAATCGGCGCATTTCAATGCGTTAGTCAAAAGGACCGTCGCCGCAGTCGATCAGAAGTAACTTGACTCCATCTGCAATGGTCCCAATATCCATGGCACGTCAACAGCTTGGGGCTTGCAAAGCTATGGCATTGGGACCTGACTACAGAACTGTTTCGCGCACCGGTACGACCGCCGTCGAAATCGACGCCGGCCTGCGCCAGTACATGCTGCGCGTCTACAACTACATGCTCGGCGGCTTGGCGCTGACCGGCGCCATTGCCTATGCCGCCGTTGCCGTTCCCGAGGCCGCGGAAATTCTCTTCCCGCTGCGTTGGCCCGCGCTTTTCGGGACGCTCGGCATCGCCTTGTTCATGGGCTTTCGTATCCATTCGATGCGGGCGTCGACGGCGCAGATACTATTTTGGGTGTTCGCAGGCCTGATGGGCGTTTGGATCTCGCCGATCGCGTTTGTCTACACGGGCGCATCGATCGCCAAGACCTTCTTCATCTGCGCCGGCACCTTCGCGGCGATGAGTCTTTATGGCTACACGACCAAAGCCGACCTGTCGCGCTTCGGATCGTTCCTGGTCATGGGGCTTATCGGGCTTATCCTGGCGATTGTTGTGAACCTGTTCCTGGCGAGCCCGGCGCTGGATTTCGCGATCTCCGTCGTCGGCGTGCTGCTGTTCACCGGCCTCACCGCCTGGGACACGCAGAAGGTCAAGCAATGGTATGCGGAGTCTGACGGCAGCGACGTCGCCTTGAAGAAGGCGATCTATGGCGCATTGCAGCTCTACCTCGACTTCATCAACCTGTTCCTGTTCATGCTGCGCTTCCTCGGCGTCGCGCGCAGCGACTAAGACGCCAGGGATAGTGGAGATAGCGAACGCCCGGGCCTTGCCCCGGGCGTTTTCTTTTGCGCGGACCGCTCTGGCGGCTTGTCAACTGCGTCGCCGATTTCCTACCATTGGGCTAACAAGCAAGACGGCCGGCCCAGGGACCGGACGGTTGGAAATCCGGCCAGCAATCAACGTTGACATGAGAGCGAGCGCAGCGAGCGGCCCGGCCCCGGCGGATCCCGTTACCGGCCGGGAGATCGACATCAGGTTTGTCGAGGTCACCAAGCTCTTCGGCGAGGTGCGGGCGGTCGACCATGTCAGTTTCGCCATACCCCGCGGTTCGTTCCATTCCTTCCTGGGTCCCTCAGGCTGCGGCAAGACCACCAGCCTGCGGCTGATCGCCGGGTTCGAGCAGCCGACATCGGGTGACGTGCAGATCGGCGGCGCCTCGGTGGTCGGCGTGCCCGCCTATCGCCGGCCGGCCAACATGGTGTTCCAGCACTATGCCCTGTTCCCCCACATGGATGTGGCCGGCAATATCGGTTACGGCCTGAAGCAGCAGCGGCCACGGCCCGAACAAGCGAACATCGACCGGCGCGTCGACGAAATGCTGGAGCTGGTGCGCCTGGGCGGCCTGCAGCGCCGCCGCATCTGGGAACTGTCGGGTGGGCAGCAGCAGCGGGTAGCGCTGGCCCGCGCACTTATCAACAAGCCGACGGTCCTGCTGCTGGATGAGCCACTGGCGGCGCTGGACCGCAAGCTGCGCCGCGACATGCAGATGGAGCTGCAGAGCCTGCAGCGCGAGGTGGGCATCACCTTCGTCCTGGTCACCCACGACCAGGAGGAAGCGCTGTCCATGAGCGATAGCATCGCCATCATGCGCGACGGCCGCATCGAGCAATTCGGATCGGCGCGGGATCTCTATGACGCGCCGGCCAACCGCTATGTCGCCGATTTCGTCGGCGAATCGAACTTCTTCGCCGGCGAGGTCGTTTCGGCCGACCGCGACCGCGCCACCATCCGCACCGCCAGCGGCATGACCTTGACCGCGCCCTATTCCGCGACCGGCCGCGCCCTGGCGATGTCGGCGCCGGGCGTCATCGCCGTGCGGCCGGAGGCAATCCGGCTGTGGCCGGCCGAATCGACGGGGGAAGGCCAGGAATTGGCTTGCGCCATCGCCGGGCGGGTTCAGAATCGCATCTATCTGGGCGACCAGACCGATTTCAACATCACTACCGCCGAGCTTGGCGACATTCTCGTGCGAGTCGGCAAGGAGGATTCCGTTCGGAGCGATGAGCTGGTTCCTGGACGGGAGGTGAAGCTGGGCTGGCGCGCCGATCGCGCGCTGGTGCTGGCGGATAATTGAGTTCAAAAACAAAAGGGAGACGCATCATGGACCTGCGCAAGGAATTCATTCATCAGCTTTGGCGCTACAAGAACGGCTCGGTCACGCGCCGTCATTTCCTCGGCGTGACCGGATTGGGCACGGCCGCGGCGGTACTGGCGGCGGCGGTGCCGGGCCTGAAACCGCGCCGGGCCCTTGCCGGCGATATCGGCGACCGCGTCGGCCTCTGCACCTGGCCGAGCTACCACGACGAAGCGAACTTCGCCGCCTTCAAGGAAGTGACCGGCGCCGAGGTGGAGCTGACGGTGTTCGGCTCCAACGAAGAGATGATGGCGAAGCTGCAGGCCGGCGCCACCGGCTGGGACGTGATCGTGCCGACGAACTACACCATCCGCGATTATGTGACGCAGAAACTGTTCCAGCCGCTGGACATGGCGCAGCTGCCGGCCCATGACGCCAACGCGCACGATGTGCGCTTCACCGGCGAGGGCACCGTCGACGGCACCGTCTATGCGGTACCGAAGGACTGGGGCACCACCGGCTATGTGGTCAATGGCGATCAGGTGAAGGACGACCTGACCAGCTGGAAGCAATTCTGGGAGGTGACCCAGACCACCCAGAGCGGCAAGGTGATGGTGCATGACTATCAGCTCACCACCATCGGCAATGCGCTCAAGAATTTCGGCTACTCGTTCAATTCGATCGAGGCCGCCGAACTGGCGGAAGCCGAGAAGCTGCTGATGGCGGCGAAGCCCCATCTGTTCGGCATCAACAGCGACTATAAGCCGAGCCTGCTGTCGGGCGATGCGACGATGTCGATCTGCTGGACCGGCGACGCCGTGCAGCTGCGCCGCGAGAACGCCGCCTTCAAGTACATCATTGGCCAGGAGGGCGGCGAGATCTGGACCGATTTCTATGCCATTCCCGCGGACGCGCCGAACGTGAAGGGCGGCCATGCGCTGATCAACTATCTGATCACGCCGGAGGTCAATGCCAAGGAAGTGCTGTTCCATGGCTATCCCTCCACGGACTCCCGCACCAACGCGCTGCTGCCGAAGGAGCTGTTGGAGGATCCGATCCTCTATCCGGCGAAGGAGCTGCTGACGAACCTGGAGTTCGGCGCCACCGGCCTGATCACCAACGAGGCCCGCGCCGAGCTGTTCGCCCGCTTCAAGTCGGCATAGGCGGCAGCCGGTTTCGACATTCGGGGCCTCATCCTGAAACCGCAGGATGGGGCCCCGATGCTGAGATGATCAAATCATGAGTGCGGGAGTGAGCGACGCGGCCAGGCGCGACCGTCTGTGGACGGCCGTTCTGCTGGCGCCCAGCACATTCTGGTTCGCGGCGCTGCTGATACTGCCGCTGGTCGTCATTCTGATATTCAGCTTCGGCGAGCGTGCGCCAGCGGGCGGTTACCAAGCCGGATTCACTTTCGAAAACTATCTGAATCTGCCCGCGCGCTGGGCCGCCTTCAAGAACACCATGATGCTGGCGCCGCTGGGCACGCTGTTCTGCCTGCTCGCAGCCTATCCCCTCGCCTATTATCTCGCGGTGCGCGCTTCGAGCCGGGTCAAGATGCTGCTGCTGATCCTGGTGATCCTGCCGTTCTGGACCAGCTTCCTGCTGCGCACCTATGCCTGGATCTTCATCCTGGGCGGCCGCGGCATTCCCAGCCTGCTGGCGACGATCGGTCTGGAGGATGTCAGGCTGATCAACACGCCGTTCGCCGTGCTGGTCGGCATCGTCTATGGCTATCTGCCGCTGATGGTATTCCCGATCTATGTCAGCCTGGACCGTCTGGACAAGCGGCTGCTGGAAGCATCGAACGATCTGGGTGCCGACAACTGGCGCACCTTCCTGCAGGTGACGCTGCCGCTGTCGGCGCCGGGCATGATCACCGGCTGCATGCTGGTGTTCATCCTGCTGATGGGCGAGTACCTGATCCCGCAACTGCTGGGCGGCGGCAAGGTGTTCTTCATCGGCAACGCGCTGGTCGATCTTTTTCTGCAATCGCGCAACTGGCCCTTCGGTTCGGCGGTCGCGGTGACGCTGGTGATCGTCATGCTGATCGTAGTGACGCTCGGCCTGTGGGCGACACGGCGCTGGAGCGGCCAGCGGGATGTGTCGGTGATCTAGCCCATGCGCATCTACGCCGCCATCGTCTATGTGTTTCTCTATGCGCCGATCGGCATGCTCATGCTGTTCTCGTTCAGCTCGGGCCGGCAGGCGAGCACCTTCGAAGGCTTCTCCACCCAATGGTACGGCAAGGCAGCGGGCAATCGTTTCCTGATCGAAGCCGCGACCAACAGCCTGTCCATTGCTGCCCTGTCCGCCATCCTGGCGGCGATCATCGGCACCATGGCGGCGCTGGCGCTGCCGCGGGTCACCGGCTCGCCGCGCAAGCTCTATGAAGGCGCGGTGCAGGTTGCCCTGATGATTCCCGGCATCGTCATCGCCATCGCCACGCTGATCATGCTGGCGACGATCCTGGCCGGCGCCAACGACCTGCTGCTGGCGGTCTTCCCGGCGGCGCGGAAACTGGAGCTCGGCTTCTGGTCGATCGTCGCCGCCCACACGTTGTTCAACATCGCGCTGGTCATCGTCATTGTGCGCGCGCGCCTGGCCGGCATGGACCGGGCGCTGATGGAAGCTTCGGCCGATCTCTATGCGACGCCGCTCAATACTTTCCGGCAGGTAACCTTGCCACTAATCCTCCCTGCCATCATCGCCGGCGGTCTCCTCAGCTTCACCTTCAGCTTCGACGACTACATCATCGCCAGCTTCGTCAATGGCCGCGAAATCACGCTGCCGCTGTTCATTTTCAACTCCATCCGCCGGGGATTGACGCCGGAGGTGAATGTCGTCGCGACGGTGGTCTTCACCTCGTCGCTGATCATCCTGTTCAGCGCGCAATTTCTCCTGCGGCGCGGCGCCCGGGTGAAACGCAGCAAAGTTTGACGGCGCAATCTTGACTTCTGCCGTTCGAACGCCAGCTTAAATCTGAGCATTGCATCTTCTGCTCCAGCGGCTCGCGGCGTCAGCCGTCTGGCGCGCCATCCTACTTTCACATTCCGCTTATTTTTTGGGCACCGCCAGGGTGGGGCACCTGATATCGCACCGGCGGGAAGGGAGACTCCCGATGATTGAGTTCAAGCTAAACGGCCAGTCGGTATCGCTGGATGTCGATGCCGACATGCCACTGTTATGGGCCATCCGCGAGGAGGCGGCCCTGACGGGAACCAAGTTCGGCTGCGGCATGGCGCAATGCGGCGCCTGCACGGTCTATGTCGACGGGGCGGTGACGCGCTCCTGCATCACCGCGGTCGGCGATGTCGCGGGCATGGCGGTGACCACCATCGAAGGCCTGTCCGGCGATGTGGCCGAGGCAGTACAGGCCGCCTGGGTCAAGATGGATGTGCCGCAATGCGGTTATTGCCAGTCCGGCCAGGTATTGGCGGCGGCGGCTCTGCTGACCGAGAACAAGAAGCCGACCGATGCCGACATCGACGGCGCCATGAGCGGCAATCTCTGCCGCTGCAACACCTATCATCGTATCCGGGGCGCGGTGCACGAAGCCGCCAAGATGTTGGAGGCGTAAGATGCTCGCAAGAAAATTTCGTTTCCCCGATATCCAGCCTTCGCGCCGCCGCTTCCTGATTGGTGCGGCCGCCAGCGGAGCCGGCCTTGTCGTTGGCTACACACTTTTCGATGGCATGATACCGGCGTACGCCCATGGCGGCGGGCGAACGACAAACCCGCTTACTGCTTACATCGAGATCGGTGCGGACAACAAAGTGACGGTCCTGTCCGCCCACTTCGAGATGGGCCAGGGCAGCTACAACGGCATCGCGACCTTGGTGGCGGAAGAGTTGGACGCCGACTGGTCGCAGATCGATGTGATCGGCGCCGCGGGCAATGCCCGCCTCTATGGCAACCTTGCCTGGGGCGGCGCGATCCAGGGAACCGGTGGATCGACCGCAATGACGTCATCCTTCGATCGCTATCGTAGGGCAGGGGCAACGGCTCGAGCAATGCTCGTCGCCGCCGCGGCAAAGGAATGGGGCGTGCCGGCCCAGGAGATCTATGTCGCCAAGGGCACACTGGCCCATGGCTCCGGCTTCTATGCGAACTTCGGTGAGTTTGCGGCAAAGGCGGCGAAGTTGACGCCACCAGGCTATGTCACACTCAAGCGCCGCGCGGATTGGACTTTTATCGGCAACGAGAAGCTGCCGCGCTATGACAGCCTGCCGAAGGTCACCGGCAAGCAGGATTTCACGATCGACGTCAAACTGCCGGACATGCTGACGGCTGTGATGATACATCCGCCGCTGTTCGGCGCGACGGTGAAATCCTTCGACGCGAGCAAGGCCAAGGCCAGCAAGGGTGTCGTCGATGTGGTGGAGACGCCCCGCGGTATCGCCGTTGTCGGCACCAACATGTGGACCGCCCTCAAAGGCCGCGATCTTGTCACCGTCGAGTGGGATGACTCGAAGGCCGAAAAGCGCGGCTCGGCCGAGATCATGGCGGAGTACCGCAAGTTGGGTCCGCAACCCGGCGCGGCCACGGCGCGCAACGACGGCGACGTGGATGCTGCCTTCGCTGAAGCCGCGAAGACCGTCGAGGCCACCTATGAGTTCCCTTATCTCGCTCACGCGGCCCTCGAACCTCTCAATGCCGTCGCCCGGATGAACGCCGACGGTACGCTGGAAGTGTGGGGCGGCCATCAGATACCCGATCTCTATCAGTTTGTGGCTGCGCAGATCGCGGGCGTCACGCGCGACAAGGTGATTCTGCATGTGATGAAGACGGGCGGCAGCTTCGGCCGGCGCGCCACGCCGGATTCCGAGATCATCGTCGAGGCCGTGTCGGTCGCCAAGGCGATCGGCTGGAAGGCGCCGGTCAAGGTGCAGTGGACCCGCGAGGACGATATGCGCGGCGGCCGCTATCGTCCCATGTATCTGCACACCCTCAAGGCGGGCCTGGATGCCGACGGCAATATCATCGCTTGGCGCAACCATATCGTCGGCCAGTCGATCCTGACCGGCACATTCTTCGAAGGATTCGCGGTAAAGAACGGCGTCGATCTCACCTCGGTGGAAGGCGCCGCAACCATCCCGTATGCGATTCCAAACCTGCGGGTCGAGCTTACCAGCACCGAGGTGGGCGTGCCCGTGCTGTGGTGGCGCTCCGTCGGATCCACCCACACAGCTTATGCGGTTGAGACCTTCCTGGATGAGCTTGCGGAGGCTGCCGGCAAGGATCCCATCGAGTTCCGCCTCGCCATGCTGAAGGATCATCCGCGTCACGCGGGAGTCCTGGAGCTGGCGGCGGAAAAAGCGGGCGCGCCAGCCGAGGGACAATTCCGCGGCATCGCGGTGGCGGAATCGTTCCACTCCTATGTAGCGCAGATCGCCGACATCACTGTCGGCAAGGACGGCAAGGTCAAGGTGGAGCGGGTGGTCTGCGCCGTGGATTGCGGCACGGCCATCAATCCCGACCAGGTCAAGGCGCAGATGGAGGGCGGCATCGGCTATGGCCTCGGCGCGATCCTTAAGTCAGAGATCACCCTGACGGCGGGCGCCGTCGACCAGGGCAACTTCGACGGCTATGACGTGCTGCGCCTCGACGAGATGCCCCAGGTCGAGGTGCATATCGTGCCGTCGGAAGAAGCGCCCACCGGCGTCGGCGAACCCGGCGTGCCGCCGATCGGCCCAGCCGTCGCCAATGCGATCTACTCGGCGACCAAGAAACGCATCCGCGTGCTGCCGGTCTCGCGCACCGATCTGACCTCGGCGTAGCAACGCGCTTGCTCTGACTGCCAATCGCCCTCATGCTCCGACGCGGCGCATGAGGGCGATTCATTTTGCAATGCAGCGCCGTCGGCTTGAACAGCGGCGTTCCGCCGTGTTTGAATCCCGCATTCCAACAACAAGAAAACAATAGGGAGGTCACGCCTATGTACACCCTCTTCTACTCGCCCGGCAGCGCGTCGATGGCGCCCCATGCCGCGCTCGAGGAAATCGGCGCGGCTTATGAACTCAAGCGCGTCGATATTGCCCGCGACAAGCCGCGCGATCCCGAGTATCTGAAACTCAATCCCTATGGCCGCGTGCCGACGCTGGCGATGGATGGCGGCGAGCCCATCTACGAAGCCGCGGCCATCACCATGCTCCTGGCCGATCGGCACTCGGACGCGAAGCTGGCTCCCGCCATCTCAGAGTCCGCACGCGGCCCGTACAATCAATGGATGGCATTCCTGACCAACACGCTGCAGGAAGCCTATCTTCTCCACTACTATTCCGATCGCTACACGACGCACGCGGATCAGGCGGACGGCATCAAGGAGAAGGCGGCCGAGCAGATCGACAGCATCTGGTCGAACCTCGACCAGGCCCTGGCCCGCCGCGGCCCCTACCTGCTGGGCGATCGATTCACCGCCGCCGACCTCTATCTGCAGATGCTCTATAGCTGGTATGAGCCGCTGGACCGGCTGGCGGCGCGGTGCCCGAATGTGAAACGCTGCGTCGACCTGGTGGTGCAGCGGCCGGCGGTGAAGCGCATGTTGCAGCAGAACGACATGGCGGCATAACTCCCGTCATGCCGGTTCGCACGCCATCAGAGGTTCTGGAATTCTGGTTCAGCGAGCAGGCGCGCCCCCATTGGTTCGAAAAGAACGCCGCCTTCGACGAGGCAATTCGGGCGCGCTTCGAGGACACGGTGCGCGCCGCATCGACCGGCGAGCTGGATCATTGGGCGCAGGCCGCACCGGGGGCGCTCGCATTGGTGATCGTCCTTGACCAGTTTCCCCGCAACATCTATCGCGGCTCGGCGCGGGCCTTTGCCGCCGACGCTCGCGCGCGCGCCATTGCCGACCAGGCTGTCGCCAGGCGCCTCGATCAGGACACCCCGCTGGAGCGCCGCGGCTTCCTCTATATGCCGTTCGAACACAGCGAGTCCCCATCCGACCAGCAGCGTTCCATCGCCCTGTTCCAGGCCTGGGCCGAGGCCCATGACGGAGCCGCCCGCGAACGGGCACTGGAGATGATGCCTTATGTCCACCGCCATGCCGAGATTATCAGGCGGTTCGGGCGCTTTCCCCACCGTAACGAGGCCCTGGGCCGGGAATCGACCGAGGCCGAGACCGCCTTCCTGCGGGAGCCGATGTCCTCTTTCTAAGAGAACCTGCCCCCTTGGCATCAGGCGGCGACGGAATCCCCGCGGCCGGCCGTTCTACGGCTGCGGCGGCCTAGGGATTCGCGGCGGCCCCGGCCTATTGCTATAATCCATGGGGTCCTCTCACGAGAGGATGATTCCAATTATTCCGGTATCGGCATGCGCCTGGCGTGGTTCCTGTTCGTTCTGATCATCGCCGTCGGCGCGGGGGCGGGATATTGGGCTTGGTTCGCAGCACCGGCCGCCAACGGCGGCACCGCCGCCAAGGAAGAAGTTGCCGTCCCCGTCGAGGCAACCGCGGTCAGGATCGATACGGTGCTGCGGCAGATCAGGGCCGTCGGCACCTTGCGCTCCAACGAAAGCGTCTTGATCGCCTCCGAGGTTTCCGGCCGTATCCTGAATATCACCGGCGTCGAAGGCCAGGCGATCGTCAGGGGCGGCGTCATCCTGCGCCTGGATCCGGCGATCTATGAGGCCGAACTGGCGCAGGCGCAGGCGGCCCTGGCACTGAGCCAACGCAACCACAAGCGCGCCACCGATCTGAAAGCCAGCGGCGCCGGCACCGGCCGCGCCCTGGACGAGGCGATCGCCAATCTGCGAAACGACGAGGCGGCCGTGGCGCTGGCGCAGGCGCGCCTGGCCAAGACCCAGATCACGGCGCCCTTCAGCGGCGTGCTCGGGCTACGGCGCATGAGCATCGGCGCCTACGTCAATCCCGGCGACATGATCGTCAACCTGGAACAGATCGACCCGCTGAAAGTGGATTTCCGCATTCCCGAAAATGCCCTCGCCTCGGCCAAGGTCGGCCAGCCGCTTTTCGTTACCGTCGATGCGCTGCCCGGCGAGACCTTCGAAGGCTCGGTCTATGCCGTGGATCCCCAGGTCGACGAAACCGCCCGCAACATCGTCCTGCGCGCCACCCTGCCCAACCGCAACGGCAAGCTGCGGCCCGGCCTGTTCGCGCGGGTGTCCCTGGTGATCGAGCGCCATGAGAACGCCATCCTGGTCCCGGAGCGGTCCCTGGTGCCGACGGCCGAGGATCAGTTCGTCTTTCGCGTAGCGGAAGGGAAGGCGGTACTGACCAAGGTTGCGTTGGGCGAACGCGTGGGCAACGAGGTGGAAATCCTCGAGGGGTTGAACCCGAAGGATGTGGTGGTGACCGATGGTGTCCTGAAGATCCGGGACGGATCGCCGGTGGAGCTATTGCAGCCGGCGGGAGAGAGCTGACCGTCATGCGACTGCCGGAAATCTGCATCAAGCGGCCGGTTTTCGCGACGGTGATGAGTCTGATGCTCACGCTGGTCGGCGCGGTCGCCTATGACCGTCTGACCGTGCGGGAATATCCGCGCATCGAGGAGCCTGTCGTCACCGTGCGCACCGACTATCCGGGCGCCAGCGCGGAGATCATCGAGAGCCAGGTCACGCAGCCGCTGGAGGAATCCCTCGCCGGCATCGAGGGCATCGATTTCATGAACTCGATCAGCCGGCCCGAGGAAAGCCAGATCACCATCCAGTTCAACATCAATCGCGATCCCGACATCGCCTCCAACGATGTGCGCGACCGCGTGGCGCGGGCGCGCCGTTCGCTGCCCGATGACGTCGATGAGCCGGTGGTCGCCAAGCGCGAGGCCGATGCCCAGCCGATCATCTGGATGTCGCTGGAGAGCGACCGCCATTCGT